>Ga0214473_10002265_pt1 | contig 23791 bp, 23 predicted proteins | sample RVTome_7_FD_203509 | JGI IMG/M metagenome (GOLD analysis project Ga0214473, IMG submission 203509) | Soil microbial communities from uranium-contaminated site in the Upper Colorado River Basin, Wyoming, United States - RVT98D197 | ecosystem: Environmental > Terrestrial > Soil > Contaminated >... | reverse complement strand
GGCCGGTGGAAGGGACGCGGCGTTCGGTCGGGGCGATCGGGCGCGGCGACCTGGCCGCATTTCACGAGACGCGCTACTCGCCGCACAACGCGCTGCTGGTGATCTCGGGGGACATCCAGGCATCGCAGGCGCTGCCCCGGGTGGAGCGGTATTTCGGGTCCTGGAAGCGGCGCGGTCCGGGCGAAGCGAAGATCGCCGACCCCGTGCCTCTCCGGGGCCGGCAGGTGGTCCTGGTGGATCGGCCCGAATCGACCCAGAGCCAGATCCGTCTCGGCCAGGTCGGCCTGCGCCGGAACGACCCGGAATTCGTCGTCGCCGAGGTGGCCAACGGCCTGCTGGGCGGCAGCTTCACGTCGGTCCTCAACGAGGAGATCAGGGTCAAGCGCGGCCTGACCTATTCGATCCGCAGCTGGCTGTCGGGACGGCGCGCCGCCGGGGTATGGGGGGTTTCGACCTTCACCAAGAACGAGACCGTTCTCGAGACGATCCGCCTGACCCTGGAACAGGTCCGGCGCGTGCAGGCCGGGAAGTGGCCGGAGGGGGCGCTGGAGAAGACCCGCGCCTTCCTGGCGGGCCAGTACCCCCTGCGCATCGAGAGTCCGGAGGACCTCGCCGCCGAGGTCCTCAGCGCGGAGTTCTTCGGGCTCGGCCCCGACGCCATCCCCGGTTATCCCGCGAAGGTGAAGAGGGCGGGTGTGGAGGCGGTGAAGAGGGAAGCGATGCGGGTGTTCGCGGACGAAAACCTGGCGATCGTGGTCGTCGGGCCGGCCGCGGAGCTGCGCCAACCACTGTCCGCCCTGGGGCCGGTCACCGTCCGCACTCCGGCCGAGATCGTCGACCCCTCCTGAAGCGCGGCAGGAATTCCCTCACTCACCTTCGATCGCGGCGCGCAGCCCCTCGCGCGCCAGCCCGAAGTCGGGGCGGAGCTCGAGCGAACGCCGGAAGCGGGCCGCCGCCCCGGGGCGGTCGCCGGCGACCAGGCGGATGAGCCCGAGACAGGCGTGGATGTGGAAGAGCGGCGGATCGTCGGCGAAGAGGCCGGCCTCCAGATCGAGGCCTTCACGCGTCCGTCCGGAAGCGATCAAGGCATCGGCCCGCATGACGCGGGCCACGAACGAAGGGAAGCGCGCCAGGGCCCGTTCCGTCTCCTCCAGCGTGGCGACGAGGGTGTCGGCGGTGAGGCGTCCGGGAAGGAACAGGGCGGGGTCGAGGCGCGCGTAGGCGTCCCGCCCCGCCAGGGCCGCCAGCGGGCCCTCCGAACGGACGTAGACGATCGCCGTGTCGTCGAAGTGCACGACGGTCCAGCCGCCGAGCGCGTGCACCGAGGCGGCGGTGCGCGCCGCCCCTTCGCGGGTCCACTCCAGCACGATCGCCCGCGCCTCGATCCGATCGAGCAGCGTCCGGAGGACCGCCGGATCCTCGAGGGCGCGCAGATACTCCGCGTACAACTCCTCCCCGTACACGTCGTTCCGCGAGTCCATTGCGACCCGGACACCCGGGTGGAGCCGGTACACCAGGTAGGCCCCCGCGGCATAGCTGTTGAAGAGATTGCCGCGCACCGCGTTGCGTTCCAGGTAGTCCGCCGCCGCCACCGGGATGTTCGCCGCCACACCGAACCCGAACGGCCGGCGCAGCGAGGCGGAGTAGGGATAACCGCGCGCCGCGAACCAGGCCGCCGCCACCACGAACAGACCGGCCAGCGCCAGGATCCCTTTCACTCCCGGTCCCGAAGCCACGCCCGACGGGGGATTATCGTGTCTCCACGTCCGGACGAACGACCCGATCGCGGCCGCCACGCCGGGGACGGTCGCCAGGGCGAAATCGCTGACGTTCCGGTTCATCCGCAGCGACAGCACGAGCAGCGCGGCAAACAGCAGGACGGGGAAGCTGCCTCCCGGGAGCGGCCGGCCCCGCTTCCAGCGGGCGGCGATCACGCCGACGAACGCCGCCGTGCCGGCCACGGCCCACACCGCGTACCAGCGGGCCATGTAGGTGCCGGCGAAACGGCTGCCGAAAGTCGGCTGCCATTCGTAGATCCGGCTCATGAAAGAGCTGCCGGTCAGTTCGAAGGGGAAGCGCAGGAGCCCCGGCCCATAGGGGTTCACCAGGCAGGCGGCGACCAGGAGGATGGCGATCCCCGCCAGACGCGCGCTCTCGCGGCCGGATCCGTCCCGGTGTTCGAGGCGCGTGTCGATCATTGCGGCGACCGCCGCCAGCCCGACGAGGGCGGGACCGAGGACGAAGCCGCCGTGCAGGTTGGCCCACAGGATCTGGAGTCCGATGAACAGCCATGCCGGCCCGCCGCGGCCGGCCCGGCGGCGCGCCAGGAGGAACAGGAAGAGAGCGGTCAGCATCCAGGAGAAGATGTGCGGGCGCTCCAGAGAGCGCGCCGCGGCGAGCACCATCACCGGACCGAGGCAGGCGAACGTGACCGCCGGCGGCGCCCGCAGGTGGCCCGCGGCGCGCGCCAGCAGGGCGGCGGTCGCCAGCATCACCAGGATCTTGAGGACGATCAGCGCGTCGAGCCCGCCGAGACGCTCCGTCGTCCGGAACAGGACGGCGGCGAGCCATTCGTGGGCGATGTACGGCCGGCCGGCGGCGGTCGCCGAGTAGTCATCCACCCGCGGCACCCGCCCGGTGTCGATCACCAGGCGGCCGGTGGTCAGATGCAGGAAGATGTCGTTGTTGGAGATCGGGGTGAGATCGAGCGCCAGGATCAGCAGCGCCAGGCCGGCCCAGGCGGCGGCGACCGCGGCGCGCGGCGACACCGCCCGCCGGCCTACTGCAACCGCGCGGCGATCAGGGCGTTGACCGCCTTGCCGTCCACCCGGCCGCGATGGCGCGCCATGAATTCCTTCATGGCGCGGCCGAGATCCTGCTTCCGGGTGAGGCCCAGTTCGCGCAGGAGCGCGTCGACCGCCCGCGTCATCTCCTCGGGGTCCATCGCGGCCGGCAGATAGCGCTCGACGCAGGCGATCTCGGCGCGTTCCTTGTCGGCGAGATCGCGGCGGTTCCCTTTCTCGTACTGCTCGATCGCCTCGCGACGGGTCTTGACGGCGCGCTGCAGGATCACCAGGTAGTCGTCGTCCTTGAGATCGCGCTTCGCCTCGATGCGGGCGTACTGCGACTGGGAGATCAACAGGCGGAGGGTCGCCACGGCCACCGTGTCACCCTTGCGCATCGCCTCGGCGAGATCGGTCTTGAACCGGTCGATCATGACGGACTCCTCCACCCACCCGGGCGCCTATGATGCCACAAGCGGGGGGCCCGCGGTCGGTCTGCTATAATGCGCCGCCATGTCGGACGATCAGCAGCCCGGCCATCCGCCGCACGACCCGTCTTCACCGGAGACCACCGGCGACCGGACGCGGTCGGTCAATCTCGGCGTCGTCGCCGGGGCGGTCATCCTCGTGGGGCTGGTCGCCTTTGCCTTCTACCGGCAGCGCGGGCACGATGCCGCCCTCGAGCCGGCCGCCCCGGAGGCTTCGCTCGCCCAGGAAGAAGGGACGGGTGCCGCGGGGGCGGCGATCGCCGCCGCGACCGTGAACCTGTCGCCGGAAGGACAGATCGCCACCGAGCGTTACCGCTGCATCTGCGGCTGCAATGATCCGCTCAGTGTCTGCACCTGCACGCAGACCCCCGGTTCGATTGACATGAAACAGTTCGTCCAGGAGCAGGTCGACCAGAAGAAGAGCCCCGCCGAGATCGATCGGGCGATGGTGGAGAAGTACGGCGCGGCGGTGCTGCTCGGCAACCCGGCTCCGCCCCGCACCGCGGGTCCGTAAGGACCCTTCCCGCAGGTCAGCGCTGTCCCCAGTGCAGCTTCCGGCGCAGGACGTCGAAATATGTCGTGCGCCGGGCCCGCACCATCAGGACCGGCTGGGCGCTCCGGCGCACGCGCACGCGGTCCTTCGCCCGCAGCGGCAGCCCCACCTGGCCGTCGAGCGTCAGGTAGACCTCCGATTCGTCGGTGCGCAGGGTGATCTCCACCACCGACGTGTCGGGGACCACGAGCGGCCGCAGACTCAGGGTGTGCGGGCAGATCGGCGCGATCACCAGGGCCGCCATGATCGGGTGGATGATCGGGCCGCCCGCCGACAGCGAGTAGGCGGTCGACCCGGTCGGAGTGGCGATGATCAGGCCGTCGGCGCGGTAGGTGGTCACGAACTGGCGATCGATCGCCACGCCGAGGTCGATGATCCGGGCGAGCGCGCTCTTGGTGATCACGACGTCGTTGAGGACCGACTGGCGCAGGGTCACCCGTCCCGATCGGACCAGGGACACGTCGAGGGCGAGGCGGCGCTCGAGGGTGCCGTGACCGGCGAAGATCTCGTCGAGGACGGCCGGCGCGTCCTCGAGACCCGCCTCGGTCAGGAACCCCAGCCCCCCCAGGTTGATCCCGAGGATTGGTCGCGGGTTCCGGCCGATGGCGCGGGCCACGCCGAGGATGGTGCCGTCGCCGCCCAGGACGATGTAGAGGTCCGCCGGCCGGCCGCGGCCCGGCTCCCGTCCGTCGCCGCGGCGACCGATGGCGCGCGCCGTCGCCGGATCGAAGGTGATCTTCACCCGGCGCGAGGCGAGGTGCCGAGCCAGCCGGCGGGCGGCCGACCGTGCCGCCGGCACCGGCTTGGCGACGATGGTCACCGAGTCAATCCGCGCTTTGAGCGTCTCGTCCTTCATCGACGATGCCTCCAAGAAGGTCCTCGACAACGGCGGCCGGGGCGGGCGGTCCGAGAGCCAGCCGCAGGAAGAACTCGCGGTTGCCCTCCGCCCCCAGGATAGGGGAGGGGCACCCGCCGCGCACCGTGAAGCCGCAGCCGGCGGCGGCGCCGGCGACGGTGTCGAGGGCCGCGCGGTGCAGACCGGGCTCGCGGACGATGCCGCCGGGGCCGACGTCCTCGCGCCCGACCTCGAACTGCGGCTTGACCAGCACCAGGACCTCCGCAGCCGGCGCCAGGATCGGCGGCAGGACCGGCAGGATCAACCGGAGGGAGATGAAGCTCACGTCCACCGTCACCAGACCGACCGGCTCGGGCAGCGCATCCGGCCGGAGATAACGCGCGTTGATCCCCTCCAGGACGACGACCCGCGGATCGCGCCGGAGCGACCAGTCGAGCTGGCCGGTCCCGACATCGAGCGCGTAAACGCGGGCCGTCCCCCGGCGCAGGAGACAGTCGGTGAACCCGCCGGTCGAAGCGCCGATGTCCAGCGCCACCGTGCCGGCGACCCCCAGGCCGAATCGATCGAGCGCCCCGGCGAGCTTCACCCCGCCCCGGCCGACGAAGGGATGGTCCGGCACGATGACATCGAGGACCGCGTCCGGGGCGATCAGCTGCCCCGGTTTGGCGGCAGGGCGCCCGTCGATGCGGACCCGCCCGGCCATCACCAGCGCCTGGGCCCGTTCGCGGCTTTTCGCCAGACCGCGGTCCACCAGGACGCGGTCGACGCGATCCTTCCGTCCGGCGCGCCGCGCCCCGTCAGCCGTCACCGCCTCAGCTCACCCGGCTGAGAACGAACGCGGCGATCTCCGCCAGCGGCCGTCCCCGGCGACCGAGGGGCACGAGGGCCCGGACCGCTTCCTCGACCGCCCGCCGGGCGCGGCGGCGCGAGGCCTCCACGCCGAGCAGGGCGGGGAAGGTCGCTTTGCGGGCCCGGGCGTCCTTGCCGGTCCGTTTCCCCAGCCGTTCGACCGTCCCCTCGCGATCGAGAATGTCGTCGATGATCTGGAAGGCCAGACCGATGCCGTCGCCGTAGCGCGCCAGGCTTCGCAGAACCGATGGAGGTGCGCCGGCCATGATCCCCCCGACCTGCACCGCGGCGCTGATCAGGGCCCCGGTCTTCCCCCGATGGATCCGCTGCAGTCGCGCGTAGGAGTAAGGACGCCCTTCGGTCTCCAGATCCATCACCTGGCCGGCGATCATGCCGCTCACGCCGGCGGCGCGCGCCAGCACCTGGATGGCCTGCAGACGCCGCCGGTCGAGCGCCGCGCCGGCGGGGCGGATGGCGGCGACCTCGAAGGCGTGGGTCAGGAGCGCGTCGCCGGCGAGGATCGCCATCGCTTCCCCGAACACCCGGTGGCTGGTGGCGCGCCCGCGGCGCAGGTCATCGTCGTCGAGCGCCGGCAGGTCGTCATGGATGAGGGAATAGGTGTGGATCATTTCGAGGGCCGCGGCGGCCGGGAGAACATCGCGCACCCGCCCGCCGCAGGCCCGGCAGGCGGCCAGGGCCAGGAGCGGCCGCAGCCGCTTGCCGCCCGGGAACAGCGAGTAGACCATGGCGCGACGGACGGTCAGCGGCACCGATCGTCCGCGCGGCAGGACGGCGCGGATCGCGTGGTCGACACGCCGGATGTCGGCGGTCGCGCTGCGCGGGGAGATCACCGGCCGGCGCCGCCCGTATCGTCTTCCTCCCGGTCGTCGTCTTCGAAAGGCAGCAACTTGAGACCGTCCTCGGTCTTGGTCAGCATTTCAATCCGGCGCTGGGCCTCGTCCAGCCTGCCGGCGCACAGCCGGGTCAGACCGACCCCCTCCTCGAAGAGGCGCAAGGACTCCTCGAGGGGGAGATCGCCGGACTCCAGGCGCTCGACGATCGTTTCGAGACGTCGGAGCGCGTCCTCGAAGGCCGGTTCCTTGTCCTTACCTGTCTTCCGCCCGCCCGCCATCCACCACCTCCGTGACCGTACAGAGAAGCCCGCCACGGTGCAGCCTGACCCGCACCGCCTCGCCCGGATCGACCGCGGCGGCATCCTTGAGTATCGCTCCGGTCGCGACCGCCCGGCAGATCGCGTATCCCCGACCCAGCACCGCCAGGGGCGAAAGCGCATCGAGACGCGCCCCCGCCCGCGCCGCCGCGGAACGGGCGCCCAGGAGCCGGGTCGCGATCGCCGTCCCGCCCATCCGCCGGAGATCCGCCAGACGCTGGCGCCTGGCGGTCACCCGTTCGGCGAGCCGGCGGGGTGTCATCCGCTCGGCGAGGATCCGCAGCGCGTGACGCGCCTCCGCCGCGTGGCGCGCGGCCGAACCGCGCAGACGGGCCGATCGCTCGTCCAGTCGCAGGGCCGCCTCCCGCCACCGGCCGCGGACCATCTCCAGGGCCCGGGCGGCGCCCGCCGCCTCCAGGCGATGGCGGCGCCGTGTCACCGCCAGGAGGGCCGCCCCCTCCAGGCGCCGCCGCAGCGCGCCGATGGTCTCGAGGAACTCGGCCCGGGACCGGACGATCATCTCGGCGGCGGCCGACGGCGTGGGGGCACGCAGGTCGGCGACCAGGTCGGCGATGGTGACGTCCACTTCGTGCCCCACGGCGGAGACCACCGGGACCTCCGAGGCGGCGATCGCGCGGGCCACGATCTCCTCGTTGAAGGCCCAGAGGTCCTCGATCGACCCGCCGCCGCGCGCCAGGACCAGCAGATCGATGCCCCCCGCCAGGTTGAGCCGCCGGATCGCCTCGACGATCTCGCCGGCGGCCCCCTCGCCCTGCACCCGCGACGGGGCGATCACCACGTCGAGGCTGGCGAAGCGCCGTTCCAGCACCCGCAGGATGTCGCGCAGCGCGGCGCCGCCGGGCGAGGCGACGATGCCGATGCGGCGGGGCAGGGCCGGCAGCGGCCGCTTGCGCGCCGGGTCGAACAGCCCTTCGGACTGCAGCCGCGTCTTGAGCTGTTCGAACGCCAGCTGCAGCGCCCCCAGACCGGCAGGCTCGAGGCGATCGACGACGATCTGGTAGGTGCCCCGCGCTTCGTACAGGCTGACCCGCCCGAACGCCTGGACCTTGAGCCCGTCCTCGAGGCGGAAGCGCAGTGCGGCGGCCTGCGAGCGGAACAGGACGGCGCCGATCTGGGCGGCGGAATCCTTCAGCGTGAAATAGAGATGTCCGGAGGGGGCGCGCTTGAAGTTGCTGATCTCCCCCTCGACCCAGACTCCGGGGAAGGTCGACTCGAGGGCGGCCCGGGCGATGGCGTTGAGCTCGCTGACCGTCAGCACCTGGCGCCGCGACTGCGGCGACGGGACGGGGGTGGCGGGATCAAACAGCGTGCGCATCCGCTTTCTCCCCGGGGCCGGCGCCGGCCGGAATCTGCAGACGCTCGATGCTCCCGGCGCGTCCCGAGGCGTCATCCACCTCGATGATGACCCCGCACAGACGGGTGCCACGCTTCGCCGCGGTGAAGCGCACCGGCATCCCGGTCAGGAACTTCTTGAGCGCCAGCTCCTTGTCGATGCCGATGACCGAGTCGTACGGTCCGGTCATCCCCAGATCGGTGATGTAGGCGGTGCCCGCGGGCAGGACTGTCTCGTCGGCGGTCTGGACATGCGTGTGGGTGCCGACGACGGCGCTGACGCGGCCGTCCAGGTGCCAGCCCATGGCCATCTTCTCGGATGTCGCCTCGGCGTGCATGTCGACCAGGACCACGGAGGCGCGGCCGTCGAGGCCCTCCAGGGCGGCGTCGACCGCCGCGAACGGGCTGTCGCAGGGAGGCATGAAGACCCGGCCCATGAGGTTGATGACCGCGACCCCGACGTCGCCGGCGGCGCCCAGGAACAGGCCCTCGCCGGGGGCGTCGCGCGGGTAGTTCAGCGGCCGCAGCAGGCGGGGCTCGCGCGGCAGGTGGGCGAGGATCTCCTCCCGGTCCCAGATATGGTTGCCCGACGTCAGGCAGTCGAGCCCGGCCCCGAGGAGCTCGTCGCTCAGGACCGGCGTGATGCCGAATCCGTCGGCGGCGTTCTCGACATTGGCGACCGCGAAGTCGATCCCGCGTTCCGCCCTCAGGCGCGGCACCAGGGTCTGCACGGCCCGGCGACCGGGCCGCCCGTTGACGTCGCCGATGAAGAGGATCCGCATCAGGTGGCGTAATCCACGGCACGGGTTTCCCGGATGACGCTCACCTTGACCATGCCGGGATACTTCACGTCTTTCTCGATCCGGGTCGCGATGTCGCGCGACAGCGTGGAAACCTGGTCATCGCCCACCTGCGCCGCCTCGACGATCACCCGGACCTCCTTGCCGGCGCGCATGGCGTAGGCCTTGCGCACCCCGGTAAAGGCCCCGGCGACGTCTTCGAGCTGCTGCAGCCGCTCGACGTAGGACATCAGGTGTTCGTCGCGCTCGCCCGGCCGGTTCAGCACCAGGTTCTCGGCGGCACGCAACAGAACCGCCTCGGGGGACGGATCGGCGACGGCGGTGTGCAGCGCCCGGATCGCCTCGACGACGCGGGAATCCTCGCCGAGCTTCCCCAGCAAGTCGGCGCTCACCAGCAGCGGGTGAAGGTTCGCGTCGCCCTCCTCGGCGTGGCCCACCTCGTGCAGCAGTCCGGCGCGTTTCAGCGGATCGGGCGGGATGCCGAGGAGCGTCGCCATCCCGGCGCCAACGCGGGCCACCGACAGGGAATGGTCCAGCAGGTTGTACCCCTGGATCACCCGGTAGTGCAGGCGGCCGAGCAGCCGCGTCAGGCGGGGGGACAGACCGGTGATCCCGAGACTGAAGGCGGCGGCTTCGCCGCCCGGCTCCAGCCCGGCCTCGAGGTCGTCCCGGGCCCGGGTCACCGTCTCCTCGATACGCGCCGGGTGGATGCGGCCGTCCTCGATGAGACGCTCCAGGGCCATCTGGGCGATGGCGCGGCGGAGCGGATCGAAACTGGACAGGAGGATCACCTGCGGGGTCTCGTCGATGATCAGGTCGACGCCGGTCGCCATCTCGAAGGCCCGGATGTTCCGTCCCTCCCGGCCGATCACCCGCCCCTTCATCTCGTCGTTGGGGAGTCGGACCAGGGTCACGACGTTGTCGAGGACGTCGCGGGCCGGGATCCGCTGGATGGCCTCGATCACCAGCCGCCGGGCGCGCGACCCGGCCGCCTCGCGGGCCTCCTCCTCGATGCGATGAACGAGATTGGCCGCCTGCTGCCGGGCCTCGGTCTCGATCTCGCGGATCAGTTCGCGACGCGCCTGGGGGGCGGTCAGCCCCGCCTGCCGCTCCAGCCGCTGCCGGGACTCCTGAATGAGGGCCTGGGCCTGGCGCTCGCGTTCGGCCTGTTCGGTTTCACGCGCCTTGAAACGGGCATCACGGGTCTCGAGGTCCTGCTCCTTCTGGGACAGCAGCTGCAGCCGTCGCCCGAGATTGCGCTCCTGCTCGCGCAGGCGCTCCTCAAGTTGCTGCAGATCCTGGCGCCGCCGGCGGGTCTGGGTCTCGAACCGGCTCTCGGCCGCGGCGCGCTTTTCCTCGATCTCAACCTCGGCTTCCTGCTGCCGCAGACGGGCCCTGGCCTCGGCGTCCTCGAGGACCTGGCGGGCGGTCTCGTCGGCGCGGGCGCGGAGGCGCCGGGCGGCGGCGTGGGTCACGGCCGCGGCCGCCAGCAGGGCGCCGCCGATGAGAACAACCGCCAGTCCGGTCCAGATCACGGCCTTGACTCCACGGAACCCGCGCCGCGCGGCGCGTCGTCGGGCTTCAATTTATCAGATTTGCGGGGCCGTCCGACGTCCCCGGGACGGGAACGGCGAGCGAAGCAGGACATCCCGCTGTGAGGCGGTGCGGAACCGCGGCGACGGCAGCCGCGCGGAGACAAAAAAAAGCCCCCGCTTGGCCGTGTGGGGGGGGACCGTTTGAACCTGGGTTTCAGGTGGGGGACCTGCCGCCGCTTCAGGCATCCTTCCCGGAGGAAGGCGGCTCACCGCGATCGGACCCGGCCCCCCTTGCAATAAGTGTTAGCCCAAACGCCCGTCCAGCACTGAACCTCGCAGGGGAACCACTCGAACCGCATCCTACCCGTGCGGCGACGGCTCGTCAAGACCGACAGAATCGGCGCGGCCCGCGGTGTTTCCGGCCGGCAGTCTCAGGCTTCGGCGCAACAGCGATCGATCAGGTCGATGAGACGCGCGACGCGATCGGGTCCCCCGGGCGCGAGGCCCGGGTCGCGGGGACGACCCCGGCGCGACTCGTCGGCGATGTTGAGCGCCGCGAGGATGGCGACCTTCAGTGAATCGACCGTCGACGTCGCGTCCGACACCTCCCGCATCTTGCGATCGACATAGGCCGCCAGATCGCGGATGTCGTTCGGATCGCCCTCGCCGCGCAGGTTGTAGGACTGCCCGTAGATCTCGACCTGGATCAGGTGGCTCTGCTGACGCTCCATGGCTGCTCCCCCGGGCGCGGACCTCAGTGGTCGCGCCGCGCCTCGCCTGTCGCTTCCTCGAGGCTCGACATGACTTCCAGCATGCGGGTCACCTTCGTCCGGATCAACTGCCGTTCCTCGCGCAAGGTCTCAATCTGGTCGGCCGCCTCCTGCATCTCCTGGCGTTCCTGCGCCGCGGCCGCCGCCTCCTTCTCGGACCGCGCCAGCGTCTGCTCCAGCCCCGCGAGACGGGACTGTGCGGCGTCGCGCTCGCGGCGCAAGGCGCGGATCATCTCCGTCGCCTTGACGACCTTCTGCTCCAGGAGATCGATCTGCTGCAGGTCGACCACGACCTTTTTCTTCTCCATCGTTCCTCCCGTCCCCGGTGCGCGGGCCCGCGTCTCAGATGGCGGCGGGACCGGGCCCCGATCCCCGCAGCGACGCTCCCAGTTCACGACGCAGACGCTCCACGATGGCGTCCTGCGCCTCCTGCACTTCCTCGTGCGTCAGCGTCCGTTCGCCGTGCTGGAACACGACCTGGATCGCCAAGCTGACGCAGTCGTCCGGGATCCCGGCGCCGGCATACCGATCGAACACCAGCAGATCGGCGATCGGCAGGCCGCAGGCGCTCCGGACGACCCGCGTCACCGCCTCGAAGGTCACGTCCCGCCGCAGGACCAGCGCCAGGTCCCGGCGGATCGCCGGGAAGCGCGGCAGCGGCACGTAACGGCGCGTCGTCGCCGGCAGTCCGCCGATCGTGTCCAGGTCGATCTCGGCCGCGTACACCGGGCGATCGATCCCGAAGTGCGCGAGGATCGGGGCGGCGAGGGCGCCCACCATCCCGACCGTCTTCTCCCCGAGGCTGACGCTCAGACCCCGTCCCGCCTCGAAGGAGGGGATTCTATCCGAACGGAACCCGGCCGCGGCGGTTCCGAGAAACTCAAGGGCGGCCTCGACGATGCCGCGGGCGTCGTGGAGATCGACGTCGCGCCGGGGCGCGCTCCAGTGGACCGGCAGGCCGCGGCCGGCGATGACGAAGGCGGCGCGCGTGCGCTCCCCGGGCTTCACGAGGTCCGCGGACCTCTGGAAAACCGAGCCGATTTCGAACAGGTGGCAGGGGGTCGATCCGTGGTTCAGGTTGTGGGCGAGGTTGCGCAGCAATCCGCCCAGGAGCGTGCCGCGCAGATGGGACGCCTGCGACTGGAGGGGATTGTCGAGGGCCGGAGGATCGGGAGCGGCGAACAGGACGCTGTCCTGGCGGTCGGTCATGGCGTAGTTGATCGCCTCGCTGAGTCCCGCGATCAGCAATGCGTGGCGCACCGCGCCGGCCAGTCGGGCGGCGGGGGCGGGACCCTCGGGGGTCCCGGCGAGGAGCGGCAGGGACGCGGGGATCGTGTCGTAGCCCTGGTGACGGGCGACCTCCTCGATCAGGTCGGCCTCCCGGTCCACGTCGCGGCGGAACGAGGGAACCCCGACGGTCCAGGCGGGTCCCCCGGTCCGCAGTCGGAAGCCGCGGCGTTCGAGGGCGGCGCGCAGGACCGGCTCTTCGATGCGCGTCCCCAGGAGCGCGGCGGCGCGTTCCGGGCGGAAGGTCACCTGACGGGCCGGTTCCGGGCGCGGGTGGACGTCGAGGGGGGGATCGCTGATCTGTCCGCCGGCGAGCTCGGCGATCAGCGCGGCGGCGCGGTCGAGCGCCGTCACCGGGATCCCCGGGTCGGCGCCGCGCTCGAAGCGGTGCGAGGCGTCCGTCCGCAGCCCCAGGGCGCGGGAGGTCCGCCGGACGGACACCGGATCGAACCAGGCGCTCTCGATCAGGATGCGGCGGGTGCGATCCGTGACCGCGCTCGCTTCGCCCCCCATGATGCCGGCCAGCGCCACGGGGTGCCGGGCATCGGCGATGACCAGCATGTCCGCGGCCAGGGTGCGCTTGATTCCGTCCAGGGTGACGAGCAGCTCGCCGGGCCGGGCCCGCCTGACGAGGATGCGCTGCCCGTCGAGGCGATCCAGGTCGAAGGCGTGCAACGGATGCCCCAGCTCCCAGAGGACGAAGTTGGTGATGTCGACCAGGTTGTTGATCGGCCGCAGACCGATCGCCTCCAGACGACGCCCCAGCCAGGCCGGCGACGGCCCGACCCGGGCGTCGGTGACGCAGCGGGCGGCATACCGGGCACAGAGTTCCGGGGCCTCGACGACGACGGTGGTCATCCCGGCGGTCGGCCGGCCGCCGGCCGGTGGCCGGGCCGCCGGGAGCGCCAGCGTGGCGCCGGTGAGGGCGGCGTACTCGCGCGCCAGGCCGACGTGACTCATGCAGTCCGGCCGGTTGGGGAAGATGTCGAAGTCGTAGACGGCGCCATGCGGACCCTGTTCGAGACCGTCGAGCGGCAGTCCGGCGGCCGTCAGCCGGGCGCCGACCCGCGCCGGGTCCTCGGCGATCGGCACGTACTCGCGGAGCCAGTCATGACTGAACTTCACGGCGACATCGCCCTCAGGCGGGGAACTGCCCCAGGAACCGCAGATCGTTCTCGTAGAACAGCCGGATGTCGTCGATGCCGTGCTTCAGCATGGCGATGCGCTCAATGCCGAGACCGAAGGCGAATCCGGTGAAGCGCTCCGCGTCGTACCCGACCTTCTCGAACACCGCGGGGTGGACCATGCCGGCGCCCCCCATCTCGATGAAGCCGGTCCCCTTGCACCGCCGGCACCCCGACGCGCCGTCGCAGAAGATGCACGAGATGTCGTATTCCGCGCCCGGCTCGACGAACGGGAAGTAGGACGGCCGCAGACGGAGGGTGAGATCGCGCTCGAACACCCGCCGGCAGAAGTGTTCCAGGGTCCCCTTGAGATGGGCGAAGGTGACGCCTTCGCCGACCACCAGTCCTTCGACCTGGTGGAACACGGGGGAGTGCGTCAGGTCGGAGTCGCGGCGGAAGACCTTCCCGAGGGCCACCATCTTGATCGGCGGCCGCCGTCTTTCCATGGTGCGGATCTGCACCGGCGAGGTGTGGGTCCGCAGCAGCCAGCCGCCCTCGACATAGAAGGTGTCCTGCATGTCGCGCGCCGGGTGATGCGCCGGGATGTTGAGCGCCTCGAAGTTGTAGTAGTCGGACTCGACTTCCGGACCGGTCTCGATGGTGTAGCCCATGTGGAGGAAGATCTCCTCGATGAGCCCCCGGACCTGGGTGATCGGATGCGGGCAGCCGGCCCGCTGCGCGCGTCCCGGCAGGGTGAGATCGAGCCCGGGGAGGGGGGCCTGCCGCGGGCCGCCCCCGCGCACGGCGGCCGCCTCCAGCGCCGCCTCGACGTGCCCCTTCAGGTCGTTGACCGCCTTGCCGATGGCGGCGCGATCCGCCGGGGCGACGTCGCGGAGGTCCTTGAGCAGGGTGGTGACCAGCCCGGCGCGCCGCCCGACATAGCGCACACGCAGGGCTTCCAAGGACTGCGGGTCGGCGGCCGCCGCCAGTTCACGGTCGAACTGCCGGCGGATTTCCTGGACGCGACGTTCCACCACGGCTCTCCAGCCGGGGTCCCGCCGTCACACGGACGGAGGACGCCGGACGGCACACGCAGGCGCGGGACGCGGCGGTCGCCGCCGGGGCCCGGCCCGCCACCCGGCGTCAGGCGCCGGTGGTCCCCAGCGCCGACTTCGCGGTCTGCGCCAGCACTGTGAACGCGGCCGGATCGGTGACGGCGAGATCGGCCAGGACCTTGCGGTCGAGCGCCACGCCGGCCTTCGACAGCCCGGAGATCAGGCGGCTGTAAGACAGGTCATTCTGCCGCGCCGCCGCGTTGATCCGGATGACCCAGAGGGACCGGAAGTCCCGCTTGCGGCGACGCCGGTCGCGGTAGGCCGAACCGAGCGACTTGTCGACCGCCTGCATGGCGATGCGGTAGAGCTTGCTCTTGCCGATGTAAAAGCCCTTCGCCAGCTTCAGTATTTTCTTGCGGCGATGGCGTCGTTTCGATCCTCGTTTGACTCTGGGCACGGTGGTCTCCTAGGGTCGGCCGTACGGCAGCATCTCGTTGACGCGGCGCCGGTCCGACTTGCTGACATTCGCTTCCATGTCGAGGTGCCGCTTTCTCTTGGTCGACTTCGACGTGAGGATGTGGCGCTTGAACGCCTTGCTCCTCCGGATCTTCCCGGTGGCCGACAGGCGGAAGCGCTTGGCGGCCCCTCTCTTGGTCTTCATCTTGGGCATGACTGCCTTTCTCCTACGATTTCCGGCGACGGGTGGCGTCCGGCGTGGCCGCGGGCGGCGCCGGTGCGGCCCCCGAACCTTTCTTGGGCCCCAGGATCATGTCGAGGAACGGACCCTCCTGGCGCGGTTCGGCCTCGACCATGCCGACCTCGACGATCTCCTGGCGGATCCGCGCGAGAATCTTGTAGCCGATGTCGCGGTGCATGTTCTCGCGTCCCCGGAAAATCACCGTGGCCTTCACCTTGTTGCCCTTGGACAGGAACCGGATGATGTTGTTGCGCTTGAACTCGTAGTCGTGTTCGTCGGTCTTCGGGCGAAACTTCACCTGCTTGACCTGGATGACCTTCTGTTTCTTGCGCGACTCCTGCGCCTTCTTGTTGAGCTGGTAGCGGTACTTGCCGTAGTCCAGGATCCGGCAGACCGGCGGCGACGACTCCGGTGAAACCTCGACCAGGTCGTAGCCGCTCTCCTGGGCCGCGCGCAGGGCCTGGTCGGGCGTCATGATGCCGAGCTGCGCCCCGTCCGCCCCGATGACGCGGATCTCGCGCGCCCGGATCTTCTCGTTGACCCTCAGTTTCTTCTCGATGGCCTGTCCCTCCCGCCCCCGTTCACGAGGGGCTGTCGCTGGTGCGTTGCGACGCGGCGGGCCCGGACCCGCGTCCCGACGCCCCGATGCCGTGTCAGGGCCCGATGGTGCGCTGTGTCTGCATGTCCCGCATCCGATCGCGGATGGCCTCGAGACCCGAAGGGCCGAGGTCGCCCTCGCGGCGGCTGCGGACCGCCACGGTGCCGGCGGCGGCCTCACGATCGCCCGCCACCAGCATGAACGGGATCTTCCGCAGCTGGGCATCCCGGATCTTCGCGCCGATCTTCTCGTTGCGGTCGTCGAGGTCGCAGCGCAGCCCGGCGTCGCGGAGCGCGTCCTGCACGCCGCGGGCGTACGGGATCGTGCGCTCGGTGATCGGCAGGACGACCGCCTGCACCGGCGCCAGCCACAGCGGGAAGGCGCCGGCGTAGTGCTCGATCAGCCCCCCCATGAAGCGCTCCAGCGATCCGTAGATGGCCCGGTGCACCATGACCACGGGGGTCGGGCTCGAGTCGGGCGCGATGTAATGGATCCCCAGACGCTGCGGCAGGTTGAAATCGAACTGCACCGTGGGCCCCTGCCATGGACGGCCGATGGCATCGAACATCCGCACGTCGATCTTGGGACCGTAGAAGACCGCCTCGCCCTCGCGCCGGGTGTAGGGGAGCGACCGCAGTTCGAGCGCCCGGACCAGGGCCCCCTCCGCCATTTCCCAGCCTTCCGAGGTGCCGGCGTACTTCCCGGGCTGAGCCGGGTCGCGGACCGAGAGATCGACCTCGTACCGGTCGTAGCCGAAGGTCTTCAGGAAGGCCACCACCAGGTCGAGGACGCCGACGATCTCGTCGAGGATCTGGTCGCGCGTGCAGTAGATGTGGGCGTCGTCCTGGGTGAAGCCGCGGACGCGCATCATGCCGTGCAGCACGCCGGACCGCTCGTAGCGGTAGACGGTGCCCAGCTCGGCGAGCCGCAGCGGCAGCTCGCGGTATGACCGGAGCCGTGATTTGAAGATCAGGGAATGGCCGGGGCAGTTCATCGGCTTGAGGACGTAGCCGGCCTCCTCGATCTCGAACGTGTACATGTTCTCTTTGTAATAATCGAGGTGACCGGAGAGCCTCCACAGTTCGTCGCGCGCGATGTGCGGCGTGGTCACGAGCTGGTAGCCGCGCTTCCGGTGTTCCTCCTTCCAGTAGTCCTCCAGGACCTGGCGGACGATCGTGCCCTGCGGGTGCCAGAAGATCAGCCCCGGCCCCGCGGTCTCCTCGACGCTGTACAGGTCGAGGGCCGGGCCGAGCTTGCGGTGATCCCGCTTCTTGGCCTCCTCGAGCAGGTGCAGGTAATCCTTCAGCTGGGACTCGCGCGGGAACGCGGTGCCGTAGATCCGCTGCAGTTGCTGGTTGGCCTCGGATCCCTTCCAGTAGGCCCCCGCAATCGACAGCAGCTTGAAGGCCCCGATCCGGCCGGTCGAGGGAAGATGAGGGCCGGTGCAGAAGTCCATGAAGTTGTCCTGCCGGTAGCAGGAGACGACAGCACCGCCCTTTTCCGCCACCAGCTCGACCTTGAGGTTGTCTCCCTGCTCCCGGAAATAGTTCAAGGCCTCATCCTTCGGCTGCTCGATCCGGCGGATGGGGTGGTCCTTGGCCTTGATCTCGCGCATGCGCGTCTCGATCCGATCGAGATCTTCGGGCGTGAACGGGGCGGCGCGCTCGAAGTCGTAGAAGAACCCTTCGGTGGTCGCCGGCCCGATGCCGATCTTCACCTCCGGAAACAGGTCCTTCACCGCATTCGCGAGCAGGTGCGATGTCGTGTGGCGATAGATTTCAACCGCCTCGGGAGACTCGGAGGTGAGAAAGGTGACGCGGGCGTCCGACTCGAGGGGGAGATAGATGTCCCGCTGGACGCCGTCCACGACGGCGGCGATCGCCTCGCGGGCGAGACGGGGCGAAATCGCCCGCGCGATCTCCTCCAGGGGAGTGCCCCTGGGAAAGGCGCGCTGCGCCCCATCAGGCAGGGTGACCTGAACCGTCTGCACGGTCGTCGTGTCCATCAACCTCTGAAGTGTCCGGCCGGCACCCAGACCCGGGTGCGGCTTGTTCTGGACAGGTCCGGGAAGGGGGTGGTAGGCGCGAGCGGATTTGAACCGCTGACTTCTACCGTGTCAAGGTAGCGCTCTCCCCCTGAGCTACGCGCCTGCACCTGAAAATCCAGAATGGCGCCTCGGGCGCCGGTGGCTTCCGCCGCGAAGTGCGTAGTATAGAAGGGCTTGTCGAAGGCTGTCAACCAAAGCCGCGGGCCGCCTCCCGGTTGCGGTGAGTCCGGGGCGCAACGTAACATGGCGACCCGGAAAGAGGTGTCACCGATGCTGATCGTCATGGAAAGGGGGGCGGGGGCGGAGCAGATCCGCCAGGTCACCGACCGGATCCTGGCCCTCGGACTCCGTCCTCACGCGATTCCCGGGGCGGAGCGGACGGCGATCGGGATCACCGGCAACCATGGCCCCCTCGACCCGGCCGAGTTCGAGGCCCTCCCGGGTGTGCTGCAGGCGATCCGGGTCACCCGGCCCTACAAGCTGGTCAGCCGGGAGGTCAAGCAGGAGGACACGCTGGTGCAGGTCGGCCGGGTCACGATCGGGGGGCCCCGGCTGGCGATCATCGCGGGACCGTGTGCGGTCGAATCGGAGGCCCAGACTCTTGCCATCGCGGGGCGGGTCGCCGCCGCCGGGGCCGACCTCCTGCGGGCGGGAGCCTTCAAGCCGCGCACCTCTCCCTACGCCTTCCAGGGGATGGGAATCGAGGGGCTGCGGATTCTCGCGCGCGCGCGCGAGGAGACCGGTCTGCCGGTGGTCACCGAAGCGGTGGATGAGGAATCGATGACCATGGTCGAGGACCACGCCGACGCGGTGCAGATCGGAGCCCGGAACATGCAGAACTTCTCGCTGCTCCGCCGGGCCGGGAAATCGCGCCTGCCGGTGTTCCTGAAGCGCGGCCTGTCGGCGACCCTCGACGAGTTCCTGATGGCGGCGGAGTACATCCTGTCGGAGGGGAACTACCGCGTGTTCCTGTGCGAGCGGGGAGTACGCACCTTCGGGGATCATGCCCGCAACACCCTCGACCTGACGATCGTGCCGGCGGTGAAGCATGTGAGCCATCTGCCGATCCTCGTGGACCCGAGTCATGGCACGGGCAGCCGTGACAAGGTCCTGCCGCTCGCCCGCGCCGCCGTGGCGGTCGGCGCCGACGGCGTCATGGTCGAAGTCCACAACGATCCGGCGCGGGCGCTGTCGGACGGTCCGCAGGCGATCCTCCCGGACCAGTTCGATCTCCTGGTGCGCGACATCCGCCTCCTCGCGCCGGTCGTGGGCCGGGTTCACTGACGCTTTTGAAATGCGGCTTACCATTTTGCCGTCGCCGGCCATCCCCCGGTCTGTCGATTCCTGCGTCGCGAAACCCCCTCAGCCTGTTCAAGTCGCTCCTGACGCATGACTTCCGGCGCCGCCCAATCCTGGACATCCGGAGCGTCATTCTGGTACGGCGATTGCTCATATCCGGACGGTTCGCCTTGAATCCGCCGGGCGCGGGAGGCCGGCCATGGGCCGGGTCCGCGCATCCTGCGGGGCAGACGGAGGGAGGCCATGATCAACCAGGACGAAGTCTTCGTCATCACCGAGGACGACATCCTCAAGCCGGCCGACAAGGGAAAGAAAAACGGCGGCTCGTCAAGGTCGGGGTCCGCCCCGGTCCGCGCCGCCCGTGAGGAGAAACCCGACGCGAGGGAAGAGACCGTCGCCGAACGCGCCACGCCGGCGAGGAAAGCCCGATCGCGCCACGCCAGCCCGGCGACGGCGTCGAGCCTGTCGCTTTTCGTCTGGGGGATGGGCCAGCTCTACAACGGCGACGGCAAGCTGGCGACCCTGTTCGCCCTGTCGCAGCTCTTCGTCCTGGCATTTCACTACATGCTCTACATGACCTGGGAGAGGATCCGATCCTTCGCACATCTCTGGTTCATCAGCGAGTGGGAGCTGATGCTGTACGCGTCATCCATAGACTTCTGCGTCGTGCTCCTGATGCTCTACAACGTCGCACACGCCTATCGGACGGCGGAGGAGCAGGGAGGTCGGTACCGTGGGATCCGCCGGCCATTCCTGTCAGGACTGGCGTCGCTCGTGATCCCGGGCTGGGGGCAAATCCTCAATGGACAGCTGGGAAAGGGCGTGTTCTTTCTTTTTTCGTTCCTGGTGGCGGTCTATCTGGTCGTGATGTACCTGCACTCGCCCTTCTACCGCATCCTGGCGGAACTCGACCACCAGAGGGCGTTCCTCCACAAAGCCCGGTTGACCGGGCAGGGAATCCTCTTCGTGGCGGCTTTGTCCTGGGTGCTCAGCGTCTACGACGCGGCGCTGGTCGGAAGACACACCAAGCAACTCAAGGCCTGACGGGAGGCCTTGAGCGCCCGGTGAATGCGGGCTGTCGGTTCCGCGCCTACTTGGCTTCGGCGCAGGCGGGCGGCGCGCAGGCGCAATACGCTCCCTGCTCGGCCCCCGGATTGCGGATCGTGTCCAGATCGCCATACGGATCCCGCTCGGCATCCCCCATGGAGACGCGGTAGATCGTCCCCTGCTTGAGGCCGAACGGAGCGGTGATCGGACCGAGGGTCGCAGCGGAAGCGGCCACGAACGCCGTCCCCGCCGACAGCGAGGTCGCGCCGGAAGTCGTCACGGTCAGAGAGCGTGACGACTTGGCTTCACTGGCGAAGCACGACGGACACGGCGAGTAGCCGGCCGCCAGGGCTTCGGAGATGGCCTTGGTGTGGCCGCGACCCCGGATGTCGGAACTCCCGACCAGGTGAAAGACCGTGCCCGGGCGTGAGACGACAACCGTGGCTTCATCGGCGCTTGCCGACCCGTTCATCAGGAGCGGGAATGCCCCAACGAGCGCGACGACGAGCGCCACCACAATACGACTGGTTCCCTTCATGTACACCCCCTCATGGGAATGCACCGGTAGCCATATGCTTACCACCATGCGCCCCGGCCAGTCAAGCCCCCGCGGTCCCGGCGATCAGAAAAGGCCGTGCACCAGCCCGTCGTCGTCCAGGTCGATCGAATTGGCGGCCGGGACCGCGGGCAGGCCGGGCATGGTCATGACGCTGCCGACCAGCGGGTACACGAAACCGGCGCCGGCGGCCGCCCGGACATCGGTGATCGGCAGCACGAAGCCCTCCGGACGTCCCTTGATTTTCGGATCGTGCGACAGCGACAGCGGAGTTTTGGCGATGCAGACCGGCAACCGCCCAAGTCCCTCCCGGCGGCAGAAGTCGATTTTCTCGCGGGCCAGATCGGTGTAGCTGACGCCCGCGGCGCCGTACATGCTGCGCGCCACGATCTCGATCTTCTCCTCGATGCTGGCGTCGTCGGGATAGAGGGGGCGGTAGGTCGAAGCGGCCCCCGCGGCGCGCACCACCGCCTCGGCCAACTCCACTCCTCCCTCACCACCGCGCGCCCAGACGTCGACCGGGACGGCGGCGATCGCGCCGGCGGCCCGGGCCCGGGAGATCACCTCCTCGATCTCGGCCGGTTCGTCGCTGGTAAACCGGTTAATGGCGACGATCGCCGGAATCCCGAAGGTCCGGATGTTCTCGATGTGCTTGGCGAGGTTGGCGCAGCCGCGGGCCACCGCCTTCGGATCCGGCCGCTTCCATGCGTCGCCGGTGAACTCGGTGCCTCCGTGCAGTTTGAGAGCCCGGGTCGAACAGACGATCACCTCGACCGCCGGCCTGAAGCCGGCGGCGCGGCACTTGATGTTCAGGAGTTTTTCCGCGCCGCATTCGGAGCCGAAGCCGCTTTCGGTGACCACGTAGTCCGCCAGCTTCAGCGCCAGGAGATCGGCGACGATGGAATTGTTGCCATGGGCGACGTTCGCGAACGGGCCGCAGTGCACCAGGGCGGCGCCACCCTCGAGGTTCTGCACGAGGTTCGGCTTCAGCGCGTCCTTGAGCAGGGCCGCCATCGCGCCCTGGGCCTGCACCGCCGAGGCCCGCACTCCGCGACCCTGCCGATCCACCGCCACCAGGATGCGTCCCAGCCGGTCCTTCAGGTCGCGGGCGCAGGTGGCCAGCGACAGGATCGCCATGACCTCGGACGCGGCCGTGATATCGAAGCCGCTGTCGTGTTCCACGCCGCCGCTCCCGCCCCCGACGGCCACGCGGATGCGGCGCAGGGCGCGATCGTTCAAGTCGACGGTGCGCCGCCAGAGAACCCGGTCCGGATCGATGCCGAGCGTGTTGCCGTGGTGCAGATGATTGTCCACCATCGCCGACAGGAGATTGTGCGCCACCGACACGGCGTGGAAGTCGCCGGTGAAGTGCAGATTGATTTCCTCCATCGGAACGACCTGGGAGTAGCCGCCACCGGTCGCGCCTCCCTTGATCCCGAAGACCGGTCCGAGGGAGGGTTGCCGCAGCGTGGAGATGGCGCGGCGGCCGCTCCTGCGGAGCGCCTGCGCCAAACCGATCGTGACGACGGTCTTCCCTTCGCCGAGGGGCGTGGGATTGATCCCGGTGACACCGATATACTTGCCGTCCGGCCGGCCTTGCAGCCGATCGAGGGCGCGCAGGCTGATCTTGGCCTTGTAACGGCCATAGGGCTCGATTTCATCAGGAAGCAGGTTGAGCGATTCCGCCAGGGACTCGATCCGGATTAGTTTCGCCCGGCGGGCGATGTCGAGGTCGGACAGATTCAAGGGCTCCTCCGTGTCGGTGAAGACGGCCTGGCTCCAAGGGCCCGGCGCACTTCCTCGATCTCCGGGTCGGTGGGGTCGGCGGCCTGAGCATGGTCGACGGCGGCGGCCGCGCCGGCCTCGTCGCCGAGGCCGGCCAGGGCCCGGGCGAGAAGCAGGTGGGCCCGCGCGGACCCGCCGTGCGTCAGCGCCCGGCGGGCCGCGTTGGCGGCGCCCTCGTAATCTCGCCGCTGCAGTGCCAGGCCGGCGGACAGGATGTGCGCCTCGGCCTCGTAGGGGTGGGGCGGTTCCTCGATCCGCGCCATCGAATCCGCCGCCTCGCTCCAGCGTTCCTCGCGCGCCAGGAGCGCGGCGGCTTGGTAGAGCGCCTGCGGGTAGCCCGGATTCTCCTGGGCGGCCCGCCGCAGGAGCTGCAGGCGGCGCCGGGTGTCGGTCTCGGACATGGCACGGCAGTAAGTCTCGAAGGCGAGCAAGGGGAGATCCGCGGACCCCCGATCCCGGTCGTCGGCGTCCGGATAAGGGACCCCCTCGTCGGTCGCGATGGCGATCGCGACATCCCGTTGCACGCGCAGCAGGTCGCGCAGTCGTCCTGACCGCGTGATCCACGGACGCACCTTTTCCGATTCGAGATCGAAGGTGCGGGCCACGATCTCGATCCGTCCCTCGGAGACGTCGAAGCGCCCGAGGACGATCCGGTCGGGCCGAAGGGTTCCCGGCCGGTGCCGCATCTTCCGTCCCAGCTCCAGGATGCTGGCAAGGGTCAGGGTGGTGCCGGCGGGAAGGCCGTTCGCCTCGAGGAACACCGCGCGCTCGTCGGGATCCATCGCCCGCGCCCCCCAGCCGCGGACCGACTCGCCGAGGGAAAGGGCCAGCCCGCCGGAGATCCAGTCGAGCGTCGCATCCTCGGTGACGTTCTCGAAGGGGAGGACGACGTAGGCGCGGCCGCGGAGCGGGCCCGGCGCCGCCGGGGCGACGATCGAGGCGGGCGGACCGCCGGTGACGGCATCGAGGGCGACGGTCGGGGAAAAACCGAGCGCGATCGCCAGCCCGGCGGCGAGCGGCGGGATGCGGCGGCCCGATCGGTGGTCGCGCGCGCCCCGGATCTCCGCCGCGATCACGGACCGGTTCTCCGGGGCCGCTGGTCGATGGCGGCGGGCGATTCCTCGAGAGACCCCTCGAT
>Ga0214473_10002264_pt1 | contig 23795 bp, 24 predicted proteins | sample RVTome_7_FD_203509 | JGI IMG/M metagenome (GOLD analysis project Ga0214473, IMG submission 203509) | Soil microbial communities from uranium-contaminated site in the Upper Colorado River Basin, Wyoming, United States - RVT98D197 | ecosystem: Environmental > Terrestrial > Soil > Contaminated >... | reverse complement strand
GGAGTTCATTGTCTACATCGACGAGGACGATAACAGCTCCCTCCGTCGGCTTCGTCGGGGAACGGGTGAGATGGAGATCCTCCTTGTCTTCAACGCGTCCAAGTCCGCGCCCTGGAGGTTCAGTATCGTGGACGGACTTGCGTTGTGGGGGGGCCGTGAGGGACAGGTGTCCCTGTTCGACACGAACACACGCACGCTTGTTCTCGACCAGGTGAGGGTGACGCCCACAAATCTCACCTACTTCCCCGTCGGCCTGGATGCTCGTCGAGTCACATTCATAGGCTATGGACCAGACCTTCAAGGCACACTCGTCATGACCTTCGATTGGACGACGAACGAGACGACCGAGGTTGCGGTCCTTCCTGAAAGTGTCGATTGGGCCTACGGCCTTGGGGCGAATTTGGCCCAAGACGATGACCGCCTCGTGTACGTGTGGGAGGGCCTCCATGTGCTGAACCTGACCACGCGCGTGATCACGGACCTCCCACAGCTGGTCGAAGGACGCAACTTGGCCGCCGAGGGTTCGTTGATCGTCTATGACTATTACGAGGAAACGCGGCTCTGGGGACCCTGGGAGTGGCTTTGCGCTGGATTCGTCGCCCTCTTCTTTGCAGTGATTGCAGCGGCGTACGTCTTGAGGAAACGCAGACGGAAGCCCCCCGCCAACACCTAGTCACGCTTTTATCGGGGCCCTCCGTTCTCCCGCCGTCCATGGAGTACGCGGTCCTCGTCTCCTTCTACGAACGCCTCGACGCGACGACGAAGCGCCTCGAGATGACGGACATCCTCGTCGAGCTGTTTCGACAGGCGGACAAGGACGAGGTCAAGGAGGTCGTGTACCTCACAGAAGGGCGCATCGCACCGGACTACATGGGCATCGAGCTCGGCCTTGCGGATAAGCTCGCGATCCGCGTCCTCGCGCAGGTCTCCGGCCTGGGCGACAAGCCCGTGGAGGCGCTCGCGAAGGAGAGGGGCGACCTCGGCCTCGTCGCGGAGACGACGATCGCGGAAAGGAGACAGGCCGGCCTGTTCGCGGAGGCGCCCTTGACTGTGCGCCACGTCTTCGACAACCTGATGGCAATCGCCCAGGCGGCGGGGGAGGGCTCACAGCAGTCGAAGATCGACCGGCTCGCGGAGCTCCTCCGCGCCGCCAAGCCCCTGGAGGCGAAGTACATCGTCCGCACGGTCCTCGGGAAGATGCGCCTCGGGGTCGCGGACATGACAATCGTGGACGCCGTGGCGGCGGCGTTCGCGACGAAGGAGCAGCGGGACGCGGTCGAGCGCGCGTACAACGTCTCCTCGGACCTCGGCGACGTCGCCTCCGTGTTGGCGGCGAAGGGGATCGACGGCCTCGCGGACGTCCACCTGAAGGTCGGCCGCCCGATCCTCTCGATGCTCTGCGAGCGCGTGCCCACCCTGAAGGAGGTGTTCGAGCGGCTCGGTGGCACGTGCGCGTTCGAGTACAAGTACGACGGGCTCCGGATGCAGGTCCACATCACCCCGGAGGCGGTGCAGATCTTCTCCCGCCGCCTAGAGAACATCACGGCGCAGTTCCCGGAGATCGTGGCGGCGGTGCGCGCCGCGTTCACCGCCAAAGATGGCATCATCGAGGGCGAGGGCGTCCCCGTCGACCCGAACACGGGGGACATCCTCCCGTTCCAGGTCGTGAGCCACCGCCGCGGGCGGAAGTTCGACGTCGACGCCGTGGCGGCGGAGTTCCCCGTCACCCTCTTCCTGTTCGACTGCCTCCTCAAGGACGGCGAGGACCTCACGACGCGCGCGTACGGGGACCGCCGCCAAACGCTGCGGAGCGTCGTCGCCACCGGCGAGCGCGTGAAGTTCGCGCACACGGTCGACACCGCCGACGAGGCGGAGGCGGAGCGGTTCTTCGAGGAGGCGATCCAGCTCGGGTGCGAGGGGCTCGTCGCGAAGGCTCTGGACTCCGTGTACGAGGCGGGCGCGCGCGGCTACCGATGGGTGAAGATCAAGCGGGACTACCAGGCGGAGATGGTCGACACGGTCGACCTCGTCGTCGTCGGCGGCCTCGCCGGGCGCGGGAAGCGCGCGGGCACGTGGGGCGCGCTCCTGATGGCGGCGTACGACAAGCCGACGGACACGTTCAAGACCGTGTGCAAGCTCGGCACCGGGTTCACGGACGAGATGCTCGCGACGTTCCCGGGGAAGTTCGGGCCCCTCCGACTTGAGCACCGCCACGCGCGCGTCGATAGCACGATGGAGGCGGACGCGTGGTTCGAGCCGAAGTACGTGCTCGAGGTCCTCGGGCCGGAGATCACGCTCAGCCCCGTCCACACCGCCGCCAAGGGCTCCGTGCGCGAGGGCTCCGGACTCGCGATCCGCTTCCCGCGGTTCACGGGCCGCTGGCGGGACGACAAGCGGCCGGAGGATGCGACGACGGTCGAGGAGATCCTCGGGATGTTCCGGGCGCAGCTGAAGGCGGTGAGGGAGTGATGCTGAACGTGGCGGCGGCGCGGAAGGAACTCGTCGCGGCGCTCCACCGGCACGGCAAGAAGGGCGGCGACGCGTGGCTCCAGCACTACGTCGGCTCCCCGTACCCCGTGCTCGGGATCTCCACGCCTCAGATGCGCGCGATCCAGGCGGCGTTCGCGAAGGCGCATCCCGATCTCACCGCCAAAGAGGTGAACGCGTTGGCTGCGGCTGTCCGGAAGGGCCCGACGACGGAGGAGAAGTGGCTCGCGGTGGGCCTCTTGGACCGGCACGCGAAGATCCTCGACGAGGCCTCCTGGCGGCTCCTGGACGGCTTCGTGGACGATTCCGTGGGCTGGGGGCTGTGCGACGGCCTCGGCTCCGGCCCCGTCTCCGCCATGGTCCGCGCGAAGCCCGCGCGGTTCCGCAAGCTGATGCGGTGGGCGAGGTCCCCGAATCCGTGGCGGCGACGCGTGGCCCTCTACGCCCTCAACGGGTTCGTCCGCGCGAAGGAGCTCGACAAGCCGTTCCAACTGATCGAGCGGCTCGTATACGACGAGGAGTTCTGGGTCCGGCGCGCGGTCGGCACGTGGCTCCGGGAGTGCTGGAAGGTGGACCGGACGCGGACGGAGGCGTTCCTCCGGGAGCACGCCGCCGGGCTGCCGCCGATCGTGATCACGGTCGCCACGGAGCGCGCTCCGAAGGCGTTCCGCGAGCATCTCCGGCGGCTGGCGAAAGTGTCGCGGACCCCGCGGCGTCGCGTTCATTAGGAGCGGCGCGTTCCGGCCCGGGGGAGAGCGTGGCGGCGTTCGAGTTCACCGCGAGACCGTACGAGATGGGGCCGAAGGGCGCGTGGCAGTTCCTGGACCTGCCGAAGGCGTTCTCCGCGAGCCTCGACACGAGGGGGCGCGTCCCGATCGTGTTCACCGTCTCCGGAAAGGCCTTCCGGGTCTCCGCGTTCCCGGACGGGAAGGGCGGCCACCAGATCAACTTCAACAAGGCGATGCAGGCCGCGGCCGCCGGCAAGGGGGGAAACGCGAAGGCGACCGTGGCGGTGGACGCCGCCAAGCGGACCGTCGTGCCGCCGAAGGACCTGAAGGCCGCGCTCGCGAAGGATGCGAGTGCGAGGGCGGCGTTCGATGGACTCGCGCCGTCCCACCAGAAGGCGTACGTGGACTGGATCGAGGAGGCGAAGCGGCCGGAGACGCGCGCGAAGCGTGTCGCGGAGACCCTGAACCGCCTCAAGAGGGGAGAGAAGTTCTGGTAGGCGCCGAAGGTTTAATACGCTTCCACAGGTCCGGCACCGGGAGACCATGCCCGGCACCGTAGTCGTAGGCTGCCAGTTTGGAGACGAAGGCAAGGGCAAGATCGTCGACGTCCTGGCGGCGGAATCCGACCTCGTCGTCCGGTTCAACGGCGGCGCGAACGCGGGGCACACGGTGCAGGTCGGCGCGGAGCAGTTCGCGTTCCGCCTCCTCCCGAGCGGGATCATCCGGCCGCAGGTCCTCAACGTGATCGGGAACGGCGTCGTCGTCGACCCCGCGCAACTCCTCGAGGAGATCGACGCCCTCCGCAAGCGGGGCTACGCGGTCACGAACCTCCGCGTCTCGGACCGCGCGCACGTCGTGATGCCGTGGCACAAGACCCAGGACGAGCTCGAGGAGAAGGCGAAGGGCGGCCTCGCGGCGGCGACGACGAAGCGCGGGATCGGGCCGGCGTTCGAGGACAAGGTCGGACGCTGGGGGATCCGCATCGCGGACCTCCTCGACCCCGCCGTCCTGAAGCAGAAGCTCGAGTCCGTCTACCCGGTGAAGCAGAAGGTGCTGCGCGCGCTCGGGGGCACGGACACGTTCTCCGTCGAGGCCGTCTTCAACCGGTACCGCGGATTCGGGGACCGGTTGAAGGAATTCGCCGCGGACACCAGCGTCGTCGTCCACGACGCCCTCCGGAGCGGACAGTCCGTCCTCTTCGAGGGCGCGCAGGGCACGCACTTGTGCGTCGACCACGGGATCTACCCGTTCGGGACGTCGAGCAACTGCGTCGCGGGGTTCGCTCCCGTCGGCGCGGGCGTCGGGCCGCGCGCGATCGAGCGCGTCGTCGGGATCGTGAAGGCGTTCACGAGCCGCGTCGGCGCCGGCCCGTTCCCGACGGAGCTCCAGGACCCGACCGCCTCGTTCCTCCGGGACCGCGGCGGCGGGGAATACGGCACGGTCACGCGGCGCCCGCGACGGATGGGCTGGCTCGACATGGTCATGGTCCGGATGTCCTCGCGGGTGAACGGGCTCACGGACCTGGCGGTGACGAAGATCGACGTCCTCGGCGGGCTGGAGACCGTGCAAGTCGCGGTCGGGTACGCGCACGGGGGGAAGGCGCTGCGGGAGTTCCCCGCGAACATGCGCGTCCTCGCGGAGTGCAAGCCCGTGTACGAGTCGTTCGACGGGTGGGAGGATCTGCCGCCGGAGGAGTGGCGGCGGATCGCCGCCAAGGGGTTCGGGGCGCTGCCGAAGGCCGCGCAGGCGTACCTGCGGTGGGTCGAGAAGAAGGCGGAGGCGTCCCTCGCGTTCGTCTCCGTCGGCCGCGGTCGGGAGGACACGATCGACCTGCGGAAGGCGAAGCCCGTCACCGCAAGGCCCGCGAAGGCGAAGGCCGCGAAGTCACGCCGCCGGTAGCCGCGCGATCCTCTCGGACAATCCGCACGCCTTGCACAAGTCGTTCGCCGCGGGCTCGCCGCACCGCGCGCACGGCTTCGGCGTCCCCGCCACGAACTTCGCCTGGAGCAGCGGTCGCAGCTGGTCGTGCGTGCTTACGATCGCGTGACGCGTCCCCGGGGAGGCCTCCTCCAGCTGCGAGAGGACAGCCCCGAACCGCCCGCGCTGCGCTCGCGCCGCGTACGGGCACGTCGCCTCGTGGAACGGGATCCCGCGGAGCGTCGCGTACAGGTAGACCTCCTTCTCCGGGACCGTGCGCAGCGGGTAGAGTCGGGGCACGAGCCCCGGCTGCACGGCCTCGTGCGGCCCGAGCCGCGCGAGCCGGTCCACGTCCGCGCGCGCGACGTCCATGAGGATCGACTGCGCGGTGTCGTCGAGGTTGAGGCCCATCGCCAGGTAGTCTGCCCCGGCCTCCTTGGCGGCGCGGTTCAGCGCCTGGCGGCGGAACGGCCCGCAGTACGAGCACGGGATCGCCTCCGAGTCGCGCGTCACGACCTCGTCCATCCCGATGCCGACCGTCTCGCGGTACGCGATCACGCGGTGCTCGATGCCGAGCGACGCGCACAGGCGGCGGGCGGACTCGATGCCTCCCGGGCGGTACGAGGCGATGCCCTCGTCCACGGTGATCGCGACGAGCTCCACGTCCCGCCGCGGCGCGACGATGTCGTGGAGCAGGGTCGTGGCGGTGCTGCTGTCCTTCCCGCCGGAGAGGCCGACCGCGAGCCGCGTCCCCGGTCGGAGGTCGACCTGGCGGCGGACCTCCTCCTTCACGCGCTTCTCGACGAACGCGAGGAAGTGGTCCCCGCAGAGATGGGCTCCGCTGTACCGGATCCACGCGACCGCGGGCTCTGCGCACCTGTCGCACGCCACGGAGGGCACCAACCCTCCTTCCGTATTTAGCGGTGCGTCACGGCAGACCGGCGCTCGCGGCAACATGAAGGACGCCGTCGATGATGAACTGGACGCCGACCGCCGCCAGCAGGAGGCCCATGATGCGCCCGAAGGCGAGCGTCCCCAATCGCCCCATCCGGCGGAACACGCGGTCCGCGGAGCTCAGGAGGAGGAGCGTGAGCAGCACCGCCACGAGGATGCCCGCGAACACGAACATCTTCTCCGGCGCGCCCACGTCCCTCGTCATGTAGATCATCACGGTCGTGATCGCACCCGGGCCCGCGAGGAGCGGGATGCCCAGGGGGACGACGCCGACGGACGCGACCTCGTCTTCCCGGCCTCGCTCCGTGATCCGCGAGCGCGACGTCCGCTGGCCCTGCGTCATCTGGAAGGCGGTCACGAACAGGAGGGAGCCGCCCGCGATCTTGAACGCGGGGATCGTGAAGTTGAAGACTGCAAAGATCCACTGGCCGAAGACGGCGAACACGCCGAGCGTGATCGCCGCCACGACGCAGCTGTTGTTGATGATCGTGCGCTTCTCCGTGTCGGAGAGCCCCTCGCTCAGGACCAAGAACGGCGCGATCACGCCGGGCGGGTCGACGATCGCGACGATGCTCAGGACCGCCGCCGCCCCGAACGCGAAGTCGACCATTCACCCATCCTTGTGCCGTCGTCAGACGGGGGACGTATATGGCCGTTTCGCCGCGCCGGGGCAGAAACGTAGATATACGCCGCCAAGGGTAGAGACGCGCGGGGAACGAGTGTGCCCGTCGACCTGAAGCTCGAGACGATGCGCCGCGGGACGGACCTCCTGAAGCGGGGGTTCGCGAAGATGCAGAAGGGCGGCGTGATCATGGACGTCACGAACGCGGAGCAGGCGGCGATCGCGGAGCGCGCGGGCGCCGTGGCGGTCATGGCCCTCGAGCGCGTGCCCGCGGACATCCGCGCCGCCGGGGGTGTCGCCCGGATGGCGGACCCGCAGAAGATCGTCGAGATCCAGGAGGCCGTCACCGTGCCGGTGATGGCGAAGTGCCGCATCGGGCATTTCGCGGAGGCCCAGGCGCTCGAATCGTTGGCGGTGGACATGGTCGACGAGTCCGAGGTCCTCACGCCGGCGGACCCGTTCTTCCACGTCGACAAGCGGAAGTTCACGGTGCCGTTCGTGTGCGGTTCCCGCCAGCTCGGAGAGGCCGTCCGTCGCATGTACGAGGGCGCCGCGATGATCCGGACGAAGGGCGAGGCCGGCACCGGCAACGTCGTCGAGGCCGTGCGCCACATGCGGCTCCAGAACGCGGCGGTCGCGGACCTGCGGACGTACGACGGGGACGGGCTGAACCGGATCGCCGTGCACTTCGCGAAGTCGTACGAGCGCCTCCTCGAAGAGGTGCGCGGCTCCATGGGTCTCCCCGCCAAGGTTCGGAGCGACGAGCCGGTGTTCGGGGACGATACGCTGGCGGCGATCGAGGCCGGTCTTCACGGGATCCTGATGGAGGTCCGGGAGAAGCAGCGCCTCCCCGTGGTGAACTTCGCCGCCGGCGGGATCGCGACGCCCGCGGACGCGGCGATCATGATGCTCCTCGGGTGCGACGGCGTGTTCGTCGGCTCCGGGATCTTCAAGTCGGAGAACCCGGACGGCGTCGCCCACGCGATCGTGGAGGCCGTGAACCACTTCGACGACCCATCCGTGGTCGCGGAAGTCAGCAAGAACCTCGGGATGCCCATGAAAGGCATCGAGATCAGCCAGCTGTCGGCGGAGGCGCGGCTCCAGGAACGCGGCTGGTAATCGCCGCCAACGCGGCGTCCGCGACCTCGCGACACCCCTCTCCCGTGAGCGCGCTCACCTTAGGGCGACGACCCTCTGCCCGCATCAGGTCGGCCTTGTTCTCGACCTCGAGGATTGGCACGCCCGGGAACGCCTCCCGCACCTCGGCGAGGAGCCGTTCCTGCAGGTCCATCGGGTAGCCGCACGTCTCCGTCGGGTCGAAGAGGAAGACGATCACGTCCGCGAGGTGGCGGAGCGCGAGGATTGCCTGCCGCTCGATCGGGTTCCGCTTCTCCATAGGTCGGTCCAGGAGCCCGGGCGTGTCCACGACGAGGTAGCGCTGGTACCGCCGGTCGAAGTGCCCCACGTTCAGCCCCTGCGTCGTGAACGGGTACGGGGCGACCGCGGGCTTCCCGGACGAGATCGCGCGGACGAACTGCGACTTCCCGACGTTCGGGTACCCCGCGACGACGATCGTCGGCATCTCTGGGTCGATGTCCGGCACTTGAATGATCTTCCTGCGGGCCCGCGCGAAGGACTGGAGGTTCGGGGCGATCTGCTGCACGAGGGAGCCGACGCGCCCGTACGTGGCCTTGCGGATCCGCATCGCGTCCTCCGGCGTGGCGGCGCGCCCGGCCTGCCGCGCGCTCTGGCGGCACACGCGCTTGACCTGGTCCCGGCACCACTCGATCGCGCCGAGGTCGTGCTTCAGGTTCCCGATGCCCACGAGGAGGTCCACGAGCTCCCGCGGGAAGTCCGGGAGGCGCTCGAGCGATGGGACGGCCTCCCCGTACTTCTTCAGCGTCGCGTCGATCGTGTCCCCGAGGGTCTGGACTTTGGCGACCGCCCCGCGGCGCCCGCGCTCGAGCTTCGTCGTGCCCTTCCCCGTCGCCTTGGAGGCGCGGCGGAACGCCTTGTCGACGAGCTCCGGCGCGGTCAGCACCGTCGGAATCGGGAACACGCCTGAGGCATCGCCTTGAGCGGATTAAGCTTGGCTCATGGGACCGTCGGCGGGATGAGCAAGAAGAAGACCGCGACACGGTTGAACCCGGCGAGGAAGTTGCTGAGGATGAACTGGCGGCGGTCAATCGCCTTTCCCTCCTCGTTGAAGATGCCGTAGAAGTACAGGACGGCGGTGTCCGACATCAGGGGGATGCTCAGGAGGATGTACAACCCGATGGACCCCGACCAGCGGACGAAGCGTTCGAGCGCGTTCAGGATCTTCGCAATGAGTTCCGCGCGTTCGGACCATCGGTGTATGGCGCCTTCCACCTTGACACCGAGGACGAAGACGAGCCACGCGCCGACCGCCTTGCCCAGCGCGACCGCAAAGAGCGCGGCGGTGAACAGGCCGAGGTTCCGCTCTGCGATTGGCAAGACCAACGCAACTTCGATTGGAATCGGGAGGATGATCGCGACGAGGATGGCGAAGACGAAGACGAGGAAGAAGTAGGCGACGGGGTTGCTCAGGAACCCGGCGAGGAGGGCGAAGAGGTCGGCCAAGGGCGCACATGTATCGGGCCTCGATATAAAAGGCGTCTCCGGGCGTTCCCGCTACACCATCGCGGCAAACTGCGGCCCGAGGGAGCTGCGGTCGAGCCTGCGGAGTTGCCCGTCCGGCGTGAGGAGGACGACGCGGGAGTCCTCGCGCTCCGACGCCACCCTGTACCCGGTCCTCGCCGCCAGCCGGTCCGAGAACTCGCGGATCGCCGCGTGCGACGGCATGTTGTCGACCGTGAGCCGCAGGCGCGACTCCCCGACGAACATGTACGCCTTGCACTCGATGAACATCGGCTTGGCGGCGGCGTCCAGCGCCGCGTATTCGTCCTCCCACCCGAGGTTCCAGCCCGCGACGAGCGTGTGACGGATCACCGTGCGCGTGTCGAGCGCCGGCAGGAGCTCGAGCGTCTCATGGAGCTTCTTCCACTCGTGGTCGGACTTCGGCACCACGAGCCGCTCGTACACCTCCCAGTTCGGCGCCGCCACGGTCACATACAGCTGCGTCGGGAGCTGTCCATCCGCCGCCAGCCGCCGGAGCACGGAGGGCGTCGTCCCGTTCGTCACGAGGAACGTCGTCATCCCGCGCGCGTGGTACGACGCGATCATCTCCCCGAGGCGGCGGTACAGCGTCGGCTCGCCGGTGAGGGAGATCGCGACCTGGTTCGGGTGGTTCGACTCGACGAACCGCTCCCGCGGCACCCGGGAATCGCCGCCGAAGCCGGAGAGGATCTTCCGCTGCGCGTCGATCGCGCCGTCGATGATGAACTCCGGCTCGTCCGCGAACTGCAGGGAGTCCGCACCCCAGTCCTGCGCGCGCCAGCAGAACTGGCATCCGAGGTTGCACGCGTCGACGGTCGGCGTCATCTGGAGGCACCGGTGGGAGTCGATCCCGTAGAACGTCTCCTTGTAGCACCCGACGCCGGTCGTGAGCTTGTGCTTCGCCCAGTGGCACGCCTTCACGCCGCTGTGCTCCCCGACGATCCGGTATCCCTGGCGCTCCAGCACCTCGCGCTTCGCGGCGTCGACCACGTTGGCGGCGTCGAAGGCGGGGGGCTTCATCCGCTTTTCGTTTCGCTGAACAGCACTGCGTCAGCGGCCCTTTGTGGTGGTCCACGTCTGGCGGTTCATTCTGTTGCTTTGCCGACCAGAAAGACGGCGTCAAGGAGGAGGCAGGAGCTTCGCGAGGTCGAGATCGCCCTCCTGGAACGCCTTCTCCCGGAAGTAGTCGTCCTCGGTGTACACGGCCAGGACGGTGTGGAACTCCGTGTCGAACACGACGTCCTTCACGCGCCGCGGCACGTCCAGCGCGTGGTACTTGGACGCGATGTTCGTCGCTAACGCCGCGGACCGCAGCTCCTCCGGGATCCGCGGTCCCCCTTTCAGCGCCCACCACGGGTCGAAGTGGAGCAGCCCCTTCAGGTGCTCCGGCGCGACGGTCTCGAAACGCGGCACGTCCGCGGCCTTGGCGGCGATCCGGACGTCCTTCCCCTCGAGGACCGCGGAGGCCTGCCACATCCGCGGCACCGCTCCGAGGACGTCGAACAGGAGGAAGTGCACCTTCCATTTCATGTCGAAGAACGGGAACGCGTACTTCGCGTACCAGGTGGCGTCCTGCAGGCGGACGGTGAGCCCGGCGAGGTGACGCTGCCCGACGAGGATATCCGCGATCACGCGTCACCTCCCTCGAACCCCGCCAGACCGCGCCGCGCGGGCCGCGCCTCCTCCACCGACAACGCCGCCAGCGCGCGGACCTCCTTCGCGTCCTCGTCCGCGTCCAGCAGGTGGGCGAGCTCCTTCTCGTCGAACCGGAACTGCGCCTGCATTGCGCGGCGGAACCCCTCGTCCGCGCGGAAGATCCGCGTGAACGACGGGAGGACGTCGAGGAACGCCCGCCGCCAGGAGGTGTGCACGCCCCCGCCGACCTTCCGCGCGAGGCTCTGCCTCGTCGCCCGCCGCCCGCGCGTGCGCGCCATCTTCGACAGCCACAGGGGGAAGCGGTACTGGCCGCCCGCGTTCCGCTCGCGACGCGCCACCGCCACGCCGGCGGTCATCATGTCCTTCGCATACGCCCAGAACCGGAACGAGGACCCGCGCCGGGTCCGTCCGATGTACACGTCGGCGCGGGAGAGCGCCGCGTACCCGCGCGCGAGGTCCGCGGGATCCCGGTACTCGTACGGCAGGTTCTCGTCGATCCACAGGAGGAGGCTCTCCGGGTCCTCGTCGAGGTTGTCCGCGGCCCGGCGCGCCCGGTCCACGCTGCCGCTCGTCAGGATCTCGCGCACCGCCACGAACACGTCCTTCGCGACGTCGCGGTTCCCGAGGACCGCCACGTCCGCGGTCTGCACCTCGCCGCGCCCCTCCGCGAGCGCCTGCAGGTCGTTCATCGCGCTCCGGAGGTCGCCGCCCGCGTGCGCCGCGATCGCCTCGAGCGTCCCATCCGTCACCTTCACGCCCTCCGCGTCCGCCGCACGGCGGAGCGCGGTCTTCACCGCCGCCGGCGTGAGGCGACTCCACTTGATCTGCTTCGCGAGGGTCTTGATCGCTCCGGACCGGCGAGACAGCTCGTAGTAGTCGTTGCACACGAGGACGATCGGCTGGCGGGTCTGCCGGATCGTGTCGACGATCGCGCCGACGCCGCCGAAGTCCTCGCGGCCGAACAGGTTGTCCGCCTCGTCGAGCACGATCAGCGTGCGCTGCCCCTCGTTCGCGTCGAGGAACTCCCCCGTGCGGGAGAACGTCGACGTGATCGCCCCCTGGAGCGCGATCCGGCGCACCGCGTCCGCGTTCCGCTTGTCGGAGGCGTTCATCTCCACGACGCCCCAGCCCATGTCCGCCGCCAGCGCGAGCGCGGCGCTCGTCTTCCCGATGCCCGGCGGCCCGGAGAGGACGACGGCGCGCTTCTCCGGCGGCTTCTTCGCCCACGCCTCCGCCCACTTCTTCAGCTCCGCGACGGCGGTCGGGTTCCCGACGACGTCCTTCAGGGACTTCGGGCGGTGCTTCTCGGCCCAGTCCACGGCGCGGGAACCGCGGGCGGCGTAAATAAGGGCTCGGCGGGGGTGCCGGCACGGTACCTCGCTGAAAACCCAAGAAAACGGGCCGTTTAGCATGCACGTATACTTTCCTCCACTGTCAGCAATCCGCGCGAAATGTTTAGGCGATGACTAAACTCGCCGAAAACCGCCAAAACGGCGGCGGTGGAGGCGCTTCGTTGCGCGGTCGCGCGATCGCCGCCGCCCGGACGGCCTTCTCCGAGGCACGTCGTAGCACGGAAACCGCCAGTTTAGCATCCACATAGACTTCTCGCATGCGTTCGAGAACCACGCGGTTTGTTTAGGTGAGGACGTGAATCCCTCGGGAACGCCGTTTCAGGCCCGTTTCGCCGGGGTGTTCTCGTACAGATCGCACAGCTCCTGCAGGAACGCGTCGTACGTCTTCCGGAACTTCAGGCGGTAGAGGCGATCTCGCGTCGCCATGCTCACCTGGATCGTCGTGAGGTCCGTGCGCTTTTCTGGCATGGTCTCCCACCGCCACCGCATCGACTATGGGACTTATGGATTGTCAAGTCGGGGGACGTCGAAACGGTAGACCGTTTTTCACCGCCGGCCCACCTTCCGGTCCTCTCGGAGGAGCCTCGACTCCTGCTTCTGGTCCGGCCTCCGAATCCGCTTCTGCATCTCGACCTGGACGCGGGAGAACATCTCCGGGTCCACGATCCGGCGGTGCTTCCCCGTGCGCAGGGAACCGTCCTCCTTCGTGTACCCGCAGTACAGCGGGTTCCGCAGGATGTTCGCGACGGTCTGCGAGGCCCACTCCTTCCCGGTCTTCGTCGTCACCCTCGCGCCGTTGAGCTCCCGGCAGATCTTCGCGATTCCCTTCCCGTCGAGGTACCACTCGAAGATCAGCCCGACCGTCCGCGCCTCCTCCGGCCGCACGCGGAGCGCGCCGTCCCGCGTCTCGTACCCGTACGGGCGGGAGAAGTCGAGGAAGCCGTTCGAGGGCTCGGCCCGACCGTGCGACTCGATAGCGCGCAGCACGGACCGGAAGTCGAGCCGGCGCTCGTTGCACAGCTTCCGCAACGCCTCCTCCTCGTCGCGCGCGTCGTAGTGCGACACCATCTCCTTCGTCGACGAGTAGCGGAGGAAGACCTCGCGGAACACGAGCGGGTCCTGCGGCGCCGCGTTCCGGCACGGCCGGCAGAGCAGCACGGGGCGTCCGCCCTCCGGGGCGAAGGGCTCGAGGCCGTCGCGGCCCCAGCACCGCTCGCATCGGTCGCCCACTCTCAGGCCTCCGCCGCCACGTCCTTCGCCTCGAACGCGGGCTCGAGCTTGCGGGCCTGGACCGCCTCCCAGGTGTGCTCGTCCACGATCGCCTCGTGCCCGTCCGTCCGCTCGACCTGGTCCCAGCGGATTCTCCCGATGTAGACGGGGTTCCGGAGCATGTACCGGAGTCCGGACTTGCTCCATTGGCGGTTGCGATGCGACGGCACGCGCTCCGCGTTCAGGTTGGCGGCGATCGCCGTGAGCGTCGTCCCGCCCGCGAACTCGGAGAAGATCCGCCGGACGACGCGCGCCTCCCTGGGACTCACGACCAGCGCCCCGTCGATGTAGTCGTACCCGTACGGGCGGCGGAAGCCGAGGAGGCCCTTCCCCTGCTTGTGCTTCTGCGCCATCCCCATGTACACGCGCTCTCCGATTTGCTCGGACTCGAGCTGCGCGATCCGCTGGATGATGTCCATCACGAACCGGCCCATCGCGGTGCTCGTGTCGAGGGACTCCGTCGCGGAGACGAAGTCCTTCCCCCACTTCCGGAGGTCGTCCATCATCTCCATGAAGTTCCGCGAGTTCCGGTGGATCCGGTCCATCTTGATCACGAGGACCTTGTCCCACGCGTCGCGGTCCCGCATCATCTCCTGGTACGCGGGCCGCTTCGCGTCGCGGCCGGAGTGGCCGTCGTCCACGTACTCCTTCGCAATCGTCCATCCCTGCGCGCGGCAGTACGCCGCCAAGCGGTCGCGCTGTGCGTCGAGGGAGAACCCCTCCTTCGCCTGGTCCTCCGTCGATACGCGGGTATAGACGGCCACCTTGGGTGTCAACTCATTCCTCCGTCGATACGCGCGCGTATGACATGAAGCGCACTCCGTTCGAGTGCATCCCGGTCGCCCGTATTCCGCTCACAGGTCTTAAAAATGACCCCGCGTGCGCGGAGTGCTTCGGAATCGCTGCGGAGCGACACGGACTTCACCGTGCTACTTAGTGGCGCGATTTCGCCAAGTTTAGTTCCGGGCGAGACTTGGCGATGTGAACACGTAACCGGTGTTCTTTGTCGCGCAATGACCTAAACCGCCCCTCCCACGGCCACGCTCCGGCGGCATCGCCAGCACACGTCGCCGACATGTCGCCGGTGGACCTTTCGCCGCCGGCGTCCAAGGTGTCCTCGCGGCGAAGAGCCGCAGAAGGACCCAACATGCGACGGAAGTGCGAACGCGGTGTGTCTCCGGTGATCGCCACGATCCTGATGGTGGCCATCACCGTGGTGCTGGCGGCCGTGCTGTACGTGATGGTCGTGAACCTCATCACGCCGCCCGATGACAAGAAGCCGAGCGTGGTCCTCGACAACCTGAGCTGCGAGGCGGCGACGTGCGAGGCCCGTGTGACGACGGCGCAGCCGGCGGAGGATCTGGCCCTGTTCGAGGTGACGGTGTTCGCGGACGACAACACTGCCATCCCGCCCACGACGCTCGGAGCGGGCACGAACATCACCGGGGGAGGCCTGACCTTCCGCTACAGGGACATGGGCGGCGAAGGCGACATGACCTCCGGGGACACGTTCCGGCTCACCGGAATCGTGGAGGGCGTGTCGTACGAGGTCGTCCTCCTCTGGAAACGGACGGGGGATGTGGTCTCGTCGGTGGAGATGCCCTCGTAGGGGGACCCGCTCCCCCTCTCTCTTTTTCCGGCGGCGCTGCCGCTACCGGTCGGGGGTTCCACGCCGCTCGGCGAGGAGGCGCACGACTTCGTCACGGTCGCGGTGCGCGCCGAGGCCCTCGAAGACCGCGAGCGCGCGCTCCAGATGCTCCACGCCGTCGTCGCCGGGAAGGAGACGCCCGAGGTTCCGGTGGACCTCGCCCGTGTGCCACAGGAACCCGAGCTTCTCGGAGAGGGAGAGGGCGCGGTCGTAGAACTTCGCGGCGTTCGGCGCGTCGCCCTTCTCGCGGTACGCCTCCCCGATGTTGTTGTACAAGATCGCGACGGTGCGGGCGTCCCCGAGCTCCTCGCTCATCCGGAGGGACTCCGCGTAGTGCGCGAGGGCGCCGTCCACGTCGCCCTGCTGCCACCGCAGGATCCCGAGGTTGTTGATCGCGCCCGCCACGCCCGCGGGGTCGCCCGCCTCCGCGTACGCCGCGCGGCTCCTCCCGTACAGGTCCGCCGCCGCCTCCAGGTCCCCGTCCCGCCACTCGAGGATGCCGAGCGCGTTCAGGATCCGCGCAACGATCGCGACGTCCGCGTCCCCGACGATCCGGAGCGCCTCCTCGAAGCGCGCCCGGGCCGCGTCGAAGTCCCCGCGGCGGTACTCGAGGACGCCGATCTCCAGGATCGCCCGCGCGTGGCCCCGCCGGTCCTCGAGGTCCTCCCCGGTCGCGGCCGCCTCGTCGAAGCTCGCCTGCGCGGCCCGCCACTCCCCGCGGATCGACAGGATCTCGCCGCGGAGGAGGAGGAGCGGCACGCGGTCCGCCGCATCGAGCGCGCGGAGGTCGATCATCCCCGCCAGGCGGAGCACCTCGTCCTGCAGCCCCTTGGCGGCGAGGCCCCGCCCGACGCCCGCGAGGATCGCCGCGGCCTCCTTGCCCTTCCCCGCCTGGACCAGGTGGTACACGATCTCGACGCGCGCCTCCGGGTCCGGGCGGGACTCGTAGTACGCGGCCGCGTCCCCGTGGAGGCGGAGCCGCTGGGGCGTCGTGAGGCGGGAGTAGAAGAACTCTCGGAGGACGTCGTGCAGGTCCGCGGCGCCGCCCGCGAGGCGGACGAGAGACCGGTCCGCGAGGGACTCGAGCCGGCCCGTGTCCGGCACCTCGCGCGCGACCGCCTCCGCCGCCACGGGATGGCGGTGGACCGCCAGCGCGGAGAGGATCTCCTGTTCCCGCGGCTCGAGCCGGGACGCGACCTCCTCCCGCAGGTACGTCCGCACGTCCGCGAGCCCGCGACCGCCGGACGCCGCCACGAGCTCGAGGAACAGCGGGTGGCCCTTCGTCGCGGAGACGAGCTCCGGGCGGCGCGCCTCCGGCACGCCGCGGTCCCGGAGCAACGCGGTCGCGCTCGCCCCGTCCAGGCCTCCGAGCTCGACCTCGCGGACCGTGCCGTCGAGAGCCACGTCCCGGCGGGAGTAGAACGGCGGGATCCGCCGCCCCGCGACGACGAGCTTCGCCCGCGTGCCGCGGAGCGCGCCGAGGAGGCCGGAGAGGAGCTGGACGAGGCGCTCGTTCGCCTTGTGCACGTCGTCGAGGAACAGGACGAAGGGCACGGCCTTCGCGGCCTCCGCGAGCGCGGCGAGGAACTCGTCGACGCCGCCCTTCCCCTCCGGCGGCGCTTCGATCGCGCGGCCGGCGGTGCGGAGGCGCGCGGCGAGGGACGCGACGACCGCCTCGGGCGCCGTCCACTCCGTGACGCGGACCCACAGGTACGGGGCGGGGTCCGCGGTCTGCGCGACGCGCGCGAGCAGGGCGGTCTTCCCCACGCCGGGGAGGCCGCGCACGGAAAGGCAAGGGACCGGGGAGGCGAGGAACGCCCGCGCCGCCTCGAGCTCCTCGGACCGGCCGTAGAACCGCGACGGGGCCGCGCCGGCCGGCGGGCTCCGGTGGCGGGCGTCCTCGAGGTCGAGCGGGCCGTGCTCCGCCGCTAACGCGAGCTCGAGGAGCGTCGTGCCCCGGGGGCGGAGGGGCAGCGCCTGCCCCAGGGACGTCACGCGCTCCCCGTCGGGGGTCCGAAGCCGCACGGGCGCGGACGCGACGCGCTGACGAAGCGGCTCCGCGGACTGCGCGCCGGCGGGCGTGAGGGCGTACACCTTTCGCCGCCTTCCGCCGCCCTCGAGGTGCGCGACCCGCTCGGAGACGTGGCCCCGGCGGCCCATCTCCCCGAGGACCGCGGACACGTGGCTCCGTCGCACGCCGATCGCGAGCGCGATCCCCGCCTGGCTCATCCCGAACGGGACCTCGAACCGCTCCGCGCGGCGCACGTGGTCCAGGAGGTGGAGCAGGATGCGCTCCTCCGTGGTCAGCATCGTTGGGGCCGCGGACGGGACTCCGGCGGTAAATAGGTAGGGGCGACGTGTCGCCGGCCCGACGGTCAGGAGGATCCGACCGTGGCCTCCAGGGCGCGGTGCGCGGCGCGGGAGACCGCGGGTCGCGGGTCCCGCGTCGCGCGGGAGAGCGCCGCCACGGCGCGCGGGTCCCGGATTTCCCCGAGCGCTTCCGCCGCGGCCCGCCGGACGGAAGGGTCTCCGTCGTGGAGCGCGCGGAGGAGGGCGCGGACGGCGGCGGGGTCTCGGAGCCGGCCGAGGAGGCGCGCCGCGAGGGGGCGCATCCCGTTCGAACCGCCCTCGAGGATCCGCGCGAGCTCGCCTACCGCCTCGCGGGGCCGGAGGTCCAGGAGCGCGTTCGTGGCGGACTGCCGGAGGAACGCGCTCGGATCCGCGAGCGATCGGACAAGCCCGTCGACAAATTCGTGACGCGCGAGCCGTCCGAGGACGTCCCGGGCCGCCTTCCGCTCCTCGGCGGACCCGCCGCGCTCCGCGATCACGACGAGGCGGGGGACCGAGAGCCCGCCGAGCTCCGCGAGCATCTGCAGGGCCTCCTCCCGCGCCGAGGCGTTCCGCCAGCGCAGGGCGGGGACCAGGATGTCGAGGGCCGCCGGGTCCCGACGGCGCACGAGGGGCCGGGCGCGGTGGATCGCGTCGTGCCAGTCTGGCACCGCTCGTGTGTCCGGGGCGCCCCTGCCGTCCTCGGTCAGCCGACCCCTCTCTGGCGGGATGTGCGTGTGAGTTCTTAACAACATAGGTTTCGGAGTCCCGAACGACCCCGTCCCGCCGGGACCACACGACCCGAAAAGCGTTAGAACCCGTTCACCTGTAGCCGCGGCAGTCCCGATGACCTTCGTCGACCTCCTCAAGGGGCTTCCCGTCGTGCTCGAGGTCGTCCCGCCGCACCGGCGGGCGAGCGAGCCGACCGTGCGCAAGTTCGTCTCCCGCGTGCGGGAGGCGGTCTCCGCGCTGCCCCACTTAGCGGCGGTGAACCTGCCGGAGGTGCTCGACGAGAACTTCGCGGGCCAGCCCTTCTACCGCCACATGAGCCCCCGCCAGTGCGCGCGGCTCCTGAACCACCACCTCGGCGTCGACCCGATCGTCAACAAGGTCGTCGTCCACCTCACGGGGACCGCGGGCCTGGAGGCGTGGATCCGGGAGTCCCTGGAAACGTTCGGCCTCCGGAACTTCACGTTCGTCGGCGGGAGCAGCCCCCACGTCTCGTACCCGGGGCCGACGGTCGCGGAGGCGGACGGACGGCTGCGCGCGCTGACCCGCGACCTCCCGGGCGTCACGCTCGGGAACATCGCGATCCCGGAGCGGCCGGGGGAGGTCGAGCGCCTCCTGGAGAAGACGCGGGCGGGGGCGCAGTTCTTCACGACGCAGGTCCTCTTCGAGCCGAAGCCCATCCTGTCCCTCCTCCGCGGCTACGGGGCGGCGTGCAAGGCGGCGGGACTGAATCCGGCGACCGTCCTCCTCAGCGTCGCGCCCGTCTCCGACTACCACGACGTGGAGTTCCTCGCGTGGCTCGGGGCGGCGATCTCCCCCGCGACGGAGGAGCGAATCCTGGCCCCGGGCGAGGAGCCGGGCGCGGCGTCCCTCGATGTCGCGCGGGAGGTCTGGACGACCGTCCGGGAGACCGTGGCGGCATCGGACGCCCCCGTCCCCCTCGGCGCGAACGTCGAGGAGATCTCCTCGCACAACTTCGACCTCGCCGTCCGGATGGCGCGGGAGATCCCGTCGTGGCGGTCCGCCTAGCGCGCGCCCCCGAACTCGGGCCTCACCGCGCGTGGCCGACGATGATCTCCTGCGCGGCGAAGACGAGCGGGCTCACGGTCGCGATCTGCCCCTTCACGATGACCTCCTTGCCGACCTGAAAGGCCTCGGGAAGGGACGTGTACCGCACGGTGACGTTCACGACGTCGTCGCCGAGGAGGAACGTCCCCGCCGTCGCGTTGAGCTCGGTCACGAGCCCCCGGAGCTGGATCGTCAACCCCGCGTAACGGCTTGGATTGGCGGCGAGCTGGCTCGAGGTGACGAACTCCTGCGGCTGCGCGCCCCAGAACGCCGCGACGAGGGCCACGATCACGATCGCGGTCGCCGCCGCGAGCCGCTTGTTCCTCCGGCTCATCCGGCGCCGGGGACGGCCCGCGTCGGCGGGGGGTTCGGCGGGGGAGGGCTCCTCAGCGGGTTCCACGGGTCACCAACTCCTCGAGCCGCTTCATCTCGACCAGGATCCTCGACTGCTTCCGCTGCAGGTACGCCAGGTAGGCGAACAGCCCGACCAGCGTGACCGTCAGCGCGGCGTACAGGTACACGGCGTCGTTCATGCGGGTTCCTCCATGGAGTCTTTGACCCTGAGCAGACGGACCTCGAGCGCATCGATCCGGAGCCTCCACAGGAGCACGTGGAAGTAGAGGAGCGTGAAGGCGACGACCCCGACGAAGAGGGTCGGCCACGTCTCCGGCGGGAACGAGGGGCGGATGCTGATGTGCAGGCTCGTCAGGAACGTCTGGGAGAAGTACGAGATGGGGACCGCCGCGAACGCCAGGATGCCGAAGACCGCCGCCAGCCGCGCCTCCTGCGGCGCGCGGTTCCCGGTGTGGAGCGCCACGTACGCGATGTAGATCGTCCACAGGATGAACGTGGCGAAGAGCCGCCCGTCCTCCCACCGCCAGTACACGCCGAGCTCGGCCTTGTTCCAGATCGAGCCGGTGACGAGCGCGAGGGTGACGAGCACGACCCCAATCTCGCCGGAGGCGGCGGCGAGCGCGTCCCACCTCGGGTTCCGGCTCTTCAGGTACGCGACGCTGGCGGCGAACACGATCCCGAAGGACAGGTACGCGGTCCAGGCGAGGGGCACGTGGATGGGGAAGATCCGGAACGCGTCCGGGGCGTTCCAGCAACCCGGGAGCGGGGGCGGGCCGCACGCGGGAGGCGCGCTCGCCGGCTCCGACAGGTAGAACACGAGAAGGTACGCGAGGAGGAGCGTCGTCGCCGCGGTCGCCGCGAGCAGCGCCCATCCCACGAGCTCCCGCCGGTCGATGCCTCATCCCTCCCACAGGTAGTCGAAGACGAGCATGGAGACCACGACGAAGATCACGGACGAGATCGCGATCACCCGGACCTCGCCGAGCGCGCCGGCGGCGTCCGAGTTCAGCACGTCGGAGGTCGCGTTGATGGAGGGCACGATGATCGTGAACAGGGCGATCGGGATCATGATGACCGGGAGGAGCACCTCCCGCATCCGCGAGGTGGCGGACACGGCTGCCGCGGTCACGCCCAGGGCGGCGTAGCCGAAGGTGCCGAGGACGAGGAGGCCCGCGACGGGGAGGTACTCGCCCCGGAAGTCGTACGGGAAGAAGATCGCGAGGAAGCCCATCACGAAGATCGCGATCGCGAGGAACGGGAGGAAGCTCGAGATCAGCTTCCCCACGTACAGGGCGGCCCGGGGGGTGGGCGCGAGGAGGAGCGCGTCGATGCAGCGGTTTTCCTCCTCCTTGGAGAAGACGGTGAGGAGCCCAAGCGTGGCGGCGAACACGACCGTCGCCCACAGGACCGGCGGGATGAGGAAGTGGCTCTCCGCGAGGCGCTGTTCGTGGATCCCGAACAGGTCGAACGAGAAGCGGAACGCGAGGACGACGACGAAGGAGAACAGGACCATGGCGGCGAACCGCTCCTTCGAGCGCACCTCGAGGACGAGGTCCTTTCCGGCGATCGCGAGCGCCTCCCGCATCATGCCGCGCCCCCCGCCGCCACGCGGAACTCGCGGAGGAAGGCCTCCAGGGGAACGCGGTCGGACCGGACCTCCCGAGCCACCCTCCCCTGCGACAGAATCAGGAGCCGGTGCGCGAGCCCGTGCGCGAGCCTCGGGTCGTGGCTGGTGAGGAGGACGGAGCCGGACGCGGACGCGAAGGATCGCAGGAACCTCTGAAGCGTCTCCGCGGCGGCCTCGTCCAGCCCCGTGAACGGTTCGTCGAACAGCAGGAGGCGCGGGCTGTTCAGCATCGCCCGCGCGAGCGCCACTCGCTGCTTCATCCCCCGCGAGAGCGTCGCGACCCGGTCGACCTTCCGATGCAGGAGGCCGACGCGGTCCAGGAGCGCGTCGAGTTGTTGGGCGTTCCGGCGCGCGTGATACAGCCGTCCGAAGAACGCGAGGTTCTCCTCGACGGTCAGGTCGTCGTAGAGCATGAAATCGTGGAACACGCACCCGATGCGGCGCCGCGCCTCCTCGGGCTCCTCCGTGACGTCGAAGCCGTCGATCCGAACGGAGCCGGACGTCGGCGTGAGGAGCGTGGAGACGACCTTCAGGAGCGTCGTCTTGCCCGCTCCGTTCGGGCCGAGGAACGCGAGGATCTCCCCGGGGCCGACGGACAGGTCGATCCCCTGCAGGGCCTTCCGCTCCCCGAAGCTCTTCGAAAGTCCCGTGATCTCTAGCACGCTCGGCACCTACCGTGACGTCGCGGGATGCGCGCCGTCCCGTCGCGGACGCCTACATGGGAAAGGTCCAGCCGATATGAGCATGATGCACCGACCGTTCTTCGGCAGCCCAAAAAAGGGCACCGCATACCTACTCCCCTTACCTTTCCCTTAAATACATACCGCAATGGTCATACGACGTCCCTCCGGGGGGACCGCGCATGGACGTCGGCACCGGGCTCCTTTGGATCGGCCTGATCCTGTCCGTGGGGAGCATCGTGCCGCTCGCGGCGCACCTCGCCTCCGGGTCCGATCGCTACCGGAAGCTCGCCCGGATCCTCCTCGTCGCGGACTTTGGCGCCGTCACCGCCGCGTTCCTCCTGCTCGTGTACTACTTCCTCGCGCTCGACCTCTCCGTGGCGTACGTCCACTCCCACACGAGGACGGACTACCCCTGGTACTACCGCCTCTCGGGCGCGTGGTCCGGCGACGTCGGGTCGATCCTGATGTGGACGTGGTTCCAGGCGCTCGTCGCCCTCTGGTTCTCGCTCTCCGGCAGGAAGGACACGCCCTCCCGCGCGCGCGTCCGCACGGTCAGCGTGATCGTGCTCCTCTCGATCCTCGCCGCGTTCCTGTATGCGCTCATCGCCGCGGACCCGTTCAAGCCCACGCCGCCGATCTACCTCATCAGCGAGGGGACGAACACGGGGATCGGGATGAGCCCGCTGCTCCTCACGCCCCTCGTGATCATCCACCCCCCGCTCGAGTTCGTCGCGTACGCGCTGGTCTCCGTCCCGTTCGCGGCGGGGCTGTCCTACCTCCTGGTCGGGAGGGGCGAGTGGGCGCACGTCGCGATGCAGTGGACCCGCGCGGCGTGGCTCTTCCTCACGCTCGCGATCCTCGTCGGCGCCCTGTGGGCGTACACGACGCTCGGGTGGGGCGGCTACTGGTCGTGGGACCCGGTGGAGACCGCGAACCTCGTCGCGTGGCTCCCGCTGACGGGCCTCGTCCACGCGCAGCTCTGGAGCCGCCGGAAGCGGCAGTTCCCGCACCTCACGATTCTCCTCGCGTGCCTCTCGTTCGCGCTCACGATGCTCGCGACGTTTGAGACGCGGACGGGCATCATCGTGTCCGTCCACAGCTTCACGCCCGCCGGCGGAAGCGGCGGCACGGACCTCGGTTCCCGGCTCGTCTCCGTCCTGGCCGCCGGGGGGGCGGTGCCGTACTTCTTCGTGCTCATGGTCGTCGCCCTCCTCGCGACGGGGGCGGCGTTCCTCGCGTTCTTCCTCCGCATCCGGCGCAGCGAGGGGACGCGGTTCGCGTTGTTGCTCCTTCCGGCGGCCTTCATCGCGGCCTACGGGCTGGCGGCCCTCTGGACCGCAGTCGACCCGGCCGGCGCGGCGCGGACCGTGCTCGACGCGATGGCCGTCCTCGGGTTCGGGCGGGGGATCGTGGGCCTCCTCGTCCTCGCCGCCGCCTTCGTGGGCGTCCCGGTCGCGTGGCTGCTCTTGACGTCGCCCGCGAAAGGGGAGGACACGGCCCGGGACGAGGGATGGGTCAGCGACGACGGCACGATGCTCCTCGCCGTCGCGCTGTTCCTCCTGTGGGGCCTCGTCACCCTCGGCCTGATGGTCCTCGGCGCGAACTCCCTGAACCCGGCGGAGTTCGAGTCGCGCCTCCCGTTCCTCCTCATCCCGGTCGGACTCGTCCTGTTCGCGGCGCTCTCCTGGCGGCTCCTCGGACGCGACCGCCTCCCCTACGTCCTCCTCGTCCTCGGG
>Ga0214473_10002263_pt1 | contig 23802 bp, 23 predicted proteins | sample RVTome_7_FD_203509 | JGI IMG/M metagenome (GOLD analysis project Ga0214473, IMG submission 203509) | Soil microbial communities from uranium-contaminated site in the Upper Colorado River Basin, Wyoming, United States - RVT98D197 | ecosystem: Environmental > Terrestrial > Soil > Contaminated >... | reverse complement strand
GCGCCCAGGCCGGTCACGGGGAGTCCCACCGCGCGCAGCAGCTCGATCTGGCGCTCGGTGGTCGCCGGCTTGGCGATGCCGAGCGTTTCGGCGATCCGCGCCTCCGCCACGATCCCGAGGGACACCGCCTCTCCGTGCACCCAGCGGCCGTAGCTCGTGGCGGCTTCGAGGGCATGGCCGATGGTATGGCCGTAGTTGAGCACGTGGCGCAGCTCCGCTTCCTGCTCGTCCCGCTCGATCACCGCGGCCTTGATCCGGCACGAGCCCGCCACGACTCGCTCGAGGGTGGGCAGGTCGCGTCGCAGCAAGGCGGAGAAGCTCCGTTCGAGGTCCTCGAAGTACGGGGCGTCGAGCACGATGCCGTGCTTGATCACCTCGGCCAGCCCCGCGCGGTACTCGCGCTCCGGCAGCGTCGTCAGGACCGCGAGGTCGACGATCACCAGGCGCGGCTGGTGGAACGCGCCGACCAGGTTCTTGGCGAGGGGGTGGTCGATGGCGGTCTTGCCGCCGGTGGAGGCGTCTACTTGCGCGAGGAGCGTCGTGGGGACCTGGACGAAGTTGATCCCCCGCATGTAGGTCGCCGCCGCGAAGCCGGCAAGGTCGCCGACGGCTCCGCCGCCGAGAGCGATGACGGTCGAGGTCCGGTCGCAGCCGGCGTCGAGAAGGCGGTCCCAGACCTGTCGCGCGACATCGAGGGTCTTGGCCTGCTCGCCCTCGGGCACAAGGATCTCGGTCACCTCGAAGCCCGCGACTTTCAGACCCCGCCTGACCGGCTCGCCGTGCCGCTGCAGGATGGCTGCGTCGCTCACCAGCGCGACCCGCCGCCCGACGCGGAGCCTCGCCACCTCGGGGCCGACGGTCGTGAGCGCGCCGGCGGCGACGAGAATACGGTAGGAGCGCGCGCCCAGGTTGACGGATATTTCAGGCAAGGGACGCTACCAGCTCTTGAGGTACTCGAGATATGCGCAATGGTTGCGGCGGATCTCCTCGACGCTGTCGCCGCCGAACTTGTCGAGGAAGGCCCCGGCGAGGACGATGGCCATCATCGCCTCTCCCACCACTCCCGCCGCCGGCACCGCGCAGACGTCGCTGCGCTCAACGACCGCCTCGACCGCTTCCTTGGTGGCGACGTCGACGGACCGGAGCGGCTTGCGGAGCGTCGAGATCGGCTTCATCACCGCCCGGACGACGACCGGCTGGCCATTGGTGACGCCGCCTTCGAGCCCGCCCGCGCTGTTCGAGCCCCGCTGGTATCCCGCGTCCTGGTCGAACGTGATCTCGTCGTGGACCAGGGAGCCCGGCCGGCGCGCCGCCTCGAAGCCGAGCCCGATCTCCGCACCCTTGATGGCGTGGATCGAGCAAAAGCCTTGCGCGAGGAGGCCGTCGAGCTTCCTGTCCCATTGCACGTAGGAGCCGAGACCCACCGGGCAGCCCAACGCAACGACCTCGAAGACACCGCCGAGCGTGTCGCCTGCCGTCTTGGCCCGATCGATGGCCTCGATCATGGCGGCCGCCGCGGCAGGATCGGCGCAGCGCACCTCCGAGGCCTCGGCGCGGAGGCGGATCTCTTCCCAGGGCAGCTCGAGGGGACCGATGCGCACGCCGCCGATCTCGCTGACGTGACTCAAGATGGAGATGCCGAACTCGCCGAGCAACCGCTTGGCGACCCCGGCGACAGCGACACGGGCTGTCGTCTCGCGGGCGCTCGAGCGCTCGAGGACGTTGCGGATGTCGTGGTGGCCATACTTCATCGCGCCGGCGAGGTCGGCGTGGCCGGGCCGAGGGCGGGTGACCGTCTTGCTGGCGGTCCCGGGGGCGGGCGCCCCCACGGTCATGGTGCTCTTCCAGTTCTCCCAGTCCCGGTTCTGGATGGTGAGCGTGATCGGACTGCCGAGCGTCAGCCCCCCCCGCACTCCCGCCGAGATATGCGCCTGATCGCGTTCGATCTTCATGCGCCCACCGCGGCCGTAGCCGCGCTGGCGCCGCGCGAGGTCCTCGTTAATCTGGTCTTCGGCGAGGGGAAGCCCGGCTGGCACGCCGTCAATGACGGCCGTCAGCGCCTCACCATGCGATTCCCCGGACGTGAGAAAGCGAAACCCCACAATGCCTGCATGCTACTACTTCGGGGCCGGTGCTGTCATCCCCTGACCGGGGACTCCCTTCAGGACCGAGGGCGTGAGGAAAACCACCAGCTCCTGGCCCTTCTCGAAGGTCTCCTTCTGCTTGAAGAGCCACCCGAGCATGGGGATATCGCCCAGGTAGGGCACCTTGCGGACGGTGGACTGGTTCAACGATTGTGTGACGCCACCGATGACGAGGCGCTCGCCTTCGCTCAGCAGCACCAGGGTCTCGGCCTTGCGCTTGTTGATGGCCGGCGGCGAGCCACTCGTCCCCAGGTTGACGACGTCACCGCGGGAGTTGTTCTCGACCACCACGACCAGCTTGATCTTCGTTTCTTCCTTGCCGTTGGCCCTCTCCCGAATGACGGTCGGCGTCGTCGCCAGCTTGAGCAAGGCATCCTTGAACTGGATCTGAGTACCTGCCGAGCTGACCGTCGCGTACGGGATCTCTTCGCCGACGGAGATTTCGGCCTTGTTGTTCTCCACGGTCACGATCTCCGGGCGCGCCAGGGTGCGCGTCTTGCCCAGAGTGGCGAGCGCCTGGAGCGCCAGGTTGATATTCCAGTTGGTGCCGATGATGCCGAAGGCGATGCCCCCCGCGGGAAGCACTTGGGCCGCGTTCGGAAGCGCCGAGATCGGCAGGTTGACCAGGTTGCCGCCGAGCGGCAGCGCGGTGTCGGAGAAGACCGGCAGCAGGCCGCTGAGGTTGAGGTTCGGGTTCGACGGAGTGAAGTTGAACACGCCCGTCCCCGGCGCCTGCAGCGGCGACTGGAACCCCTGTCCCACCATGGTCGCCCGGCCTACATTGGCCGCGCCGGCGCCGCCCCACTGGATGCCGATCGCCTCTAGCGCGGTGCGGTCGAGGATTTCCATGCGCGCCTCGATCCTCACCTGGGGCAGCGGCACGTCGAGGTGCTCGCGGACGAGCTTCTTGATCCGCTCGAGGTCGGCGGCGTAGAGACGCAGGAAGATGCTGTTGGTCGCCTTGTTCGCCCGGATCGTGAGCCCCCTGGCGAGCACGTCCTGGCTCACGGAGACGATCTGCTGCGGCCGCTGCTGCTGGAGGCCGACTCCGTAGAGCTGGGAGAAGGGTGGCTCAGCGATGAGCGGGGGTCCTCCCGGCGCCGCGATTCCCGGCGTGCCCGCGATCGGGGTCGTGCCCTCCGGCGACAGGCCGAGGATGCCCTGGAGAGTCTTGGCAACCTCCTCGGGATCGGCGTAGGCGAGGCGGATGACCTCTTCCTTCAAGGGGCCCCGGGCCTGCGCCTCGGCGGCGGCCAGCTCGGCCTGAAGCTTCCTGTTCGCCACCTCGGCTTCCTTCATCTGGGCCTCGGCCAGCCTGGTACGGACGTCGATCTCGGACTTCTGCTTGGCCTCTTCTGCTTTGGCCCGCGCCTCACGCTCCTTGACGAGCTGTTCGGCGGAGACGATCCGGATCACGCCGCCCTTTTCGACCTTCTGGAGGCCCTTGACCTCGAGAATGGTGTCGAGCGCCTGGTCCCAGGTCACGTTGCGAAGAGAGACGGAAACCTTGCCCTTGACGTCGTCGCCGGCCACGATATTGCGGCCGCCCTCGGCGCCGAGGATGCGGAGCAGGTTGATGATGTCGGCGTCCTTGAACTCGAGCGTGATTAGCTTCGACCCGTTCGGCGCCGGGGGGGTCGCGGGTGTCGATGGCGCCTGCGCTAGGAGCACAGGAGCCCTGACGGGGAGACCGGTCGCCGCGCCGCTCGCGATCGCGAGCGGCGCCTCGGGCTTCCTCTCGGCGGCGGGCGATTGCGCCGCCTTGGGAGCGTCCAAGGCCTTCGGCGCGTCGGAGACCCGCTGCGCCTCCGGCATCCTGGGCAGATCGGCCAGCGCCGCCGCGACGCGCCTCGCCGCGGGGGAGGGGACGCTCTCCACGGGGGCGCCGGAGCTCCGGGGCGACGCGAGCACCACGGTGAGGCCCATCGGCTCTTCCTCGATCCGGTAGCCGACCTTTCGGCCCAGCTCCACGACGAGACGGGCCGTGCCGGGCTTGAACTGGCTGCCGCGGATCTCCTTGATCGGCTCAGGCAGTGGCGTCCAGCGCGCCCGCGGTGCCGCGTACGTCCCGCTGATGTCAATGACGAGCCGCGTGGGCGAATCGATGAGCACGGCCTCGTACTTCGGCTGCCCGGTGGTCGAGAGTGTCACCATCAGACCCGCCGGGCGCTGCTCGACCTTGACGTCCTTCAGCTGCAGAGGCGGGCCGGGAGTGTCCGCCGCCTGTGCGGGACCGCTGCCGGTCCCCCAGAGGGTCATCAGGATCAGGAACCCCGCCGTGCGCATGACTGTCATCGAAGGCTCTCCCTCATTCTTGGTCCGCTAGTCTGCAGCTAATCTGAGCGTCAGGGTTGTCGCCACCTGGCCGGCCTTGCCTGCGACCGAGAAGGTGACCGATCTCTGGGTGACGTCGGTGACGCGACCGTCGCCGAGCACGTCACCCGGCTTCAGGATGTACCCGAGGCCGTCGGGAGCCTCGACGAGGGCGAGGAGCGTCCGGCCTTGGATCACTCCGACCAGTTTCACGGTAGTGACCGAGAGCCCGCTGGCCTTTTCCTTGGCGAGTGTCACCGGGACGAATGGATCGCGGCGCCCCTTGGCGTCGTAGGCGAGCGGAGGCAGTGCGGGCCCCAGCTCCTTTGGCATGACGGTGGGGCTGCCGGGCTTGGCCACCGGCCCCGGGGCTGGTACCTGAACGGTGGTTGCCGCCGGCGCGCTGCTCGTCGGCGACGGGCTGGAAGGGGCTCCCCCTCCGCAGCCGGCAACCAGGAGAATCAGGCCCAGCCATGCCGCGAGGGCACGTCTGGCGTGGGTTTGGCAGTTTGGCCTCTTCGCGCCCAAGGCGCTCATCGGGGCGCCCGCGCGAGCTTTTGGTCTCTTCATCGGGTGGCTCCGGGTGGCCGGGCCGGGGCCGGCGAGGCTGGAGCTCCCAAGGCGGGTGGCGCCGCCGCCGCTCCTTCGGGGCGGAAGAGGTAGGTGGCCAACGTCAAGTCGGCCCGCATCGTGCCGGTCGGCCGGTCGATGCCCGCCAGGCGGAAGTCGCCGAGATTCACGATGCGCGCGATGCGTCCCAGGCGTGAGAAGAACGCGCCGAGCTGGTGATAGGTGCCCTCGGCCGCCACGGAGATCGGGATCTCCGCCACGCCGTCCTTGTCCTCGGCAGCCTTGGGAGCGAACAGCGCCACCAGGAGCCCTGACTGGAAGGCGAGATCGGAGATCTGACGGTAGAGCGCCGGGATCTCCCGCTCCGACGGCAGCCGCCCCTTGGCGGTCTCGAGCCGCCTGCGCAACGCGTCCGCCTGCAGCCGGAATGGCCGGAGGTTGGCTTCGTCGGCTCGAGCCTTGACCACCTCGGCCTGGAGCGCATCGTTGCGCTGGCGAAGTACCTCCCGCTCCGCAAGCCTCGGGGAGATCAGGAAGTAGCCGATGGCGGCGACGATGACCAGGACGAGGACAGCTGCCACGATCCTCTGCGTCCGCGGAACATTCGCGATGGAGTCGCCGAAGGCCATGGTCAGATCTCGAAGTGACAACTCACTTCAAAGGTGATCATTCGCGGCGACCTCGTCAGGTCCTGGCGCGACTCCACCAAGTCCACCTCCTTGAACTTCCCCGAGGCCTTGAGGTTGGACATGAAGTCTGACAGCGCCACCGAGGAGTAGGTCGTGCCGGCCAGACGGAGCTGCTGCCCCTTCTCCTCCATGCGCGTGAGCCACAGGTCGGCCGGCAACAGGTCGGCCATGGCGTCGATCAGGTAGGCGGGGCGCGCCTGGTTCCGGGCGAGCGTCTCGATCGCGTTCACGCGGCGCTCCAGGTCTTCCTTTTCCCGCTTGAAGCGCTGCCCCTCGGCGATGAGGGCAGAGAGCCGCATCTTCTCGCGCTCGTTCCGCTCGATCTCGGCGCTCAGCCAGGCGACGTCCGACGAGACCTTCCACCAGTAGGCGCCGAGCACACCCAGAAGGACGAGAAAGGCCACCCCGAAGATGAGCCCCAGGTTGGCGTCGGGGGCGCCGAGCCCGGCGCCTCTCGTCTTCGCCGACGGGGGCGCGAGGTTGATCCTGATCATGCCGTCTTGTCCCCCGGCCTGCGGAGCCCGAGGCCGACCGGGACCGCCAGCAGGCACTCGGCACCGCGGAGCTCCTCATCGTTGAACTGCGCGGGGTCATGGTCGATGCCTGCCAGGGGCCGCGCCAGCTCCACGGGCACACCCCACGACGAGGCGAGGAAGCTCTCGATGCCCGCGAGCTTCGCGCAGCCACCCGACAGGATGATCTTCCCGATGCGCTCCGACTCCGCCGTCGACGCGAAATAGTCGAACGTGCGCTGGACCTCGAGGGACAGCTCCCGGGAGACCGCCTCCAGGGCCGGCACCAGATCGTCCCAGTTCACGCCGACCTCGTGGCCCCGCTTGGCGGCCTCCGCGCGGTCGGCGGGGATGCCCAGACGCTGGGCGATGGCGTCGGTGTAGTTGTTGCCCCCGAACGGCACATCGCGCGCGAAGACGGAGGCGCCGGCGCGGACGACATTGGTCTTCATGATCGACGCCCCGATGTCGATGAGCGCCACCGCCTCCCCGCCCTCGTCCGGCGCGCTGAGCTCGTATTGGTTCTGAATGGCGAAGGCGTCGAGGTCGACGATGCTGGCCTCGAGACCCGCCTCCTCGACGACCGAGACGTACTCGAGCACTTTGCCCCGCTTGGTCGCGACGAGGAGCACGGACATGGCATTGTCGGACTCGCCCATGACCTGATAGTCGAGGAAGACGTCGTCGATCGCGAAGGGGATGTGGTGCTCGGCCTCGAGGTAGATCGCGTCGGCGAGCTCCTTCGCACTGACCTTGGGGAGGGGTACCCGCTTGACGATGGAATCACGACCGGAGACGGAGATCACGGCGGATGGACTGGTGACGCCCGCCTTCTGCACGCACTCCCGGATGGCGTTCGTCACGACACCCGGTTGCCTGATCGCGCCTTCGGTGATCGCCTCGCGGGGCAGGTCGACCATCGCGAAGCACTTGAGGGCGTGACCGGCCCTTCCCGGCACCAACTCGACGACCTTGACCGAACTCGATCCGATATCCAGCCCGAAGGTCGCGGCCTTCTTACCCAGTCCGAACAGCCCCATGTGTGGCTCCCGGCCTTGCGATCCCTGACCCTCGCGTGGGGCCTGGGAACGCTCAGCAATGAGTTGAGCGACGCCCGGCGGGTAATCCCACCACCCGCAATCGGTTATAGGCCGACTTACAAACTCTGTCAACAGGGTATAGCGGTAATGTCGTGCTCCACCCCTACCCCTTGGGTACCCGGGGGAATTGTCCTGTACCTTGGTACTATTGCCGGGGCTGGGTCAAGGAAGCTGGTCTGGCCGGGTTGGATCTCGATCCGCAGCCGCCCCTTCGCCGGTCCCACCCCACGCGATCGGTGACCTTGTAGACTCCCGGGGCCACCTTGGGAAAGCGGAAGCGGCCTTCCTCGTCCGTGCGGAGGTGGTAATAGGTTAGCCGGATGGGCTCCTCGATGAGGAAGAGTTGCATCCGCTTCATCGGCTGACGCTGCGAGGCACCACCGGCTACTGCGCGCCCCTCGAGGCTGGCCGTCGCGGAGTTGGCCCGCTCCTCCCCCCCGCTGGAGGGCAGAGGGTTGGTCGGCGACGCCGTCTTGGAGGCGCGCGGCGGGAGCGCGCCCACCCGGACGAGCCAGTCGTGCGCGTTCTCGAGCTCGACCTTGCCCGCCTCGCCGCGCTCGAGCACCCACCGGAACTCGCGGATGGCCTCCGGCTTCAGATCGAGGTGGGAGGTGGCGACGCCCAGGCCGTAGTGCAGCGTCAGGCGGTCGGGCGTCTTGGCCAGGGCCCGCCGGTACAGCCCGGCGGCCCGGTCGTAGTCGCCCGCCTCGAGGGCCCGGGCAGCCGGCAGTGCCTCGTCCACACTCGCCTGGGGCGAAGGCGGAGGCGAGGTCTGGCAGGCCCCGAGAAGGAGCGCCAGCCCGACCACAATCCGGATCCCGGGCCGCATCACGAGCCGGCGACTTCCTTGTAGCTGCCGCCCTTGATCGACCAGGTGTTCGGGATATTTCCCCCGCCTGTCTTGGCGTCGTTGCAGTTGTAGATGATGTTGGAGTTGCCATTGAGATCGGAGTCGATGCTCGTGGACGAGATGTCGCGGATGTTCCGGCTCACCATGGTGCCCGAGACCCCGCCGGTGCCGGTGCCGTGGTAGACGATGTTGTTCTGAGCGTAGGCCAGGCCCTTCATTTGGAAGCTGCCACTGATCAAGAGTGCGCCGTTGGCGAATATCCAGCCGCTGAAGATGCCGCTCGGATCGGCCGGGGCATTGCCGTGGATGTCGACGGAGGCGAAGTCCGACGAGGGCGTCGCCGGGGTGACGCCCTCCTGCGTGATGTTGTTGCCGCTCACCGTGTCGACGAAGATGAGGCCGTTCGGCAAATTCCCCCCGACGAAGGTCACGCTTCCCTGGTAGTAGGTGCCGCGGGTCTTCGCATAGGTGCGCAGGGCGTTGATGTCGGCGTCGGTCATCATGAACGGGCCGAAGACCGAGGCGGCGGCGTTCTTCACGATGTCGTGGGCATCGGCGGGGATGGCGCCGCCGGCCGCGTCGGTCACCTCGTTGCGCGTGTCGTTGTTGTCGGCCGCTCCCCAGATGTCCGATGCATTGCCCTGGACGTCGGCGTTCCCGAGGGTCAGGGTGCCCACCTTCTTCCCGCAACTCTGGTCGGAACGCGAGTCGACGAGCGAGTTCCCGCCCATCTGAAGCTCCCCGTGCACGGAGAGGGCGGCCGGGGGATCCCTGAAGGCAAGTCGGGGGTTGAACACGGTGACCGTGATCCTCTGGTGTGCCTTCGGCTCGGTCGTGGTGTCGTTCGGCACCCAACCGACCGTGGTGATGTTCCGTTCATAAACCGCCGCGCCATTGCTGACGGTGACGCGGAAGCCACCCACCGTGTAGCCGCCCGCGGCGACCGTCAGGAGTTGGCTGCCATCATACGGAGCGGGCGCGGTCGTGAAGGTCGCGGGGATGCCGTTGGGGTCGGCCGCGTTGTTGAGTCCCCAGATCGCACGCTCCACGCCTGCTTCGGCGATGGCACGCGCTTGGGCCACCATGAGCTGGTTCTTGGCGATCGTCGGCTCGCTCGCCGACAGCACGGAGAATCCGATGATGAGGGCCGAGAGGATAATCAAGGCAAGCATCGCCATGGGCAGGGCCACACCCCGCTGGTCGGACAGCCGCGCGATGGACTTGGGGATGCGCATTCCGGTCTCCATTACGACAGCGATGACCGCAGCTTGACGGTGGACTCCATGACGGCGTGGGCGTCCCCGGACGAGCCGGTGACCACGGTCTCCTCGGTGCTGGTCTTGAGGTTGATCCTGATCACCTTAGCCGCGCTCATCCCTGAGCCAGTAACGCATCGCCGCTACCTCTTCGCGATGTACATGGTGACAGTGGCAGGCTTGGTGGTGCCGACGGGGGCCACCCCGACGCCGGTCATGGGGCGGTAGGTCGCGGTGACCGTGACCTGTCGCATGTCGGGGCTCACGATTCCGTTGCAGCCCGCGCCCGCGCCGCAGCTCGCGACGCGGACGGTGCTGGAGTACTCCGTGTAGGGGGCGGCGACGGGGTTCTCGTCTGGGAAGGTAGTGACGCCACCGCTGACCGGCGCCACCGTGGCTGAAGCCGACACGCCCAGATTGTCGAGAGTGGGAGGCCCAACCTCCCATCGCGCATTGCGCACCTGTTCGAGGCGCTCGTTGGCAAGGAAAGTGGCCGTCGAGAGGTGGCCGCCCTCGTGGATGCCGTAGCCGGCGAGCGGGATGGCGGAGGACAACGCCACCAGGCCGATGCCGATGATGGCGGTGGCGATGATGACCTCGGCGAGCGTCATGCCGCGCTGATTCCGCGTGAGGCTGAGCACGACCTGTGTCCTCAAGGCCCGATATTGACGCGCCCGGAGGCCGAGACGAAGACCCGGAGCGTCGCGCCCGTCTGCGTATTTGTCACCGTGTAGGTCGCCGCCGGGCTCGCCGCTCCGAGATAGCTGAAGATCGGGTCGGCGGTGGTGGTCAGGGTGATGCCGGTAGGAGCCTTGACGTTACCCGCCGCATCGCTCCCGGGACCGACCCAGGTGGCCCCGGCGCAGCTGCCAATGTGGTAGTGCATTGCCGTCGGTGTGATGTGCACACAGACCCCGACGTTCTGCTGGATCCCGATCTGCCGCCCCTGGTTGAGAAAGGCCGCCACCTCCTCGGCCGCCACCCTCAGGCGAGAGGCCTGGTAGTAGGTGAGGAACAGGGGGGTGGCGAGGACGCTGAGAATGCCGATGATGCCGAGAACCAGCGCCGTCTCTCCGAGGCTGAACCCGGCCTGTCCGATTCTCGACCTGAGCCAACCACCAGTTCGCATGAGCGAGCGAAACCCTTTCCGTCGCAGCGATTCCTGAACCCCATGCAAAGCAAGAAGGAGGCCAGGCTGTCACGCGCTGGCGACATCCGGCATCGGAAGGAAGCGGACTGGATCGGTGAGGTCAATCAACGGGTTCAACCACGTCCGGGCAGGGTGACGAGGGCTGCGAGGGAGCCGGAAGTGACGCTGCCGGGCCAAGGTGACAGAAAACGGCGTCGATCTGTCGGAGACTGTCAGGATCAGGGGTGACCTGCGCGGCGAGAGACGGCCCTGCAGGTCGCTCAAGCGAACAGCCCTGACGTCAGCGGCCCGACGGCCCCACCGTGGGGGTTAGAAGCGTCCCAGGTACCAGGCGAGCAGCCGGTCCCCCCACAGCAGGCTCACGGCTCCGCCGAGGGCCAGGTAGGGCCCGAAGGGGATAGCTTCCTTTCGGCCCTTGCGTCCGAGCAGCAGCAGGCAGACCGCGACGGCGCCGCCGGCCAGGACACCCAGCAGCAGCGCGAGGAGCCCAAGCTTCCAGCCGAGGAAGGCGCCGAGCATGGCGCCGAGTTTCATGTCGCCGCCGCCCATTCCGCCGCCGCTGGCCAGGATGATGACGAGGAAGATCCCGGCTCCGACGGCGATGCCGATCAAGGAGTCGAGCCACGCGACGCGGCTGGTCAGCAGGCTGGCCGCAAAGCCGGCCACGATTCCCGGCAGCGTGATGACGTCGGGGATGATCTGATGGCGCAGATCGATCGCGGTGATGGCGATAAGCGTGGCCAGGAGGGCGGCGGCGACCGCGCCGTCGAGGGTGGGGCCGAAGAGGATGTAAGCGAAGACGAATGCGGTCGCCGTCACCATCTCGACCAGCGGATAGCGCCAGGGGATGACCATGGCGCACGCCCGGCAGCGCCCGCGGAGCGCGAGAAAGGACAGGATGGGGATATTGTCATGCCAGGGGATGGGCGCCCCGCACCCGGGGCAGGCGGAGCGCGGGCGCCACACGCTCTTGCCCTCGGGCACGCGCGCGATCACCACGTTGAGAAAGCTGCCGATCACGAGCCCGAAAAGCAGCGGGACGGCCACCATTTCACCGTGAGTATAGACCGGCGGGAGCGCGCGCGGCGCCTCTCACCAAACGGAGAAGAATGCCGGCTCGAGCACCTGCGCGCGCCGCGGCTCGAGCTTGACGAGGGCATCGTACTCGTTGCGGGCCGCCTCGTACGCGCCGAGGGCCAGATAGGCGCGCGCCAGGTCGTAGCGCAGCACCGGCTCCTCGGGCCGCAGTTCTCGTGCGCGCAAGAGGTAGTCGAGCCCCTCGTCCGGGCGTCCGGTCTCGACGAGGGCGTTCCCGAGAGTGACGAGCCCGGGGACGTGGTTCGGGTCGGCCCGGTTCGCGCGCTCGAGATACGGCATCGCCTCCGGATGGCGCTTCTGGTCGACGAGGGCGACGGCCATGTTCGTGAGGATATCGGGGTCATTGGGATAGTGCGCGACCGCGATGCCGAGATGGCGCATGCCGCCCTCGAAATCACCCATGCTCTCGAGCACGAGCCCGAGGCCGCCATGCGGCCGGAGGCGATCCGGCCGCATGGCCAGCGCGAGCTCGAACCGTTCCTTGGCGAGCGGGAGGAGCTTCTGGTGGTACAAGGCGGATCCCAGGTTGCCCTGGCAGAGCGAGCATCGGGGATCGGATTCCACCGCGTGGCGCCAGAGCGTCTCCGAGTCCCGCCATACTTGTACCTGGTACCACGTGAGCGTTCCGAGGGCGAGGATCCAGACGCCGGCCACGGCGGCCACGGCGGCCGCGAGCGGGGGTCGCATGGCTCCTGTCGACACGGCCCCCGCGACGCCCCCCACCGCCGCGCCGACCAGGAGCGCCCAGCCGAGGCAGGCGAGATAGCTGTACCGGTCATTGGTGAGCTGGTGTCCCGACTGCACGATGCCGCTGACGGGGCCGACACTGATGCCGTAGTAGACCCAGACGGCCAGCCCCGCCGGCCACCGCCGCCGGACCGCGAGCAGGAGGATGCTGATGGTCACCACCGCGACGCAGCTCAGCAGGAAGCGCGGCTCGAGGGGACTCACCATGGCCGGGAGCTCGTAGAGCGGCGACAGCGCGGCGGGCAGGAACGTCTTCTCGATGTAGAACCAGAGGCTGTGCCCCACCATCGCGATCCGGGCCGGCCAGCCGTACTGGTCCAGGGGCACCACGAATCCGTGGGACGCCACCACCGAGTAAGACGTGATGGCGCCGGCCAGCCCGAGGACGAGATACGGCAGCTTCTCCTTCAACGCCGCCCGGGCGACAGGCTCTCTGTACACTGCCCAGTGCGGCTGGATCCGCCCGAGAGGGTAGACGTCGAGGAGGACGAGGACGAGCGGCAGCGTCATGACGATAGACTTGGAAAGGAGGGCGAGGGCATAGAACGCCACGGACGCCGCCAGGAGCCGCCGCCGTCGCGGGCTCTCGGTGTCCATTGCCTTCAGGTACAGGAGGATGGTGAGGAGGAAGAACAGGCCCGAGAGGACGTCGCGCCGCTCGGTCGCCCAGGCCACCGACTCCGCCCGCAGCGGGTGCAGGGCAAAGAAGAGCGCCGCCACGGCGCCGGCCAAGCGGAGCGCCGACCCCGTGAGGGGCGTCGCCTTCCCGAGCACGCGCAGCGCCACCAGGTAGAGCAGCGCGCTGCTGGCGGCATGGAGGAGGACGCTCGTCAGATGGTAGCCGAGGGAGTTCATCCCCCACAGCGTGTAGTCGAGGCCGAAGCTGAGCCATGTGACGGGGATGTAGTGTCCCATGAGGGTGCTGGTGAACATCCAGCGGATCTGCTTCCAGCCGAGTCCCCGGTAGCTCGGGTTCTCGAACAGGTTGACGGAATCGTCCCACTCGACGAAGCCGTTCAGGAGCGCCGGCGAGAAGACGAGGAACGTGACGGCGCCGAGCGCGAATGGGATCGATCGGGAGTTCATGAGCCAGGCCGCGAGCCCGGTGCGGGCAGCCCTCAGGAGCCCTTCACGGGTCGGCGCCGGGCCAAGGACGGCGGGCCCGCGATCCGTCCCTGTCCCTCGCATCATCCAATCCTCGTGAGTCGAGCAGGTGAGCTACAACAGCGATGCCGGGGGGAGGGCCCCCCGGCATCAGGTAAGCCGCAGTCCGGTCAGGCTAGGGAACGGTGACCGTCGTGCCGTCGCCCGAGGCGGTGATGCTGAATATCCCACCCGCGACTGCATATGTGTAGGCCGCGGGCCATCCGCCACCGGTGGGCGGGACCGGGATCGGGTTGATGAATGGGCCGGCGGAGACGCCGTTGACCACCGTGGCGCTCGAGAGGTCGACCAGAGCGGCCGGGAGGTTTCCCGTGTGGGCGGAGTAGACCACGGCCGCGGAGGCCAGGGTGCGCATATCGGCTTGGGCCTTGGCCACGCGGGCCCGTGACTGGATGCCCGCGTACAGCGGGAACGCGATCGCCGTCAGGATTCCGATGATCGCCACGACGATCATCAGCTCGATGAGGGTGAAGCCGCGCTGGTTGCCCGTCTTCTTGCGCCAGTAGCTCATCATCATTGCTAGTTCCCCCTTTTGGTTGTTGAGGGCCGCTTCGGCGGCCCTAGTGGAGTTCGCTGTCTCCGACCTTGGGGAAGTGCAGGATCAATGCCAGCCATCGCGCGCCGCGCGCCCGCCGAGCGGCCGACGATGGAACTTAGCGAAAAGTTCAGCGAAACCGCGCCGGAGCGGAACCCCTCGACGCGGCACGCGACGGCCCGGGACGACTTGCCTAGTTGCCCAGGCTTGTAAGCGAGCACGTCGAGAAGTGTCATCACTCTTCGGCGGCGGCGGCGCGCCGTCCCATCCCATGCTTCTGAAGCTTGTAGCGGAACTGGCGGAAGGTCATCTTGAGAAGCTCGGCGGCCTTCGTCTGCACGCCGCGTGTCCGATCGAGCGCGCGCTGGAGATATCGCCGCTCCAGCTCGTCGAGGGTGGCCTCGAGATCGAGGCCCTCCTCGGGCAGCTCGACCACCTCCGGCCCCCGGGCGGGTCGCTCCCGTCGCACGGACTCGGGAAGCGCGTCCACCCCGAGCATGTCGCCGGCGCCGAGGACGATGGCGCGCTCGAGGCAGTTCTCGAGCTCCCGGATATTGCCGGGCCAGTGGTAGCGCTCGAGGACGGCCATCGCCTCCGGGGTCACCCCGCGCACCTCCTTCCCGAGCTCCTTGCTGAATTTCTGGAGGAAGTGGGCGACGAGGAGCGGGATGTCCTCGCGGCGCTCCCGCAGCGGCGGCAGATTGATAGGGAGGACGTTGAGGCGGTAGAAGAGGTCTTCCCGCATGGCGCCCTCCTTCACTGCCGTCTCGAGGTCGCGGTTGGAGGCCGCGATCAGCCGCACGTCCGTCTTGATGTCCTTCGTGTCGCCGACGCGCCGAATCTCGCGCATTTGGATGGCCCGCACCAGCTTGACTTGGAGCAACGGCGGGATCTCGGTGATCTCGTCGAGGAAGAGGGTCCCGCCCTCGGCCGCCGCGAACAGCCCCATCTTGTTGGCGATGGCGCCCGTGAACGATCCCTTGACGTGGCCGAACAGCTCGGACTCCATGAGACCCTCGGGAATCGCCCCGCAGTTGACGGAGACGAACGGCTTGTCGCGGCGGTGGCCGTTGAAGTGGATGGCGCGCGCGACCAGCTCCTTGCCGGTCCCGCTCTCCCCCGTGATCATGGCGGTGGCGGGGCTGTCGGCGATCTTGCGGATGGTGTCGAACACATCCACGATGCGCGGGCTCTTGCCGATGATGTTCTCGAACCGGTGCTGAGTCTCGAGCTGCTTGCGCAGGTAGAGGTTCTCGTCGCGCAGCCGCTTGCGCTCGAGTCCGTTCCGGATGATGAGGTCGACCTCGTCGAGCTTGAAGGGCTTCGTGATGTAGTCGTAGGCGCCCAGCTTCATGGCCTCGACGGCCGTCTCCGTGGACGCGACCGCCGTCACCACGATCACCGTCGTGTCCGGGCAGAGGTCGCGGGCGGCCCGCAGGACTTGCATCCCGTCCACCTTCGGCATGCGCAGGTCGGTGAGGATGGCGTCGAAGGTGTCGCGGCGGATGGCCTCGATGGCCGCCTCGCCTCCCTCCGCCACCGAGACCTCGTAGCCCGCGCGCTGCAGGGTGATGGTGAGGAGGTCCCGCATGCTCTTCTCGTCGTCGACAACCAGCACTCGTGCGACACTCATGGGCGCCTCGTCAGGGGTGAAGGGAGCACAGCATTGGACGGCTCATGGGCGAGGGGCAGCGTGAGGGTGAAGGTCGTGCCTTCCCCCGGCCGGCTCCGCGCCTCGATGTGGCCGCCGTGGTCCTGGAGCACGCGGTAGACGAGAGCGAGCCCGATCCCGCTGCCCTCCGCTTTGGTCGAGTAGAACGGCTCGAAGATGTGAGGCAGGTCCTCGTCGGAGATCCCGTGCCCGCTGTCGGCGATCCAGATCTGGATGTGCTCCCGCGCCGGGCCCGAGGACTGGCATCCGCCGACGTGCACCTCCCCGCCGTCCGGCATGGACTGCACGGCGTTCAGGCAGAGGTTCCAGATGGCCTGGCGCATCTGCTGGGGGTCGACGCGGACGGGCAGCGTCTCCGCGTACTCCCGCATGATCTTGAGGTCGGCAGGGAGCGAGCGGTGCTCGATGAGGAGCAGCACTTCGTCGAGGATCTGCGCCAGGTCGACGTCGAGGGGCGCCAGGGGCGCGGGCCGGGCGTACTCGAGGAAGTCGGCCACGATGTGGTTGAGCCGCTCGGATTCCTTGAGGACGATTTCCACGAGGCGATTGCGCGCCTCGTCGGGCGGGAGCTCCTTGCTCAGCGCTTCCACGGCGCCCGAGATCGATGCCAGCGGGTTGCGGATCTCGTGCGCCATGTTGGCGGACAGGCGCCCGACCGTGGCCAGGCGGTCGGCCTGGCGCATGCGCTGCTCCATCTGCTTGATCGAGGACAGGTCCTGGCAGACCCCGATGAGGCCGGCAACCTCGCCCTGCCCGGACCGGAGCGACCAGAAGGAGATGCCCACCGGCACCACACGCCCGTCGGGGCGGCGAAGCGGAAACTCATAACGTCGCGGGAGCGCCTGTTCGTCGTCGGCGGCCTCCCGGACCTGGTCGAGGTCGACGCCGACGCCGAAGATCGCCTGCCACGGCCGGCCGAGCGCGTCGGGGGTCGCAACCCCTGTGATGGACTCGGCCGCCCGGTTGAACGCAGTCACGCGGCCGTGCGGGTCGACGGCGACGAGCCCCGACCCGACCGACTCGAAGATCAGGTCGCGGAAGGCCAGGACGTCGGAGAGATGCTTGCGCTGGGCGTCCAGATGTTCCTGCGACTCCCGATACCGGTGGGCGAGCGACGAGGTCACGAAGGCGACGACCAGCAAGACGCAGGCATTCAGGAAAATGGTCAGCGTCTCGATGGTCGGAGTGTCGGCCGCAGGGGCGACCTCGAGGAGGCCGAGGAGGGTTCGGCCGAGGACGGCAACGGCATAGAGGCCGCTCGACATTCCCGCCATCGCGAAGGCATCCGCCCTCGAGAGCACGAAGCAGGCCGCCATCACGAAGAGGACATAGAGCGGGACGAAGATCGACCGGGCGGCGCCGGTGGCGGCGACGATGGCGGTGACGAGTGTCACATCGAGGGCGAGCTGGAGCCGTGCGAAGCGGCGAAGGTCGGTGACCTGCGCCTTGCCGAGGGGAAGGATGGTGCACGCCACCGCGGTGCCGAGGACCGCCAGCACGAACGGCCAGAAGGAGTAAGGGAAGGCATCGGCTTGATTGAGGAGGATACCCACGGCCAGCACCATGGCCACGGTGATGAGCCGCGCCCGGTTCAAGATGCACAGCGACGCCCACGGCGGTTGCAGCATCAGTCTCCCCGGTCGCCCCGTCCCCTCCGGCTACTTGATCAGGGTGACGAGCTTGAAGATCGGTAGGTACATCGCCACGACTAGGCCACCGACGACGACGCCCAGGAACACGATCATCATCGGCTCGAGGAGCGAGGTCAGGGTGGCGACGGCCGTATCCACCTCGTCGTCGTAAAAGTCTGCGACCTTCGACAGCATGGCGTCGAGGGCGCCGGTCTGCTCTCCCACGGAGATCATCTGGGTGACCATAGGCGGAAAGACTCCGGAGATCTTGAGCGGTTCCGCGACCGTCTTGCCTTCTGTGACCGAGGCCCGGCATTGGAGCACGGCCCGCTCCACGACCTTGTTGCCCGCCGTGGTGGCCGTGATGCGGAGCGCCTCCAGAATGGGCACGCCGGACTGGACGAGGGTCCCGAGCGTGCGGGTGAAGCGCGCGACGGCGACCTTGCGGACGAGCAGGCCGAACACCGGCAGCTTGAGGAGGAGCGCGTCGATGGTCGACCGGCCGTTCTCCGTCCGGTAGTACGACCGGAGGGCGAACAGGCCCCCCCCTAGGGCGAGCCCGATGAGCCAGAGGTAGCCGCGCACGAAGTTCGACAGCCCGATCACGATCTGCGTGGGAAGCGGCAGGTCGGCGCCGAGGTCCTTGAACATCGCCGCGAACGTCGGGATGACGAAGGTCAGCATGAAGATGATGACGAGAAGGGCCACCCCGATGATGCTGGCGGGGTAGACCATCGCCGACTTGATCTTGCGCTTGAGGGAGGCGGCCTTCTCGATGTAGACGGCGAGCCGCTGCAGGACCACGTCGAGGATCCCGCCGGTCTCGCCCACCTCGACCATGTTGGTGTAGAGGTCGTCGAACGTGCGCGGGTGCTTGCGCAGCGACTCGGCCAGGGTCGCGCCCTCCTCCACCGTGCGGGCGACATTGCCGGTGACGTTGCGCAGGTTCTTCGAGTCACTCTGCTCGGTGAGGATGTTGAGGCACTGCACGAGGGGGAGGCCGGCGTCGATCATGGTGGAGAACTGGCGGGTGAAGATCGCCATCTCCTTGTCCTTGACCTTCTTGCCGCTCTTGCCCGGGGTCTTGCCCCCGGTTTTCTCGGCGATCTGGGTGACGAGAATGGATCGCCGACGGAGCTCGCCCACTGCGGTCATGCGGTCAGCGGCCTCGATCTCGCCCTTCTGGAGCCCGGCCGCGCTGCGGCCCTGATACGCGAAGACAGCCATTGCCTGACCTCCTCGAGGCGCCGGTTATCCGCGGCCGAAGACCGAGCCCGGCCGGGCAGGAGCGGAGGGCGCCGCGGGCGCCCCCGGCGCTCCGCTGCCGAGGAGCTGGGCCAGCTCCTCGGGGGCCGAGGTGCGGTTGAGCGCTTCGTCGCGGCTGATCTTCCGTCGCTGCACCAAGCTGGCGAGCGACTGGTTCATGGTCTGCATGCCGAACTTCTGCCCCGCCTGCATGGCAGAGTAGATCTGGTGGATCTTCTCCTCGCGGATCAGGTTGCGGATGGCGGGCGTCGCGATCATGATCTCGAGCGCCATCGCGCGGCCCTGGCCGTCCGGCGTCGGGATGAGCTGCTGGCAGAGCACGCCCTCGAGCACGAGCGCGAGCTGGGCGCGGACCTGGTCTTGCTGGTTCGTCGGGAAAACGTCGATGATGCGGTTCATGGTCTGGGCGCACGAGTTGGTGTGGAGCGTCCCGAGGGTCAGGTGGCCCGTCTCCGCGATGGTGAGGGCGGCGGCGATGGTCTCGAGGTCACGCATCTCGCCGACCAGCACCACGTCCGGGTCCTGCCGCAGGATAGACTTGAGGGCATTCTTGAACGAGTGGGTGTCGGAGAACACTTCCCGCTGGTTCACCAGGCACTTCTTGTGGTGATGGAGGAACTCGATGGGATCCTCGATCGTCATGATGTGATCGGATCGCTCCGAGTTGACCTTGTCGACCATGGCGGCGAGCGTGGTCGACTTGCCGGAGCCGGTGGGGCCGGTCACGAGGACGAGCCCCTTGGGCCGCTCCGCGAGCTGCTCGACGATGGGGGGGAGCGCTAGCTCCGCGAAGCCACGGATCTTGACGGGGATGACCCGGATGGCGCAGCCGACCGCCCCGCGCTGGCGGAAGACGTTGCAGCGGAAGCGCGCCAGCCCCTGGATACCGAAGGACAGGTCGAGCTCGCTCTCCTCCTCGAACTTCTGCTTCTGCGCCTCGTTGAGCACGCTGTAGGCCAGCCGCTGCGTGTCCTGAGGCGTGAGCTGCTCGAACTGGCTGAGGGGGGTCAGCTTTCCATGCACACGAACCTGTGGAAAGGTGCCCGTCGTAATGTGCAGGTCGGATGCCTGCCGCTCGATCATGGTCGTGAGCAAGTCGTGCATGGTGGCAGCCATGTGTTTTCCTCTGTCTCCTCCTCAGGAGGGGCTCGGTAACGGCAACTCCCGCCTGTCTCGCGTCGCGGGCTCGAATCCGCACGTCACTGACCGAAATCGTCATGCTTAGCTCGTGCCATTTTTTGGTCAGGACTGGAAAACGGCGGAAAAGGGGCTGGCGCAGGAGACGGAACCGATGCTGTATACGGCTGATAAATTGAAGGGTTAATACAGTGAAGCGGCTCGCATACCTGGTCGAGCTAGGAGCCACGCGGCGAGGGTCGGGACCCGAGCACGACTGGCCGCTGGCTGACACTGTTTGTCAGCCAGGTGCCGCAAAGCACCCAGGGGGAGTCGTCGGAGGGGAGAGGGGGGACTACTTGGCGCCGCCGAATCGCTTGAGCGCGTCCGTGAAGGCCTTGAGGGCCTCGTCCTGGTAGACGACGAAGAGGATCTTCTGAAGGCTCGAGTTGCTCGTCATCTTGACGTGTTCGACAACGGTTGCGAGGATGGCCTCGGCCGATTGCTCGGGTGGCACACCGCCCACCCCGCTGCCGAGGGCGGGAAAGGCGATCGACGTCAGCCGATGCTTCTCGGCCAGCGCCAGCGTCGACTTGGTAGCGGTGGCGATCTTCTGGGGATCGGTCTTGAGGTCCTTGCCCATGGTGGCGGCATGGATCACGTGGGTGGCGGGGAGATTGCCGGCCACCGTGAGCACAGCCTCACCGACCTCGATGGGTCCCTGGCGGAGCGCCTCCTCCTCGATCACGACTCCGCCCTTGCGCTTGATCGCGCCCGCCACGCCGGCGCCCATCCAGAGGTCCGAGTTCGCGGCATTGACGATGGCGTCCACCTCGGCGTCCGTGATATCGCCCCGTTCGACGGCGAAGGCGGTCTTGCCGATTTTGGCTTTCATCGCCCGGTCCCGAAGGGGCCCTGCGACTCCCGCGCCTTCACCGTCTCCCACGCCCTGTCCAGGTCTTCCGCGGATGCCTCGCTGACCGTCCGGCCCCCGGCCATCATGTCTGCCTCTACCTCCTTGAAGCGGCGGGTGAACTTATCAGCGGCCTGGCGCAGACAGTCTTCGGCGTCGATCTCCTGCAGCCGAGCCACGTTGACCAGGGAGAACAGCACATCGCCCAGCTCGTCGCGGATTCGCGCCCCGTCCCCGCCGTCGATCGCTTCGTCCATCTCAGTGATCTCCTCGCGCACTTTCCTCCACGCGTCTTCCCAACTGCTCCAGTCGAACCCGACCCGCCCGGCCTTCACCTGAAGACGCTGGGAGCGCAGGAGGGCGGGCAGACTCCCGGGGACGCCATCGAGCGCGGATCGCGGCTTGCCATCGCGGCCGCCCTCGCCATGCTTGATCCGCTCCCACTGGGCGAGGGCTTCCCGCGCGTTGCTGACGGCGCGCTCGCCGAAGACGTGAGGATGCCGACGGGTCATCTTGTCGGTCAGGCGATCGAGGACATCGGCCATGGAGAACTCCCCCGCCTCTTCCGCCACCTGGCAGTGAAACACGATCTGGAAGAGCAGATCGCCCAACTCCTCGGCGAGGTGGTCGGTGTTCCCCTCGTCAATGGCCTGCAGCACTTCGTAGGTCTCCTCGACGAGATAGGGCTTGAGGGAGGGACGCGTCTGTTCGCGGTCCCATGGACAGCCGTTCTCGCCACGGAGGCGGGCCATGAGGGAGAGAAGGGCATCGAAGCGGGCGCCAGCGGAGTTAGCCATGAGAGATCCTGAGGTTGAGTGGGCATTATACACAAGGGTGCCCGCTCCTTGAAGGTCTTCGGTACCCGTGCTACGCTCCGCCCGGGTTGACGGGAGGAGCCCGATGGCCGAAGAAGAAAGCTTCAAGGTGACGGACCGGCGAGGGCGGGTGAAGGATTCGGCGCCCTCCGTCGAGTCGCCGCTGTCCGTGGCTCCGGGAGGCTGGGCTGAAGAGCGGCCGTCGACGACCGACCGGCCCGCCACGGGGAGACCCGATCTCCAGGGCTTGTTCGTCATGTTCGCGAGTTCCGCCCTCATCAACCTCGGGGAGGCCGAGGATCCGGTCACGGGCGAGCGACACGTGGATCTCGAGCAGGCGCAAGAGGCCATCGATCTTCTCCTCCTGCTCCGCGAGAAAACCGAGGGAAATCGGACGGACCAGGAGAGCCGGCTGCTGGAGCAAGTGCTCTACGACCTCGAGTTGAGGTTCGTCCAAGCCGCGGGCGGATCGACGGGCGCGTAGCGGCTGGGCCCGCGCCGCCTCCCGGAGGTCAGGATCAGCGGGTGGTGATCACGAGCTGCCCGTCGCGGATCTGGACGTCGTCGACCACGGATGGTACCTGCCAGTGCAGGAGCCCGCCGCCCGACGGGCCCATCAGGACAGACAGCAGGAAGCTCCCGAGCGGCTGTTTGCCCAGCGCGAAGTCGACGACCTCCGCGCTCCCGTAGCGGCTGGTCCCTGCCCCGAGGCCACCTTCGACCCTGATCCGCGCCCGCACGGTTATCCAGACCGGCTGATCCAACCTCTTGTCGGATAGGTACGGAAGGAGCTGCGCGAAGGGGGGCCCTTTGAAGAGGTTCCTGAGCGCCGTCTGTCCCTGGGCCGTCAGTTGACCATTGGCGAACCTCACCACGAGAGGGGAGAGGGGTAGGCCTGCTTGGTCGAGGTGACGGGCGAGGAAGGCATTGGCTTCCGGCTCGGTGATGACGATAGGATCGCGGCGGCTCGACCGCCCGGACTGGCGGAGCACCACCTCGTACAACTTCTGCTGGGCGGAATAGCCGTCACCCTTCGAAAAGGAAACGGGCCGAACTTCTGGGGTGCCCAGGAGATTGGTGGAGAGGAAGACGACCCCGAGGGCGACTACGACGAGGACGAGGACGGCGATGATCAGGAATAGGCAACCGAAGCACCCTAGCCTCATGGGGTCAACGCTAGCATCCGCCCCGAGAAACTGTCAAAGATCTCGGTTCTTAAGCAGATTGAAGATAATTCTGGCTCGGAGTTGACACGATGTGACTCATGCGATATAAGTCGTATAGACTTAAGTCACGGCCAGGCAAGGGCCAGGATCAGGAGGGCAAGCAAATGGCACGAGTTCGATTCCGTCCGCTGACCCGGACCGTCGATCTGTTCAACAAGGTCGAGGAGATCAGGTCCAAGGAGATCAAGATCGACGTGCTGTAAGCCACCTGTGGCTGGAGCGGCCGCGGGGAGGGGCCTGGCGCCTCTCCGCGGCCGCCCCCGAGCGCGATCGGTGCGGGACGACCCCAGACATCCAAGGAGAGATGAGACATGGCGAAGGTGATCGGCATTGACCTCGGAACAACCAACTCGGTGGTGGCAGTGGTGGAGGGTGGTGATCCCGCTGTCATCGCCAACCAGGAGGGGAGCCGCCTCACGCCCTCGGTCGTCGCGTTCACCAAGGAAGGCGAGACGCTCGTCGGGCAGGTGGCCAAGCGTCAGGCCATCACCAACCCCGAGAACACCGTCTTTTCCATCAAGCGGTTCATGGGGCGCCGCCACGACGAGGTGCTCCAGGAGATGAAGCTCGTTCCCTACAAGGCGGTCAAGGCGCAGAACGGCGATGTCCGCGTCGAGATCCGCGGCAAGATCTACTCTCCACCGGAGATCTCCGCCCTCGTGCTGCGCAAGCTGAAGGAGGCGGCAGAGGCCTACGTCGGTGAGAAGATCACCCAGGCCGTCATCACCGTGCCGGCCTACTTCAACGACAGCCAGCGGCAGGCGACCAAGGACGCGGGGGCCATCGCCGGCCTCGAGGTGCTCCGAATCGTCAACGAGCCCACAGCCGCCGCGCTCGCCTACGGCCTCGACAAGAAGAAGGACGAGACCGTCGCCGTCTACGACCTCGGCGGCGGAACGTTCGACATCTCCGTCCTCGAAATCGGCGAGGGTGTGGTCGAGGTCAAGGCCACCAACGGCGACACGCACCTGGGCGGCGACGACTTCGACCAGCGCGTGATCGACTGGATCGCCGACGAGTTCAAGCGCGAGAACG
>Ga0214473_10002262_pt1 | contig 23820 bp, 24 predicted proteins | sample RVTome_7_FD_203509 | JGI IMG/M metagenome (GOLD analysis project Ga0214473, IMG submission 203509) | Soil microbial communities from uranium-contaminated site in the Upper Colorado River Basin, Wyoming, United States - RVT98D197 | ecosystem: Environmental > Terrestrial > Soil > Contaminated >... | reverse complement strand
TTTGTCTTTGACGCCCATTGTTATATATCCAGCCTTCTCTGGTTTAGCTTTGCATAGTCTTCCCGTTGGAAGCAGAATCTCACCATTAATCGATGCATAGTACTTTGGGTAACTAACACATTCTTTCCAATATCCCTCTGAATAACCAGCTATTACTTGTTCGAGTGTTGGTCTTGGGTTTCTGCCCATGTTGTTTGTGGTCTGATGCGGTGAGTAGGTTTATGTGAGTGCAGGTTTAGTGGCGAAATATTTAGCCACAGTCCAAGTCGCGCTTCATATAATAGGTGACAACTTATACACCAACAATATTACAAGTAAATTATGGCAGAAGAGTCATCTACTACTTCTCGTTCTGCTTATTGGAGAGAATACTCACGGAAACGCTACAAAGAAAGACCAGAGATTAGTCTCCAAGCAGCTATACGATATTATCGCAAAAAGAAGGCACAAGGATTAGAATGGGAACCCAAATCCTGTACAAAGCTCTATATTTGGTGTCAACAGAACAACTTAGATGCTAAAGAAGTAGTAGAAGGAACACAACAACTTCCAACAAAGTAGTATGTATAAGAGCACAATATTATGTGCTCTTGCTAGAATGTCTTAGACACACAAACCAAGGGTACAATTGCCGCTAACGCAATCTCCGTTGACAGCGCATGCAGTACCTATATTGCTTTTGCATATACCTCCACTGCAAACAGCAGTACCGCTGAAAAGCGAACATTGTGAGTCAATTTGGCACGGTTCCTGGGCCCTAAGTATACATGTCCCTCCTGAACAGAACTCTTTCGTAGCGTCTCTGCAATCTGCACTCGTTACGCACGCATCTGAACCGCACAAGTTAGTTGGCTGACTACCTTGCTTGAAACAGCTGAATGGTAAAGCACAATCCGACTCTGTATCACATGGACTAAAGAAATTGCCTGCACATTTGTTATTGTGGCAAATAGCATTGGTAGAGCATTGAGAAGAAGCCGTACATGCTCCTTGTGATGGTACTTTGCATTTGTGTACTGCTGGATCACAGAATAGTCCACTTGCACAATCTCTGTCACTAGTACAGGCAGCATCTTGTGCAGCTGTACCAACAGGGCATTTTGCTACTTTACGCCAGAAGAAGAACCACAGAAGGAAGAATAACAGCGCAAGCACAGCTACAACGATGATAATCACCAGCACAGTGACTATTACGGTTCGTCCCTGCTTCAGACGATGGTTTTCATACTCACAGAGATTACCACGCTTTGATTTGGTATAAGGAAGAGGTTCGCCCTCCATCTAACTGGGTTGTGTGGTATGTAGAATAAGTGTCGACTTTAATCACTGCCACAGCGCACAACATCCGCGAGCTGACACACTCTTGACTACAACACAGTATAAACTAGCAACACACCAATACCAGCAAGAAATGGCCACCGATGATGCTCTCAAGACCTATGTGAAGTACATTTCAGAAGAGTCTTGGCTTCCACGTGTTGAGGAGCGCATCATTGACAATTCTGGTGGCACAGGAGTAGCGGATCCAGACTTGTATGTTGATCTTAGCAACAACAAGATTGTGAACCTAAGCGAACTCATTGACTTGACAGACGAAGAATACGCAAATCTCAACAAACTCAGTGACAAAGAGGAGAAATGTGATCCAATTTGTACCAGCATCAAGCAGAAACTCTCCACAGCAGATATCGGTATCTATGTTGGTGGCAGAGTAATTAGTAGACCACCCACAGCTATCATACAGCTACGAAGTGCAATGATGAAGCGCCAATCCATTGACAGGTTTGACCCTACACTCCGTGAACCAAAGACAATTCCAATCTCTACTAGCGTCCTAGCTCCATCAAAGGAGAAGAAAGAAGCTATTAACATCAACGAGATCTTCTCCAGGTATACTGAACGCGTCAAGGAGTTGATTGGCACCTCAGAATCGACTAACCAACCAGTGTGTATTGGTCTGCTCAATGGCACCACAACTTGCGCTGGTGCAAGGGGAATCAAGGAAGTTAAGCTCCCTTCTCTACCAAATGTGACGTTCACCTATCTCTCCGGCAAAGAATACGATGAAAAGGCCATGAGAGAACTCTCAGAGAAGTATGTCAAAGCCTACAAAGATGACACTACTATTGTGAAGAGGCCTACTAGCAAACCTTCAAGCAAGGTTCCTACTAGCAGCAAAGTTGGTGGAACCAGCAAGGTTAGTAGCAAACCAAGTGTTACTATTGCCCAGAGAACTGTTGGAGGAACACCAGCACCACTAAGAACAACACAGCCCAAGCTGGCTACTCCAGGTGTCGCTAGTGCGCCTGCTCGCAAAGCAGTGGGAAGCACGTCAAGAACAATCCAAGAAGTTACTCTGTTCATGAAGAAAAAACGTGAACAAGAAAGCCAAGTTTCTGCTTCACAATCTCTTGCAGCTTCGTTGCAATCCTCCAAGACAGCACCAGATGTTGCTCCAAGCACTAAGCAAGTGCCAAGCAAGCCCAAGACCACTATTAGTATGCCTGTAACTCTTACTAAGACAGCGGACAAGGGCAAACAACATGCCAAGGTTGAGGAAGAAATTGCTGCTGAAGAAGAGGAAGAAGAGGCTGGTGTACTTGCAGAAGAGGAGGAAGAGGAAGCTGCTGTTAGTGAGGCAAGTGAAGAACAGGAGGATTAGCTGGTACATTATTCAAATCGATCACGTCAATTAAAGACGTGGTCATATCTTACAATACCAGTGCTATAATTAAGACTAGTATCATAATTAGGACAATACTAGTGTCATAAACAGATGCAAGGAGCCAGTGATGGCATAGGCAAACGTCCAATGCGCACACCAACCTTGTTGAGACCACCCAACTCGTCTAGTAGCCTACCTACTAACATACCTAACACATCTAATTCATCTAATTCATCTAGCAATCCACCAAGTATGCTTAGTAGCTCTCTACCAACAGTAAGAGTATCCACTCCACTGACTAATTCTGTTGGTACTAGTTCTCCAACAACCTACGAGATTTCTAACGAGTTAAGATTGCAAATAGAGACTACTAGGAGAGATACAGAAGTTGTTGTAGTTGTAGATGACAGTCCACCCGTTTCACCATCTAGGTTCGTTTCTTCACGAATTTCTGCAGATGTTGCACTCGAACAGGCAGCATTGACATACGATTGTACTTACTACAACGTGTTTCGTATTGCGGCCACAGTAACTATACGTTCTTCACTCATTGATGATAGTATGGTAAGTAAAGAAGCCAAATTCTACACAGATTTGCCTCTTGGCAGGAAGCTAGTTGACCAACCAGACAAATGTATATTAGCAATGACGCTTGCAACCATGTCAGAACACAAGGCATTGTTAGTAGCTTCTTTTGCGAGAGATAACAACAACAGACTATACATTGCTCCCCAAAGAATCACACAACAAGGTACCAGAATATCAATGACCTTTGGCGAAATCAAGACAATTATTGGAGATGGTTTGTGGCGTATCTCTCTACATGGTGTTCTTCATATTTCATAACCTATTAATTATTGTGCAGCATTTATTATGCTGCACATTTAACACAACAATATGCCATTAATAGTATATCCTAAGTACTGAGAGCATTTACAACAGTATCTACTAAGCTAGTCTTACTAAGAGCATCTACTAGGCTAGTCTCCTCATCATTATTGTCCACTATAATACTGGGTTGTGCCTCATCTGCTGCTTTGGCTAGTAGCTTGTTGGCATCTCTCAATGCTTGCTCAACTTCTATGTTATGATTCTCCTTGGCAAACTCTAGTGGAATACCAATTACCATAACAAAATCATTCATGTTAGCCCTTGTAACGCTAGCATCTCCTTTGAGTAAGCCTCTGACTTTGAACTTGTAAGGCGCTCCTACCCTGTATTTGTCGATTGTAACTGCTGTTTCGATGTGTGTTTCTTCTAGTAGCTGAACTACAATGTACCAATCACTGTCAAAATAGAGATTATTCTCTCTTAAACGTCTCTGCATTGCGCGTGATAGTTCCTTCACTGGTCCTAGCTGGTAGACATTCATTGTTTTGCCAGTCTTAATAATAGTGGTACACTACGCCCAGTAAGACTAAACCTATTAATACTTACTACTTACTATCAACAGTCGTAAGTAATAGTAAGTAATACTAAGGACACAATACAAACCAACAAACGCGTAAAGATGTCGGTTCCTTACATCAAGATTGGTGCCTTGGTAGGTACATTATTTGTTACACTAATCTCATCTGCAATTCCAAGACTAATCCTACGCTTCACCAAGACAGAGGATTCTCGTCCCAGAGCATTGTTCTACTATTTAATGCTTTTTAGTGCCAGTTTCATTGCATGTACTGGCTTAAATCATGCATTACCAAATGCTGTTGATGCATTCAATGCATATCAACATGGACTGGGATATCCATGGCCTGGTATAATTGCCACTGCATCTTGGACTGTTGCCTATATTATGGATACAATCATGGACCATCGCAAACAAACAGTGTCGGTAACCTACAATACGATGTTGGTGGACACGGATGATGATTTGCCGCCCGCAAATCCATGGTTATTCACTGCTGCCATCTATATAGCTTCATCATTAGAAGGGTTAGTATTGGGTGCATCTCCTCTAGACACTGGAGAACAGACCAAATATCTGTATATTATTCTTACAGTGCTGACTCTACACAAAGCAGTGGAAGGCTTCAGTCTTGCCAATGTCTATGAAGCCTACGAATATGATTTGTGGATGCAAGTTGGCCTATTGGCAGTCTACGCTGTCTTGACTCCAATTGGCATACTAAGTGGTCTAATTCTATTATTATCCTTTAGTGGTCACAATGCATTGATAGCAGGCATTTTCTCTTCAATAGCAGCGGGTATTTTCATCTATGCAGGCATTTCTCTGTTTGTTTCTCGTGTTATACCCAACACTGTGAGAACAAATTGGCGTTTCCTGTGTATGGGACTTGGCTGGTTGGCTTCTAGTGCCATTTCTTGGTTTGCTTAGCCATTTACTTACTAGTTAACACCATCTAATGTCAATGAATGCCCATCTAGTACTAACAAATACTCGCAAAAGTAGCTTTGTAAATAGGAGGATACCACTAATAGTATCCCCGCATAGTTACACTACACTGATACACAACATCTATACATCTATAAATGGCGGAACCAAGACACATTCCACAACTCATGCGAACTGGTTCTGAGGAGAAGGTAGCGGGATCTCCGCCAGGTGCAATGTTATCCAAAGCATTTGTTAACAAACAGAAGAGAGGATCTATTAGTCTTCGTATTGGTTCTCCTCCTCCTAATATGCCAAGTGCACCATTATCTCCGTCAAGACAGACTTGTGAATTTCCTCCTGAAATCCAGGCATTATTGAAGAAATCAGTAACAATTGGTTCTTCTACTGATGATTATCTCAAACAGGTAGCTTATGATCTTGAATCCGGTGCATGGCAGCAATCAATTGACAAGCGTGCTGCTATTACTGCTCACAAATTGGCAAATCCTAATGTACATGCTAACAATCCTGCTTGGGAAATATCACCTCCATCAAGACCGAGTAATGTTGGAGATTTCATTGCCTATCATGTTGCTCCAAATGGTGTAGCAACTCCCAAGGGCTCAACAACTCCCAAGGGCTCAACAACTCCCAAGGGCTCAACAACTCCCAAAGGAGACAACACTCCTCTTAGAATGTCACCAGAAGTTAGCTCAGTCGCTAGTAGTAATTCTAGTATTAATAGCAACCATAGTAGCCTTGGTACACCAGAGAAACGTACTAGTGATCCACTTGAAGATACCACTGCCAGTACTTCTAACAATGTTAGTAGCGCAACATGGTCAAACACACGCCTAAACAAGTACACCAAGCAACTAGAGATGGTTTTGAGTGGAAGTAAGGGTTGTTTGTGCAATGTTGGTTGGAAATGTTGGCAAACAGATGGTAATTGTGGTGGCGTGATGATGGAATTGCCGAGTGGTGAGAGATATGAACATAGAGAACCAATCATTCGTACAGAATTGGCAGTAGGCCACTTTGTTGTGTGTCTATCATTCTTTAGGCGCTGTGTTAAGGCTAATATACCAGTTAATAGTGATGTATTCCGCCGTGCAATTGATTTGTATGTTGCCAGCAGTCTAGACAAGCATGTGTGTTCTGCGCCACTTGTTTGTAATGTAGAGGATGACCTAGACCACGCCGCTAAGAGATTTGCTCAAGGTCTTCCCCTAGATCCTACTCCCAATGAGCAAATTGTGCCAAGAATTGAGAAGATTTCTCGTGGCATTGCCATAGCAGCAGCCATCTCCCTCAACTGTGTCAAATTGGAGGATATTCTTGTTAGAGAAGGTGGTCCTAGTGTATCATTATTTATCGAGTCACCAAAATCCGAATATATTGGTGTTATTAGCCCAAGACGTGCCTCTTCAGCGGATTTAACTCCACCTGTTCTGAACAATACACGTGGCAGTCGTGCTGGTGCTGTTAGCAATGCTCCTGCTAACATGCCTAGTCTTATTAAGCGCGTGGCAGATGCATTGGATACTCGCACTCTTAGTCCTTCCAAGCACTAGCTTACCAATGTGCTTTCAGCACATTCCTAATCAATACGCCTCTTAGGGCGTGTTGTTGGTGTTATCTTTGTGCTAAGCACGGATCAATACAACAAGAATGAGCGCTCCAATGCAATGCAAACATCCTTCAGGCTAGTAGGATGGATTCTGGCATTGTTGAGATGTGTCATTCTCTCCCTCCTACTCTGTTCGTCCTGAACATCACCAAACAATACAACATCATAATCTGTGTGTTCCTCACCAAGACCAAGTGTGTACTTGCTAAACCCCTTGGCATCCAACAAACGTGTCTGTAGCTGCTGTGGGAGAGAATCCCACACATAATACTCGTCTCTGAATCCTCCATCTGGCAATGCAACACGAATATATACTGTCCAGGGTAGTGTCTTGTATACTTTGTTCCCAGAATATACATGGATAGACTTCACACTACATCCTTCTGGCACGTTGTAGTGACCCTCTTGATTAAGAGGCAACTCTGCTTTGTGCATTTCCTCCTGGATTCTGATACTCTCTGCTGGTTCAAGACGAAGATTGCCCACCATAACCTCCATCCAGGACACCTCCTTCTTCATGTTGTGAATTCGGTGGAGAACACTGGTAGGAAGCTTCTTGACATCGAAGAGAGTCGTTGTCGTATGTCCTAGGTAAGGAGGGTTCAGTGTTGGACGACAAATAGCAATGACTTCCATTCTTATGAGTTTGTGTTACTGTCTTGTTGGTTGTATAAGTGTTTGTGTAAGCGTGTTGTATCTACTGTATAACTACACTATTATTTGGTCATATTGACGTCTCTATGCCCAGTGGAGGCAGAGAGGGACTCTATTTATTGGCTTATTGTTGTTTAGTAGGCTAATAACAGACTAGTAGTAAGCTAGTGGCAGACTAGACTCTTCTCCAAAACAACGTTGTAATTGGGAGGAGGACGACGAAGAGAAGCGGCTTCTAGCTGCTGCTCCCTCTCATTCTTCTCTGTCTTGTCGCTGAGGTCTCCATAGAACAGCGCCAACATATCGACATCATTTGTCTCCAAACGACGGAGAACAGCAGCAGGAACCTTCTCGTAGGAGTAGAACTCCACAGAGGGAGCATTCCTGCCATAGGAGACAAGCAACTTCACCACTTTGGGGACATTCTCTGCGTGTCGGACCAAAGAGAGGGTAGTAGTGACCCGAATGTTCTCTGCAATGCTGCCAGTGAAGGGGAGAGTAGCCTGCTGCAGCTGAATGACACGCAGCTGCTTCCCTCCCTCTGTGAGGCCATCAAAGAAGAGTGTATCGTAATCAACAACACTCTTTGCAGTCTCAATGCGACGAACCACTTCCAAAGGCAGTTTGGAATAGTCCAGCAGCTGGAGAGAAGCTGCTTGTACTGGCTGAGAGGTACCAATGGTGGTAATACTGAGGAGAATGGCGGCAATCATTGTGGTAGTGATTTAGTTAGTGCAGTTGTGTCTAATCAAAACTAACAGAATGGTAGAGTCAGTTGCCGCTTAGACCATGATTGCGCATATGTTACCACTCTACAATACACAAATAGTACAAATTATGATACACAGATAGTACACATTAGTATACATCCCGATACTTCCTACAGATAACACTGAGAATCTCTCTAGGAGTAGTAGTCAACCCTTCATATCTATCGTCGATCTGTGTATCTAAATCTGTAAGTGTTCTATCCCAAAATGCTTGAATTTGGTTTGTTTTTGTGTTGAAATGGAAGGCAAATCCTCGTGACCATACGCTACTACAGCCACCGCTGTAGTCACTAACATCTCCGATTGTTATTATTACCAATTCTCCATGTACACGCCGCTGGATTGCAGATATATAGGAAAAGTTGTCCCCATCATCAAATCGTAGTTCGGTATATGTAGGAACAATAATATCGTTTTCGTCGTATTGGAGATCGTCTTTGCGATAGCAGCCTGAGAATTGTAGACGAGGCAGATATGTTCCAAGAATTAGATGTGCTGTTATGAACTTTACGTGATACTGTCTGACACATACAGTTGTAAGTTTCAAACAATCCATTACCAGTGGAGGACTGACAACTTGTCGTGCGTGCAGTCGCTGAAGATCGAGAAGACTTGTTCTAGGTATACGTATGGGCATGTAATGAACAGTAGCGCGCACACTACAGCATACAAACATGCCCTTCTGCATAGAGTAGATTAGCTTCAACAATTCAAGGGGTAACCTAGCAATGTAACAGCTTGCATTTTCTCGGTTCTTCTTCCTCGCAAGAAGCAGAATACCAGCATTTGAAGAGTGTAATCTAAGTATACATCTCTCCACAAGTTCAAAGGCCTGCTTTTCTGTGAGAATAACAACAATTTCGCTGTCCTTAAGAACATATTCACCTTCTTCTGTTCGACATAGGAATATGTTGTAACCAAAGCGTAGTTCATATCGCAATCCTACAAGAAAGTATTGGAAACATTGTAAATTAGAATACAAATATCGAATATTCTGACTGTATGCTAAATCTACACAAATATTCACCTTTGTTTTGAAGATGAATGCGTGTATACCCTTCGCCTGGGTGAAAACAGTCGGTTCTCTCATGTTGGATGGTGTCGCTTGACGATGTCTGGTGTTGGTTGGTGTTGTCTGGTTGAATCCCAATTATTACCCGTTAATTTGGTAAGAATTGGGATTGAATGCAATTATAACACATCTGCACCAAGTCAGTTGTGAGTTTCTGTTATCTTACATGTTATGTATTAGTTATACCAATACATATTAATACTCTTACCGTACCCCACCCCGTAACAACTCCCGACACAGACAAATCATAATGCTGGGCATGGGTTATACACTCGTTCCGTAGTTTGGGTGAGTGGGTAATGGTGACTTGTAATCCACTCTAATGCTAGCTTCATGTGCAGAACAATCATTCACTCCAAATGTAACTACCAATCCATCTTTGTCTCTTCTCAGACCACAAGGATACTCAATGGCATCTTCTTGTAATTTTGTTGGCTTACCAACAGCCAACAGTTGGAAGGGCGGGTCCTTATTCAACAAGTATGGAACAGAATAGTATTGTTGATTGTCACTTCTAAAGTGTCCAATGCCAACATATGTACTATATTTGCCAGGAATGAGTTGTGTACCACCTCTTAGCTGTCTAAGAGAGCGAGTATTACCATCTGGCAGTAATACGTGACTGTCCGCATCAATACTATGCATATTCCAGCTTGTGCTTGGTATTACATGACATTGTAACACATCACCACTATCCCGGCAGTTATGTTGTATAGGATTGAGAGGTCCATTAAGATTCTCCAGATTCATCTCTGGCACTTTTAATACAATAGTAGGTGAAATTGAGTAGACTAGATACAATTCGTCGTATTCTCTCTCAGGCTCTTCTCCTTCTGGCCTAACACAATTGAATCTCTGTCTGATATATCTGTACACCAAAGGAGACCAATTCTTCTCATCGTAACTCTCCCTCTCAACTTTGTTGGTAATAGATGCTACCAATCTAACTACGCGACATTTGTGACCATTCTTAAGCATATTCAACTTCTTCTTGTGACAAACATGGATGAGATACATTCCAGATTTGCCCAGAGTCTCATCACTTCTAGCATTCGCCAAGAGTATAATATGATCTCTATACAATACTATGCGTGCATCTTCGTATCCTGGTACGTATTCTAACTTCTTATCAGAGAGAGTAATTGATTGTGTAGATGGAAGAGGAATATCCAATACTACTTCACTAGTAGACTTGGTAGCTGTGTTATTATACTGCAAGACTGTTGTACTACTCAACTCTGATGGAGTATTCTTGTAGTAGTATTCCGATGTAGAAAGTGGGCATCTTGTGAATGAAGAGACCCTAAAACAATAGATTATTGTCCCATCACAATCTAGAGTAGATGCGTTGTATGCTGCTGTTGATATACCATTCAAATCTGGTTTGTTAACTAGCTGTAACTCTCTTGAATGAGTGGTCGTGAGTGTAACACGGTGACTTACTATCTTCTTATTCTTATTTGTATTAGGGGTAGTAAGAGTAAGACAACCTGTTGTTATTCCGTGTTTGTTAGTAGCCTGCTTGATAGAGGGTAGATTGGTTAGTATACATGCCACTACTATTACAACCACAAGAACAACCACAATGATGATAGCTGCTAGTTTGTTCATTTTGCAACCAACACGAATCCTTTAGTCGGCTGCTAATAAGAGCAGCCAACATTCTGTGATTAGGTGGTAGTATTAATGACACTTATGACAATGACCACATAATTTTACCAGTCTCTTTCTTAATAAATGCAAATTTGTTGAGCTTGGGTAGCTCTAGAATGTCCAAGACACCATCAGATACAATGTCTATTATAACAAGTCGATGTCTAATAGGATTGTAGAATGCTGCGACTGGTTCAGAGTAGGCAATTGGCTGTCCACATGTTGCATACAAATACTCGTGATTGGATAGTTGTGGTATACCCGGCCTAGTAATTGACTTGGTGAAGATTACAGTGCAGTCTACTATGAGTTTCATACCACTAGGAACGACGTACAATTCGTCATCTCTTCTAAGGCATACATTTGGTATTCTAACACCATCTCTCAACGAAACACGATAAGACAAATAGGTAGCAAGGTCAGTAGTTGCCACTCTATGACCCTCTTCTTGTAATACTCTTGAGTCTTTGCATGTTAGTTTGTGTACGCTCCAGTGCGCTTCTTGGCATCCACTAGAACAGTAATAGGCATCCTTACATCCCTTACACCTCATAGTGGCATCCTTGTTACACTTGGCCACATGGTAGCACAACATTGGTACATTAATAGTCCTCTGCATATTTGTACATAGTAATGCTATTATATGTAGTGTCACCTAGCTCTAATTCTTGTAGTAAGGAAGCTTGCGATTCTTGTACAACTTCTTAATTCTCCATTCTACTTCATGCTTTTCGTCGTCGGATATGGAGATCCACATCTCCCAGCAGATATCACACAATTGCACGGTATCATTAGTACCACAAAGTCTATAATATCCTGTGTAGTGTTCTGCTTCTCCATCGTAGGCATAGTAACATTGTTGACAATCACAATCTACCCAACATTCTGTGGTGCCATCAGCACCATGTTGGGATGGAACAAACTTCCACTCTTCCTTGATCTTTGCTCTTACAAGGATTTGATCTAGAGTCTCCGCTGAATATACAGCCCTATTTGCAATCAATGAGTCTCTATTAGGAAAGCAGCTAGCACAGAAGCGGAAATTGGGATTGTCTATCGAATAATACACTCCAAATCCACCAATGCATCCTTCATTGTTACATCTCCTGGTTCCGTGTATGCTATCATACTTCCAACCTTCCACATCCTCCAAATCTGCTCGTTCTCTCGCAAACTTCTCTGCTTGTTTTACTCTAAGAGTAATCCTCTCAATGGTGCTCTTCCACACTGGCAAATTCTCTGCCATTTGCTCAACAGTTGGAAGTGTTTCATCAATATCGAATGGATCTTCTGCCATTTGTTAGTGGGTTATTAGTAGTTTATTACTAGTGTTGAGTATTGAGTATACATCTCATAAGAAGATGTGTACGTTCAGATGCGATTATCCATAGATTCTTCTAATATGTTCACCAACCTCATCATCGTCAATTGCAACATCGTTTCTACACCAATCACACAATGCTACTTCATTGTTTGTGCCTCTCAAGACATCAGATCCATTGTAGCGATGTATCTTATTAGGACATGCGTCATAATTGCACTCTTCTTCTCTCATACACAACACATCGCCTTGGATAGTCCTATCTTTGTCATCCTTGTACTTGACAAATACCCACTCTTCCTCGTTCTTGCTCCTCTCTATTCTCTGTTCTACTGTCTCTGTCTCATACATGCGTATTCTTTGACAAACAACATCCTTATCATTGAAACATGTACTACACAAGCATTTGACTGGAATGTAGTCTTCCTGTTCCAACTCATCTTCTCTTGGAGTGTATTCATACCAACCATCAGCACTTTCCTTCTCATTACACTCTTCATTGGAGCATTCTACATTCTTCTCACTTGTATACTGCCACCTCTCCTTGTCGTTCTCACTATCTAATGTTCTTTGTCTCCTCTTCTTGGCTTCTTCTACTCTCTTTCCTAGTCTAATGATGAAGTCTTCCCAAATTGGTAGCTTGGTAAGAATCTCATCGACTGTTGGCAAATCTGGTTCAATGTTGAACAAGTCAGAGTCTTCCTCTGGTTTTGATGACGATTCTGAAGACTCTGACATTTCTATGCTGTACTTGACAATGTAGAAGAGTAGTACTTCAACATAATCATATTAATAAGTGCACATCTGTATGGATGTACACGTTAATTGGTTACTTAGTAGCTAAATTGAGACTCTATATGTTCCTTTAATTCAGGCCATTCATTCATACCTTCTGGATTTTCTTCACTATCAAACTCATTCTCTTTGCGCAAGAAGGGAGCATGCTTCCAATCTGCATCACACATTTTGATCTTGTTATCTGCACCTATTAGTGAGTAAAAACCTGTGTAGTCTTCACATAGCAGTCTATCAGATAGTTTCTTATCATCATAGTTACACACATCGTGGAACATGCATTCTATGTCTTTTACATATACTCGTCGCTCTACTTTGACAAATACCCATTCTTTCTCATGTATACCTCTCTTTGCTTTGTCTAGAGGAGTTTCTGCAGCAAACCGCCTGTAACGAGCACAGATTTGGTCACGGCTAGCAAAGCATGTTTCACACAATTGATTGAGTGGAATATAATCATCCAATTCGTACTCATTGTCTCTAGGAGTGTATCTATAGAATCCAGTAGCTTCTCCACTACAACTCTCGTTGCCACAAGACACATTCTTCACACTGGTGTATGTCCATCTGCTAATATCCTTCTGACTGTCTTCTCGTCTCTTCCTCTTCTTGCGTGCTGTATTGACCATACCCTCTAAAATAGATAGGTGTTCTTCCCACTCTGGAAGATTCTGCTCAATACTCTCAGCGGTTTCCTGTTGAATTGATACTGCCATTCTTCAAAGTGATTGTATCCTGGTTTGTTTGTTGAGTAGCGTAACAACAAACAGTCACATAAAAGATATGGCTACTCGCTCAAGTAAGAAGTCACCTGCTAAGCCGCCTACTACACCAATCCTAAGAACAGAAGTATATAGGAATGGCCGAGAAGTCGGTGCACTATTAAGAAGAAGAGGCCGTGAAATCGTCACAAGAACAGCAGAATGCTTCAATCTTCCACTAGCATACTACAAGCAAATCGGCGACATTATTCTCATGTTTGCAGACGATGAATTTGTGGGATTAGCAGCCATGGAGTTGTATGAAGACAAGAGATTCTACCTCAGTACAGTATGCACCTTCACAGAACACAGAGGTAGAGGATATTGTAGCTGGTTCATTCCACAAATACTAGCAATGGAAGCATATAATAGCAGTGTCGTATATCTAGAAGTGGATAGGACTAGTGTTAATGCAGTTAGATGTTACATCAAAGCAGGATTTGTATTAATGGGACGCTATGACGATACTTATGACTCTTATGAGTGGAGAAGATCCCTCAATCTACTAGTATATTCGATGGCTTGTAACCATCCTGGACTTCCAGAAGGGACTGGAGCAGTGTCTTTGGAGTTGGGAGTGATGGCAGATATTGGCAAACTACTAATGTCTGCTTACAATATCGCTAATGATAGATGGAGAGTAGTTGTATACTTGGATGGACACCCAGGAGACTATATTATGCTCATTACTAAGGCTAATAATAACATAACAACGAGCAGGATATTGGTGGAGAACAGAGAAGATACTTGTGCTGAGAGACTAGGTAGATTCTTGAGAGAATATAGCAGAGAAGGAGAAGACAATGCCCTGGTAATTGGTGGACATGATATGATCTATGAAGATGGGAAGGAAGCAGAATTCTGGCCTGTTTCGTATAGGGCAGATGACACTATAGATACCATCACCATACGAGAAATTGGTATTAGTATCCAACAACACATAGTAGGTGGTAGAGTACAATTCCTGGTACTAGACAGTTGTTGTCTGTGCGTAATGGAGGTGCTGAATACTCTCAAGAATTGTTGTGAGTATTTGGTTGCTTACCAGAGTGAAGGACCGTGGAATGGGTTCTTATCCAAGAATGTGCTTAATATACTAACCACATCACCAAACATGCAAACTGGTCTTGTTAACTGTCTAGAAGAGTACAAAACTGCAGCAGAGAGTGAGGAGAATCCATCTCCAATGACTCTTATCAAGACTAAGAACATTGATGAGTTACTAGTATTAGTTACCAAGCTCCCACAATCACAAAGGCAAACATACAAGGATGTGTTAGCATATGCCCAGGGAATAGTCAAGAATAGACGTGAAAAGAATGCTCTTAAAAAGGTGTTTGATAGTGTAGTAGTCCATTATGCGGTTCCAAATACTTATACTAACAAAGAAGAGAATGGTGTTTCGCTCTTGATCTAGACTAGTGTCACTGTGTGACGCAGTGCTTACGCAACTGTCTATTAATATGCTATTATGCTAAGCTAAGGACTAGTAAGAATATACTAAAATCATTAGCATACACTAGCAAGGCTAACAAATGGAACAGCTCCTCTCTAATATCATCAACAATCCAGATGCTAAGGACATCTACACTAGGATGAAGGCTGCAGAAGTAACACTCTTAGAAGCTACCAACAAAGAATACGAGCGACGTAGACTAGAAGGAGATACAAGCACAGTATTGCCAGAAACAGCGGAGCCTCCACATCCTCCAGAAGAGGATATGCAACAATTGCTAGCATTGTGTAAGCGTCTTGGTAGTGGAGATCTCACTGCTGTAGCAGCATTCAAGCAATTCAAGCGTAGAATGAGTGAATTACAAATCCATCAAGAAACTATAGGCATAATTGCAATGGGAGAAGAAGGAATAACCAAACATATTGAGCAGCTTATGAATGCTAACACAGATGAGTAGTGTTGTCTATTAATATGCTATTATACTAAGCTAAGGGCCAATACAAGTATAATAAACTACTTGTATAATAAGCAGGTATGTCAGACAAAGTAGATGTACGTGATGAACATATTGGTACTCCACCTCCTACCCAGCAGCCAGAACAACCACCAAATCCATTTCAAGGTGTATTGGACATGTTGAGAGGAATACCACAACTTGCAGAGATGAGAGCAGTTGAACAAGGACCATCTTTTGTTGATGTACTCTCATCAATGTTTGGTAATCTGCCAGACAGTGAAGAACTTGGAAATTCTGTCAATAATGCGGAGCAGAGAGTAATACAAATCTATCCCAAACCCAATGACCTTACTGAAGAAGAAACACAGGCAAAGGCAGCTCTAATGGATAGATTAGTAGCAGGAGATGTTACTGCTATAATTGAATACAGAGATCTCAGACGAAAAGAGTTAGAATGCACTATTTATGCTGAGATTTATTCCTATATCTTGCAGACAGAGGCTCCTATGAGTTCAATAGTACAGCGTATGAGAGATGCAGTAGGTGCATTCACTAACCCAGCCATCCAACCAGCATCAACACAACAACCACCACCTATTGGAATAGACAAAGTTGATTAGTAGCACATTTAGACACCAAATTTATGGTGTCTAATATAGTATAACTCTTACTTCTTCTGTGTTGTCTTCTTCGTGCTACTAGCAGGAGTAGTATTAGAAGCAGAAACAGTGCCCTTAACCTTTGTGGCAGTGACGCTAGCACTTGTTGATCCCTTGGTCACCTTCACATCGCTGGCTTCTACGTCGTAATCATCTCCATGTCTAGTAACAGACACTTTGACAACTTCTTTGGTAACTGGTTGTTTAGCTGGTTGTTTACTGGTTGCACCAACTTTGCTACTTGTCTTGTTTGTTGACTCGCTAGTTGTCCTACTAGCAGATTCGCTAGTTGTCTTGCTAGCAGAAGAGGCGAGCTTACTGGTAGATGCATTAGCACTAGTAGTCTTCTTTGGTATATCCTCTTCGCTATCCTCCTCACTAGATTCGTCAATGTTCTTCCTAAGATCCAGGAATTCCTCACGAATAATAGCAAGTAGTTTGTAGTGATCTTTCATCTCCTTGCTGTTAGCCAAGTCCTCTTCTGGAACTCGGTCTAACTTCTTAAGAGAATTTCCGATTCGTCTGATAACATTATAGTCGAATTCTCTCGTTTCTTTGTCGAATAGATTGAGAGCACCATCTGCAACCCAATCCTCGATAATAGCGTTGTAGGTGCGGAAGAAGTTAATGGCCCTTGGCTTCTCATCCTTCCTCATATGTTTCTTCCATATTCTCGTGAACAATGGTGCATAGGGACGTGCAAATGGTGCATCGCCGTAGAAATACTCTTCGTCGTCTATCAGAATATCTCCATTCCCCTCATCAATGGCTTTCTTGTTAACATACACTCGTTTGACATAGCCCATAAGTAGGTCTTGTTTACTAAAGATATTCAACAACCAATTCTCAATGATTCCAATGGTTCCTGGTAATTTTGCTATTTGTTCATCGCCTCCTTTGCCATCAGGGCCTTCTGCACCATCTTTTGCGATGCTATACAAGTTGCTAGAGAGTTCCCTGACATTTGCTTCGAAAGCCTTGTAGGTTTTAGTATGTATACCATAATCGGGTTCTGCTGTTGGTGTTGCTTCTGCCATCCTTGGGTTTGGAGAGGCTTTGCCAGTAGTGTAGATTGTTCGTAGGTCACCACTCATAAACTGTGACATACCAGCGAAGTTAGTGCAACTAGCAACTAGCAGACTAGTACCAATGCAGGAACCGGAAAGCATGGATGAGGATAAGCCACGGCCCACACAACAGCAAGTCAAACCCTCTGGCAGACGCAAAGTACCACTAGTACTACAAGAAGAGCAACCAGTTGCGCCCAAACCAGCCGCCAAAACAACCAAGACAGCTGGGAAGAAGACAGAAAAGACGGAAAGACCGAGAAAACCTCTTGATGAATATGAAGTAGATCGCATAGCAGAGGTTGGTGAGAGTATTGCCAAAAGAGCTGCAAAAGAGGCTGTAGCCCCGTTCAATGTTGTTATTTCGATGAAGGAGGTTGTTCATACCAAGCTCATGATGTGGTTGAGCGAACAGAGTAGATCTCTTCACAATGATATGCGTGTTGAAATGGTAATTGTAGATGATGAAGCAATTGCATTCCATACTTTTCCTACTCTAAGAGTAACAAATATTAAGCCTATTAATATTCTTTTGTATCAGACTCCCACAGAAGCAGACAAGAAGGCAGAAGCACAGCAGCGCACACGTGCTGCACACAGGCAGCAGAAGGACAGTGAGAAGGTTGTGCTTGGCAATGAACTATCACTTGAATTGTTGGATGTTCTCAACAAGTATGTTGCACAATTCCCTGCACCTCTACTAGAGGCTCTCAAAGCAAGATGCAAATGTACGCTTGGAACACCGGGAGGTTCGTTCTTCAGAATAGATAGAGAGACAGCTCCAGACAAATTCCAGTACAATATTGTGTATTCTGTCAAGGAACATAGTGCGAATGAACACGACGATATTACTATTGTAACAATGCGCTTCTGGCATGATCCAACCACTCAAGGACCTCCTCCTCACTTCCTGGTATATGGTGGGCGCTTGTATGGAACGCTTGGATATCTTCTACAACGCTCAGAAGTGTTGAGTCGCATGAAGAATATTGATGAAAGTATCAACGCAGAATACACTCTTCAGCATAAGAGACTAATCAAGTTGCTGGACAGAGGTTCTTACAGTTGCGAAAGCATCACATCAGCTGCTAAGACATGCGTTGGTCGAGCTGCAGCTCACATGGAACAAACTGCGGTAGAATCTGCATACAGAACTGCCGTCCATAACATCAATAGTAAAGATCAACTTGTCCAAAAGCTAATCGCTGAGCATTATTATCCTCCTTCTGAAGGACCCAGGCTACTCCAAGCACTCAAAGATAATGAGTTTGATGTAGAAGAGTTGATGGTTGCACGCAATCGTATTGCAAATAGCTTTGCTGCGAGCAAACCATAGTATTTGATATTAGTAGTAACATACTAATGAGTTGACATACCAAAGTATGTCGACATACCCAGTGTGACAAGCACTAGGAACCATTCATCAACCACACAAACGGGTAGACCAATCATGACAGAGTATGAAAAACTGCGAGAACTTGGCAGAGGAACATATGGTACAGTCTATCTAGCAAAAAGATACAAGGATGGCGTAGTAGTGGCAATTAAGAGGCTGTACACAGACTACACCAAACACAATGGCATTTTGTGTCTTAGAGAGCTGGAAATGGCAGTAACTAGCAAACATCCTAATCTGGCAGTAGCTAGTAGAGTAATACATGGTACTCCATTCTCGCTAGTATCTCCAAGGAAGAAATACAGAACAGACAAAATCTACCTGGAATTTGATGTAGCAATGTGTGACTTAGAATACCTTCTGAGCAAGATAGAACTCCCTCCCAGTGCTGTCCACAGTGCTATGAAGGAGATAGCAAGTGCCTTGGAATATCTACATAGCAAGGGAATTATGCACAGAGACATCAAACCCAACAATGTGCTAGTATACACAGATGATGAAGAAGAATACATGACCTTCAAACTTGCTGATTTTGGTGCTGCCAAACCGCTAGTAGAAACAGACAAACACACTCCCAAACTATTCTATATTGAGTACAGAGCACCAGAACTGCTACTCAAGAAAGATGACTACTCTTTTGCACCAGATGTGTGGGCACTTGGCTGTATGTTCATTGAAATGACAACAAGAAGGGCAGCATTCCCAGCACAAGGTAAGAAACCGGCAAGACTACAACAACTACAAAAGGTAATAGATGTCTTGGGTGTGTCTGACGCGCTTATAAGAATGGCACGGGAAGAAGAGGTAGTGTTGGAGAATAAGAGAGTGCCTGGTAATAAGGGTTTGTTGAGCTTGTTGAAGGGTGTGAAGGAAAGATGTTTTGATGGTAGTGCTGGTAATATAAGTGGTATACCACCATGGCATGTATGGGTTAGTATGCTCAAACGAATGTTGGATACCGATCCAACTAAGAGAATAACAATGAGAGAAATTGTTACTATTATAGGTTGTACACCAACACATCCAGCAGCGCTTAGCACCAAAATAACAATACGACATTGTCCTTGTAGGAGTGAGACACTCGACTTGTTGAAACATTGTAAATTGGAGCCAGGTTGGTATGATCATTGCGTGGATTTGGTCAACAGAATTACCTATTTAGCCAATTACAATCCCAAAAGATTGTGCACTGCATTGGTCAACATTGTTAGCAAGTATTGGGCAATTGAATTGGCACCAAGACTAAGCGAGATGTTACCAGAACATACTTGTAAGAGTTTCAGAGGCAAACAATTAGAAGACTTTGAATTGCAACTAGTAAGAGATGTGTTAGAGTATACTATTCATAGACCATTACTATGCGATTATTTGGCAGGAAAAGTGTCAAGAAGTGTTGTGAAAGAGGCTGCAGAATCTCCTACATCCAATGGCAGCACTGTTGAAGAACTTGCTATTAGACTCATAGCACAATATGTTCCTATTCCTATTAACAAACAAACTACCAATACTGATCGGAGTAGGTCGGTGTAATTATACAATCAATACTCTCCAATACTAACCCACTAATTATGATAACAGCAGCATGTTCAGCAGACTTGTTAGTATTGAGATTTGGTGGTACTAGTGTCTCTATTGTACTTCTACTACTTGTCTGGAACTTTCTAGACGAGATATTGGCATGGACAGTAGCTAGATTTGTAGAATATGTAGTAGGAAAGTATGTCTTGGCTCCTGAAAAATACGCTACGTATGTAGAGAGAATAATGAAGGCTGTCGTACCACATATTAGTTTGTTGGTTCCTCTACTACGTCCTCTAGTAGGAGGAAGTGATACAAGTCTTGGAAAGCGTGTTGGAGACAGAATAGAAGTACAATACTCCTTCAGGGATAGTGTATACATTGGTGTCACGCAATACACTGAAAGACCAAGCATACTACAAGCAATGGCAACCATGGACAACAACGCTATTCTAGATGTCACAGAACGTGTTAGGAAGTACGCAGGACCATGCTGCGACTTCTCCAATGGTTATGTAAGACCAAGAGATATTCTAAGAGGTTGTTCAACACTTGTTGTTAGATATACAGACAATCGAGTGTGTTCTTATGCTACAGACACTATTATTGTATAAGTGTTATTAGTTATTAGTTATTAGTATACGAATGGGTACTCAAATAAGAGTACCCATTTTGTCGACGAATTTGGTGCGTTCATGTAGCTGTCGAGATACCCCACCTCACCTATACTATCTACTGCTATTATGTAGCAGTAAATGGTAGAAGTGGCTACTCCTTTGGAACAGCACCAGCAAATCCGCGAATACCTTCTGGTTCTTCATATTGCCGCAGACGCTTCACACGTCGCACTACACCGCTAGGAGCCCGCTGCTCCATTGTTACAAAGTTGATAGTGTAGGTACTACCTCTTACTAGAAGTTTTACCTCATTATTCTTCCGTGTTTCTTGTGGATCTCTACTACATGCTAATAGGTAGGTTTGATAGCCCTCCTCCAACAGCTTGTCGTGCTCTGCAAGATAATAATACCAAGTAGCACCATCTCGCGATCCCCACAACCATCGTTCGTGTCCTTGTAGCGGATCGTAGTCAATCTCCACCTTCTTGTATAAATGCTTAGGAATTGGATGACGACAGAGAGGACATAACTTATTTACGACTCCCATCAAACAATTGTAATGTCCTCTGTGTTTGCATGGAAGTGTGATTGGGATGCTACTTGGAATCATTGGATCGAGACAAATAACACACGTTTCCTCTTCTTCTTTCTCAATATTGTTGGTAGTTGGTGTAACGGAAGGTAGAGGAGCTATTGGAGTAGCCGTATTACTTGGAGGAAGAAGTGGTGGTACGCTCTGCTCATCATCAGAAGTAGGTGGTGACGCATACAAATCCTCCATAATTATTGCCAAGTGATGTGGTTAGTATAGTGTTTGTCTAGTATGTGCAAAGATACTACTTCCCGCTTGTATTAGCGTGTATAATATTCTAGTTACACTAGTTATCTTAATTACACTTGTTAAACAAGAAATGGCCGTTGCTTTGCCAGATCAGCATTGTACTCTGCAAGGGTCTCAGTTGCACTCAATCTATACTTGCACTCTTAATAGGGTAGACATTGGGAAAAATGAGAACAAGTTCTACATCATACAACTTCTTAGTAGGAACGGTAGCTACTACGTGTGGACGCGCTGGGGACGGGTTGGTATTGCCGGACAGAGTAGTCTGTCTTCTCCTGGTGATGAATCTAGCATGACTAGGCAATTCAGGAACGTGTTTAAGAACAAAACAGGATTGGATTGGGATAGTAAGACGAATGAGCCAATTCCTGGTCATTACACCTACATGCGTCTAGACGCGCAAAATACTACTTCTAGTGTAAGCGGACAAGCGGTTGTTAGTGGTGTACAGGGCGCACAAACTACACTTGCATTGACAGATCCCAACCTAGATGACAGGGTTGCCAAAGTAGTGCATACAATCTGCGACAAACAACTCATGACACAGGCTATGGTCTCCTATAGCATTGATGTGCAGAAACTACCACTTGGTAAGCTTAGCAGGGAGCAATTGGATGATGCAGACAAGATACTGAAGGCTATTGATGACACGCTTAGGAGTGGAAATGCTAGCAAAAGTCATCTAGAACAACTTAGTAGTAGATTTTGGACACTCGTTCCGCAAGCTAGCAAGCTAACTCAGCGTCTACCAGTAATTAGCACCCTAGAGGAAGTGCATAGATGGGCAGATATTCTTGATGGTCTGCGAAATATCCAATCTGCCGTTGGTGCTATGCAAAGCAGTACCACTCTGCACCAATTATACACTTCCTTGGGTGTAGACCTAAGTCCTTGTGATGCTAGTGGCAAAGAAATGCTACAATTGATGCTACATGGAACTACTAGCAACCATGGCATGTCTTTGGAGCTACAAGATGCTTTTGTTATTGACAAGAAGAGTCAAGATGCTGGTGATGCTAGTAGAGTGTTTGCATCATTGGCAGACCACCGTCTACTATTCCATGGCACAAAGAGTAGTAACATTGCTGGTATTTTGAAGGATGGCTTCCGAGTTCCAAGGCCAGACCAGGTAGTGAATGGCGCTGCACTTGGTAGAGGTATCTACTATGCAGATTGTTGCACCAAGAGCGCACAATACTGTGGATTGGGGAACGGAGATGTTGGTTTCATGTTTGTTTGTGAAGTGGCACTAGGTACCAAACAGGTTGTCCACGGTGCACATTTCGATAGTGTTCGTCCTCCATTCCAATCCAGGGTTGCAAAGGGCAAGATGACAGTCAATTATGTTGAAGTAGATGGGATTTGGTATCCTTCTGGTCCTGTGCTACTTAAGAGGACTAATGAACCTACTACATTCGCTCACAATGAAATAGTAGTTAACAATGTAGACCAATACAGATTTCGATACTTGTTGGTTATTAAGCGTTGTCCTGCTCGCTACTAACCACTTATCATATTCCTAGCCTCTTTGATGGAGGAGGCTAGATACTATAGTATTGCTAGTACAATATACTAGCGGGTAGTGGCTAGTACCCACCAACAAACCATCTGACTTTTTGATTATGTCGTACTATAACCTCATGCCGCACGCCGCGGTGGTAGCAAGTGGCGTGTGGGCGTGGTCAACTCATTGTACTTCTCAAAATCCCTCATTAACGCAAACCTCATTCTGGCATCTCAACAACTCTGGCATCAACGCAACAACTTGGCATTCGGCACCTCCTCAACAAATCATAGACCTTTTGGCATTCAGAGCCATCCCCATGGAAAAGACTTAAGCAAATTCTCAATATCGGCCTTCAACCACCACGTGTTCATTTGTAACCCTGCTCTTTTTGGAGAGCAGGGTGGCGTAGCTCAACAGAAGAGTTCATGGCTTCTAACCATGCGGTTGTGGGTGCAAATCCCATCGTCACCTTTCATCTTGCTTACCTTTCACTCTAATTTGTGTGCTAGGTGCTCCATAATAGCATTTGCCCTACACGCGAAAGCGTATGGGGCTCCGTAGCTCAGCTGGAAGAGCAGCTGCCTTCTGAGCAGCAGGTCAGGTGTTCGAACCACCTCGGAGTCGTTAATAGACCCTCCTCTAT
>Ga0214473_10002261_pt1 | contig 23834 bp, 16 predicted proteins | sample RVTome_7_FD_203509 | JGI IMG/M metagenome (GOLD analysis project Ga0214473, IMG submission 203509) | Soil microbial communities from uranium-contaminated site in the Upper Colorado River Basin, Wyoming, United States - RVT98D197 | ecosystem: Environmental > Terrestrial > Soil > Contaminated >... | reverse complement strand
CGTTCATGTTGTAGAGGGCGTATTCATAGTGCCAGGTGCCGTCGCCGTTATCGGACGCCCTGTGTCCGAGGACCATGCGTCCGTCACCGGGCACCTTGATCTCTTCCAGGGCAACGGCAGGGTCCGCGTCTTGCCAGGCGCGGATGGCCGGTTGCTGGCGTTGGGTGGAGCCCGTGCCGGTCACGTTCCAGCCGCCGTTGGAGAAGGCGCCGACCACGGCACGGCGATGGGAGGCGTTGTTGTCCTGGTTGCCTGCCGCGGCGTCGTCCGGGGTCACGTAATGACCTTCAACGTAGTACAAGGCGCTGGGGTGTTGGCCCGGATCGAGGTCGTCGTTGTGCACCTGCAGGCGCTTGTAGATGGCGTCTCCGTCCTGGCCCTGGAAGGTGTAGGGGAAGGCGAACTCGCCCGTCGCGGGATTGACCTCGAATCTCGGGCCGAGCCCTCCTCCGCCGCCGAAGCCCGCCTGGTCGCCGTTCAAGGAGGCGCTGTAGGGGTCCGAGCAGCCCACGCCCAGCAGGGCGCCGTTGTTGGGGTCGTTGCAGGTGCAGCAAAGGTCCAGGGCGAGGGCCTGAAAGCCGTGCTTGAGCCAGCTCATCCCGATCTGCTCGAACCGTCCGTTTTCCAGTCGGTACATGTTCTGGGCGATGACCGGATGTTGGTCGGTGAATGCCGACCATTGCAGGTCGGCATCGCCGACGTTGCAGGAATCCGTGCCCACGGAGTAGGCGGTGATGCCGCCGACCGTGCCCCACTTGGTCATCGTGGGAAGGTCGCCCACGATCACGTCGGGCCCGGCGGAAGGAGGCGTGCAATCGTCGCCAGCCGCGGCGGACGCCGGTGGAACGAGCAGGGCGGCAGCAATCACCAGCAATGCGACGGTGTTTTTCAGACCCATCTGAGGCGACCCCAAGCCCAACTCAATCCGATCCGCCCGCGGCCGATCGCCAGCTTCAGACTGGCACCGCGGCGCGAGGCCTGACGAGGCGTCGCAGGTGCGCTGTCGGCGAACCTCTTCTGAATCGCTGGATCTCCGGCCACTCGAGCGCCTGCCGGTCATCCCCTTGGGCCAAGCGGCGACGGCCTACGGCGGGCTCAATGGAGACGATTATACCGAATCGACCTGAAGGTGAGAAACCGGTCGTGCGTCGCTTTGCCGGGGGCCGGGGCGGCGACCTCTGCAGTGCCGGGACGCGTCGCGAGGGGCGGCCGGATGACGGGGCTACGGCCAGGCTTCCACCTCGGGGCAATCGCCGGGATCGAGATAGGGGTACGGCCTCCCCTGAAATGCCAGCACCATGACAGCGATGTCGGCGAAGTTGGCGACGAAATCGGGCGGGTCGGACCAGTCGCCGCCCGGGGCTGCGGAGTTGTTGCTGTACATGTCCACCCAGGTGATATGCGGCAGCGTGCGGCCGGGCAACTGGCTGAACAGGGCGAGGGCGGCGCTGATATCGTCGAAGTTGGTGTAGCCGTCCGGCGGGGGGTAGGCGCCGGAACAAGGCAGTCCAAGCGGGCAGGCGCCGGCCTGGGGATCGCAGAGTTCGTTGCGCTCGTCGCCGTCGCAGTAGTAGGTGACCATGGCGACCCCGTCGGCCCACCAGGCGACGTTGCCCATGGGCCGATCGATGGTAGCCACGGTCAGCTCCGCGGACTGTGCTCCGGTGTCGACGTTGACCGCCCGAATGGCGTACGTCGCCCGCGGGACGATCTCGCAGTCGCCGACGTGCACGACGTCCGGCCAGACGCTGCCCGCATCCTCCCGTCGAAACGGCTCGCTCACCAGGAGATGCACGCCGTTGCCGAGTGGCGACTCCGGGCCGACCCACCAGGAGAGGCCCACGGAGCCGGCCTGGTCGTTGACGCAGGCTTCCCCGGTGATCTGGCAGGTTTCGCCGGCCGGGCAGTCGATGACGGCGGAGATGCAAGAGCTGCCGCTCACGCTGCATTGCCCGCAGTCGGCCTGGTCGGGCTCGTTGGGGCCACCTGTTTCCGCGCGTCGGCAGGGGGCGCTACTGATCGAGCAGGAACCGAGTTGGAGGCTCTTCAACGACACGTGAAAGGCCAGGTTCGTCCCGGCGTTGGCGGCCTTGTTCGGATCGAAGGAAAGGTAGCGGTTTTTTCGCCGGTCGTGCGGGTAGGGTGCGGGAAGCGGGGGCTGAATTTCATCTCCCGCCGCACGGAACTCGAAGGCGCCCATGTCCACGATCGGGGGGGAACCGCATTGGCCGGCGACCTGCGGGCAGTCCGGCGTGCTGGGGTCGTCGATGAGGCGCGGATTGCCGTCGAAGTCCGTGCCGGGGAGCAGGACTCCCAGATTGGTGCCGGCGTCGATGCAGGGCGAGCCCATCTGAAGGTGGAAGTCGCCGCCGCCCGCATCAAGGAAGAGAGGATCGTCGTCGAGGTTGCCCACGCCGGGATAGATGGAGGCGTCGTCGGGATCGTCGTCCTGAATCGCGGAGTGCCGCACGCTGATCGAGTTGGGGCCGAAGAACGGGTTGTTGTACAGTTGGGCCGAGGCGTCCGCCGAGGCACCGCCGTCGTCGGTGTTTCCAGCCAAAACGGTGTTGGTCACGATCGCGGTGGACATCTGGCTCAGGTAGACGCCTCCGCCGGCGAATTCCGCAGCGTTTCCGCTGATGGTTGCGTTGGTCACGGTAGCCTCGGCTAACGCCAAGGACAAGCCGGCGCCGGAATCGGCCGCATTGCCCGTCATCAGGCAGTTGACCAACACGGGCTCGCCTCCGAAGGCATGGAGACCGCCGCCAAGAGAGCCCATGTTTCCCTCGAACCGGCAGTTGACCAGGCTGGGGCTGCCGGCCACGCTGTACATCCCGCCGCCAAAGATCTCGGCGCTGTTGTCGCTGAACCCGCAGTCCGCCAGCGAGATCCCGCCCGAGCCGGTGAAGACCCCCCCGCCGTATTGGGAGGCCTGGTTCCACGCAAAGGTGCAATTTCGGAGGTTCAACGCGGAGATGACCGCGTACATCCCGCCGCCAAAATCATACGGCTGCATTCCGCCGACGGCGTTTCCGCCGGTAATGGTGAATCCATCGAGGAGGGCGGACGCGTCGGTCCAACTTCCGCTGACCACGTGATAGCTGTTGTCCTCAGAGTTGAGGAAAAAGAGGTCGTCGCCGTCAAGATCGCCGCTGAGCACGGTTTGATCGAAGAGCCCGGCGCGATCCGCCAGGGTCGACTCGCCGCCGGCGAAGCCTCCGTACATGGCGACGTTCTGCAACTGAAAGGCGGCTTTGCGGTTGCCGGTGCCGCGGTCGGGGGTGTAGGTGCCAGCGGCGACCCAGATCTCCATCGGCGTAAGGGTGGCGCAGAGGTCGCCCGCGGCGGCCAACGCGTCCTGAAAGTCCGTAAAGGCCGTGGCCCAAGTTCGTCCATCGCCGCCGGGCGGGGCGTCTGCGTCGACGAAGAGCCGGATCTCGCACTCGTCGGGAATGCCGTTGCCGTTGTCGTCCGGGCTCGTCCCGTTCAGCAGATCGTCATCGTCCGGCACGCCGTTGAGGTTGCAGTCCGGCGCCACCCGCTTGCGGAAATTGGCCACGTAGCCTCGGGTCTGGTTGAGGGCCAGGGCGTTGTGGGCCGCGTCCGGCATAAAGGTGGGCACTCCGGTAGGCTGCGACTGGTAGTTGACATCCGGGTTCGAGAAGTGCGCCACGCGAGGGCAATTGGCCGGCGGATCGCACGGATAGGCCATCACCGTGCGAAACGGCGGGGCGCCGTCCGGCCGCTGGAAGCCGAAGGCGTAGCTGGCCCAGCCCTCGCCTACGCCGGCGTTGGCCCGGTCGTGCATGCACCCCATGTTGTGACCGAGCTCGTGGGCGAAGGTCAAGCCTCCGATTGCGGACACAAGGGTGACACTGAACGCGAAGTCCTCCATGAGGCCGAGGTTGCTGGGATTCAGGAGGTAGGCCACGCCTTGGTACGGCCCGGTGTTGGTGATGAGGCTGACGAGGTCGGCCTTGAACTGGTCGCGGAGCCCGTGCACCTCGTCCATGACGCCGTCGTAGCGGCCGCGCAGCAGGTCCAGGTGGTCGCCGGATTCGTTGTAATCCGTCTCGGCCGCGTGGACCAGGTTAACCTGCACGTCGACGAGGCTGTTGGCGAACGAGAGGTTGGTGCTGTCGATGGCAAGCTGGATCAATGCGTTCATCGCCGCGGCACCTCCGGCCGCGTTCCGCGCTGCCGGTGTGTAGACCACCAACACGTCGATCTCCGAGGCGGTGTCCGTGCAGCCGGTTCCGAGGGGGGCGAGGTCATCGGCGGGCGGGGCGTCGGCGCGGTCCTCGCGGCGGGCGGGGATTTGCACGAAGGGCTCCTGTCCGACGCCGCACGGGGGCAGAACGCCCTCGTCGATTTCGAGCAGAGCGTAGAGCTCGTCCCCGAGAGGCCGGACTTCGAATGCGCCAAGTCGCGGGGCCCGAAGACTGGCGGCGAACACACCCTGTTCGAGGACCAGGACAAACGTGCTGAGGTGTTCTACGTCGAGGTGCCCCACCCAGGTGTAGGAGGATGCGGAACGGCGCACCTGGCGATCGATCGTGCCGATGATCGACCGACCGTCGAAAAGCTCAAAGCTCATCTGCCGCGCGGCTGATGCCTCCGGCATTTCAAACGGAGGCAGACGCACGCCGACGGCGCGGCTCCTGACCACGGCCGGGTTGTCCAACGTCAAGACGACGGCTGGGTCGGGCGGCGAGACGAAGAGCGACGGCACTGGAGGGCGGCTACTGGGGTCGGGCTCATGCTGGCCGGGTTGAGTCGCCGCAGGCCCAGAGCGAGCCTTCGGATTCGCTTCTTTTTGGTGGGCCCGGGCGATCCCGATTCCGGCGAGCAACACCATGAGGCAAGCAAAGGTCGGCACGCATGAGCATGGGGATGGATCGATCCGTCGAACCATGTTTCCTCCTCCGGGTGGCCGAGCGGCGCATGCCCGTCTTCCTCACGACTACTGGAATTTGGATGTCCCCTAACGCATGCCCGTCCGTACGGTTGCCGGGTCCTTGCGACCACGGCGTCCCCCCGGTTGCGGCACGCCCGGAACGCGAAGTCGCCAGCCGGGGCGGTTTATCGGATGCCGCGCCAAGGACATGACCGCCAGGCTTTCCTCTCGTCCGCGGTGCTCCGCACCTTCACCGTGGACCTTGGACCTTCGCGAGATTCTGAATGAACGGAATATATCAGACCGGCTCGCCGACGTACAGCTTGGAAAGCGCTTCGTTCATCAGGTCGAGACTGTCCTAATTCCGAAAGGGCGATCACGGCGCTGTCCGATTCGGCGACGAGAGAATGGGACGCTCGGTCGTCACTCGCCTATCCAACCGACGCTTGTTTTTTTGTTCAGCGCCCGGATTCACTGGCGTTTCGCGTACGCCGGTCATAGGATGCAAACGCAACGCTTCGCCGCCACGAGAATGTCGTCAGGACCAACTTCCAGCCACGCTGATGTCAGTTGAGCGGGAAATCGTGGGGACCGAACTTCCAGCAGAGGCGCGGGCGCAGGTCTTCGTGGTCATGGCCGCGTACAATGAAGCGGCGTGCCTCGAAGCGGTGGTCGGTGAAGTGCGGGCACTGTATCCCCACGTCGTCGTCGTGGACGACGGCTCGTCGGACGACACGTTCGCGGCGGCCTGCCGGTCGGCAAGCTATGCGCTTCGGCACGCGGTCAATCGGGGTCAGGGTGCCGCCTTGCAGACCGGCATTGACTTCGCCCTGCGCGAAGGAGCGGGATTCATCGTCACGTTCGATGCCGACGGGCAGCACCGCGTCGAGGACATCTCCGGGCTGGTGGAGCCGATTCTGACCGGAGAATGCGACATCACCCTTGGTTCCCGATTCCTCGGCGGGCACGTGGACATGCCCCGGTTACGCCGTCTGGTTCTGCGCGGCGCGGTGCTGTTCACGCGGATGGTCAGCCAGGTTCGGCTGACTGACGCTCATAACGGGTTTCGCGGGTTCTCCCGGCGGGCGGCCGCCCGGGTGAACATCACCCTGGATCGGATGGCCCACGCCAGCGAGTTGATCGATCAGATTCGCCACTCCGGCTTTCCCTACCGCGAGGTGCCGGTTCAAATTCGGTACACGGAGTATTCGTTGGCCAAGGGGCAATCGGCCCGCGGGGCGTTCCGCATCGTCTTTGATTATCTCATGCGGAGGTTGGTGGAATGAACCCGTCCCTGTTCCAGATCATCGCCCTGTGCGGTCTCGCCGTGCTGGTCGTGGTGACGGTGCTGGGCACGGTGCGGGGCTCGATCGGACGGCGCGACGCCGTTCTTTGGCTGTCCATTTGGATCGCGGCGGGCGTGGCTATCGCGTGGCCCAAGCTGACCGCCAAGATCGCTCGCCTTCTGGGGATCGGGCGGGGTACCGACCTCGTGCTGTACTGCGCGGTCGTGATCATGCTGGTGGGCTTTCTGATGGTGTATGCCCGCCTGCGCCAACTCCGGCGAGAGCTGACGCTGGTCGTCCGGCACGTGGCCATCGAGAACGCGTTTCGAGCGAAACCGCCGACGGCTCCGAGCGAACCGAATACCACGGTGGCGGCGACGCCGGACCCACCTCGCAACGGATAGCCCTCGGGGTCCGGGGAACGCCGACGTGCGGCGCGGAGTTGGGTTTTGCCTCGCCGCTGTGGTGGTCATCGCCGCGGGTCGGGGGTGACGGGGGACGGGCGCTCGATTTGACGGCGCCGTGAGCCAGCCGTTAGACTCGACCTTTGTTCGTCCGCACCTGGGCCGTGAAATTCTTGTGGGAGGAGGTCACATCCATGCCTACGCCGCCTGTATGGAATCTGAAGCGCTGGGTCGAGGAGCACCGGCACCTGCTCAAGCCGCCGGTGGGTAACGCGCGGGTCTACGACGATACGGATTTCATCGTGATGATCGTCGGTGGCCCCAACGCCCGGAAGGACTACCACATCAATCCGACGGAGGAGTTTTTCTATCAGATCGAGGGCGACATCACCCTCAAGATCATCGACGACGGCCGGCCGCGCGACGTGCCCATCCGCGCGGGCGACATCTTCCTGCTGCCGCCGCTGGTTCCGCACTCGCCGCAGCGGCCGGCGAACACCGTGGGCATGGTGGTCGAACGGAAGCGCCCCGAGGGGGGCAACGATCGCCTGCGCTACTACTGCGAGAAGTGCGGTGCGATCCTGTATGATCCGGAGTTTTATCTCACGGACATCGTCAAGCAGTTGAAGCCGCTGATGGAGTCCTTTTGGAAGAACGAGGCGCTGAGGACCTGCAAGACCTGCGGTACGGTCATGCAGCCGCCGGCGCCGGCGGCGTAGCGGGCCGAAACTCGGCGGGGACTATGGCACCGCCGAGACACTGTTCGCGGACACGTCTGGAGTCCCCGGCCGTGAAGATCGATCTCCACACGCACATCCTGCCCGATCGGTGGCCCGACCTCCGTGAGCGTTATGGCTACGGCGGGTTCATCCGCCTGGAGCACCACCAGCCCTGCTGCGCCCGCATGATGAGGGACGACGAGTTCTTCCGCGAAGTGGAGGACAACTGCTGGTCGCCCCAGCGGCGGATCCAAGATTGCGATCAGGCGGGCGTCACGGTCCAAGTGCTCTCGACCGTCCCGGTGATGTTCAGCTATTGGGCCAAACCTGCCGACGCCCACGACCTGTCGCAACTGCTCAACGACCACCTGGCCGAGGTGGTGCGGGCCCATCCGGATCGCTTTACGGGGCTGGCGACGTTGCCGATGCAGGATTCAGCTCTGGCCATTGCCGAGCTCGAGCGCTGTGTCCGCGACCTGAACCTGCCGGGCGTGCAGATCGGCACGAACGTCAACGGCCGAAACCTCGATCACCCTGCGGTGGTGGAGGTTCTGGAGGCGGCCGAGCAACTGGACGCCGCGGTCTTCGTGCACCCCTGGGAGATGCTGGCCCGTGAGCGAATGACCAAGTACTGGCTGCCCTGGCTGGTGGGCATGCCCGCGGAGACCGCCCTGGCCATCTGCTGCGTGCTTTTCGGCGGGGTGCTCGACCGGCTGCCACGGCTCCGCCTCGGCTTTGCCCACGGCGGCGGGGCGTTTCCGGGTATCGTCGGCCGCATCCAGCAGGGCTTCACTGTGCGGCCGGACCTCTGCGCCGCGGACACGAAGAACGATCCGCGAAGCTACTTGGGCAGATTCTACGTCGATGCACTTACCCATGACGCCGAGGCGCTGCGGCACCTGATTCGCTTGGTCGGACCGAAGCGCGTCGCGCTGGGGTCGGATTATCCCTTTCCCCTCGGCGAGGCGAGGCCGGGCGAGCTCATCGAGTCGATGGACGATCTTTCACCGGGTACCAAGGACAGGCTGCTGGCGGGCACGGCGCTTGAGTTTCTGGGGCTGCAGCGATCTGCCTTCACCGGGCCCGCGTCGGCGCATACGCATGTGGACTGACCCGCGGGGCCTATCGGGCATGCCGGCCACCTTTCAAAGCGACGAATCGTACGCCCTGAGCTTGGACGCATGCGATCGCCTGGCGCGGTACCGCGAGGCGTTTCACATTCCCCGGCGCGGGGACGTCCGGGAAGTGATCTACTTCGCCGGGAACTCCCTGGGGCTTCAGCCCAAAGGCGTGCAATCCCTGCTCGAGCGGGAGCTGGAGGATTGGGCCAACCTGGCCGTCGACGCCCACTTCGAAGGTTCGACTCCGTGGTACTCCTACCACGAGCTCTTCCGCGAGACTGGCGCGAGGCTGGTAGGGGCGCGTCCGGGCGAAGTCGTCCTCATGAACAGCCTGACGGTGAACCTGCACCTGATGATGGTCAGCTTCTATCGCCCCACCCGGGAGCGGTACAAGATCGTGATGGAGGACGCGGCGTTTCCGTCCGACACGTATGCGGTGAGGACCCAGCTACGGTGGCATGGGTTTGATCCGGACGATGCCTTGCTCGTGGTCAAGCCGGCGGGCCGAGGGCACTCCGTGACCGCCGAACGGTTCGAGGAGGTGCTGGAACGCGAGGGCGAGCGCGTGGCCCTGGTGCTGCTTGCGGGGGTGAACTTCTTCACCGGGCAAGTGTTCGACATGGAACGACTCACCGCGGCGGCGCATCGCCACGACTGCGTGGTGGGGCTGGACCTGGCCCACGCTGCCGGCAACGTCCCGCTCCGCCTACACGACTGGCAGGTGGATTTCGCAGTCTGGTGTAATTACAAGTACCTCAACAGCGGTCCCGGCGCCGTGGCGGGCTGCTTCGTGCACGAGAGGCACGGGGACAACCGGGCATTGGTGCGTTTCGGCGGCTGGTGGGGAAACGACCCTGGCACGCGTTTTCGGATGCACCTGCAGCCGGAATTCGTTCCTCAAGGCGGCGCGGAAGGATGGCAGATCAGCAACCCGCCGATCCTGGCCATGGCTCCGGTGAGGGTGTCGTACGAGATGTTCGACGCGGTGGGCATGGCCGCCCTGCGGGCCAAGTCGGCGGCGCTCACCGGGTATCTTCAGTTCCTGATCGACGAGGTTTCGCCCGAGCGATTCGAGGTGATCACCCCGCGCGAGGCCGCGTCGCGGGGATGTCAGCTTTCAATTCTCGTCCACGACCGGCCGAGGGATCTGCTTGGCGATCTCGCGGCGGAGGGGGTGGTGGCCGATTTCCGCGAGCCGAACGTGGTTCGAGTGGCCCCGGTGCCGCTGTACAACTCGTTCCACGACGTCTGGACGTTTGCGCAGATACTGGCACGGCACGATCGGCAGCCCGGCTGATCGGGAACTCGACGCTGCCGGGCGATGGTCTCAACACCGGCCATGGCACCCTCGGTTGACGCGAAGTTCATCGTGGTCGGCGCCGGGCTGGGCGGCGCCTTGGTGGCGACCACCCTGGGGCGCGCCGGGTATGCGGTCGAGCTGTACGAGATGCGCCACGACCTCCGCGTCGCGGAGGTGAAAGGCGGGCGTTCCATCAACCTGGCCCTGTCGCATCGTGGCGTCTGCGCGTTGGATGAGGTCGGTCTTGCGGCGTCCGTGCTCGAGATGGCCGTGCCCATGCGCGGGCGGATGATCCACGCGCCCTCTGGGCGAATGACCTTTCAGTCGTACGGCACGGACGCGACCCACGTCATCCATTCGGTCTCCCGAGGCGGCCTGAACGCCGTCCTGCTCGACGCGGCGGATCGCTGCGACAACGTCCGACTCTTCTTTCATCACAAATGCATTGACGTGGATGTCGACCTGGGGCGGGTGGAGTTCGCCGACACGCGGACCGGCGAGACCCGAACCGCCGGCGGCGGCATCGTGGTCAGCGCCGACGGGGCGTTCTCCACCGTCCGCCGGGCGATGCAGAAGCTCGATCGGTTCGACTATCGGCAGGACTACCTCGCCCACGGGTACAAGGAGCTGACCATCCCGCCGGGTTCAGACGGGTCCCATCAGATGGAGCGGCACGCCCTGCACATCTGGCCGCGGCGGTCGTTCATGATGATCGCCTTGCCCAACGCCGACGGGTCATTCACCTGCACGCTGTTCTGGCCGTTCGAAGGGCCCAACGGCTTCGACGCCCTCAAGACCGAGGCCGAGTTGCGGGTCTTCTTCCGGCGGGAATTCCCCGATGCGGTACCGCTGATGCCGGCGCTGGCCGACGATTACTTCGCAAATCCCACTTCGTCGTTGGTGACCATTCGCTGCCGCCCGTGGTACTACCGGGATCGGGTGGTCCTGCTCGGCGACGCGTGCCATGCGGTGGTGCCGTTCTACGGCCAAGGCATGAACGCGGCGTTCGAGGACGTTCTGGTGCTGAGCGAATGCCTGGACCGGCACAAGCCGAACTGGGAACGGGCATTCGACGAATATCAGGCGGCCAGGAAGAAGCACGTGGACGTGCTCGCGGAGTTGGCCCTGGGCAACTTCATCGAAATGCGCGACCGCACCGGCTCGCGATGGTTCCTGTTGAAGAAGCGCTGGGAGAAGCTGCTGCACAGACTCTTCCCCGGCTGGTACCTTCCGCTTTACAACATGGTCACCCACTCGCGGATTCCCTACGCCGACGCCGTGGAACGGGCCCGGCGGCAGAATGGGGTCGTGGGCATCGTGCTCTTGATCCTGGCCATGTTTGTGCTGACGAGTCTGTTGTGGATAGTCGCTTGATGCGGGCGGGCGCGGGTGAGGATGCCGCCCGGCCGGATGCCCGGTATGATGGGACGTGCCGCCGGATGAACTCTTCATGACGCTGACGTATTCGAGCTATCTCAGGCTTGATGAGCTGTTAGAGCTGCAGCAGGCCCGCTCCGACCCACCCGAGCACGACGAGATGCTGTTCATCGTAATTCACCAAGTCTACGAGCTGTGGTTCAAGCTGTTGCTGCACGAGCTGGATAAGATCAAGGGCGATTTTTCCGCGGACGATCTGTTCGGGGCGATCCACAGCTTGAAGCGGGCCCGCACGGTGATGAAGACGCTGGTGGGCCAGCTCGACATCCTCGAGACCATGACGCCGATGTCCTTCGCCAGTTTCCGGGACCGGCTGGACACCGCCTCGGGGTTTCAGTCGGCGCAGTTTCGCGAGCTCGAATTCTTGTTGGGCTACAAGCGCCCGGAGATGCTCGACCATCAATCGAAGACCGCGCCGCGGTACGAGCAGCTCGTCCGGCGGCTCGAGGAGCGGAGCGTGGTCGATCATTTCTATGACTTTCTGAGCCATCAGGGGGTCCGCGTTCCCGAGGCGCTCCGCGACAAGGAGGTAACCGCTCCGACCCAGCCCGACGCGGCGGTTCAGGACGGGCTGTTGGAGCTGTACCAGAAACGGCCGAACCTGGCCATTCTGTTCGAGCTCATGACCGACTTCGACGAGGGTTTGCAAGAATGGCGCTATCGCCACGTCAAGCTGGTCGAGCGGACCATCGGTACAAAGCACGGCACCAGCGGCTCGCTGGGCGTCGCGTTCCTCAAGCAGTCGCTGTTCTTGCCGGTCTTTCCGGATCTTTGGGCGATCCGGCACCGGATGTAAGCCGGCTGTGGACCGGCGTGCCGCCGGCGACGCGCGGCCCGGCCTCCCTGCTGACTACGCGGGGAGGGCGGCGATGACCTTCAGCTCGATGGCGATGGGGGTCGGGAGGCAGTTGATCTCGATGGTGGTGCGGGTCGGATTCGGTTGGCCCTCCCCGGCGAAGTGCTCGGCATATAGACGGTTGAAGACTGGGAAATCGTGCTTCATGTCGGTGAGGAAGACGGTGACGTCAACGATGTCCGTCCAGCTCGCCCCGGCATCCTCCAGGACGGTGCGGACGTTCTCGAACACCGCCCGGCATTGGGCCTCGATATCGTACGAGGCGATGCTCCCGTGCGCGTCGAGGGTCACGCCGGGAATCTGCTTGGTGCCGCGCTTCCGCGGCCCGATCCCGGAGAGGAACAGCAGGTTGCCCACGCGCTTGGCATGGGGGAACGCGCCCACCGGTTCCGGGGCGCGCCGGCTCACGACGTTTTCGTCGGTCATGCTCGATCCTCCGGGGCTCCGGCGAGTATCCTGCGGACAGCCGGGGCGTGCAACTTGACGCAGCAGGCCATGATCGTGCTAAGAGCGTGTATAAGAAGGGCCGGGTCGAACCGAGACGCGACCGTAAGGAAGCGTTTTTCGGCATCGATACGCCAGCGCTTCCTCACGGACGCGGCGCGGATGACCCCCCTCAGTCCCCCCTTGAACGAAGGGGGGAATCGCGTCGGTCCGCGCGCGGCTCGGATAGCACTTTTCAAACACGCTCTAAGCCACGGCCCGAATGGGCGGACGGGATCCGACAGGCAGGACGACCCGCCACACGGGGCATGCTTGTGCTAGCGGCGGGCGTGCCGGCCGCTGGAAGTCGCGGATTGGAAGGCCATGCAACAGATCAAAAACTACATCGACGGTGAGCTGGTCGACCCCGCGGGCGGAGCGTACCTCGACAACGTCGACCCGGCGACAGGGGCGGTCTATTCCCAGGTGGCCGACAGCGATGAACGCGACGTCGATGCTGCGGTCGAGGCGGCGCGGAGAGCCTTTCCTGGTTGGTCGGCGACTCCCGCGTCGGAACGTTCGCGTGTTCTCTTGGAGATCGCCCGCCGGATTGAGGCCGATCTGGAGCAGCTCGCCCGGGCGGAGTGCATCGACAACGGCAAGCCGCTGACGCTCGCCCGCTCCCTGGACATTCCCCGGGCGGCGGCCAATTTCCGGTTCTTTGCCACGGCCATTCTCCACACCCATGCGGAGTGCTACCGAACGGACGGGGCCGCGTTGAACTACACGCTCCGTCAGCCGCGGGGGGTCGCCGGGCTGATTTCGCCGTGGAACCTGCCGTTGTACCTGCTCTCCTGGAAGGCGGCCCCGGCGATCGCGACGGGCAACACCGCGGTGGCCAAGCCCTCCGAGATCACCCCCATGACGGCGTTCCTGCTGGCGGAGATCTGCGGTCAGGCGGGCTTGCCGCCTGGCGTGCTCAACATCGTGCAGGGGCGGGGCCCGACCGCCGGGGCGGCGATCGTACGCCATGCGCGGGTGCCTGCGGTCTCCTTCACCGGCGGGACCACCACGGGGGCGGAGATCGCCCGTACGGCGGCTCCGCTGTTCAAGAAGCTGTCCCTTGAACTGGGCGGTAAGAACGCCAACATCGTCTTCGCCGATGCCGACCTGGATGCGGCGATCGAGGGGAGCCTGCGGTCCTCGTTTGCCAACCAGGGCCAGGTTTGCCTGGCGGGCTCGCGGATCTTCGTTGAGCGCCAGGTATACGACGGGTTTCTGGACCGCTTCGTCGCGGCGACCCGTCGGCTGAAGGTCGGCGATCCGTTGGAGGCGTCGACGCAGCAAGGGGCGCTGGTCTCGCGCATGCAATGCGACAAAGTGCGTCGGTACATCGAGCTGGCTCGGGCGGAGGGCGGGGCGGTCGTCTGCGGCGGCGGGCCGCCGGTTTCGATCGGTTCCCGGTGCCGAAACGGGTTCTTCATCGAGCCGACGGTGATCACGGGCCTGGGGGCAGGTTCGCGGGTGAACTGCGAGGAGATCTTCGGTCCGTTGGTGACGGTTGCGCCCTTTGAGGCCGAGGAGCAGGTGATCGAGTGGGCCAACGGCACGGAGTACGGTCTGTCGGCGTCCGTGTGGACGGAGAACGTATCCCGGGCCCACGCCGCCGCCGAGCGGATCAGCGCCGGGACGGTGTGGATCAACTGCTGGCTGATCCGGGACCTGCGCGTTCCGTTCGGCGGGGTCAAGAACAGCGGCGTGGGGCGCGAGGGTGGGGACGAGGCGCTTCGCTTTTTCACGGAGGTCAAGAACGTCTGCTTGAAGACCCGCTGACGTCATCGTCGAGCAGGCCCCGTCGCTGGCGGTGTGTCCCCGGGCCTGTCTTCTCCGTCGGCGCGAACGCCGTTCCAGGGCTGCGGGCGGCCTTGGGGGGCAACGGAGCCCGTCGGCGGTGCCGGTCGCGTCCCGGCGGGGCGATTGGATCCCCCGGGGGATGCCTGAATCGGCGGTTGCCGCCGTCCGATATGACCCCTAGAATGGGTAGGGCTGCGGGGTGCGCCCCTCAACCGTGTCCTGAATGTGGGTCCGGCACCGGCCATGAACGACTGGTACGAAGCGGAACAGCGGATCGAGCGGGCGCAGCAACTGTCCGAGTCGCAGCGCTGGGCGGAGGCCCTCGGCGAGATCGACGCGGCCTTGGCCATCAATCCCAACAACGCCTCCTGGCATGCCCAACGGGGTTGCCTTCTGGAGGAGCTCGAGCGGATTGAGGAGGCGGTCGACGCCTACGTCACCTCCCTGGATTTGGAGCCGGGTGATCGTGACATATCGATGGCACTCGGCGTCGCCTTCGCCCGGCTGGAGCGCTTCACCAAGGCCCTGGAGGTGTTCGAGGGCGTCGCCCGCAGCAACGCCGACTTCGAGCCGGCCTACTGCCATCGCATCGCCGTGTACGCCGAGCTGGGCCTGCACGACCAGGCGGAGCAGATGTTCTATCTGGCCCAGGAGCTCAACGACGCATGCCCACACTGCTTCTTCCACATCGGCGGGTCGCTGGCCGCCCGCGGGGACGTGGATCGGGCGATCTTCTGCTGGCGCCGGGTGCTGGAGCTGGACCCCGGCTACATCGGGGTCAACCGCCAGATCGCTCAGGCCTTCCGGGCCAAGGGAGCGCTGGAGGAGGCGCGGGCCTATTTCCTCAGCGAGGTGCGGAACGACCCCGGCAACACCGATCTGCTGTACGAGCTGGCCGAGCTGACCCTCGAAGCCGGGCAAGTGGCGACGGCCGCCGCCAAGTTCTCCCACATTCTCGAGCTGGATCCCGAGCATGCCGAAGCCCGCTTTGCCCTGGGGCGAATCTGGCTGCGTCGCGGCCAGCCGGACCGGGCCATGGAGTGCTTCGAAGCCGTCCGCGGCCAAGGTGAAGACGGCGCCGATCTCCCCGGCTTCGACCTAAAGGTCGGGGAGGCACTGTTCCGGATGGGGCGCTTTGCCGAGGCGAGCGAGCCCCTGGAGCGGGCTGCGGAGCACGAGCCGGCCAATGTGGTGGTGCAGATGCTTCTGGGCAATTGCCTGCTGGCCGCCAAGCGTCTCAAGGCGGCGGTGAACTGCTTCCGGCGCGTCCTAGCCATCGACGGCAACAACGCCTACGCGTACCACAATCTGGGCGTCTGCCTCCTACAGCTCGGGCGGCACGACGCCGGGCTGGAGCATTGTCTCAAGGCCATTCTGGCCAAGCCGGACTACGGCATGGCCATGTACAACGCCGTGATTGCCTACCTCCATTTGGCGCGGTGGAGGGAGGCCAAGGCTATGCTCCGCCGGGCGATTCGAAACGACCCCGCGAACGAGGCTCTCCGGCGGCTCGCCAGGCGGTTCTGGCGCCATCGCCTCCGTCACTATATCCGCAAGGTCGGCGAGTCGTTGCGGCGGGCGGCCGGACGCTCGGTGGCCTGATCCTGCGCACCTTACCGGCCCCGCGGTCAACTGGGTGGCCGTGTCCCCAGGGCATCGGCGCCACCGCCGCCCGGCCGGCGGGAATCCCCTCTTGACGGCACCCGCCTTTGGCCATACTGCAACCCATTGCGCGGTCCGTTTGTTATAATCGGTAGTGTCGTCAGCATGTGCCTCGGCGAGTCGGCCTCGAATCGCGGATGAAACGTATGGTCCTGCGGAAGGTGTTGGTGGTTCTTACAGTAGCTTTCGGGTTGTTCTCCACCCGCTCCGCCCCGGCATCGGACACGAGCGGCAGCAAGGCCAGCCAGCTCTCGCGTCAGGTGCCCGGCGCCGACGCGACCATCGAGATGATCTGTGAGCAGGCGGCGAAGAACATCGCCCTGCGTTACAACCTCAATGAGGCCCAGGCGGCCAAGACCAACGAACTGATGAAGCGCGAGGTGGACAAGTTCCTCCGCGAGCATGAGGAGAAGATCTGGCCGTTGCTCCGCTCCGTGCTGGCCACACAGCTCGCGGCCAAGCCGCCGAACGATCCGGAAGAGCTCAAGCGGGTGGGCAAAGCGGCCCGGCCGCTGGTCCAGCTCGCCAAGGACGCCATCTTCCGGGCCAACGAGGAATGGCGGGCGATCCTGACGCCGGAACAGAAGAAGGTCCACGACTTCGACCTCGGCGAAATGGAGAAGACCTTCGAGAAGATCGACCAGAACTTCTCCTCCTGGGCCGAGGGCGTGCCCAAGGAGAACCCGCTGTTCCCGGCGGCCAACCAGGTTCCGGAGGGAAACCCGCCGCGCCCGCCGCGCCCGGCGGAGGGTCTGCCTCCCATCGTTGTCGACACCATCAAGCTGACCATCTTCGACACGTTTGTCGAGGAGTTCATCAAGGACTACGAGCTCGATCAGGGCCAGATCGACACGGCGCGTTCCATCCTCAAGGAATTCAAGGCCAAGGCCACCGATATCAAGGCCGCCAAGAAGGAGGAGTTCGGACGGATCGCGGCGGAGCGCGAGGCCGCGATGAAGAAGGTCGATCGGAAGAAGATCGTCGAGCTGGAGCAGGAGCAGAAGAAACTCCTCGAGCCGGTGTATCAGCTCTTCGGGCAGATGGAGGAGCGGCTCAAAGGGCTGCTGAACAGCGCGCAGCTCGAGCGCTACCAGGCCAAGCATCAGGCGGCCGAACCGACTGCGGAACCCAAACCGGCGGCGACGGACAAACCGGCGACAGAGGCCAAGCCGGCGAATGCAGACAAGCCAGCGGACGCGGAGAAGCCGCCGGACGCAGGGAAGACGGCGCCGGAGTCCGCGCCGAAGAAGCCGACGGCGTCGAAGAAATCGGGTCCGGCCAAGCCGCCGGCCGAACGGCCCCCCGAGCAAGCCCCTAAAGACGACCGATGACGAGGGCTTACTGCCGCGCAGCGCCCCTCGCGTCGCCTTGACCGCCGCTGGCTTAACACGACGACGCCAAAACGACCGAGCCGCGGGGCGCTGAACGCCCTCTTGTTCAGGCCGCTTCAGCGGTCTTTCCCCGCCGCAGGCGGGTTTGTAGGCCGGCCCTTGTAGGGCCGGTTGGCGTCGCCGCCGCTTTCCCCTCCGATTAGCCCGTTTCAACGGGCTTTTTGAACCACCGTCTGAGCGAAGTCAGCGTAGTAGTATTAATACTACAATGCTACGTTCCTCCCTGCCCCAGCGGGGCAAAGGACTGTAGCCGCGGGTGGAGTCCCGATGCAGTTCGGGACGGAACCCGCGGACACGTTGTGGTATATACGGATTCCGCCCCGGAGGGGCGGCGGAACCCATCTCAGGGGAATTTCGCGGGCACTCTCCGTCTCGGCCCTCCTCCGCCCCGTCGGGGCGGAACGAGAGAAACGAGCGTGTATCCACGGGTTGCGCGTCGCGGGGCTTCGCCCGTGCGACGCTTCACCCGCGGCTACAGCCCGCGGCCCCTCCGGGGCCGAGAATCCTCGATAGCCGGCTTCCTTGGTCAACATAGCGTTGTAGTGTTAAGCAGCACCCATGGTACGGACAGCGCGGGCCTGCGGGGGGCCGTCAATCGGCCGGTGGCGCAGGGCGTTCCCACGGCCTGAGCATATCCTGTTCTGTTGCGGGGCAGCGTCTCCTCCGCGGTCACCGACACGATCGTGTCATTGCCGGGCGGATATGGGACGGGGCAACGGCGCCTCCGGGCCGGTTTGCCCGGCCATTTTCCGAATCCTAGAATGACTTGGGGGAAGATCAGGACCGGCTGTCGCCAAGCGACCTGGGGCACAGCCCGCGGGAGACGAGCGGGAGACTCGCGCCGTGATGGAGATCAGTCGACATCATCCGCTCCGCCGGCACCTGGCCGGGGCCGTCGAGCACGCCTTCTGCACGCAGGTGGGGATGTGCGATCCCCGGCTGACGGACTACCTGGTGGACCTGCTGGTCAGCTTTGTGCACGTGGACACGCTCGACGCCATCCGCCACGCCGAGGGCAAGCGGCTGGAGCAGATCGCCGCCATGCTCATGGTGCTGTCGGAGGAGCGGCCGCGGAACATGCTGGAGCGCGACCGCATGCTCTATCGCCAGATCGGCGATTACACGCTGTTCTGGGCGGGCATGTACCCCGAGTACCTCAAGCGTCGCCGCGGCCCGTCGGACGTGCTGCTGGAATACGTCTCACGGGGCAAGCGTTCCTACGCCATCGTTTCGGAGATTGCCGGCGAGAACGACGCTCCGCCCTCGTCGCTCTTTCGCCATCTCAGCGAGGACTTCGAGTTCTGCCTGTACGGCCTGGGGCTCATTCGCCGCGGCTGGGAGCAGGCCGATGCGTCTCCCGGTGATGCCGGGGACGAACTCGTCTACTAAAACGTGTGTCAGAAGGGCATCCGGCGCCCACCCGTCGTGCCTTCCGGGGCCAAGGCGCCTGCGGCGGCGTGCCCGCCGGCTTGACGCACCCACCAGAGTCGCTAGGCTACCCGGCTTCGTGGACTTCTGCCACCGTTTCCCCGATAGCTCAATCGGTAGAGCGAGCGGCTGTTAACCGCTAGGTTCAAGGTTCGAGTCCTTGTCGGGGAGGTTCGCGGACCGGAACGGGCCGCTTTTCCTGGGGGTTGACTGCGCCGGGTCGCATTTCCGAACTCCGCGCGTCTCGTAAGTTGCGACCCGGTTTGACTTTGCGCCGACGGCCGCCTTTCATCGCGATCCTCTCTTTTTCGTCGCACGCCCTCGTGGGCCTTGGACCGGCCACGAAACGAGCTCCAACGGGCGCTTTCCTCTCCGTTTCGCGCATGATTTCGCGTTCCGTGGTTAACTGCCGCGACGTTGATCGCCCGCGCTCTCGGCTCGTAGGCGTGATGATCGGGGTGCGATCGTACAAGCAGGTTGCCCTTGAGCCCCGAATAAAGGCGTCTTGAACTCGCGCGCTCTCTCGCTAAAATCGCCCGTCAGTTAGCGGGCAAGAAGCGTTCGGCACCCCGAGCGGGGAGAATTCGAACTCGCCGGCAGCGCTACGGGCGAAGGGAATGGGCCGGTCGCAGTTCCTAGCCCGGTGGATAGGCTTTGAGGATGCTCATGGAGGTTCCTATGCCTATCGACATAAGAGACCATGATAAGAGCGGATGTTCGCCGCAATCTGGCGAAGTCGCCGGGGTTAAACGCGCACGGGCCTGGCCTTCGCGCGCATGTTATACGGAACACCTGGCCGGGGTTGGGGCGTTCGGTGGGTCGGGGCAATCGTTGTTCGGCGGTCCAACTGCAGACTCCGCAGGTATGTAGCAAGACGACGTAGGCAAGAAGAACGCTGAACGTGCTGAACTGGAGACGATTTCACCATGTCTGACGTCTTTGCCAGCATGCCATTTGGTGAGGGCTTCGATTCTGTGTGGCATGCCATTCAGAACGTGGCGACGCAACACAATCTGAGTTCCTACCGAACGGATCAGGAGCACCTTGCTAAATCGATCCCCGATGCAGTATGGAACGGAATCAAGCAGTCGCGATTTGTAGTTGCAGACCTCACGGGAAACAACCCGAACGTGTTCAACGAGGTCGGATTGGCTCAAGCCCTTGGTAAGCCATTGATACTGTTCTGTCAGGAGAGTCCCACGGAGATCGCTTTCAACCTGAGAAGTCTCCAGATTCTTAGATACAATCGTACGGACCTTGTCCGGTTCAGAAACATGCTCAAGTCTGCCCTCTCAGAGGCAGCCTCACCTAGCGAGACCCTTCGGGCGATGCTTGTGCCCAGCAGCTTGGGGTACCCGACGCTTGAATCGCGCTTCGTAATAGCCGCGAGCCCCTTGTCCTACCGCCGCGCAGTGGGTCGGTCGGGAGGATACCGGACTCTTCGGCGCACCTCATCGGACTATGTTGGCGTACGGGGCATCCTGCGCGCGTTCGGCCTCCTGTTTGGCTTCGACACGCTGCCGGACATCGTCGATCCGGAGGATCATACAGATGATGTGCTCAAGAGCCCAATGAATATTTACTGCATCGCCAGTCCCAAGGCCAATCGTTGGACACGCAATCTGTTGGATGGATTCCACAAACAATGGGTTCCGCGGATTGAGTTTCGCGCGGATGCGTCGAGTAGGGATCTGAAGAACGTCCGGGCTTCCATCTTCTGTGACTCATCGGAGCTCTTTCCCCCGGGGTGGCCGGTGGATGCCGATGGGGACCGCTACGCTCGGGATTTCGGTGTCATCGTTAGAGGTCCCAATCCATTTCAGGCAAACAAGATGGCCGTCGTTATCGCCGGCCGTTCGTCCCTGGGAACTGAAGGGGCTTCGATCGCGTTCACCGAACCCACGATCGTGGAGCGCATTAGAAAGAGACTGCAAGGTCATAGTGTGGAGCTTGAAGACCACAGGCAGCCATTCTGGGTTGTAGTAAGCATGAACCGAGCAATCGGAGATGGACAGGAGGAAGCAGTGAGGGATTCGCTTCGCGTTCACCAAGTGGATGTCTTCCAACACGCGTAGGGACCAAGCCGCCGAGCAAGGCGGTTCAAACGGATGGCTGCTTCGCGGGCGCCGCTGATCGGCAAGACGTTCGGCCATTGACCGCCACATCCGTCATCCGGGACAGTTGATGCCAAATCACAGGAAGGACAGTAATATGCAAAGCAGCGATACGAAACCGACTTTTTTGCCCCCCACCCCGGAAGCGTGCCGCACTCTGATGCAGACGGAGTGGGCAGATCTTCATCATTCGCGCGTCCAGGAATGGTCTGCACTGGGCGTCGTTACGGGAGCTCATCTCGCTCTCACACAGATCCCGAAGATACTCCCTGATGTGTCCCTGTCCATGCATCCTTCCACCGTCGGTATCATTACCTCTGTCTTCGGGCTGATGTTCGCCATCGTCGGCGTTTTCGTAACCTGTCGGCATCGAGAACTGATGTATATCAAGCTTACATGGATCTATGCGGCAGAGCAGAAGCTTGGGCTCATCAAGAACGACAGCAATCCGGATGGCATCATTCCTGGCACGGCCAAGATGCTTGAAGGCAAGCACTGGCGCGGGTTGATGTGGCCACGATGGCTTTCAACGAGCGGGTTGATATTGATCTTCTACTTCCTGTTCGGTCTGTTCGACGTGGCATGTATCCTTCTGTGCCTGACAGCTTGATAACGAGGCGGGTGGGCGAACAACAGCGTGGACCGCTACAAATCACCCCGCACGGACGGCGCCGGCACGGTTCCGCTGAATCGGCGCATTACCGAAACGGTTTCCCATATCCATCAGAACCCCGAATGGGACATTCCGAACTCGTCGGCGGTAGGTAGTGAAGGAGGACGCTGTTAACGCGCAGCGTCGAAACACGACCGCCGGACAACTCACCGGCCGCAAAGCGGAGGTCGTTGTGGGCGAACGCCCGACGAAGCTCTGTACCAGCCGGAGCGGTACCCGGTGGGCGGCTTGGTCGGCCGTGTGACGGATGATCATTGCGGAGATCGGGGTTAAGCTTCAACAAGGCGGCGCATCAAGTCCTCAAGCTGTTCGGTCGACGGCGAACCGGCGACCAGCGGTCGCAATTGTCGCTCGGTCAGCCGTGGGCAACGCAATGGGTTGGCGAGCAACAGCGTTTCCAGTAGAGCGGGGGGCAATCGGAGCAGGCGCATGATCTGGCTGACGCGGGCCCGGGTCATGCCGATTTGTTTGGCGACATCGGCGTAGTCTCGGGCGCGGCCGTCCCGCACCGCCTGTTCGATCTGGTACGCCAGGACAATGGTCCGAACCGCTGAGGCGGCGCGGCTGTGCCCGTGGGGTCGTTCGCGACGTCGTCGCTGCACGGGCTTCAGGCCGGAAACGGTGAACTCGATTGGCAGGACAGAGTCTCGTTCCTCGTGTGCTTTTCTCGAGGCCGGGCCGTCTGCCTCGCTATGCCCGCCGACGCACACCCGCGGTTCTTCAGCCGGCCTCAAAGAGCGTCGAGCCGCCCGCTGTTTCTGTCGGGCTAGGCTTGCCGCTGCCTCGGCCGTGAGGGTTAAGGCGACTGTCTCCGTTCGGCCGTCGTATTCGACCGACTCGATGATGAAACGAAGGCGGCGGGCCTGCTCCAGCGGCGGTAGGATGTCCCAGTCGCCAGCCAACAATCCCCGGACCTCGTCGGATTCGGTCTCAGGTCGCTCCTGCGTATGGCTGCCTGCCTGATGATCACGCGCAGCAGGAACTCGGCCTTTCCTGACGCGGCCACGCCGACCATTTGAATCCTCGGCCAGTCGACGCAACCGGTTACAAACCTCCCGCTCCAGTGGCCCGGCGAGGATTGTACCCGTGGGACATTGGTCATAGCCGCGTTTCTGGGCCTTGGTGCAGACGTAGTACCGATGCAGCTTGGGCCCCTTCCGCGAGACCATCTGCACCATCGCCGCGTCGCAGGCTTTGCAGCGCAGCAGCCCCTTCAGAAGCGCCCCGTGCTTGTTGCGCAGGAAGCTCCCGGCGGTCCGGGCGTTCCGCTGCAGCAGCCGCTGGACGCTTCCCCAGGCCGCCGAGTCCACGATGGCTTCATGCTGCCCGGGGTGCGTCTCGTCCCGGTAGCGCACCCGACCGACGTAGGCGACGTTGGTCAGCAGGTGATGCAGATTGGCCCGGTCGAAGGGTCGGCCCCCGATGACCCGGCCGTTGGCCGCGGTCCAGCGCTTGGTGGTCCAGCCGCGGGCGTTGAGCTCCCGCGCCGCGGACAGGACTGACTCCTTGTCCAGGTACATCTGGAAGATGGCCCGCACCTGCTCGGCCTCCACGGGGTTGACGGCCAAGCGAAGCTCACCGGGCACGAGGTCGTAGCCCAGGATGGGCCGGCCTCCGCACCACTGGCCGCGCCGCCGCGCTGCGGCGATCTTGTCGCGGGTGCGCTCGGCGATGATCTCCCGCTCGAACTGGGCGAAGGAGAGCAGGATGTTGAGGGTCAGCCGCCCCATGGAGTCAGCCGTGTTGAAGTGCTGGGTCACGGAGACGAAGTGGACCTGGCGGTCCTCGAAGAGCTTGATCATGCGGGCGAAGTCCAGCAGCGAGCGGCTGAGCCGGTCGACCTTGTAGACCACTACACAGTCGACACCGCCGCCCTGGACGTCCTCGAGCAACTGCTGGATGGCCGGTCGCTCGATGTTGCCGCCGGTGAACCCGCCATCGTCGTAGCGAGTAGGGATGACCTCCCAACCCAGCGCCTTCTGGGAGGCGATGTAGGCCGCGCAGGCCTCCCGTTGGGCGTCGAGGGAGTTGAAGGCCTGGTCGAGCCCCTCGCTGGTCGACTTGCGAGTGTAGAGTGAGCGTTCGACCAATCACATCTTGAGCTGAGCACCGGCGATGCGCGATGATGCGGTCGGAGGTGCGGCATGTCGAATCGAGCGGACTACTGGACGCAGCTTGTAGGGGCCTGGGCGAAGAGCGGGCTGACGCAGGCAGAGTTCTGTCGCCGTCGTAGCGTGAAGACGGTCACGTTCGCCTGGTGGAAGCGGAA
>Ga0214473_10002260_pt1 | contig 23835 bp, 26 predicted proteins | sample RVTome_7_FD_203509 | JGI IMG/M metagenome (GOLD analysis project Ga0214473, IMG submission 203509) | Soil microbial communities from uranium-contaminated site in the Upper Colorado River Basin, Wyoming, United States - RVT98D197 | ecosystem: Environmental > Terrestrial > Soil > Contaminated >... | reverse complement strand
GACATGGCTAGATGTAGCCATGAAGCGCGTGAAGATCGCCGAGTTGAAGGATCGACTGTCCAAGCACCTGCGAGCCGTCGAGGCAGGCGCAGAGGTCGAGGTCACCGACCGCGATCGCCCGATCGCCCGCATCGCCCCGGTGAGCCGAACCGGTAGCTCGCTCGTCGTTCGTCCCCCGATGCGCCCGTTCGCCACCGTCCGCGGCAAGCGTCACGAGCCGGCTCGGTGGGACGTCAGCTCCACGGATCTGCTCCTGGGGGAACGGCAGCGGCGTTGAACGTCTACGCGGACTCCTCGGTCCTGCTGCGAGTCGTGCTCGGCGAGCGGGGCCGGCTGCGGATCTGGCCGCGGATCACCAGCGCGGTGGCCAGCGAGCCCATCACTCTCGAGTGCCTGCGCACCATTCATCCACCTGGCAAGTGCCCTGCTCGTTCGGGAGACCTTCGATGATCTCTCACTCGCCACGCACGACCACGAGCTCGCCATGCCTGCACGCGCCGTGGGATTCCAGGTCCACGGATCCCCGGTCAGAGCCCGACGACGAACCCACCCGATCACTTCCTGAACCCGGTCCGCAGAGCCTCGGTGAGCCCAGACCTAGTATCCTGGATACCTCGGGCAACCCTCGAGGATTCGCGCTGCGCGACCGTTCGTTTGGGCCCTCCCGCTCCCACGCACCCCTCGCACTTCACGGATCACCAAGCATCCGCGGCGAGAAGGAGAGAGCCCGCCTGTGAGGAATTCGAATCAGACGCAGTACGGAACGCCGAACCGCAAGGGTGTCCCCGTCCGATCCACGCAGGGGCGCAAGTGCTCGTTCCCCGGGTGCGGCACCGTCCTGTCCATCTACAACGCCGCGACCGAGTGCTTCCTGCATTCGCCGTCCACCAAGCGGCACCCCCTGGCCTCCTCTTGATGACGTCGCTGCTGAACCACATCGAACACCCCGACGTCGTCGAGCCGGCCCAGACCGAGACCTTCACCGAGCTCGGCGTGTCCACGCCGGTCGTCGACGCGCTGGCCAAGCGTGAGATCAACGGACCCTTCGCGATCCAGACCCTGGTCCTGCGCGACGCGATCGAGGGACGCGACGTCCTGGCGCGCTCGCAGACGGGCTCGGGCAAGACGCTCGCGTTCGCGATCCCCATCGTCGAACGGCTGATCCCCACCGGTCGTTCGCCTTCGGCGCTGATCCTGGTGCCGACACGAGAGCTCGCTACCCAGGTAGCCGAAGAGTTCCGCGCGATCGCCGACGTGAAGCACCTGGCGGTCGCCACCGTCTACGGCGGCGTCGGCATCGGCGAGCAGGCCAAGCGCGCGCGCCGCTCCGACATCGTGATCGCCACGCCCGGACGGCTGCTGGACCTGGTCGCCCGCAAGCTGCTCAGGCTCGACCGCGTGCGGATCGCCGTGCTGGACGAGGCCGACCGCATGCTCGACATGGGGTTCCTGCCCGACGTCAAGCGCATCCTGGAGATGCTGCGTCCCGACCGTCAGACGATGCTGTTCTCCGCCACGCTCGACGGCGAGGTCGGCCGGCTCGCGAGCCGGTTCACCGAGTCACCCGTCCTGCACGAGGTGGCCGACGACCGCCCCACGGTCACCCAGGCGACCCATCGCTTCATCGCGGTGGAGCACCCGGCCAAGACGTCGGCGTTGATCCGTGAGCTGGCGGCCGACCGAGGGCTGACGCTCGTGTTCGTGCGGACCAAGCGCGGCGCCGACCGGCTCGCGCGAAACTTGAAGCAGAAGGGGTTCCGGGTCGGCGCGCTGCACGGCGACATGACCCAGCCCCAGCGCGAACGCGCCCTGGCGCACTTCGCGGCCGGCCACCACGACGTGCTGGTAGCCACCGACGTCGCGGCGCGCGGACTGGACCTGGACGACATCAGCCACGTCGTCAACTTCGACCCGCCCGGCGACGAGAAGGCCTACGTGCACCGCGTGGGACGCACGGCCCGCGCCGGCCGGGTCGGCGAGGGCATCACGTTCGTGACGCCCGAGCAGCTGGCAGACGTGCGCGACATCGCGCACCGCCTGGATCTGCACGCCGAGTTCACCAGCGCAGGGTTCGCCGCCCCACCGCCCCGCACGGAGCAGCGACGGCCGAGCCGCCCCAAGCAGCGCCGGCGTCGCCGCTAGCCCCGCGCGGCACCGCTCACGTCGACCACTTCCACAGGCGACCGGTGGGTTCGGTCGATCCGGCGTTCCCGCTCACATAGGCGCCGCCGCGCGTATCCGCCACGTCGGACCCCCGCACGTACCTGGACCCACGGTCGATCAGCGCCTCCCAGTCCAGGGAGCCGCGGGTCGCGTACCGGCGCAGGAACAGGTCGGAGCCGCGCGAAGCGAGCCGCCGGTGCACCGTGCCCGTCACCAGCGTGCGCCCGGACGCCGTCACGGCCACCGCCGCGGGGAACCTCCCCCGCAACCACCGGGACCAGACCAGGTTCCCGCCGAACGTGAAGCGACCCAGCCAACCGGGACCGCCCCAGGGCCCCGAGCCGCCGCGCCAGTTCAGGAGCGCCAGCATCATCACGCGGTCGCCTCGGACCGAGATCGACGTGGCGACGTCGTTGTCCTTGATCCCGCGGTCGTGCATGACGCGGGTCCAGATCACCGTGCCCGTAGAGGTCAGCTTCTGCACCACGGCTTCGTGATCCACCATCTGGGTCGTGTCGTCACGGGGCGCGGTCTCGACCTCACCGACCACGTAGATCCGACCGAGCCCGCCGATCGCGACCCCCATGGCCGCGTCGTTGGTGTCTCGATAGCCCGGAGCCTCGAAATCGGTCATCCACCGCAGGGTGCCGCGGGGGCGGTACGCGCGGATCCAGCCGTCGTCGGCTGCCACATCGCAACAACCGAAGCGGTGACCCACGACGACGACCAGACCGCCTCGCACCGCGACCCCGGTCGCCGTCTCGGCGTCACGACACGGTCCACCCGGGCTCAGGCGCGTCCAACGCAGGCGTCCCTGCGGTCCGTACTTGCGCACGAAGAAGCCGGCGTTCTCGAACCCGACGCACCCTGCCAGACCCGCCACGTAGACGGACCCGTCGGCGCCGATCGCGACGTCGTTGCCGGTGGGTTGGATCTTGGACGTCCGCCACGAGCGGCTCCAGAGCACCGAGCCGTCGGGCCCGTATCGTCGCACCAAGAGCGCCGGCCGCTCCAGTGAACCCTTGGTCGACCTGGCGCCGGTGACGACCGCACCGCCCCCGGGCACCGCCGCGACCGCGCTCAGGTCCGTGCCGGCGGCGCGCGACCAGCGCACGACCGGTGCGGCGGCCGTCGCGTCGATCAGCGAAGCCACCAGCAGCAACGCGAGCACCAGCCCGAGCATGGGCAACGTCGATCTCCTCGATCTGTCTCTCATGGTCCTCACCTCAACAGCGACGGAACACCATCGGGTGCGCGCCGTCTTCGAACTGCTCGGCCCCGATCGCCCAGATCCGCTCGCGCGACTCGGCGACGAGAGCCTCCGGATGAGCCCTGGGCACCTCCGGGAGTAGCTCCGTCATCCATCGGCCGGGCCCGGTCCGATGCAGCACGAGGGGCAGGTGGTACCGGTATTCGGGCGATTCATCCGGGGGAACCGCGCGGTGGCGGCGCCCGAGCACCCACAGGTCGCCGTCCGGCCCGGCGGCGACATCGACCAGGGTCGCGGTGCGCCGCAACGCGGGCAGGCGGGTCGGATCGACCGGCCGCCAGCGCCTGCCGTTCCAGTGCAGCATGTAGCCGCGGTAGTCGTCGGGCCCGATCGAGCGGGTCCCGACGGCGAACAGGTTGTCGCGCGCCGTCCCCCCGATCGCGCTCAGCGCCTGGAACCGCGCCGGGTGGGGCGTCGGCACGATGTGCCACCCGTGACCCGGCACGTGACGGAGCGCGAGCGTCCGCTCGTGCGCGGAGCCCCATCGGGCGGAGCCGACGGCCCACGTCACCCCGTCGATCGTCATGACGTCCCGCAGGAGCACCCTTGCCCTGGGCAGCTTCCGGAGGGCGATCGTCCAACCACCCCGGTCCCACCGCATGACGAGCGGCTGCGACCCCCGGTGGGGACCCGGGTCCCAAGCGCCGACCGCCCAAGCGCGGTCGGTGCCGCTGACAGGCGTCACGGCTTGGAGCACGGTGCCCGAGCCGAGCGTGGGGGTAGCCCGCCGGTGCCACACCTCTCCGTCGAACGTCAGGGACATCGCGTGTCCGAAGTTCCACCCGGGGCCCACGGCGATCGCACGACCCTTCGTCAGGGCCGCCACACCGGCGACCTCGCCCTCGACCGGCATGGGGACGCGGCGCCACGTGTCGCCGTCCCACAGCATCGACAAGGCGTTGCCGGGTCCCTCCAACGGCGACTCGCCCACGGCCAGGATCCGACCGTCGGACAGCAAGTCGGCATCGCGCAGGCCCGAACGGGCCTGGGGGACGTGAACCTGGTGCCAGGTGCACGCGCGCAACCCCGCGCCGCGGACAGGCGCCCCGATCACGACGAGCGCGACGACGAGCAAGAACACCGACGCACGACACAACGCAAGAAGAACCAGGCTCGCGCCCCTGACACGCATCGACCCCTCCCCACCATCCATCCATACCGCCGACGGATGGGGACGCCACGGGCCGGTCGACTCGCAAGGCCCGGGACCCGGACGCGCAGCGAATCAGGCCGCCAGACGGTACAGGCCGCCGTCGAGCGACATCACGTAGAGCTCCCCCGCCGCGTCCTCACCGAACGACGTCACACCCTGCAGGGAGGCACCGAGCTCCACGTGCTCGGCGACCTGCCCGTCTCGCACGCGCAGCGCCTCGAGCTGGCCCAGGCAGAAGTCCGTGAACACGTAGGCGCCGTCGAGCCTGGGGATCGCCGATCCCCGGTAGAGGTAGCCACCGGTGACGACGCACCCGCCGCCCTCGTGGGGGTAGTCATAGACGGGTGGCACCGCCCCCGGCGGGGCATCGCCCTGATACGGGTGCGCCCCCTCCATGCCGTTCCATCCGTAGTTCTCGCCACCGGTGGATCCGGCGGGCTGAACGTCGACCTCCTCCCAGGCGCTCTGCCCGACGTCGCCGATCCACAGGTCGCCGGTCTCGCGATCGAACGAATAGCGCCAAGGGTTGCGCAGGCCGAAGGCCCAGATCTCGGGGAGCGTGTCCGCCTGCCCGACGAATGGATTGTCCGGCGGGATCGCGTACGGCTGCTCGCCCGAGGGCCGCGGCGAGATCCGCAGCATCTTGCCGAGCAGCGTCGACAGGGACTGCGCGTTGCCCTGGGGGTCCCCGCCGCTCCCGCCGTCGCCCAGACCGATGTAGAGGTAGCCGTCGGGCCCGAACACGAGGTTCCCCCCGTTGTGATTGGAGTACGGCTGGTCGACGAACAGGATCTGACGACGCGACGCGGGGTCCGCCACCCGGGCGCCCATCGAGAACTCCACGAGGTTGGTGTCGCCGTTGACGTCGGTGAAGTTCACGTATACGAACCGCCCATCCGGTGAGAACGCCAGTCCCAGCAGGCCCTGCTCGCCGCCGAGCGAGACCTCCTGCGAGAGGTCGAGCACGGGCTGGGGGTCGACCTTCCCGTCGCGGATGGCGACGACGCGCCCGGTCTTCTCGGCTACGTAGAGCGCGGGATCGTTCTGGCGCACGGCGAGCGCCAACGGTTGGTCGAGCGTCGCCACCCGGACCAGCCGGACCTCGAGCCCTTCCAGGCCGCCACCCCGGGAAGCCAACGGCTTCGAGGTCGGCGCCGGAGTGGCGGGGCTCGTCGACCTGGTGGTCGTCGAGGCCCCGCACGCGACCGCGGTCAGGCAGACGGCGCTCAGCAGCGCGACACGTCTCACCCAGCGAGCGTACGGCGACGCAGCCGGAACGCCGCCGCGCCGAGCCCCAACAACGCCACGATCGCGCCGCCGACCACCACCACGCGGACCGCCGACACGCCCGGCGCAACGAGTGGCACGGTGGTCGAGGCCAGCAGGCTGGAACCGACCTGGCGAGCCCGCGAGACCTTGATGACCGGGCCCTTCGCCGTGGTCGGCGCGTGGGGTGTGCGGGGAACGCCGCCGCCGACCACCACGGTGCCGACCATCCCGACGTGGTACGTGCACACGTAGGGGTACACGCCCGCGCGGGTGAACCTGTAGACGACGCGGTGGTGGCCGCCGATCTTGCCGAACGAGCCCCAGGACGCGTTGGCCCCCAGCACGGTGTGCGGGAAGCTGTCGCGGTTGACGAACGAGACCTTCTGGCCGGGCTTCACGCGCAGCACCGTCGGCCCGAAGCAGAAGTCGCGGATGACGACGCGGGTGCCGGCGCGGTCGGACACGGGCCTCCCGCAGCCTCCGCCCCCGCTCGCCAGGGCTGCGTCTCCCCCCGCGGCGACGACCAACGCGACCGCCGCCACCATCATCCCGAGTGCTCCGAACCGCCGACCTCGCATCACGAACCCCCCTGGTCGCCCGTCTCACCTCCCCAGACCGGGGCGACCGGGGAGAAGTTCCGCCGCGGGAGGGAACTTCCGCCTCGGAAACGCGGTCGGTACGACGAAAGGAACGTCGGCGCACCGGACGTCCTAGGCTCTCGTGGAGGAAGGGTCGGAGAGAGGCCGCATGCACGATCCGGATCCACGCTTGCTGGTGCGCGCGCGCTCGGGCGACCTGTCGGCGTTCGAGGAGCTCGTGCGCGCCTACCAGGCCGAGGTCTTCCGCTTCGCGTGGCATCTGACGCGCGACCGCACGCTGGCCGAGGACGCCACGCAGGAGACGTTCCTGCGCGCCTTCCGCTTCATCGGGGGGTTCCGCGGCGAGCAGCGGTTCGGCTCGTGGCTGTTCGCGATCGCCCGCAACTGCTCGTTCGACGCCTTGCGACCCCCGCGACCCCTCGCGATCGACGGTGAGCCGGTCGGGCGCACGACCGCCGATGCGAGCGCACGCGCGGAGCTCGACGCAGCCTTGCGCGCGATCTCGACCGAGCACCGCGAGGTCTTCCTGTTGGTCGAGGTGTTCGGTCTGTCCTACCAGGAGACGGCCGACGTGCTCAGGATCGCGGTCGGCACCGCCAAGAGCCGCATGTTCCGCGCGCGCCAGGCACTGTGTGCGGCGATCGCCGGTGACGAGGAGGCCCTGACGTGAACTGTCCGCACGCGCAGGAGTTGCTGTCGGCACGGATGGACGGCGAGCACCTGACGAGCTCGCAGCGCGCGGCGCTGGACGCGCACGTCCCCGGCTGCGAGGCATGCGGCTCCTTCGCCGACCGCGCGGGCCGCGTGCGAACGGCGGTGCGGATCCGCGCGGCCGAGCACGTGCCCGACCTCACCGAACCGATCATGGCCCGTGTCGCGCGTGAGGCCACGCGGCCGATCGTCCCGCTACGGGTCGCCCGCCTGCGGGCCCGGCGGCGGTCGGCCCCGCTCGTCGCGGCGTTGCTCGCGGGCGTTATCGTCGGCAGCGTGCTGGTGGGCGGGCCGTGGGACCGCGGCTCGACCCCCTTGACGTCGGCCGCCGCCGTGGCCCTCGAGGTCCGGGCGGTCGCGCCGTCGATCCAGGCCTTCGACGGCACGTACGAGATCCACGAGTGGGGGCTGGCCCCCGATGTGCCCGAGCGGCAGCTCCGGATGCACATCGAGTACCTGGCTCCCCAGCGCTTCCGGCTGGAGCTGGACGACGAGACGACCTATCCGTCGGCCGCCTGGACCCCGACCGACCTGACCTACATCGAGGACATGCCGGCGACGTACCGGTCGGGGCCCACGGGGTGTCCGAGCGATCTTCCGGTCGGCTTCTGCCCGCCGACGCGCACGACGATCACGCGCGCCAGCTCGTACTCGGCCGCCGCCCCGCTCCCCGCCGACCTGGTCGCGCCGATCGCGACCTTCGGGTCGACCGACGGCATCCGGGTGCTGGGCGAGGAGGACCTCGACGAGCATCACACCGTTCGGGTCGAGCTGTCGTTCGCGCGGGCGGCGCCGTTGTTCCCGTTCCTGCGGCTCGGCGGCACCTGGCGGCCCTTCTTCGGCGACGACCGCGTCGTCGCCTGGTTCGACACGAGTGGCTGGTACCCGGTGCGGTACGAGGTCTTCGCGTCGACGGCTCCGGCGCGGCGGAACTGGGAGTCGCGCTTCGGCCTGCCGCACGAGGCCGCCGGCGTCGCGATCGCCGACGTGATCCTGACGTCGGTGGCCTCGACACCTCCCGCGGCCGACGCCTTCGCTATCCCCGGCCTGCGGATGTGGCCGATGCTGCCCTTCGACGAGGCGGCCGGGAAGTTGGGCTACGACCCGACCGTGCCGGGCTCGGCCGGTCACCTCGACCTGATCTCCGTCGTGACGCCCCCGGAGGGCTCGTCGGGCACGCCTCGCTCGGTCGTCCTGTACTCGGCGGGGCTCGAGTACCTGCGGGTCGGCGAGGATCCGACATGGCGGGGACCCGGGCCGTTCGGACCGATGGGCGCCGACGCGCAGCAGGTGGACCTGGCCAACGGCGGGGTGGCGTTCTCCGAGCCCGCCGACGACGGGATCGGTCGACGCGTCGCGATCCATACGTCCACGACCGACCTCTACCTCGAGTCGAACCTGCCCCTGGACGAGCTGCTCGCGATCGCGTCGTCGATGCCGGTGCACGGCGAGCCGCTGCCGGCCGGGTGGCGGGCAGGGTCGATCTGATGCGCCGCTGGCTGCCCGTCCTCGCCATCGGAACTGCCGGCGTGGTGCTCGGCGCCTTCTTGACGTTGTGGCTGCGGCCCGCGGCGGAGCCGGCAGGCCCGCTCCTGCCGACCCAGCCGCTGAACGTCGAGCGCGACCAGGCGCCGACGACCTTGCTGGCGTGGGTGCCGCGCGGCCTGCCGGCCGGGTTCGCGCGCGCCGTCGCCGGACTGCCAGGCCTCGGGGCGGTCACGGTGGTCGCCGAAGACGACGTCTGGCTACGCCGCTCGTGGTCCGACGCGGGCGAGGTGGTCGACGCGCCGCCGGCGCCGTACCGGATCCCGATCGACGCGGCTGCGGTCGACCCCGCCACGTTCGCGTCGTTCGTTCCGGTCGCCGATCGACCGAGCGTCGATGCCCTGGCCACGGGGCAGGCGATCCTGGGCGCGACCTCGGCGGAGCTGCGAGGGCTCGGGCCGGGAGGCGTCCTCGACGTCGGGGGCGTGCGCGTGCGGATCGCCGCGATCGTGCCCGATGGGTTGATCGGGGCGGCGGAGATGGTGGTCTCGAGACGCACGGGCGCGCGGATCGGGATCGCGCACGACCGTTACGTGCTGGTCCGGCCCCGGGACGGTCGCGCCCTGTCGGCCTCGGCGCTCCGAGCAGCGCTGCGGCCGCTGCTGCCCGCGTCGCTCGGTCTGGATCGCGCGGTCCAGGTGCGCGCCCCGGGACAGACGCCGTTCTTCCGGGCGGGCGACGCGGTGCTGCCTCCCGTCATCGTGAAGTCCCTGTTCGGGGAGTTCGCCGCCCGTCCGGGCTCGATCCCCGGCTCGCTCCAGGTCGACCCCGCGTGGGCGGCCACGCACCTGGAGACGATGAGGGTTCCGTTGCTGGGTCAAGTCACCTGCAACCGCGGCATCTTGCCGCAGCTGCGGGCCGCGATGACGGCGGTCCGTGCGCGCGGGCTGGCGGACACCGTCACGTCGTTCCACGGGTGCTTCGTCCCCCGCCACATCGGCTGGAACGACGCGAACCTGCTCTCGTACCACTCGTGGGGCATCGCGTTCGACCTGAACCTCGCGACGAACATCCGGGGGGAGGCCCCACACCAGGACCCCAGACTCGTGGCGATCCTCGACCGCTTCGGGTTCCAGTGGGGCGGCACGTGGATCGTGCCCGACGGGAACCACTTCGAGTTCCACCGCGCGGTCTAGGTCAGGGCATCACGAGGACCCGCCGGATCGGCGGAAACCCGTCGGCGACCCGATCCCACGTCGACCCCAGGTCCGTCGAGACGTAGAGCTCACCGTCCGACGTTCCGAACGCGGCGACCGGGCCATCGGGAGGCGCATCCAGGCAGTGGCTGTCGACGTTGTCGTCGAACCACTCGGGCAGGCCGGCGCGGCATCGTTCGAACTCGCCGCCCCCCAGTCCCGCCCGGTACACCGCGGCCTGCCCGCCGCGGGGTCCGCTCGACGCCGAGACGAGCACGACGTCTTCGCACACGGTCACGCCGCGCGCGTAACGCCGCTCCAGACCTTCGGTCCGGTAGGTCCACGTGGCACCGCGATCCGTGCTGACCGCGAGCCCGCCGGCGCACGCGGCCAGGACCATCCCTTCGGCCGTGGTCACCTGGTGGACGTCGGCATCGATGTCGATCGTCGGCGTCCACGTCGCGCCGCCGTCATCGGTGCGCACGATCCCACCCACGTGCACGTTGACGTAGACGTTCTCGTCCCACTCGGCGATCGAACGCGTGTCGGGCGGGCCGCCCCAGGGCGTGTACCACGCGTCGCGTCCCTCCACCCGATCGAACGCGTCGACGTTCGCCAGCGCATCGCCGGACAACCGGAACAGATGCGCCTCGGACGACCCCACCAGCCACGCTTCGGTGTACGCGAGGCAGGTCGCCCGGAGCCCGTCGAGATCGGCGACGTGGGCCCACTCCCCATCGGTGGCGCGCCAGATCTCGGCCTCGTCGAGGATCGCCCAGAGCTCGGCCTTGGCCCGCGCGACGAACGTTACCGAGCGGCCCGAGAGCTGGACGGGTCCTGCGGCGCCGTCCTCGCCGATCGTGCGCAACCCGTCGCCGGTCGCGACCAGGATCGTGGCCATGGACCGATGTTCTCATGGGCCGACGGGAGGACCCGACCCGCTACTCTCCGACCGTGACGATCGCCCTGACCGCATCGCCCTTCGAGCTGTCGCCCGTCGAGGCAGCCTGGAGGAGCACCGTGACCTGGGCGCCCGACGGCGCGATGGCCGACGCGACGATCTTGAGCCGCACCTTGAGGAACCCCCCCACCGGCACTGGGTCCGTGCTCCAGTTCAGCGGGTGCACCGACGACCACCTCGCGGAGCGGAGGTAGGTGATCCTGAACAGGCCGGCGGGCTTGCGTTGGTACCAGGCGAGGGTGTCGGGCACCGTCCCGTCGTTCTGCACGCGCAGGTGGAAGACCGCGGTCCCGCCGGGCTGGACCGTCGCCCGTCTCGTCTGACGCTCCCCGGTCTCTCCGTACACGCCGTCTCCCACGAACCGACGCGAGGCTCCAGCGATCTGCAGGTCGGCCTGATACGTGATGGGCTCGTTACCGCTGAAGCCCCATGGCGCGAACGGGATGAACTTGTCGACCCGAGAGCCGTCGCCGACCTGGCCGTGTTCGTCCCAACCCCAGCACCTGCCTGCGCCCGTGGTCGTGACCGCGCACGTGTGCGCTCCTCCGGCCGAGATCGACTCGACCCCGCTGGACAGACCCCACACGGTGACCGGCTCGCTCGCCTGGAAGGTTCGTCCGGCGCCCAACTGGCCCTCTCGACCGGATCCCCAGCACATCGCGCCGGTCCCCACGATGACGCACGAGTGCCCCGCGCCGACCGAGACGGCCGTCACCCCTGATGCGAGAGCAGTCACGTCGACCGGGACCAGACGATCTTCGCCCCAGCACTTCACACCGCCATCGACGATGGCGCACGTGCGCGTCTCGTTGGCCGAGATCGCGGTCGCCCCCGACGACAGGCCCGACACGTCGACTGGGATCAACCGATCCATCGTCGTTCCGTCTCCCAGGAGGCCGTGGTTGTTGTAACCCCAGCACTTCGCGGCCCCGTCGTCGGTCACGGCGCATGCGTGGGACCACCCCGCCGAGACGGAGAGAACGCCGGAGGACAGGCCGGCGACTCCGACGGGGGTCGGGCTGCTCACCTCGGTCCCGTCGCCCAACTGCCCGTACGAGTTGAACCCCCAGCACCCCACGCCGCCATCCGTCGTCAGGGCGCAGGTGAATGTGCCGCCGGCCGTGACGGCGGCCACGTCGGACAAGCCCACGACGTCGACGGGCGTGTGGCGTTCCTCGGTCGTTCCGTCGCCGAGCTGACCGATGTGGTTGTCACCCCAGCACCGCACGGCCCCGTCGGTCGTCACAGCACAGGTGTGGTGCAGCCCGGCCGAGACCTGGGCCGCCCCGGCCGTCAGGCCCACGACGTCGACGGGCGTCCGGCGCGTCGTCGTCGTGCCGTCACCGAGCTGACCGTTGGTGTTGTAGCCCCAGCAGCGAACGCCCCCGTCGCCGGTGATGGCGCATGTGTGCTCCCGGCCGGATGAGATCTCCACCGCGCTGGTCGCGACGGCCGAGGGCGGGCTCCACATGACGACGGCCGCGACCATCGTCAACACTGCGGCGACAGGGACCAGCCGGGACCGGCGCTGGAGGTGCAGAGACCTCACCCCTTCCGACACCAGGCTACGAAGAGGACCCCACGGGGCCCCCTGCCGACCGACCCTGTCCGTTGGGGCCCTCGCCGTCCGTTCGGGCGCCCCAACCCGTCGGAGCCTGCGAATACACTCCGTTGGTGGCCAAGCTCAGCGCCAAGGAACGGGCGAACCTGCCGGACCGGGCGTTCGCCTACGTGGACGACGAGGGCAAGCGCCGCCTGCCGATCCACGACGAGGCCCACGTCCGCAACGCCCTGGTCCGGTTCGACCGGGTCGCGTTCCCCGACGACGCCACCCGCGATGCCGCGCGCCGGCGCCTGTTGAACGCGGCCAAGCGGTTCGGCATCGTGCCCGTGGGGTTCATCACCAACCAGCTCCGGTCCGAGCGGGGCGACCTGTCCGAGCTCCCCACCGGGTCGGTCACGTTCCTGCTGACCGACATCGAGGGCTCGACCGCGCTGCTGCGGCTGTTGGGCGACGACTACGCTCATCTGCTACGTGACGTCCGAAGCCTGATCCGCCAGGCGGTCCGCAAGTCCGGCGGGCACAAGGTCGACGCAACGGGCGACGGGTTCTTCGCCGTGTTCGGGGACACTGGCTCCGCGATCCACGCAGCGGTCGAGACGCAGCGCGCGCTGGCCGAGCGCGCCTGGCCCGGCAAGGTCGACGTGCGGGTCCGCGCGGGCATCCACACGGGCCGGCCCACCCTGACCGACGCCGGTTACGTGGGGTTGTCCGTGCACACGGTCGCCCGCGTCTGCTCGGCCGCTCACGGCGGGCAGATCGTGGTTTCGTCCCACACCAAGGCCGCGATCGCGGATCAGATGCCGGCGGGCATGCGCCTGCGGAGCCTGGGTCGGCACCGCCTGGCCGGGCTACCCAGGGCCGAGCAGCTCTTCCAGCTCGAGTGCGAGGGCCTGCAGCGGCGCTTCCCTCCGCTGCGGACCGGCGCCTAGGGTTTCGACCAGACGATGGGGCCGGACCCGGGTCGGACGGATGTCGGTCCCGCCCAGACGATCGTGACCGAGCGGCTCACGCTCGAGCCGCTGCGGGTGGACGACGCCGACGCGATGGCCGCCGTGCTCGACGATGACGCGATGCACACATTCACGGGCGGCCACCCCGCGACACCCGCGGAGCTGCGCGACCGCTACCGGCGGCTCGTCGCCGGATCCCCCGACCCCGACCAGCTCTGGCTGAACTGGACCGTGCGCGTTCAGCCCGAGGGGACGCGGGTCGGCGCGGTGCAGGCGACCGTCACCTGCATGCCACAGGGCGCTCCGGCGGCCGAGGTCGCGTGGGAGATCGGCGTCGCGTGGCAGGGCCGAGGGTTCGCCACCGAAGCCGCGATCGCCCTGATCGCATGGCTCCTCGCGCGAGGGGTCGCCACGCTCACGGCCCACATCCACCCCGATCACGCAGCCTCATCCATCGTTGCTCATCGAGCGAGCCTGCGTCCGACCGACGCGCAGGTCGACGGCGAGACCGTCTGGCGCCTCACCGCGGACCGATAGCCGCCGGGCCCTCCGACGGGAGGCCGCTCGGCCCCTGCCCACATCGGCCCTCCGGCCTACGGTGAAGGTGGAAAGGAGGCACCAACGATGACGAGCGTCGTCTTCGGACTCCTGGCCAAGACCAGCACCAGCACGAGCGGCGAGGATGCCGCCTTCTATGTCGTGGCCCTGATCTTCGCGGTGCTCTTCGCCTTCATCGGGGCGCGGATGGCCCAGAAGCGGTTCCGGCCGCCGTGGGTCGGGGGCCTGCTCGGCTTCCTGCTCGGGATCTTCGGGCTGATCATCGTGGCGATCATGGGCGCGAAGAGCGGCCCGCCCTGCATCGCGTGCGGCGCGCCGCTGCAGATGGTCGCCGGACGCAGCCTGGGCGACCGGCCGTTCCCGGCCCGCGTATGTTTGGTGTGCGGAGCTCAGCAGATGGCCGCCGCCGGCTGGTCCCCGCTGGGACCCCAAGGCGCGACTCCGATGCCCCCGCCCCCGCCGACCCCGGTCGGCTGAGCGTCGCGGGAGTCGCGGCCAGGGCCCTGCGCGCGGGCCTTGCGACGCATGGTCAGGCTCAAGGCGCCGATCGCCGCCAGCGCGACCAATTGCGCCACGTACACCTCGTGGCCATCGGGGGGACCTTCGTCGCTCGCACCGTTCGGACCGCTGAGCTCCCGAGGCACTCAGCGGGAGCGGCGGATCCGGCGTGACACGGGCAGCGCGTACCAGAACCAGCCGAACACCAGACCCAGACCGATCGCGACGCCGAGCGCCAAGGTCGTGCTGAACACGTAGGAGAACGTCACGAACACCGACCCGGCGATCGCCAGCGCCAGCAGGAAGATCCCCGCGGCCGCCAGGTGATCCTGGGCGACCAGCATCTCCTGCTTGTCGGCCACCGTCTCCTCCTCCAGCCGACGGAACCGGTGCCGATGGTATGCGGCGGGCGCGATCAACAGGGCCGACGCGACGGCCGCGCACGCCAGGGAGCCGCCGTACACCCCTCGCTGCAGGTCGCTCGTGTCCACGAAGCCGCTGTTGAACGGAAGGATCAGCAGGAACGCGAACAGCACCTGCACCCCCGGCAACGCGATCCGCAGCTCGTTCAGCAACTCGATCAGCTTGCGGCTGAGCCGTTCCTTCTCCTGGTCGTCGTCTGGCATCTCCCGACCTCCGTGGCGCCACCGTACCCCGCGGGGCCGGAGCCCACGCACGGGAATGCCAGGCGGGTGGCCAGCGTTCAAATGCGTGAGAGCATATACCCCCATGGGTATCGGGCGCTCCGCCTGACCACGACCGACGAGAAGGGAACAGCAGATGGCAACCGTGGAACTGACCGCGGACACGTTCGAGCAGACCGTGGGCGGCGACGGCATCGTGATGGTGGACTTCTGGGCGGAATGGTGCCGCCCGTGCCGGATGTTCGGCCCTGTGTTCGAGGAGGCCTCACAGCAGCACGACGACATCGTCTTCGGCAAGGTCGACACCGAGGCCGAGCAGGGTCTGGCCGCCGGCCTTGGCATCCGGTCGATCCCCACCCTGATGGCGTTCCGCGAGGGCGTCCCGGTGTTCGAGCAACCCGGCGCGCTGGCACCGCCCGCGCTTGAGCAGGTGATCGCCGCCGTGCGCGACCTGGACATGGTCGACGTCCTGCGGCGGGTGGCCGAGGCGACCGAAGGGCGCTCGGCATGAGCGCCCTGCCGGTTGCCTACGGCGCCACCCTGACGCTGCGGCGCGGGTTCGACGACGTGGTGACCGACGTGCGAGCCGCGCTCGCCGATCAGGGCTTCGGCGTGCTCACCGAGATCGACGTCCGGGCCACGATGAAAGCCAAGCTGGGCATCGACGTCCCCGCACAAGTCATCCTGGGCGCGTGCAACCCTCCCCTGGCGCACCGGGCGATGGATGCCGAGCCCTCGCTGGGACTGCTGCTCCCCTGCAACGTGGTCGTGCGCCAGACCGACGAGGGAACGATCGTGCAGGCGATCGACCCCGACGTGTTGGTCCGGTACACGGACAACCCGGCGCTGGAGCCGATCGCCCGCGAGGTCGGCGACAAGCTCCTGGCCGCCCTGGCCGCCGTGGCCGAGGCGGCGGAGGGACCACGATGAGCACCGCGGCGATCGAGCTGGATCCGACCGAGGTCGCCGCGGTCGCCCGACGTTTGCGCCGGGCAGAAGGGCAGATCGCGGGCGTGATCCGCATGCTCGAGGAGGGCCGCGATTGCCGCGACGTCGTCGTCCAGGTGGCTGCCGTGTCGCGGGCGCTGGACAGGGCCGGCTTCGCGATCGTCGCCGCGGGCCTGCGACGCTGCCTGGCCGATCCGGCTTCAGACGTCGACCCCGCGGAACTCGAGCGCCTGTTCCTGTCGCTGGCCTGAGCGCGCGAAGGGTCGGCATCTGGCCCGCCGACCCAAGGTCGGGCGACCCTCTCGTTGCTCGGGAGAGGGACCAGGATGGGTGCATGAAGCACGTGCGCGGAACGCGCGCGGCACCGCGGGGAGGGGGATCCAGATGGAGCGACGAGGGTTCTTGAAGCTATCGGCGGCGGCTGCTGGGGCCGGACTGCTGGTGCCCTTGCACGAGATCGCTCGGGGCGCGGGCACGGCACAGAGGACGCAGGTCCCGATCTCGGGGGGCGCCCTGCCCCAGTTCGTGGACCCGATGCCGGCCCTGGAGTTCGTGCAGGCGGGGACCGAGCGGCTGACGCTGCACATGCGCGAGCTCCGGACGAGTGTGCTTCCGACGGGGTTCTCCCCGCCCGATGGACCGTACCGAGGCACCTGGACCTGGGGCTACCTGCAGCCCGGACAGACCCAGCGAGCCTCTTACCTGGGTCCGGTGATCCTCGCGCGACGGGGCATCCCCACCGAGATCGCCTGGGTCAACGACCTGGGCACGACGGCCGACAGTCACGTGCTGGCCTACACCCGATCGACGGACCAGACGCTGCACTGGGCCGATCCCGCGAACGACGGCGTCAACGCGTGCGCCGAAACGGTCGAGCCCGCCAACCCCCCCACCGGAGAGTGCGCCGAGCACTACGACGGCCCCATCCCGGCCGCCGTCCACCTGCACGGGGGCGAGGTGCCGTCGGCCCTCGACGGCGGACCCGACGCGTGGTTCACCAGCGACGGCAGCACACAAGGCCACGCCTACTACACGGCCGATCCGAGCCTGGCCAACGCCGCCGTCTACCGCTACCCGAACCAGCAGGAGCCGGCCGCGACCTGGTTCCACGACCACACGCTGGGCGCGACGCGCCTGAACGTCTACGCCGGGCTGGCGGGCGCCTACGTCGTGACCGATCCGGACGTGGAGCGCGACGACCTTCCGGCGCCGACCCCCTTGGTGATCCAGGACCGGATGTTCGACACACGAGGACAGCTGTTCTTCCCGGCCGGCGTCCCCTTCGTGCCCAATCCCGAGCACCCGTTCTGGGTTCCCGAGTTCGTCGGCGACACGATCGTGGTCAACGGCAGGGTGTGGCCCTACCTGGAGGTCGAGGCGCGCCGCCAGCGGTTCATCGTCGTCAACGGGTCGAACGCCCGGACCTACGCGCTGTTCCTGTCGAACCAGTCGACCGGCGAGGACGGTCCCCCGCTGTGGCAGATCGGCACGGACGGCGGCTACCTGGACCATCCCGTCGAGATCGATCCGACGTCGTCGAATGGGGCTCGGCAGCTGGTGCTGATGCCCGGCGAGCGGGCCGACGTCATCGTGGACTTCGCGGCGGTGGCTCCCGGGACCCGTCTGTTGCTGCGGAACGTCGCGCGCACCCCGTACCCGAGCGGCGAGACCCCGGGCGGTCGCACTACCGGACGCATCCTGCAGCTGCGTGTGGTGCCGCGGACCGGCGCCGACACCACGTTCGATCCCGGGACCGGCGGGGCGCTGCGCCGCCCGATGGTTCGGCTGGCCGACCCCGCCAAGGGCACGGTTGCCTCGGACGCGACCGTCGACGTCACGCGGCAGCTGACCCTGAACGAGGTCATGGGCGGACCGTCGACGGTCGGAGGCGTCGACTACGAGGGCGGTCCGCTGGAGGTCCTGCTGAACAACACGGACTACACGGGTGAGTCCACGCGCACCTACGACGACTTCAGGGCGATCACGGTCGGCGGCACGACCACGTGGTACTCGGAGCTCCCCGACGAGGGAGCGACCGAGGTCTGGGAGATCGTGAACCTCACCGCCGACGCGCACCCGATCCACCTGCACCTGGCGCAGTTCCAGCTGGCCAGCCGCCAGCGGTTCGACACCAGGGCGTACGGCACCGTGTACGAGCGGGCGTTCCCTGGCGGAGCGGATCCCATGATCGGGACGTTCTTCCCCCCGCACGTCTACATCCCGGGGTTCGGGCCGCCGCTCGACTACCGGGCAGAGCGCAACCCCCGATCGGGAGGCAAGCAGGGCGGGAACCCGAACGTAGCCCCGTTCCTGCGCGGGGCGCCCCGACCCCCGGCGCCGAACGAAGCCGGATGGAAGGACACCGTCCGGGCGATGCCGGGCGAGGTAACGCGGTTCGTCGTGCGATGGGCGCCCACCGGTCTGCCCGCCGACACGCCCAAGGGCGACGCCACCTACGCATTCGACCCCGACGGCGGCCACGGGTACGTGTGGCACTGCCACATCATCGATCACGAGGACAACGAGATGATGCGGCCGATGACCATCACGCCCAACCCGGAGGCCACCCGGACGTACGTGCGCGGCACCGACTATTAGTTCGGCCGGCGGCTAGCATCGGTGCGTGGCGTACCGAGCCAAGCACGTCCGGCAGCGCTCCGGGATCAAGGCCGTCGGGGTCGTGGCCGGCCTGGTAGTGGGCGCCCTGATGGCCTGGGGACTCTACGTGGCGCGCCCGGACACGCCGTCGGCCGGAGCGGCCGCGAGTTCGCAGCCGACCTCGACCCCGACCGTGAGCTCCGTCTCACCGACTCCATCGATCCCGTCGCCGATCGCGGTGATCCCGTTCGACACGTCGGGCCCGCCGTCCGCGGAGCTGCGGCTGAAGCTGGTGAAGACGATCGACGGGGACATCTCGCCCAAGTCCGTCGCGGCCTCGGGGACCGGCCTCGTGTTCGCGCAGAACATGATGTACAACGACACGGTCACCGTGTACGACGCGCGCGGGCGCCTGATGCACACGATCTCGGACGCCGTGCGGCTGTCGCGGTTCGGCTTCGACCGGTACCCCGACGTCGTGCGCGGATCGCCCGTCGAGGCCGCGTTCTCGCCGGACGGCCGGACCGTGTACGTGAGCAACTACTCGATGTACGGGCCCGGGTTCCCCAGCCCCGGCCACGACTCGTGCTCGCCGGCCGACGGCCACGACCGCAGCTTCTTGTTCAAGATCGACGTCACCACCGCCAGGATCGAGGACGTGATCCAGGTGGGCTCGGTGCCCAAGGTCGTCGCCACCACACCGGACGGGCGGTACGTGCTCGACTCGAACTGGTGCAGCTACGACCTGAGCGTGTCGAGCACCCGCACCGACCGCGAGATCGAGCGCATCCCGATCGGTCCGTACCCGCGGGGGATCGCGATCGACGACGCGTCGCGGTACGCCTACGTCGCCGTGATGGGCTCGACCCAGATCGCCAAGATCGACCTGCGGACGTTCAAGGTGTCGTGGATCACCGACGTGGGGAGCGGCCCGCGGGCGTTGGTGCTGAGTCCCGACGGTCGCTTCCTGTACGCGACGCTCAACAGCTCGAACGCGGTGGCCAAGATCGACCTGCGCACCGAAGAGGTGGTCGGCCGCACCACCGTGGGCTCGGAGCCGCGCAGCATGACGATCGCGCCCGACGGGCTATCGCTGTACCTCGTCAACTACAACTCCGACACCGCCATGAAGATCCGCGCGCGCGACATGGCGCTGCTGCAGACCGTGCAGACCGGCACGGACCCGATCGGCATCACCTACGAGCCCATGCGCGACCAGGTGTGGATCTCGAACTACACCGGCTCGATCATGGTGTTCGACGAGGTGCGGCCAGCCGACGCCTGATCCCGCGGCCGCTCGGCTACCAGTAGCGCCCGGTCGACATCGCCAGGATCGCCAGGAGCAGCAGCACCAGGTCGGTGCGCGAGATCAGGCGGAGGCGTTCCTGCAGCCCCTGCATCTTGGCCACCTGCTCGTGGCTGGGAGGTCCCCCGGCGGCGGCGATCTCGGCCCCGATCGCGTTCATCTTCCAAGAACGAGGTGACGAAGAACGCGGATCCTGCCCACGCGACCCCGAACACGATGTGCAGGATCCCGAATGCGATCAGGTACCGATCGGCGGCGATCACCACGAACCTCCAGTCGTCGTTCCCGGCGGAATCCTGGGGCGCTCTCGGGGCGGGAGTCAAGCGATGGCCGGCAGCGGAACCCTTCCGCGAGCGATCATCGACCCAACAAGGTTGCGTCGAACAACCCCAGCACGCGGGGGCCCCGAGGTCGTGGGTCCCGGGCCCGGCGGGGCCTTTCGAACCACCCTGCGACGCCGTGAACGGGGTGGGATGCTGCACGCCATGCGCGAGCGGCACCTGGACCTTGTGGTCATCGGCGGCGGCGCCGCCGGCGAGAAGGGCGCTGCCCAGGCGGCGTACTTCGGCAAGCGGGTCGTGATCGTGGAGCGCGCGGAGCACCCCGGAGGGGCGACGGTCCACACGGGGACGCTCCCTTCCAAGACCCTGCGCGAGACGGCGCTGTTCCTGTCGGGCTATCACCAGCGCGACCTGTACGGCGTCTCGGTTGCGGTGAGCCCCGGCCTGGAGGTCGCCAAGCTGATCGACCGCAAGAACGCGGTGCGAGACCTGGAGCTGGCGCGGATCCGGCAGAACCTGGATCGGCACCACGTCGAGCTGGTGCGCGGCCGGGCGCGCTTCGTCGACAGCGAGACGATCGAGGTAGCGGGCGACGACGGAGCCGCCCGTCTGAGCGCCGAGGCCTTCCTGATCGCGACCGGCTCGAGCCCGTTCAGGCCGCCCGGGGTCCCGTTCGAGGACCCCGGCGTGTTCGATTCCGACGGGATCCTGCGGATCGATCGGCTGCCCGGATCGATGACCGTGCTCGGCGGCGGCGTCGTCGGGTGCGAGTACGCCTCGATGTTCGCGGCGCTCGGCGTGGCGGTCCACCTGGTCGACGGCAAGGACCACCTGTTGCCGTTCCTGGACCTGGAGATCGGCGAACGCCTGCGCGGAGCGATGGAAGGCCTGGGCGTGCGGTTCCACCTGGGCGAGCGGGCCCAAGCCGTGCGTCGCGTGCCCGACGGACCGCTCGAGGCCACGCTGACCTCGGGCGCCGAGGTCCGCACCGACGTGGTGCTGGTGGCGTCGGGACGCACGGGCAACACCGACGGCTTGAACCTGGAGGCGATCGGCGTGGAGACCGACGACCGCGGGCTGGTCCGGGTGGATGAGCACTTCCGCACGGCCGTTCCGACCATCTTCGCGGCGGGCGACGTGATCGGGTTCCCGGCCCTGGCCTCGACATCGATGGAGCAGGCCCGGGTGGCCGTGTGCCATGCGTTCGGGTTCACGTACAAGCAGGGTGTGTCCGAACTCCTCCCCTTCGGCGTGTACACGATGCCCGAGGTGAGCTGCGTAGGCCTGAGCGAGCAGGCGGCGGCCCAGGAAGGGATCGACGTGGTCGTCGGCCGCGCGCTCTACCGCGACAACGCGCGCGGCGAGATCGTGGGCGATCGCGACGGCATGACCAAGTTGGTGTTCGACCGGTCGACGCGGCGCCTCATCGGCTGCCATTGCATCGGCGAGCGCGCCACCGAGCTGGTGCACGTCGGACAGGCCGTGATCGCGCTGGGCGGCACGGTCGAGACCTTCATCGAGATGGTGTTCAACTACCCGACGCTGTCCGAGACCTACAAGTACGCCGCCTACGACGCCCTGGGCCGCTGGGAGACATCGACCCCGCCCGGATAGGGTCCGGGCGGCACCGCCAGGGCGGGCCGGCCGGCCGTGGTGGCCCCAGCCCCCCTCGCCGATGCTGGCAGGCGTGAAGCAGACGGGGACGCGTGGGGAACGGGTGCGCGGCTGGCGCCGGCTGGCCGTTGCGATCTGGCCCGAGCCGAACGATCCCCAGATGTTCGGAGACATCGAGGTGGACGCCGGGTCCGCCCTGGCCTTCATCGAGCGGGAGCGCGACCGCACCGGCGTCCACGTGACGATCCTGCACGTGGCCGGCAAGGCGCTGGCCCACGCGCTGTCCGAACATCCCGAGCTCAACGTGCTCCCCCACGGGAATCGGCTGACCCCGCGCGGACGCGTGGACGTGGCGTTCATCGTGGGGTTGGACGAGGGCGAGACCAACGCCGGCGTGCGCGTCCGCGACGCGGACCGCAAGGCGGTCGCCGACATCGCCCGCGAGCTCCAGAGTCGGGCCGCCTCCCTGCGCACACGCGCGGACCCCTCGGTGGAACGGTTCGCCCGGCTGGTCGACCATGTCCCCTTGTGGCTGCTGCGGCTGGGGCTCCGCGCCGGCGTGTGGCTGACGGTGGACCGCGGCTTGGACCTGGGGCTGCCCGGGCTCGAGCCGGGCGGCTTCGGCAGCGCGCTGATCACGTCGGTCGGCGGGATGGGCATCGACCACGGCTACCCGATGCTGACGCCGTTCGGCCGGGTACCGATCGCCGTGATGCTCGGACGCGTCACCCGTCGTCCGGTCGCCGACGGGGACGAGGTGGTGATCCGCCCGATGCTCACGCTGAGCGCCGTGCTGGACCATCGGTTCCTGGACGGGTCGCACGCCGGCCGCCTGGTCACGTCGATACGCGCCTACCTGGCCGATCCCGAGGCGTTCGAGCCCTCGGCGGACGCCGACTACGCGCCCGCTTCAGCGGCGATGAACCCGTCGCGGCGAACCTCGTAGCGGACGCCGAACCAGACCTCGCCCTCCTCGTGGTACTCCATGCGCTCGATCAGGCGCATCCCCACCTTCTCGGCCACGCGGATCGAGGGCGCGTTGTCCGCGCTCGCGTACGCGCGCACGACCTCGGCTCCCAGGGTGTCGAACGCGTAGCCGACAAGGGCGCGCACCGCCTCGGTCGCGTAGCCGTTCCCCTGGAAGGCCGGCGCCATCGTGTAGCCGACCTTGATCACGCCGGGCTCGCCCTCGGCTAGGCTCATGCCCACGTCGCCGACCAGCCGGCCGGTCGCGCGCTCCTCGACCGAGAGCTGCACCCAACCGCCGGGCTCCCCCGGTACGCGGTCGAGCATCTCGACGATGTCCTCGTGCACGCCGTCGTGATCGGTCCGCTCCCATCCCTGGTGGATGTGCACGGCCGGGTCGCTGCGGTAGGCGGAGATCGCCGGCGCGTCCTCCGGCAGCGACCGGCGCAGCACCAGCCGTTGGGTGACGAGCCGGCCGAAGCCGCGGTCGATGCGCATCGAGGCGCCAGGGTACCGGCGGAAGGTCGCCCCCGCCGCGGGCGGGCGGCTAGCATCGGACCGGCGGGCGATCGAAGGGAGCGACGGTGAGCGATACGGACGAGATGGGACCCCCTCCCTGGCACACGCTCGCCGGGCGCGACTACCACGCGCCCGACGTCTACGCGCTGGAGCGGGAGCGGGTCTTCGCGCGGTCGTGGGTCTGCGTGGGCCGCGGGGAGACCCTGCCCGACGCCGGAGACTTCCAGACCACAGAGGTCGCCGACGAGCCCCTGGTCGTGGTCCGCGGGCGCGACGGCGCGCTCCGGGCGTTCGCCAACGTCTGCCGTCATCGCGGCACGAGCCTGCTCGAGGGCTCGGGCAACACCGGCGGCGGGATCCGCTGCCCCTACCACGCGTGGGTCTACTCCCCCGAGGGAGCGCTGATCGGAACGCCCAACGTGCACACCGACGACGGGGTCGATCGGGAGCGGCTGAGCCTGTGGGAGGTGCCGCTGCAGGAGTGGGGAGGGTTCGCCTTCGTCAACCTGGACGGGCGCGCGCGGCCGCTGGCCGAGGCGATCGCCGACGAGCCGGATTCGCCCGACCAGCTCGAGCGGTACG
>Ga0214473_10002259_pt1 | contig 23835 bp, 23 predicted proteins | sample RVTome_7_FD_203509 | JGI IMG/M metagenome (GOLD analysis project Ga0214473, IMG submission 203509) | Soil microbial communities from uranium-contaminated site in the Upper Colorado River Basin, Wyoming, United States - RVT98D197 | ecosystem: Environmental > Terrestrial > Soil > Contaminated >... | reverse complement strand
CTGAGGCACCGTTGTAATATTCGTTGTCCTCCAAGATGATTTCCATGCCAGCCCCAGGCGTGCAGGTCGCCGGGTCGCAGGGGTTGTTCAACTGCCGGTGCATGAAACCGCAGATGTGAGAGATGCGGGAGTTCCGGAAGGTAAAAACATCATCATCCAGGTGAGTCATGGTGATAGCCTTGCCACCCTCGTCCGATGGGGTGGTGGTGCAGTAAGTACCGAACGCCCTGTCGGCTAGGGTCTCTCCGTTCCGCACCCAAAGATCGTTCCCATTCGAGGGATGGCGCGTCTCGCGCAGCCACACCCCATCGAAGAGCATTCCCTTCGGCCCCGGCAGGGCACAGTCGAGGTAGAAGATGTTCGTGTACTTGGCGATGATCATGTTGGGCTCGCTGTCGCCGTCAGGGTCACCAAGCCAACTGTAATACTGGCCGCACTGATTGGTTGGGGAGTCACAGAAGAAGTAGTGCAGATCGGTGCCAGCATCTGGAATACCATCTGCGTTACTATCACCACTGAGAGTTACGGTCGCTGAGGTGCTGCCGTTCGATTCGACTGTGAACGTGACAGGGCTGCCGGATGTTCCCTGCACATAGCCGACAAGAAACGAGGGACCGCTTCCACCGTTGCCGCATGTCGTGTTGGCGAAATTGCTGGCTAGGTTATATGTGCAGGTGCCAGTGTTATCAGTGCATGACCCGCAGCAGAGTTTAATTGTGTCTCCTGCGGCAGCTTCAACATCAGCCCCGCTAGTTACGTTGTTGAACAGAAATTGGAAGCTATTCTTTAGAGTCCCGGCAGCTGGCCAAATATCAGGATCGAGGCACCAGGGATCGCCAGAAGTACCCGCACCGCCATTGGCACAATCGGAGAAGTGGTAGTCGGTCGCCATAGCTGGCGCGCTCAGTAGCCAGGCCCACAGCAGGAGCCAGCGCCTCATCAATTCACCACGAGAATACGACGTGAAGCGGCGGCCGTGATCTCATCGAGCGCTCCAGCTACCTGGGCGTAATCTCGGTCAGCGGTGTCACTCGTGACGTTCACGGCGCTGCTCGTCGCCGTCAGTATCCGATAGCCGCCTCGGACGTGCATGTTCGAAGCGACTGCTGCGCCTGTGGTTCCGTCCCCACCGAATTGCGTGTAGTTGACATCCCAGGTATAAGCATCAGTTTGCGGCCCTTCAGCGGCAAGACAGTGGACAAACAAGTGCTCCTGGTTAGCCAAGCTTCCGATGCTAACGCTAGTCGGGTCTGCGCCATCATCCGCAGCCGTGTTCGTTCCCGCCACCTGTACGGCGTTACCTACGCTCATGCTGAATTCCCACGCGCTTACGGCCTTGGCTACCACAGTAGTATCAATGGTTGCGGTGATCGTACCGCCGCTCGAAAGCTGGCTCGTCACGACAGAATAGAACACGCCAGCAATGGCGCCACCAGCCGCCGCGCCCTGCGCGTTCTCTCTCTCAACGATCTGAGTATAGATGTTCCCCGCTGAATCAGTCACTGATAAGTCGTCCGTGTCACCATCAGCGGCGTCTGGATTGTCCATTGCTACGCAGACAATGATCACATTACCGGCCTCAGCCGCAGCCGAAGTGGTCATGTTCACCGAAGCATCGCTAACCTTTTCAGAACCAGTACCAAGCGTAGCTATACTGGACCACGCACCGAGTGCTGGTAGTGTGAAGAACGCAATCATTGTAGCGATCATGAGGCGCTGCATCATTCGTCCACCGTGTACTCCACGTGAATTCTTAGCTTCGTCGGGGCACTCGCCACCGCATCAATGTCGAGGTTCATCGGCACACGCGAAGCGATGCCGGCGTTGGCGAAGCTCGTAGTCGCCTCGCTCGTGGCATCGCACACCAGGGCAGAGGTCAGAACATCAGTGCCGCCAGTGTTCGGAGTCGCTTCTGCCCGCTCATCGAACTGAATCGTAGCCGTGCCGGTGTCGGTTGAGCACCAGACGCGGGTGATCGTCACGGCGAGCGGGAATGTTGCCTGGATGATCCCGGAGTCTGCCGTTACCGGGTTGTCGAAAGCCATGTCCTTGGTGAAGGTGTAAAGTTCAACGTCGGCGTCTACCCCATCGCCGTTCATAGACAAGGAGCGCAGCGCCGTAAGGTTGGTCATCGCCGACATGTCCACGGTGGAGCAGGTCGGCGGAGCATCAGCGTTCACCGCCGTCGCCACTTGGTTCGTGCAGGCACCCGCGATCTCGGCGATTTCCTGCTGGACGAAGGCGGTGGAAGCCACCTGAGTCGTGCTGTTGTCGGCCGCCTCAGTGTTCGTGGTCGCCGTCTGCACGTCGTCCACCACGTTGGCCCCGGCGGTTCCGCTCACGTCGCCGGCCAGCGTCGTCAGGTCCGTCAGCAGCACGGCCGTCGTGTCGGCACCATCGCCGGAGGGGAACAGATAGAGCTGCTCATTCGTGTTCGCGGTCGTGCCTTCGCACAGGAATCCGCCGGAGGCTGCACCGTCCTTCGTGAAGACGCACTCCTCGGTGCCGAGCGCCGGGTTGCCGGCGAGGGTGTCGTCGGTCTTGAGTGCTGGGGTAGCGGCTGCATCCTCCGCCGCCGCCGGGCAACCCGTGATACCCAGACCGTTCGTGCAGGAGGCGATGTAGTTCCCCGTGGTGTCGGCCGGCATCGCCACGGCGTTGGCTCCGACTGTGAGGCCGGCCGCGAACGTCCCCCCGATGTCGGCCGCCGCGGGGCTCTCGCTGTCGAGGACGAACGTGGCGTCAGCCTCAGCCGAGGACACACAGGCGGAGCCGCAGGCGAGGCCCGTAGCGTTGCCGCTGGCATCCCCGAGAGCGGCCTGGCGCTGGGCGCTGTCGTACCAGAAGAAACCATCCGTGGCCGTTGGGATCCTAATACCCCCACGGCTGATGAGGGCCGTGTCGGTGATCGTCGTTTGCGTCGCGCCTCCAGCTTCAGAATCTCCCGCCGCGAAGTTGCCATTGGTATCAGTAGAGAGGTCGACCGAGTTCACTGCGGCTGCGGTGCTTTCACCGATGCTATTCCCATAGGCCGCGTACTGAAGAGCCGGAGTCGCGGCGTTGTCGCAGTACTGCAAAGGCGTGGTATGGACTTGCGCCTTGCCGGCCGTCGCAGCCCCGCAGGTGAGAGCGCCGGAGGCCAGAAATCCCGTCTCTCCGCTCGCCGTGTCCACTGTGACGGCAGTGCCCTCGCCGGCCGCCGAGGCCGCGATCCCGGCTCCGCCTGTGATCGAGCCGACGAAGTTCCCCGTCGTGTCCGTGATAAGCGCTACTGCGTCCGCCCGCACCGTCGCGGTCAGCACATCAGGCGGCCCGGCTGCGCGCGTGAAGTTGATGTCGCCAGAGTCATCGAAGTCCGCGTCCGTCATCGCGGTGAACGTTCCGGCGTTGTCGCCATCCTCGACGCGGATGTTGTCACCGCTGCCTCCGGAACCACAGGCGGCCCCAGCCGATTCCAATGCCGTCCCGCCAGCGTTCACCTGCACGCATCGGCTCGCGGTCCAGGCCGTTTGATTCGTTCCACCGTCCGCAAGTGGGATCGTCGCGTTAAATGTCGCCGTCGCCACCCCAGCCGCGACGCTCCACTTGTGGTAGCCGCTCGTCGCCACCGGCCACTTGTAGGAGATGCTGGAGGCGATATCGCCATCGACCGTGTGGGTCACGGTGCTGGTTCCTGGGTCGGCTTCGGTGAGAACTACAGACCCTGCCGCTGTGCCCGCTGCCTCAACCGAATTCGCCTTGACCTTCGAGTCCCCGGCGCCGCTGTTCATGAAGTCATAGGTCACAAGTCCGGCCGCGCTCCTGTCGATGGTCACGATGTCGCTCGCCTGTGCCACCGTGACCTCGCAGGATGGCGAGGCTCCCCCGCTTGGTGCGAGGCAGATGTTCGTGTCCGCCGTGCTCCCGATGGCCGGGCCGTTGGTCGCACCAGAGACCCGCACGAAATCATCCGTGGCGTCGCCGGGTCGCAGGACGGTGCCTTCATCTGTCCACTCTGAGGAACCGCCCCCGCCATCCCCCACCAAGTCCCACCCGGTCCCGGCCGCGTTGCAGACGTAGACGACCTGGCCAGCCACGGCTGGATCGCTGCGCTCGAGGAACTCCCGGTTCGCCGTGCAGGTGACGGGAAAGGAGGCGAAGGCCAAGCGCCTGAAGGGGCGCGCCACAGTCGCAGATTCCCAACTCTGAGTCCCGGTGCTCCATGTGTTGGATTCGTCCTCGTAGGCCACTCCGGAAGGGAGCTTCGAGCGCGTGGTGATCCCCGTGGCGTCCACCTCCGCGTCGCTGACGCAAGTGGTGCAGGCCAACCCGGCCGCAGAATCATCCGAGGTCGAAGCAGCCAGGGCGGCGCGACGCTCGGCCGTGTCGTACCAGAAGGCCCCCGTCCCCGTGGAGGCCACCCGCACCCGGCCCTGCGCGGCGAGGGCTGTGTCGGTGATGGGGGCTTTCAGTGCAGCAGCCCCGAGGTCAAGCAGATCGCCAGATGGCAGCGCTAGAGAATTGGCGGCGTTCCTTGAAAGCTGAACATCCGGTGCGGATGTACCGTCACCCCAGATTTGCGTCCCATCAGCCAACAAGCGCCAACGATCCTGCCCATCGGCCTGCACGCGCGCCGTGTAGATCGGATCATTCGCGGTCGTCATCCAGTGCTGCCACTTGTGGTTGCCGGAGCCAGTGAGCCAGCGTACGCCCTCTTTCTGATCTCCAGAGGACGCGGTGTCGAGTTCTCCAGCACCCGGCCCGATGTTCTCTGCCTGCTGGACATACCAACCGCGGTCAAAGTTCGCCAGGTCGAACAGTGGATCGGCACTTCCAAGCACCGGGTCTTGAATCGTACCCACGGCCACGGCACCGTTGCTGCGCGTCCGGATCTGGGCGATCACTGGATCACCGAAGCGGCTGTTCTGGATGACGATGTTACGCGCGCCCACATTCGTGGCATCGCCCACGTCGATCGTATAGTCAGCTGTTCCTGCGTTGGCGAACACAGATTCATAGAAGCCGATGTTCTGGTTATAGACCGTGGTCGCGTCCGGATCGGCAATCATCGTTACGCGCGCCACGGTTTCTGCGCCCTCTGTATGCAGCGAATAGAAACCCACGCCAGAGGCGCCTTCCAGCCTCACGTTCCCCAGCGCATTGCTCTCGAAGTCACAGGAATAGAAACCCATGCCCGGCTGTCTAGTCCTGAGCCGCAGACCATAGCCCGTGTTGTTGAACGCTCCAGAGTTTATGAAGGCGTACACACCATAGTTGTTCGACAAGAGCGAGATGCCGTCCACACCGTTTCGGATCAGCACGCCATCGAATTTAGCGTTGTTACCGCCCTTCGTATCGTCGCTGCTTCCCTTAATGCCTGTGGCGAGGTTTTCCATCCAGACGTTTGTCACGTCGAAGTAACTGATGCCCGTGAAGTCGCCGAGAAAGATCCCCGCCGCCACATCTCCGCCTGTACTTGCCTTGATACTTAGATTCCTGATGCCCCAGTGTTGCGTTGTATTCCCAGCCATCTCAAAGACGTTGATGACCGCACCAGCCGGGTCGATGATCGTATTCTCCGGACCGCTGCCGTCGATGACGATGCCGGTCCGAATCGTGATCGGAACAGCCGGCGCTCCTGTGTAGGTTCCTGCTGGCAGAATGACCCTACATCCAGCCGTTGGGCAATCGGCAATGGCCGCGTTAACCCCAGCCACGCTCTGCGCGAACGTCACTCCATCCACGATCCTGATCGCCCCCCCGCTCGCCGGCCCGCTCTCAGGCCCGAGGCGCCCGGCGATCAGCGTGTCGCTGAAGGTCTGGCTGGCGCTCCAGTTGTTCGCATGCGCCATGTTCAGGATCGGCGTGTACGTCCCATTCGCCCCGGTGTCCGCGCAGGACAGGCTCCCGGCCGGATCGCAGGTGAAGACGCGCTCGCTCGTCAGCGTGCCGTTCAGCCCGAGTGTGAGGTAGGAGGCCGAGATGGGGGCGCCGCCGCCCCCCCCTCCAGCCACCGCCGGTCCGAAGAAGCCGGCGGTCTTGTTGCAGAGGTGCAGTTCTGACGTGTCGGCGGTGACGGGCTCGATGCACGCCACGTCATCGCGCGTGCAGGCCGTGGTATCGCAGTCCACGGCCGTCGTGAGGCGCATGTACGTGTAGTTCGTGTCCTGCGCCAGGGCCAACCCGGAGCTGAGAAGCGCCAGGAGACTAGAAAGGAATGTTAGCCGCTTGACCCACATCGGTGAGCACCCCATTGACATTCTTGTACTTGTGCCAAAGAGCCTCTGGCGTATCGTACAGATACAGCGCGTCCGCCACGGAGATCGCCCCGGGGAACGGCACCAGCGCCGAAGTGGGCACTGGCAGAGAGCCCGAGGTACTGATGCGGCGGCGCACCACGAAAGCCCCGAGTGCGACCGTGTAGGTTTTGCCGCTCAGCATCATTTCCAAGTCATAGGCGTAGTTACCGGCCAGCGTATCCGTATCGCCAGGGGCGATCAGCACGTCGATCAGCCCGGTCGCCGCCTGCGTGGTATCAATGCCACTCCCGGCCGGGCTCTGCTTCTGAAATTTCGCGCTCGCGATGGCATCCTCGAACGCGGTTTTGACGGTGAATTTGAACGAGGCCCCCGTGACGTTGGCCGCTGCGCCCGCGGCGTCCTTGATCGGGAAGCGGAACGTCGCGTCGTTCCCGGCGTTCATGCCGAGTTGGAACGTGCTCGGATCGGCTGTCGATGGCATCAGGGCGCCGTCACATCCAGCAGGACAACGAATAAGGCGGCAACCAGGGTGAGAGTCTTCCCGGTGCGTACCGTCTGCAGGTCGTACACGTAATTTCCCTTAAGGGCGACCGTATCGGCCTCGTCAATGAGCACATCGACGATTCCCGAAGACGCTAGCGTCATGTCTATCCCTACAGGCGAGGTCTTGGTAATGAGGACCGCTCCGCTATAGCCGTCGCGTACCGTGAACGTGAACGAGTCGGCGCTGACATCAAGCGGCAGCCCGATGCCCCCCATGATGTGTCGGCGCAGGCGATAACGATCCCCCCTGACAACTGACGCCTGGCCCTCGAGAGTCCGGATGGTCGACGTGAGAATGGCTTGCGGGACGGCCGAATATCCGATGCCCATCTGGGGCTTTGCCCTGTAGGTAGACTGCACGCTCGGTGTCGCTCCGTAATCACCCATTCATCACGCCCACCCAGCCAGCGCGGGCGGCGCCACAGCCGCACCCGGAGGCCCGCCAGTCGGCGGCGGAGACTTCAGGAGCTCGCGCACCGTGAACAGCATCGACAGAATCGCGCCGACGTTCTTGTCCTCTATGGCCGGGCGTTCCCACTCCGTGAGGTCCACGGCGCGATACGTGATCCCAGCGTCCAGGCTGACCTCGCACTCCCAATCCTCGTCGATGAGCTTGGGCTGGATGCCGCCGGCCAGCTCTACGTCCTCCGAAGAACCAGGCGTCACCACGATTACGATGCGTACGTGCGCGCGCCAGCCGTAGCGCGTGTTCCTCGTCGAGCGGTCCAGCATCTCCTTCTGCACGAAGATCGGCTCGTACATCGGCCGGCAGACGGTCACGAAGCGGTACGCGCTGAGGTCGTACACCACCGGCGGTCCGGCGAGCTGGGACGTGAAGCGGAGCCGCGGCGAGTAACTGTATGGCGCGCTCATGTGAACTCCGCCCCCATGAAGGAGAACGACAGCGTGGCCAAGGTGGCGTAAACGCGCAGCACATCACCAGGGCCCATGAAGATCAGGATCGACGGGGCTCTGGCGTTGCTGCCGATTGCCTCGTCGTACGCCACGTACTGCTTGGGATCGTCAGCCGCCCCGGCCGGCGCCACCGCGACCCTGAAGGAGGTCGCTGTCCCGGAGCGGTTGCAGATGTTGAGGCGCCCGGAGGCGTAGCCCGCAGCAGGTGCGGTGTACATGTCCTCGAGACCCGCCGCTGCCGGGTTGTGCTGCGCCAGGATCTTCGGAGTCTCGGCCATCTCAGGCAGGTCCCACCAGGAAGTCGCGCCAATACTCACGGGTGATCGTCAGCCGCGGCTGATCCGGGTTGACTTCGACGGCCAAGCCACGGATCACGAGCTCGTAGAACCCGGACACGATAAGCCCCTGGGCCTGGGGGATGCCGATCTCCGGTGACGAGCCACCACCACCGCCACCGCCGCCCTTCCTGGGGAGCGGCATCTATACGTCCTCCAGCAGCGTGACCGTCACCTCGTCCGAGGGCAGAGCGTGGTCGCTTTCGTAGACCATGTACCGTGAGGGCCCGCCGAGATTCACGCGGTCCAGGGGTCGGTAGATGTGCCCGTCGCGGTCGTGCAACACCGACTCCACAAGCGCGCGCTTCTTCGAGTAGAAGGTGTAATACTGATCGCACAGCAACTGGCTGAAGGCTTCGTTCGGCAGGAGCGGGCTGTTGATCGTGATGCCCTGCGAGGCGAACGCCTTGACGCCGGATGTCACATCAACACCAGACCCGGCCAGCGAGACGTACTGGTAGGTCTGATCCCAGATGGCCACCTCGTTCTGCTCCTGCACCAGAGCGGAGGCGTCGAATATCTCCCCGGCCGGCAGGAGATCGCGCGCCACAAAGTGGCCCTGCAAGTCGTCATCCACCCAAAAGGCGGCGTTGGCGATCACAGCGAGGTTCGCCAGAGCCTGCGCCACGGACAGCCCGGAGTGGTCGGCGTAGGAGACGATGCCGGCGTAGAACGGCGCGTAGATCTCGTAGTCCTTCGGGATGGTGCCGCGGTAACTGAAGGTGCGGTAGTGCCCGAGCACCACCGACCCAGAGAAGCGCGTTATTGTGGTGGAGTCGGAGAGCTTCTTGTGGGAGTAGGAAAGCCACTCGTCCTCACTCCAGACCAGTTGAGCCGCCCCGTCTATGATCGCCACACAGAATTGCACGCCCTGAAACTCGCGCAGCGTGATAGTCGGATGGATCGTCGGCTCGGTCGGATTGGCCTGCCCGGTCTGTTCCTTCACGAGGATGCTTGGGAAGGGGCGCTTCCAGAGGCGCACGTTCTTGCGAAAGGCGCAAATCTCCCAATTGGGCGTGAACCCATTGAGGCCGTTGCCGCGCAACACGATCACGTAGTCACGGTCCGGCACGTAGACCGGCCCCCAGTACCCGTGGGTCGTCGCGTCGTCGCCCTGCTTGCAATCAACCAGCGGAAGTCCGGCTCCCACGTCGTAGTATTTGAAGTTGTTCTTCGGGGTCATCTGATCCGCCCAGCACATGAAGACGAGATCGCGGGCCGGGTCGTATTCGGTGTAGCGCGGAACGTGGGGCGATGGAATGTCTCCCACGCCGACGAGCGCCGCCCCGATTCGATTAATCGCGCTCCATGTCACACCGTCGGCCGAGGTCTGCTCGGAGAGGAAATAACCATTCCCGGCCGTATTGTCGCGCTCGATGAAGTAGAGGCGCTTGGTCCCGGCCTTGTAATTCCATCCCCAGATGTCGCAGTAACCGCGCCAGTTCTGTCTCGGGTCCGTGGAATCGTCGCCGCTGACCGGCGCGCGCAAGATGATGGACGGGGGCGTCTCGTCCGTCTTGTAGTACCGGCTCCAGTCCACCCACGCCTTGTCGGTCGCGTCCTCCTGCGTCCAGTCGTCCTCCGGATTGACCTGGTAATAGGTGTTGGAATTCCTGACGGTGACGTAGACCCGTCCGTTCCTCTCGCACCCGGCGGCGCGCGCCCGGTCGGCGACGGACAACTTGTTGATGTTCACAGGCGTCGGCGCCGGCGAGGAGAACTGGCTGAGATCCGTAAGCACCTGGGCGACGGCAATCCCGGCGCTCTCGAACAGGCGCCGCACCAGGAAGTCAATCGACTTGAAGCGGTAGTAGGGGCTCGTGCAGGTAACGGGGCTGCCGGCGGCGTAGCCGTTGATCAGCGCGGCCTCAAGAGTGAGCTGCGTTGCGCTCGTGACCTGCCGGATTACCACGTCCTCCTTGTTGGCCTGATCTGTGATGTGCAGGACATCGCCAGGGAGAAGGCCAGTTGTGGAGTTGATGGTCAAGGACGTGCCGCCGCCGCTGGTGTAGGTGAACGGCCCAAGGATGCGCGCCACGACCTCCGCACTCGCATCGTCGAGGATCTTGGGTGGCCCGTAAGCCGTGATCTCGACGTTCTTCTCCAAGCGCAGGAAGCGGATGCTGCCCTGGCCCAGCACCACCCCCGTGAACTGGAGCCCACCACGCCTGAGCACGCGCAGCGTCCAGCGATCAGACGGTGAGAGAAACTCGAATAGCGCGTCGAAAAACCCGTCGCGGTTGTCCACCACGAATGTCAGGTCGCCAGTCTTGAAGTTGAGGAGGGTACGATCGAGCGCCCTGTTAATCGATCCGAAGGCGTCCAGCAGGACGCGCATGGGCGCGGTCAGGGACACGGGCGCAGGCCCGCCCGCCCCGATGGTGGCGGGCGCCGCCTGGATTAACTCCACGTCATAGTCTCCTGGCCACATGATTAGGTCGACGACGCCAGCGCGGTCTGCCGGCCGATGCGCCGATTGAAGGTGTCGAGCTTGCGGCTGAACTGCTTGAAGAACTCGGTCTCGTTGGTGGCGAAGAAGCCGCCCGCGTGGAACCCCCCCTGGATCGTGACGCCGCGGTTGATGTTGGTGACGGAGGAGCCGCCGCGCGCGATCTGGCCCATCTGCGAGTTGAATCCCGCGCCGATAAGGCCAACAACATCATTGGCGAAGCGACGGCCGAAGGAGACCGCAATAGCGTCGTTCACGGGGTCGTCGAAGCCGGCCTTCCTGATCTGCGTGACGTTCGCCATCCCCTTCACGATCGCTATCGCCATGTTGGCGTAGCCCAGGGGGGTCGGGCCGTAGATGGCAATGGCCTTGTTGGCCGCCACGAAGGTATCCGCGATGGCCCCGGCGATGGCCGCCGCCTTGTTCTTCCCGAACAGCGCCTGTGTAGCTCCAATGCCTGAGGCGACGGTCTCACCCCAATCCACGCGCTTCTGTATCTCGCGCTCATGATCGGCGCGCGCCGCAGCATCGTCCGCCTCGTCCTGCTCGCGCTGCTGCTTCTCACGCTTCCGCTTTAGTTGTTCCCTAGTGCGGATGACGAAGTTCGCGCTCTCGGTTTCTCGCTTGATCGCGTCCTTCTGCTCCTTCGCCTCCTGGCTGTGCAGGGCACGTAGGTACTGCTCGTGCGCGCGGCGTAGCTCATCGATGGCCTTCTTCTTGGCCTCTGCTGCCTTCTTTCCTTTGTCGAGCGCCCGGGTATCCTCCTCCTGGGCGACCACACCGCGCTTGATGGCATCGTCCAGGATGGCGATGCGGGCTGCGTGTTCCTGAATCGCGGCCGTACCGGACATGCGCACGGCCTTGTCCTTCTCGGCCCGTTCGATGGCGGCGTCGTAGCCGTGGATCGTCAGGAACATCACGGTCCGCAGCTCGTGCCACCATCCGACTGTCCCGCGCACTTCCGCGGCCTGGGACTTCATCTCCTCTGAGAGCTTCTGGCGCTCGATGATCTGCTGATAGAAGGCCACCTCGCGAACGTGCTTGGCGAGGTTTTTGTGCGCCTCATCGGCGTCCGTGACGTACTTCAGGTACTCGTCGAACTTGTCCAACTGCTGCGCGATGCTCTCGCGCAGGGACTCGTTCGCGGTGGCGACTTGCCCAGCGGAGCCAGCCCACTCCATGAGCTTCGGGATGATCAGGACGACTGCCAGACCCGAGGCGGCCAGCGCCAGGTTGGCGAATTCGGCGGCGTTACCAAGGGCCTTGATACCGGCGGCCGCCACGCTCCCAGCCGCACCAGCTCCACGGCTCGCTCCGATGCTCGTCAGCAGGGCACCGGTGAGTTGCTTCACCTCTCGCGCGGAGACCTTCTGCCTGACCTCGCGCTCGGCCTCGACCACGTTATGCTTCTGGACGAAGGGGATGACGTTGTTGGTCTGATCCGCGAGGCCCTGGATGGCGAGCTTGGCCTGCTGCGTCCCGGCCAAGTTCGCCCGGCTGTTGACGACGATGGCGAGATCGAGATCCGCGCCCATCAGTTCACCACCACCCCGCCGCCCTGAGACCTGCCGAAGCGCTCGATGGGTGCCGGCTCAGCGTCTGGGTCAGAGAGCACCTCGTACTTCTCGTCCGCCGATTCCAGCCCGTCAACCACCTCCAGGAATTCCTCCATTGGCCAGGCGCGCACCTGAATCGGCGTCAGCCCAGGGAAGCACCGGCAGACAAGCACGATATCTCCCTGAACGCTTCCGGCCTTGCGACGCTGCGGCCCGAGGTTCAGGCACCCCAGCAAGCGCGCCCAATCGTGGGTGTTGGCGTTGGCGATACCATCGATCATGCGGCGGACGTTTCTGAGCGTGAGGTGGGCCCGGAAAAACCCCGCCGGCTCCTGTGGGCAGAAGATGTCCGCGATGCCGACGAACTCCGGCGTGCGCATGGCGCGCAGCACGTCATCGTCCGTGATGGGGCGCCCCAGGTAGAGGCGCACGCGCACCATGTGGGATCCGACCAATTCCAGCAGCGCGAGGAACCCACCCACAGTTATGGGCTGGATCGCGACTCTGCGGAAGCGCGGCGGGAACCAGCGCCGCAACCTGACCTGCGTCGGCTTGGCTTGCATTCTAAGTCTCGACGAGCTTGAACCAGTTGTCCGCGCCAGTGCCGGAGGTCTCCTCAAGCACGCCCAGCGTGATCTCCAAGCCCTGCTCCCCGTCCTTTTTGAACGGGATCGCCGTGAGCTCCTTGATGTAGTTGCGCCAGGTGGTGATCGTGCGGACCTTCGTCGTGCCGAGCCCCTTGCCCTTCAGCTCCGTCTGGTAATACAGCTCCCCGGCCGAGGGGTCCACCAGCAGAGTCCAGTTCGGAGTCGTGCCGGTCTTGTTCGCCACCGGCTGACCGAAAGCAGTCACCCAGTTGTCGATGCTGCCTTCCAGCAGGCGCAGCTTCATGTCCATCTCGCGCTTAACCGGAACAGCCATGACGTCGCCCAGGCGCTGGTCGATGCTCACCAGGTGGGGCGTCATCTTCGGATCGAGCGTGACGCCGCCTGCGGTGGCGCCGACCTCCACGAGCGTGCCGGCCGCTTTCGCCGTCACCCAGGGACCGATTTTGAAGGTCGCGTGTGCGCCGACGATGATGTTGGTGATGTCCATGTCGCCTCCGCCTGTCCCTGAGAGGGCCGAAAAGAAAAGGCCCTCCGGGGGTCTGGCCCCAGACGGCCTTTGTCTTTTCGTCTCAAGAACCGGAACGGTGATCAGCCGCGCCGGCGGTCGACTTCAATCAATCCACGATTACGCGCGCCACGCCGCGTTGCACGTGGCCGGAAACGATACGGGCGAGCTCCGACCCATCCTCCAGGTCTACCTCCAGCTCGTCCCCGTAGTAAATGTCGCGCTTCCCTCCCGGAACTGACGAATCCCAGATCCAGGTGTTGCTCTTGCGCTTGGGGTCCAAGCCGGCCTGCTCGGCCGACCCCTCACCGTCGTATTTGACCTTCGCCATCGCTCCCTCCTATTTGCCGACTGCCTTGACGCTGAATGTGTAGGTCGGCCCGCCGGTGCCGCTGAGCACCCAGCGCACCCGCACGAAATCCCCGAAGATCGAGTACTTGGCACTGAAGCTGCCGAGCGCGTCGCTCAGGCCCGGCACGATGTCGCGCTTGTTAGTCTGCACCGCGCCTTCGGTGGCGCTAGAGGAGGCGTCGGTGAGGCTCGATTCATGGGTCAGGTCGAACCAGGTCGTCCCGCCGTCGCTCGAGCCCTGGAGCCACAGGTCCAGCACGGGCGTGGTGCCGCTCTTGGCCGTGACAGCGACATAGACCACCATCTCCTTGATGCCGGAGACGGAGATTGCCCCGCCATTCCCGGTGGCGCTCTGCTGGGCGCTCGCGAGCAGATCGAAGCGCGTGGAAGCGGCGAGCACCGGCAGGAAGATCATCAGGGACAGCAGCAGTGCGGCCCAGCGTCGAAGTCTCATGGTCTCACCCCGTCGAAGTAGCAGTAGACTTCCATCTCGATCCCGATCGCGGCTCCGGCACTGTCCCACCCCGCACGGTTGAAGTCCGCGGTGATCTTGGACTCGTGAATGTCGGCGCTCCCGAACGTCGGATCTGCCATCTGCAGCCGCTTCAAGTCGGACACGAACGCCTCCCCGAGCGTGCTGAGCCCTTGGTCGTCTGGATTGTGCCCATCGCCCGGGATGTACCCGGCGATGACGACGTGCAGCGGCTGTTTGTAGACGTTCTTGTCCAGGGCCTCGAGCGCGCTGTCTCCGGGCGGGACACGCGCGACGAAGGCGCACGGCTGCTGCTCGCTGGATAGAGTCTCGAACACCATTGGGTGCCTGCTCACGTACTTGACCGGCGTGGTGTAGCCGCTCTCCGGCTGCACCGTCTTGACGGCCGCCACGATCGCCGCCAGGGCCGACTCGATCACTCCTGCGCTCATGTGGTCACGAGGGCCTCGCGGACTCGCTCCGCGAACAGGGCGCGGATATTCTCCCGCTCCGCCTCCATCGCTGGCGCGAGGAACGGGATGGCGCGCTGCTGGCGGGCCTCCTGGTGGACGTGTTTGGCGAAGTGAACGTCGCTCGGCTCGTAGGCCCGGCCGGCGGCGCCCTGCTTCCGCGTCACCCCGAACGACAGCGCCACCAGGTTGGACAGCGCCGTCACTCCCCCGGACCAGCGCAGGGCTTGCTTGCGGACCGGGTAGATGTCATGCGCCGGGATCGTGCCGCCCAACTCCAGGATGCGGCCGTACGGCACCAGCGCCAGAACACCGACCTGCCCTTGCCAGCCATCCTCGGTTTTGCGTGCCGGGATCTTGTGGATGGCGCGGCGCAGCCGCCCGGTGTTGACGCGCGGAAACCCCGGCCCGCCGAAGGACTCCTTGATCCGCGTCTGCAGAACCCGCGTCGAATCGTCCGTGGTGAATTTCAGGGCATAGGCCACGCGCTTGCTCAGCGTATCGAGTCTGCGCTTGGCCTCCTCCGCCCCGACGATCTTGATCTCCAGGCTCACGTCACGGCTCCGGCGCAAAGGGGCGGGTGTAGAGGTCCAGGATGTCGCGGTGGCGCTCTGGCAGCTTGTCGAGCAGGTTCACGCTGCGCTGCCCGTCGCTGCGGCTCATAATGTTCCACTCCTTACGGTCCGTGTGCTTCCAGTACATGGCGCAGAGTTCCTTGACCACGAGTTTCAGATCGTCGGGGATCGCGCTGTAGCCGGCCGTGTAAGTCAACACCACGTTCTGCACACCGCGCGCCCAACGCCCCGGGTAGTACACGGACGAGCCCGGCACCTGCGTCTGCCCTGGTTGGCGATAGAACAGCCCATCGTCCAGATCCACGATCACATCCGCCGTGGGCGCGTAGCCGGTGGAGACAGCCAGCGTCGTGCCGTTCTCTGTGGCGGCGGGTGCCGGGCTAGCTGCCACGGGCGAGCGCATGGCCATGATCGAACGGCGCCCGTTGCCGTTGCGGATCTCGGTGTAAGCGCGCAGGTCGAAGTCCCGGCTGCATCGCGATCTCACAGCCTGGGAGGCCGCGGCGATGATCGACGCCAGCGCGGTGTCCTGTGCCGTATCCGCAGGGAAGCCCATATACTGTCGAGCCTCCTGAAGTGTGATCAGGTCCGCCACCGGGCGTCAATCCTTCGTGAGCTTCTGTGCGCGCAGGCTGGCCACGCATGCGAGGGGCACGTCGGCGTAGCAATCCTCGTCAACGGCGATATGGATCACCTCATCGCCGACCGGGACGCCGATCATGCTATCCGGGCTGACGTTCAAGCGCATCCGCGTGGTGCCTTTCGGGCTCGGCCTGGGCCCTCGTTCCTCGACCGGAGCCGGCTTCCATCTCTCCTTCGCCATCTCGTTTCTCCTGTGGCGAACCGGCCGGAGGCCCCCTCGCCCCCGGCCAGCCGTCAGCTTCTTAGCCCTTCCACACGTTGTAGAGCAGCCCGCATCCTCCGGTGAAGATGCCCTCCAGCACCCCGTTGCACCGCACGTCGAAGGGGTAAATCGGCCCAGTCGACGCCGTGCTGGCGTAGTCCCACCGCTCCCAGTCGTGCGATCCGACCCACTGGAACGGGGCCAGAGCATTCGCGTCCGGGTAGGGGATCTCCGTCGGCAGGATCACGATCGTTCCAGGGGCCAGCCACGGCTCCACGTCCACCGGGCAGATGTCCCCGGTCGTGGCGTTCAGGATCTCCCCGACGTGCGCGCCGATCGTCATGTTCATGCGGCCCTCGGCCGTCGGCGTCGCGAAGATCTGCATCGAGTTGCTGATGATGCCCTTCGCTGCCAGGAGCCGCGCGTCGAGGCCCGACATGATGACGCGGAACTTCCCGATCTTCGCGTTCTGGTAGATGGATGCGAAGGCGTCCTGCAGCTCCACCACCTCACCCTTCGCCGCCGTCCCGACCAGAACACCGTTCACGTTCTTCAGGTACGCGCCAGAGCCGGCGGCGATCAACTGCGGGATGATCCCGTCGTAGGCATTGGCGTCGTCCGTCTCGTCGGCCGCCGGCACCGCGGCATCGGTCCCGATGGCGCCGGTCCCCGCGAGCGAGAACAGCGTGACCTGGGTCTGCGTCACGATGCACTCGGCCTTGAGGTTCGCAGCACCGGTCGTGGTCCCGACGAACACGATGTAAGCGACCGCCCCCGGCACGGCCGCCCAGGTGATCTTGAGCGACTTGTTGGTCGGGGTCTGAGAGCCGCTGTTGCCCTCCGCGCCGATCTGCGTCATGCCGCAGCCGGTCACGGCGGTGGCACCCAGGGCGATGGTCTGGAGCTTCGCTTGGAGCACACCCACGGGCGTCAGCATGTTCTCGCTGTTGGCGTTCGTGTCCGCGAGGTTGATCATGTCGCTGGCCACGCGGTTGAACGCGAACAGGTTCATGGCCACGATGCGCGCGTAGTACGTGGTGGCACCGGCGGTGATGCCTCCGGCTGTGGTGCCGAGCGCGACGGTCGGGGCCGCGGGGGCTCCGCCGAGCGCCGTGAGCGTGGCACCCAGGAACGCCTGGCCTTCGAGCTTGAGGGCCAGAAGGAGCGCGTTGCGCGTCTCCTTCGCCAGGGCGTCGTCGAAGCCCTGGGATGCGGCCTGCGCCTCGCGCGTCACCTTGCCCTGGATCGCAGCCACCTTGAAGGCGGCCGAGGGGCTCGAGAGCGACGTGGTGAACAGGGAGCCGGCGGCCGATTCCGTCGAGAACAGCTTTGGGCTGCTCAGGGACGTGATGACGCGCCAGTTGTCGCTGTTGGCCCCGGGCTTGACGATCCGGGGGATGGTCTTCTGGAACGGCGACAGCAGCGGCACGAGCTGCTTCGCCGGGGTCTGGAGGTTGTAGCCGACGAGGCCGACGGCGAGGTCGATCGCCTTGCGCATCTTCGGATCGTTCTGCGCCGCCTTGATGGCCTCCTGGGCCTTCTCCAGGGTCTGCCTGGTCAGTTCTGCGAGGTCCATGTGAGTCTTTCTCCTCTGCAGCCGTCAGGGCTTGCGCGGCTGCGCTTGGATGTGCTTGATGGAGAGCTCGGCGGCCCGCATCAAGAGGCGTTCCTTGAGCTCGGGCTGCCGTTCGGCTTCGGCCATCGTGGTAAGCGCGACGGCAACGTCCATATCCGTCGCACCGTCGCCGGTGGCCCCCGGTAGACTCTTCGGAGCGGACGCCACCGGACGCCCTATGGATGCCGGCTGTCCTTCCAATTTCCGCAAGCGCTCCTCGATCGACTTGATCGGGGCCACCATGCCCTTCACCTCGTCGATTGCCTTGGCAAGCACTCCTTCCGGAATGGAAGTGGACGGCAGTTCAGACTTCTTCTCTTCGGCCGGGGCTTCCTCCTCACCGGCCGGCTTGTCTTCCGCCGGAATCTCCTCCTGATCCGCGGCGTCTTTGCACATCTTGCACTCGGCACCCATCGCCATCGTCGCCTTGCACATGGCATGGCACATTTCGTGCATCGCCTGCATGTTGGCCTTCACGTCAGGCTCAGCTTTCAGCCGTTCAGCCTGCGTGGGCGATAGAGCCTTCAGGAGTGAGTTCAGGCGCGCCAGCGCGGCCATGCCCTCGAGAGGAGCGGGCCCGCCCGGCGCCGTCAACGCGCGCACCTGCTGCTGCATCTCGTTCCCAAGGAACTCCAGCAGGGAGTCGAAGGCAGCCGCGAGGACCACCACGTCGGCCTTCTCGACCTCAGAGTCCATGCCCAAGGTCATCTCCCATATCTCGCAGTCAATGGCGCACATGATGCCGTGCAGGGCCTCGATGGCCGGATGCACGCTCGGCCCTTCGCTGTGCGGCAGGGCTGCACCGGGGATCTGCTTTCGCACTTTCTCCAGGGCGCGCATGAACCGCTCGCGCGGCATGTTCAGCTTCAGATTCCCGACTACGGCCTGCACGCCGTCCTTCAGGCTGACCGTGCGGAACGAGTCGTCCTTGAAGTCGCCCGGGTCGCGCTGGCGGATGTGATAGGAGTCCTCCGTTTCATCGACGGCGCCGCCCTTGAAGTCGTGCTCGCGCGCCCACTTCTTCGCATCGTCGGCACTCTTGAATTTGTCCCTCGAGAGCACAAGCGTCTGGATCGTTGTGGGGTCTTTCTTCTCCCAGCCCTCCTCGGGAGCCGGCGGGAGGGCTGGCCCGGGCCAGATCACCTTGACTTGCTTCTCGATCGGCACTGTCTCGGCTGGCGAAGCACCCGCCATCTTCACCACGCTGAACACCGCACTTGGGCAGGCGGGGTTGTCCACCAAGCTGACCTCCACTAGGTCGTACTCGGTGATCACGTTCACGTTCTTACCGCCGATCTTCCGGCGCTCGGACTTCTTCGGGTTCCCGCCGATGCTGAAGCCGGTGTAGACGCGCTCGCGGGTCTTGGCCCACGCCTGGTCATCGACGATCTTCCCGCCCAGGTTGATGCCCTTCTTCTCCTCGTCCGGAGTCCATTCCAGCACCCGCCCCGCGGCGATGGGCTGGTGCATCTCGCGGATGTTGCCCTGGCTCGCGCCGTCGGTGGCTTTCTCGAACTGGTCCGACCACGCGGCGAAGGCGCGCTTGCTGGCGTCGAACGACACCACCTCGCCCTGTTTGTCGAGCTCCTCGACCGTGGCGAAGCCCCACACCTCGCGCCGCTCCTCGTCGATCTTCGTGATCGGAACGTACAGTTTCAGCATCGCAGCCTCCGCTTGTCGGTTCTGGTCGTGCACAAAAAAAGAGCCCCGTGAGGTCGTGGCCCCACGAGGCTCTTTGATTGTGTCCTGCTCCGGCGACCCGTCAGTCTCCGGAACCCGTTAGCTCGCTGTGTCAGTCCCTCCGCCCTCGACCTTCGCCTCGATCACGATAGCCGGAGATTCCAGCGTCCCATTGACGATTAGCCGGTCCGCGTCGCGCATCGGCAGATTGGCGGGCTTCACCTCAAGATGCCCCTCGTGGTACTGATGCACGATCGTCCACAGCAGGCGCATGAGCCACAGGCGATCCTCCAGCAGCTTCTCGGCCTGCTGCTGCAAGCGCTGACAGGCCACGATCAGATCGCCCTGGCCGCGCGCCTGACGCGCTAGGTCAACCGCCATTGCGTGCTCGTGAGGAGTTACGATCTGGCCGCCGTTGCCGGGGAAGCGGAGGAGGCTCACGCTCCATTCTCTCCGTACAGGATGTAATCCTCGATCATGCGCGCCACTTCCTTGGCCTTCTCATCAACCATGGCACGCGCCAAATCCCCGAGAGGGCCACTCATGTGCAGCACTTCTTCGAGCCCCGTCACGCCGCCCCTTCCTCTTCTGGAGTGAAATCGCGCCTGCAATTCGGATGCCCTAGCGGAAACTCCATCGACTTCTCCAAGTCCCACACCTCGCCGTTCACTCCCGGCTCGGAATCGTCGTGGCCATCTTCGAGGCACCCCGGGCCGTCCAGCACACGGACTCTTTCTATCCCCGCGCCCTTGTAGGTGTCGACTGCACCGCGATTCAGCGCGAAGGCCGCCTCGGTCCGCGCGATCATGTCGCTGCGCCAGTCCCAGATACTGCCGCCCTCGATGGCCTGCTGCAGCTGCTTCTCTGTCCAACCCTCCTCAAGCGCACGCGCTACGGTGCTGCGGATTTGCTCGCGCACGCTCTGCGGAACGCTCCACTTGGCGCTCGGGTTGGGGATCAGCTCACCAGTCTCTGAGAGCTTCATGCCGATGAGCTCGGCACCGCGCGCGCGGGCATACTCCGTGGCGGCTGCATCAGTCAGCCCGAACGCCACCTCAAGGCTGGCTGCATCCGCGGCCAGTACCTCGCCCTCCAGGTAGGCGCTCGCCAAGGGCTTCTCCAGGTTCTCCGCCAGAACGCGCCACTCGAAGGCGCGATCCAGTTCGCCGTCGAGCGTGTCCTCAGCCTTCTGCGCGGCGGCCCGGAAGCGGGGCAGGATCAGGGACGCCACGCCTGGTGCCCGAGTGCGGAAGTGTTCGGAGACCACGGTGCGCAGATTGCGCTCCAACCGGATGCGGCGGCGCGCGGCTACCAGTGGCCTCCGAGCCTTGACCAGTGCGCGGAATCCCCAATCCACGTCCTCCTGCGTGCGGGCGGACTGGAGCCATTCCGCGATGGCCCGCAGGCGCCCAGCAGGGATGGCGGTGGACTCGAAGGGGCGCTGAGGCTTCCCGGCGCGCAACGCCTTGAGGGCCACCTTGCGCCACTTCCGCAGGTCCTCAGCCTCTGCCTTCGTGGCCGGCAGAGGCGGCACCGCTGCCAAGGCGGGATGAACGCCCCCGCCCGCAGTCAGCAGGCTGGGAGCAGCAGCTAACGCAGGGTGTAGGCCCGGCGGCGGCGTCCCTCCACCAATAGCCAGGATGCCGCCGTCCGCCAGGCTCTCAGCAGAGAGCAGCATCGGCCCCGAGGGGGTCATCACGAAACGCGGGATGTTCGTCTTGGGCTTGCCTTCCCTCTCTAACGCGTCGTCGATGGTCCAGATCCCGGCCTTGACCTTCTCAACCGCGATGCGGGACTCCAACTCCTCGTCCGCCGCCTTCTCGTCGGTGAATTTGAAGTGCAGGCCGCGGAAGCCCAGGAACTCCTGAATCTCGCGGTCAATGATCCCCTCGACCCACTTCTGCAGCGGCTTGATGCCGCTGTCCGTCTCGGCCGCGTCGGCCTGCTCGGAGGTGGAGCGGTTCATCATCTTCGCGATCGGAAGCGGCGAAACACCGAAGGCCCAGGCGACGATGCGCACCAGGAACTCGTCGAAATCGTACTTCCACTCCTCGTGACCCTTTGGGTAATCGGCGCCGCCGCCGGGCATGAGGCGCACGCGGCGGCGCGCGGCACTGTCGCCTGATAGCAACTCGTCAAGGTGGGCTTGCGCCTGCTTCATCTGCTCGGCCGACCATTCCTCCGGCACCTTCCAGAACATATCGGGAATCGTGCCATCGGTGTACCATGCGAGATAGTGCATCTGCCGGCGCAAGATCAGATTTAGGGTCACCAGGACGCGCTCGACGGGGCTCTGGCCGTAGGCCATGTGGGCGCGTGGGTGACGTGGCGCATAGACCAACTCCACCTTCGACTGACCACCATCGCCTGTCGAGTCCGATGTCCCCCAGGGCATCGTGTACTCGGTTTCCGGGCGCCCGAGGATGATCTGCTGGTAGCCCGGAAGCGGTGGCCCGGGGACCATGCCGAGCACGTCAACGAGCGGCTTGATCGTCGTCCCGTCCAGCACCACCAGCCCGAACGGCTCACCGGCACGCGTGCGCCAGCGGTACAGGGACAGCGCGTCGATAACCAGGACCTCTTCGAGCAGCTTCATCAGGAACGAGTCGAAAGTGTGGTTCGGCGCCGGTCTCTCCATGAACGCCTTGACGCTGGAGATCTCCGAAGTCTTGCTTCCGCCCTCGTGCTCGTCCGTGTGGATCTCCCAGGAGAACCCGGCGAGACTGGCCTTGACATCCTCGATCACCACACGCACCACGTCGGTGTCGCCCAACGCGCGCAGAACACCGAACGGCGTGATGCCCAGGTACTCGCTGCGCGGGACGTAGGTGACGTTGTAGCCGACGAACGGGAAGAATTGTCTGGCATCCGCTGGCTGCCCGTAGGCCGGCGTCAGGGGCGGATTGACTGCCGGCGTGCGCCCATCCCAGGCTGGATCGGAAGGCCGCGGCTTGCCCCAAGCCGGAGAGGTCGGAGCAGGGCGCCCGTCAGGGCCGAACAGCAACGGGACGCGCTGGACGGCTTCAGGCACGGACGGGCTCTCCCTTCCTGGGCAGCCTGCCGGAGCCTGCTGCCGATGCACCGGCACGCCGCTCGCGGACTTCATCTTCGAGCATCTGAAGATACGCCGCGGGGCCACTGCTCGCGGAGCCGACGGCGATCGCAACAGCCATCACCGTATCATCGTGCATCCCCTCGGGCGCTGAGAACGACCAGACCAGGGAAGCCGGGCTGCGCAGGCTTCGGAAGACCCTGAACTCCTCAAGCATCTCCGGGACTTTCGCCAGTTTCAATTTGCCCTCGCGGGCCAGCGAGATGATCTGCAGAAGCGCGGCTCGCTTGTTCTCGTTGTTCGTCCACCACCCCTGCACCCGCGGGTACAGGTGCGTCAGCTCGTCGAAGATGGCCTGCCCCATGTCGTTGAGCTCGACTACCCCGAGGGCATTGTTCCAGTGCTTGCAGGTCTCGGCGATCACGCTCTTGAACCTGGTGCTGTCGCCTCCGCGCAGACGCACGATGTTGTCGACGGTCATACACTGAAGGCAGAGCACCGCGCCCACAGTGTAATCGCGCCGCAGGCCGATGTCCCAACCGATCGCGTAGCGGTGTCCTGGGTGGGGCGCACTCGAAGGATCGAGACAGAACAGCTTCTGGATCGTCTCTTCGTCGAACAGTGATTCCTCGGGTGTGGCCCATTCGGCCTCGTAGAGCTGCGCAAACTCCGAAGGGAGCATCGTGCGCCGCTTGTAGTCGATCGACGCTTCGTACTCCGCGCGCTCGGAACCTGAAAGCACAGCCGCATGGTCTGCCCACGTCCACTTCAAGAAGGCCATCCGCGGCTGGTTCATCGGGTCCTGGGCCTGAATCGCAATCTTGTGGAACTGAGAGCCCGCCACGTTGGCGTTGCCGAGGTAACGGATCGGGCCAAGCGTGGCTGCCAGACGAGACACGAGAATCGAGTGGGCCTGGCTTGTCAGGAGCTCCGCCTGGTCGATCACCATCCAATCAACCGAGGGGCCGAGCAGGTTTTCGTCACGCTCCCAAGATACGAAGTCGATGCGCGTGCCCTGCTTAAAGTGCAGGCGCATCGGCTCCATCCTCGAGCGCGCAAGGATCCTAGACTCCACTGACCAGTCCTTGAGTTTCGTGTAGGCGACTTCGGCCTGCTTGTGCGTAGGGGCTGCCCACCAGCCGATCGATTTCCGCGTAATGCCGCGCGCCAGCGCCCAGGCACTTGCACCATAGGTCTTGCCAACCGTCTGCACCGCACCGAGCACCACCAGCTCTTTCGCTGGATGAATGAACAGCTCGTTCTGAGGGCCACGCAGGGGTGGAAGCACGATGGTGACGGGCGCCTGCTCGATAACCGCCGGAGGAGAAGGCATCATCGACCGCCCCCCGGAGTAAGGGGCGCGCCCGAATCAGAGACACACCGGAACGTCATGCCCGCGGTGAGATCCCCAGTGACGCTGAGGTCAAGGCTCGCGGGGCTCGGGTAAACCTTGTCGAGGAGCTTGGCAAGAATCGTATCGCTCTCCCGGGCGCGCTTCTTCAGGTGCGCACGGCCTTCGGCAGACTCGAAGAACTTCTTCCAGAACTGGCGGAACTCGATGTTCGCCCCGCGCTTGTTCTTACTGCCCGGTGGTCTTCCGATCTTTCGTCTCGGTGCATCGACCAA
>Ga0214473_10002258_pt1 | contig 23846 bp, 20 predicted proteins | sample RVTome_7_FD_203509 | JGI IMG/M metagenome (GOLD analysis project Ga0214473, IMG submission 203509) | Soil microbial communities from uranium-contaminated site in the Upper Colorado River Basin, Wyoming, United States - RVT98D197 | ecosystem: Environmental > Terrestrial > Soil > Contaminated >... | reverse complement strand
AACGGGATTGTCTCGGGCTCGAGAAGCTATGGCGAGGAAGAGCTCGTGATCGGCCGACGCGACGAGTCGAATGTCGGCACCTCCCGGGAGGAAGTGATCCGCTATATCGAGGACAATTCCTGGCGGCTCGAGATCGAGGAGTTCGCGGACGCCATCCTGAACGGACGCCAAATCCAGCATGGCAGCAGCGCCGACGCCCTCGCGACGATGAAACTCGTCTACAGTATCTACTGGGCCGACCCGGAGTGGCGCGAAGCCTTCCGGGTCGAGAGGCCGTCTTGAGCGCGGGCGGGACGAAGCCCGAAAGGAGAAGTCGCATGGAGGACGCCGCGCACCGTGGGGTGATGGGGACGGCAGCGGGAGATGCACGGGAGTTCGCCCGCGAGTACCTGGCCTACGTCGCCGACCTCCTGGATCGGCTGGATGTCGCCGTTATCGCGCGGTTCATCCAGGAGCTCGAGGCGGCGCAGGAACGTGGGCGCACGATCTTCCTGATCGGCAACGGTGGATCAGCCGCAACCGCGTCGCACATGGCGAACGACATCGGGTTGGACGTCTTTAAGAAAACCGGCGGGGCCCGGGCCTTTCGCGTCCTGGCCCTGACCGACAGCGTTCCGATGCTGACGGCGATTGCCAACGACGAAGGCTACGAGAACGTGTTCCTGCATCAGTTGCGGATTCACTACCGGCCGGGAGACCTGCTGGTGGCCATCTCGGCCAGCGGCAACTCGCCGAACGTGCTCGCTGCGGCGGAGTGGGTCAGCCGGCAGGGCGGCGCGGTCCTCGGGCTGGTGGGTTTCGACGGGGGCAAGCTGAAGGGGCTGTGCGATGTGGTAATCCACGTCGAGACCCCCAAGGGCGTGTACGGACCGGTGGAAGACGTCCACATGGTCATGGACCACCTGGTGACCCGTTACCTGTCGAGCCGGCCGACCGCGGAAGCGAGCGGCCGAGGGTGAGCGTTGGTTTGCGGGGGGACTGAGCTCGCGGCATATCTGGCGCTCGCATGCGAGGTGGCCGAGAACTCGGCGGGCTCCATGCGCCGGGGGCGGGATGACCGCGTGGTGGCGGATTCGCCCAGGGATGTGAAGATCGAGGCGGACCTGAGGCTGCATCGGCTGATCGTCGAGCGGTTGACCAAGGACACGCCGTACCCGGTCCTGTCGGAGGAGGGGAGCGGCCTCCAGACGACCGGCGCCGTCCCCGAGCACCGATGGATCATCGACCCGCTCGACGGCAGCCTCAACTTCTCGCGGGGCATTCCCTTCAGTTGTATCTCGATCGCCCTCTGGAGAGGCATGGAGCCGCTGCTCGGCGTCGTAAACGACATGAACCGCGACGAGCTGTTCTCGGGGCTCGCCGCCGGCGGGGCGTGGCTCAACGGACAGCCGGTGCGCGTGAGCGATGTGGAGACGAAAGGTCAGGCCATTCTGGTCACGGGGTTTCCCACCGCCGGGGATTTCTCCGGCGCCGCCCTCTCGGAGACCGTCTCCGAGATCCAGGCCTACAAGAAGGTCCGCCTGCTGGGGTCCGCGGCACTCTCGCTGGCCTATGTGGCCTGCGGACGGGCCGATGCGTACCAGGAGAACAATATCGCGATCTGGGACGTGGCGGCGGGGCTGGCGATCGTGAAGGGGGCTGGAGGGATCGCCGGCTTCAGGACCGGCGACAAGGAGAACAGGCTCATCGTGAGAGCCGCGAATCCCCGCCTATTCCATAAGATGGCGAGCATCGACGCGGGCACGGGAACGGTCCGGTGAGATGACACTTCTCAAGGCACGGCTGCGCAGTCGCGAGATGTCGTTAGGGTCGTGGGTGGCCTTTCCCTGCGAGGCGACGGTCGAGGTCATGGCACGTGCGGGGTTCGAGTGGCTCGTGATCGACATGGAGCATGCGCCCATCGGCGTCGCCGACGCGGCGCGGCTCATCCGGATCATCGATCTGGCCGGCCTGCCCGCGCTCTGCCGGCTCCCCGCCAACGATCCGGTTCTGGCGAAGACCATCCTCGACGCCGGTGCCGTGGGTATCATCGTGCCGACGGTGCAATCGGCCGAGGAGGCACGGCAGGCGGTCGACGCCGTGTACTACCCCCCGCGGGGGAAGCGCGGCGTGGGACTCGGGCGGGCCCACGCCTACGGGCGCGAGTTCGAGGCGTATCGGTCGCGGATCAATGAAACGCTGATCGCCATTGCGATGATCGAGACGCGGGCAGGCGTCGAGAATGTCGAGGCCATCGCCGGGACCGACGGGATCGACGGCCTGCTGATCGGGCCCTACGACCTGTCGGGATCCTACGGCCGCATCGGGCAGCTCGACCACCCTGACCTGCTGGTGGCCAAGCAGCGGGTGCTGGAGGCGGCAGCCAAGGCCGGGATCGGGAGCGGCCTGCACGTGGTCCATGCGAGCGAGGAGGCGATTGACACTGCCGTGCGCGAGGGCTACTCGTTCCTCGCGGTCGGCGTGGACATGATTCTGCTGGGCGGCGCGGCCAGGGCCGCGGTGGACATGGCCGCGCGGGCGACGCGTCGCGGGACCTGAGGCCGCGGCACAGGGACCGCTCCTCAATTCTTCAGTTCGGGCCGCGCCAGGACGTGGTGCCGGGAAGGGTGATCATGGCTATCTCTACCGTGCTGGTGACCGGGGCGGCTGGCGGTATCGGGTGGGTGGTGACGCGGCTCCTGCGCGAGCGGGGGATCCGCGTCGTCGCGTGGGATGACCTCACGACGGGTATGAAGCGCAACGAAGATCCGGGCGTCACCTGGGAGTACATCGACGTGGCGGATCCGTCGGTGCCGCAGCGCCTGAGCGCGCAATCCATCAATGCCGTGGTCCACTGCGCGGCTCGGCTCGCCGACCGCTCGATGCAGGAGCCCTCGGCGGATGTCCGGACCAACGCCCTCGGGAGCATACAGGTGTTCGAGTGGTGCGCGCGGGCGCAGGTCGAGCGAGTGGTGTACCTGAGCTCGTCGGCCGTGTACGGCGACCCCCCGGCCGAGCCCATCAAGGAGAGCGCGCCGCTGCGCCCCGGCACGATCTATGCGGCGTGCAAGGTCGCCTGCGAGGCCTTTCTGAGAATCCTCGAGAAGGGCTACGGGCTCCGCTGGACCGTGCTCCGGTTGTTCCCCACCTACGGGCCCACCCACCGTCCGAGCAAGACGCAAGGCATTCTCAACGTCATGCTGACCCAGTTGGAAGCCGGGAACGAGGTCATCGTCAAGGGCTCACTGGAGCGAGTCCGGGATCTCGTGTACGTCGAGGATACGGCGCGAGCCATCGTCGATTCGCTATTCGCCGAATCCGCGCGGGGCCGGATCTTCAACGTGGGCTCGGGCCAGGCAAACACCGTACGGGAGATGATCTATTTCATCGCCGAGGCCCTCGGGCGATCACCGGACCAGCTCCGGATCAAAGAGCTGGAGGGGACGCCCGGTGACCCCGACTACAACGTCGCGGACATCTCTGCGCTCCGCAGCGCAATCGGCTACAAGCCTGTCTTCGATCTGCGCACCGGCATCCAGCGCCTGGTGGGGTCGAGGCGCTCGAGCTGACGGGCGCGGCGCGCGCCCGACGGGGGAGCGGTGAGATGAGAGAAACCGACATCCGGCCGGAGGACCTGCTGGCGAGATACCTCGACCTGTCCCTCCAGGACGGCGCGGCCATGGACCGGACGGCGTTCGTTCGGGTGGCGTGCCCGGCCTGCCAGGGCGAACGCACGGCGCCGAAGCTCGAGAAGAACGGGTTCGCCTTCGAGCGGTGCCTGGAGTGCGGCTCCGTGTTCTGCTCGCCGCGCCCCACGCAAGAGGCGCTGAACCGGTTCTACGAGGAGGGCGCTTCCTCCGAGTACTGGGCCCGAGTGTTCTTCCCGGCCGTGGGCGAAACGAGGCGGGAGAAGCTCTTCGCCAAGAAGGCGCGGGAGATCGGCAAGCTGATTCCGCCACGCCCCGAGGACGGAGGGCTCACCATCTGCGATGTGGGCGCGGGCTACGGCATCTTCCTCGAGGAACTGGGCAAGGTGTTCCCCCGGGCCTCGCTCCACGCCATCGAGCCCGGCCCGGACCTGGCTGCGGCATGCCGCGCCAAGGGCATCGAGACCCTGCAGGCATACGCCGAGGAGGCGAAGACGTGGGCCGGCCGCTTCGATCTGGTGCTGTCCTCCGAGGTGATCGAGCACGTCTTCTCGCCCGAGCGGTTCGTCCGGGCCCTGTTCAAGCTGACGAGGCCGGGCGGGGCGGTTATCCTTACCGGTCTCGGCTACGAGGGGTTCGACATCCTGGTGCTCCAGGAGAAATCGAAGAGCATCTTCCCGCCCCACCACATCAACTTCCTCAGCGTCCAGGGCTTCGAGTCGCTGTTCCGGCGGGTGGGCTTTGGACGGGTCGACGTTTGGACGCCGGGAGAGCTGGATGTAGAGCGCGTCCTGACCAGCGGGCACGCCCCGGAGTTCCTCGAAGTCATGTCCCGCCGGCCCGACGCGCTGGAGCAGTTCCAGGAGTTCCTGCGCGGCGCCAAGCTCAGCTCCCACGTGTGGGTCCTGGCGCGAAAGTCCGCCGCCTGACGTGACGATCGCCCTGGCACCTCATGGCGCTCGCCGATTTCAGGTTCAGCCCCTTCCACTGCCCTCGTCAGTGCGAGCGCGTCTTCGACCAGTAGTGCTGCCGGCACCGACGGCACTCATCTCAGGCCAGTCCGCGCGCGCTGTTCCTCCATAGTCAGGGGATGGAATGAGCATCTTCATCGAGCCGGACTTCAAGACGTACTACGAAAAGTATCCGCTTGTGCTGGTGGATGTTGGGGCAAGTGGCGGACTTGAAGGGAACTGGGCGGCGGCGGCGAAATATCTCCGCGTCATCGGATTCGACGCGGACGAGCGAGCGTCGGATGGGGACACCCGCGGAGCCGGGTCGATGGTTCTGCTGAAGGTTGGCCTCCACAAGGAGAAGGGTGCGCTCACGTTCTACCAGGCACGGAAGCAGCGAACTTCGTCGATATTCCGGCCAAACCGGGCTCTGCTCGACCGATTCAACTTGCCAGAACGGTTCGATATCGTCGGAACCAATATCATTAGCCCGGATTATTCGTGAAGTCGCTTCGCACGTTGGAACGGTCCCCTCACCCTGGCCCTCTCCCACGGTGGGGAGAGGGAACCAAGAATTGTGCCCCTCTCCCTCGATGGGAGAGGGCGCGGGTGAGGGTGGTATCAGGGATTCGTGAATAATCCGGGTTAGCGTCGATACGCTCGACCACCAATTGCGCGAGCACGACATCGCGGACGTGGATTTCATCAAGGTGGATACTCAGGGCAGCGAGTTGTTCATCCTGCAAGGCGCTACGCACGCATTGCGCGCCGGCGCGTTCGGGGTCGAGGTCGAAGTCGAGTTCGCCGAGATGTACGAAGGTCAGCCGCTATATGCCGATGTGGATAAGTTCCTCCGACCCATCGGATTTGAGCTCTTCGATTTGAAGCTCTCTCACATGAAGCGATCCGCCGGGAAGCAATGGGGCAAGAGAAAGGGGCAACTGATTTATGGCGACGCTCTCTACCTCAAGGATTCCCCGCAACTTGCCGCGATGCTTCAAGGACTTCCCGAGGAGCAGCAACGAGGCAAAGTACTTCGGGCGCTGTCCATTTGCTTCCTCTACGGATACTTCGACTTTGCATTTGAGATATTCGAGTGCCAGCGGCATTTGTTCGATGAGAAACAGCGCACCGCTGTCCTGACGAGAATCCGGAGCACTCGGTCCCTGTCGAGCAGAATCCCGATCTTCCGCGGACGGCAGCGACTTGCGCACCTCCTTTCAAAGCTGTGGGAAGTGGTCGAGCCAACGTATGAGTCGGGCACGACTTACCAGAGGCATCTGGGCAACTTGTAGACGCGGTGCCCATGAGTGTGCAGGCTAGGAGAGTCGCACCTGCGATGGCGACATTCATCAGAGAAGCTCGCATAGCGGACAAGGTCGTCTTCGTGGACGGGGTGTCCGGATCCGGTAAGTCGATTCTTGGTCCCATCCTGGCGAGCTTCGACCGGGTGGAGCGGTACCGCCTCGACTGCGTCTACGAGCACGTCGCGGTGCTGCACAAGTTCGGGAAGATCGAGGACGACGCGGCCAGCGTGCTGATCCGGATGCACCTCGACGAGGCGCTGTACCACTCGATGATCTCGCGGGAGATCAATTTCCGCCCATTCGACCACACCGGCTTCCTGAACAACCCGTTCCGCCTAAGATCCATCGCCCGCCTCTTCATGAAGGACGGCGGCGCCGCCGTCGAGCGGATCAAGCGGATCAAGCCGATCTTCCAGGTGAACTGCCACCAGATGTTCCCGGCGATCCGGGTGGCGTTCCTGGCCTTCGGGCCTCGTCTGCGCGCGGTCGAGATGGTGAGGCACCCGCTGTTCGTGGTGCAGCACTGGGTGCAGTTCGGCATGGAGCGGTACGGCACGGAGCCGCGGGATCTGACGCTCTGGATCAAGAGCAGCACCGGCGAGCCCGTGCCCTGGTTCGCGCACGGATGGGAGGAGGAGTTCCTGCGCCTGGCGCCCGTGGACCGGGCCATTCGGACCGTCCACTGGCTGTCGCACGAGCGCGACATCGTCCTGGAGAAGGCGAGCCAGGAAGAACGGCGCCAGGTGCTGCTTATCCCTTTTGAGCGCTTCGTGGCGGACCCGTGGCCCTTCCTGCGCCGCCTGGAGGAGTTTCTGGGGGCGAAAACGACGACGGCGACGAGAGGGGTCCTCAAGCGGCAGCGGTGCCCGCGGAGCATTCTGACCGCCGGCCGTGGGCACAAGCGGTCGGGGTGGAAGAAGCCGGACCCATCGGCCACGAACCAGGCCGAATTCCGCCGGGTCAGGGACGCGATCGAGAGCAAAGCCTCGGCCGAGGCGGGAGCGCTCTTGTGGGAAATGTGCGCGGACTACGAGCGGCGGTTCCCCTTCGACGTGGCGTGAGGACCGGCGTGAGCCTCCAGGCGGTCCTGCAGAAGCTGAAGAGTGCCACGGTGCGCGACACGGCCGTCTACATGGCTGGAAGCGTCCTGGGGCAGGGGATCAACGTCCTCGTGCTGCCGGTGTTCACGCGCTACCTGAGCCCCGCAGACTACGGGATCTTCAATTACACCAACTCGTTCGTAACCTTCTTCGCGGTCTTCCCGACGCTCTCCCTCAACTCGTTCGTGCTGCGCTTTTACTTCGACGCGGCCACAGAGGAGGAGAGACGGCGGCTCTTCGGGACCATCTACGTGTTCGTTGCGTCCCTGGGCTTCGGGCTGCTGGTCCTCGAGTTGCTTACCGTTCCAGTGATGATCCGGGCGTTCAATATCAGAGTTCCGTTCTACCCGTATATCGCCATCGCGCTGATCACGAGCTTCCTGGAAAGTCTGACCGTCATCCCGCTGGCGCTGTTCCGGGCGAAGCGACGGGTCGTGCAGTTCTTTCTGCTGACGTTCGGCCAGGCAGCGATCGCCGTGGCGTCCGGGCTCGTCCTGATCGTCGGGTTCCGGATGGGGCTGCTGGGGCGCTACTACGGGGTCCTGGTCACCGACATCGCGTTCGCGATCATCACGCTGGTCGTGATGCTGCGGAGCGTGCGCTTCTGCCTGGACCGGGAAGTGGTCGCCAAGGGACTGCGGTTCTCCCTCCCGCTTCTCCCGGCGGCGGTGTCGTCCGTGGTCATGTTGATGGGCGATCGGATTATCCTTGAGCGGTACGTCGAGGTCTCCGCCATCGGCATCTATTCCGTCGCGCTGATGCTGGGGACGGCCGTGCAGATCGTGGTGATGGCGTTTTATCGCGCGGTGGAGCCCGAGATCTTCAGCATGGTGAGTCGACGCGGTTTCAAGGAGGACGTCGTTCGTATGAAGAACGCTTTCCTCATGGTGATCATGCTGGGCGGCTCGCTCCTGATCATCTTCTCGCGTGAGATCGTCACCCTCCTGGTCGATGAGCGCTTCTACTCCAGCTACGTGTTGATCCCGTTCTTCGTCGTGACCAACATCCTGCGGGGAGCCAAGATCCTGGTCGGGGTCACCTTCCACGCGTACAAGGTGACCGTGTACGACGCGTTGATCGGGGGCATCGGCGCGGCGACCAGCATTCTTGCAAACCTGGCGCTCATACCGCAGTTCGGGATCCTCGGAGCGGCGATGGCGTCGATCATGACGTACTGGGTTCTGCTCATCGCGTCCACATCGATCAGCGCCAGGGTAACGGACATTCGGTGGGGGGCGATGAAGGACACGGCGAGCATCCTGGTCGTGGTGGCGGTAAGCGTCGTTGTGATGCGGATCGAGATGGGCGGTGTGATGGCGAACGCGCTGACGAAGGCTGCGATCGTTCTAGCGATCGGCGCGTGCATGGTGTATCGGCCGTGGCGGCTGAGGCTCGGCACGTCGTGATGGCGGCGGGCTCGGGCGGCGGGTTGGCGGACCTCGTGCAGGCCTTTCTCGAGTTCGAGGAGGAGAACGGCCTGTTCGCCGTCGAGGTCAAGGGGCGGCGGTTCTGGGACTGCATCCGTCCCTACGTGGTCGAGAAACTGCTGAGCCGCTCCGGTGCGGCAGCCGCGCCCGCGGGGAAGGCAGGCGCGGCGCGCGGGCTGCCATACGCGGCGTACGCGGGCCGGTGCGTCGAAGGGGTCTGGCGGGGGATCGTGGAAACCGTGCGACCGCGAGTCGCCTGCGACGTGGCGGTCGTCAATTTGGACCGATGGAACCTCATCGGGGGCCAGCGGGTGAACATGAACTGCTTCCCGCTGGTGAAGGCCATGTCGCCCAGCCACAGGATCCTCGTCGTGGATCCCGTCGAGATGCGCGCCGACGCCAAGTTGCTCTATCCCGAGAGCGTCGTGCTGTCATCGGGGTTCCACACCGTGGATACCGTCAAGTCGTTGGGTGTGGCGTACAGGAAGCAGGAGAGGGCGCTGTTCCGACAGATTCAGGGAAAGATCCGCGAGCGGTTCGGCGTCTCCGTTGACATCGCCGAGCTGATGCGACAGCACTTCTCTCTGCACCTGGTGTCGTGCGAACGATTCCGGCGGCTGTTCGAGCGGCACCGTCCACGCGCCGTGGTGGCGGCCCACCACGCCTACAGTGCGGCCGAGGCGGCCCACGAGGTCGGCATCCCGATGATCGAGCTTCAGCATTCGATGATCTCTCCCTTCGCGATGGCGTACAACTATCCGGCCTCGCTCCGGATGCCGCAGGTCCCGACGATCCCTGACGTGATGTTCACGTTCGGCGAGTACTGGAACGACAAGTTCAACATGCCGACGCGGAAGGTCGCGGTCGGCTACCCCTTCTTCGAGGCGAAGGCCGAAGAGGTGCGCCGACGGAGGCCCGTGAACTGCGACACCGCGACACGATCGCGGAGCCTGATTGTGATCTCTGGGTACCTGGCCAAGGCGGCGCTGGTGCGGGCGACCCTGGAGCTGTCGAGGCTGCTGCCCGAGAGCACGATTTACTACAAGTTGAAGTTCTCGGACTATCATGGATGGCGCGATCGGTATCCCGAGGAGTTTGCCACGCGGGAGAACATCCGCGTCGTCGACAACGATGAGGTTCCCCTGTACGAGTACTTCTCGATGTGCTCATGGGCGCTCGGCGTTAACTCCGGGGGGCTGTACGAAGCCATGGCGTACGGCCTGACCCCCTTCATCCTTAAGGCGGGACTGTACGAGGAATCTCGCGACCTCTACGAGAACGGCTACGCGTTTCTCGTGGAGGTCGCCGGGGAGATCGCCGCGGCGATCCAAGCAGGGAGAAGGCCGGCGCTGCGCCTCGACCGGGAAAGCTTCTTCAAGAGCGACGCCCTCGAGAACATGGTGCGGGAGATCGGAGAGATCCTAAAGGGGAGTTCTGCTGCCTGCTCGACGTCCGAGGAAGCCGCGTCCCGGCACTACGCGGGTAGCTCGAAGAGGGCAAACTGAGACCGTGCTCGAGGAGACGAGATGCAATTTCTGTGGCAACACCGAGTGGGTGCGGCTCTTCCGTGGTACGGATCGTGTGTACAGGTCGGTTCCCGAGGGTGTGTGGTGCGACGTGGTGCGGTGTCGGGAGTGCGGGCTCGTCTATCTGAGTCCGCGGGTCGAGGAGGGCTCGATCGGGCTCTTCTACCCGGAGAGCGAGTACTACGCCCACCGGGAGTCGACGAGCGGTCCGGGACGGATGGCCCGCCTCAAGAGAGACGTGTTCTTTGTAGTCGCGAGGCGGCACTTCGGGTACCCGGGAAACGGCACCGGGCACGACTCAAGCCTCGCGGCGCGGGCGCTCGGGGCACTGGCGTACCGGCTGCTGTGCTCCCGGTTCCGCCGCATCCCCCCGCACATCGCCGGGGGATGCCTGCTGGAGTTCGGGTTCGGGGCAGGCGACTTCCTATGCCGCATGCAGGAACTGGGGTGGGAATGCTGGGGCGTGGAGAGGAACGTCGCCACCCGAGAGAGGGTGAGCGCCAGGGGGATCAGGGCCCTCGCGGATCTTGAGGATCCCGCCATCCCGGAGGGGTACTTCGACTACGTGACCTCCTATCATGCCATCGAGCACGTGTACGATCCGAAGGGGGTGCTCAGGCGAATGCACGACATCCTCAAGCCCGGCGGGCGGATCTTCTGCGGCGTACCGAACTTCGACAGCTTGCTGGGGCGGGTGTTCGGCACCTACTGGGACAACCTGGGGGTGCCCCTTCACCCACACGTCTTCACGGCCGCGAGCCTGAAGATGTTCCTGGAAGCCTGCGGGTTCAAGGATGTCCGGATCAGGTACCACTCCCTGGCGATCGCGGTGACGGGGAGCATCCAGTGGGCGTGGAATGCCGTGGTCTGGCGCATGACAGGACAGAAGTACGTGAGCACCACGTTCCGGGACTCCCGAATATTCCAAGCTGTGGTCGTGCCAGGCGTGAAGATTGTGGACTGGCTCCTCCTCGGGGACAACATCGAGGCGACAGCGCGAAAGGTCTAAGGGCGTGAGGAAGAACGGCATGGTGGCGGAGAAGACCCTCGGCGGGAAGGGTATTCGCGAGCGGTTGCGGATACTACGCTGCCCATCCTGCGGGGGATCGCCCCTGGGGCTTGATGGGGAGTCCGGCCTCGGCTGTCCGAAGTGCGGGGCCGTGTATCCCGTGCACAATGACGTGCCCTTCCTCATCGACACGAAGGGCCTCTCTGACGACCAGCGACGGATATCCGAGTGGTGGGACGACCTGTGCCGGCAGTGGTACACCGACCTCGACCGGCGGCTGGACCCGGAGAAGTTGTGCGGGATCTTCCCTGAACTCGAGGAGTTGTACCGTGGCATGGACCATCTGGTCCTCTCCATGGACCTTCCAGCGCTGGCGGGCCGAGAGATCCTGGACATCGGTTGCGGGGGCGGTATTCACGACGCACTCTTCCGCCGGTACGGCGCTCATGTTTCGGCCGTCGACATCTCTGCAGATCGGGCGCTGTCCACGGCGAGGAAGCTCTCATTGGTCCGCGAAGGATCGGGGTTCGCCGCCCAGGCCGCCGGAGAGCGGCTGCCGTTCAAGGACTCGTCGTTCGACATCGTCTATTCGAACGGCGTCATGCACCACTCGGAATCCACGGAGAAGATGGTCGCCGAGGCGTACCGGGTGCTGAAGCCGGGTGGACGCATCGTCATGATGCTCTACGCCAAGGTGTCCCTGTTGTACGCAGTACTCTTCCTCCACTTCGGGTTCTTGCGGGGGTATTACTTCCGCTATGGACCCAAGTACTGGCTGGGGGCCTGCACCGAGGGGGCGCCCAAGTTCGGCTCGACCCGGAACCCGTTTACCCGCGCATACACGCACCGCGAGGTCCGGCTCTTGCTGCGTCGCTTTCGCGACCTGCGCATCCGGAAGACCGAGTTCCATCTGTACGCCATCCCGTACTTCGGGCGGCGCGTCCGCCGGTTAATCTGCAGGGCGCTGGGCCGGAAACTCTACCGGGAGTCATTCATCCTGGTCGAGGGTCGCGAGGACTACGCGGCCTACCTCGGTCTCGAACGCTGGCTCGGGCCCTACCTGGGCTGGTTCCTGAACATCACCGCGCGAAAGCCCATTGAGGAATGACAGACAGCGAGTGGCGCGAGTGGCGGAACTACTGGGCGACCAGGCGGAGCCTCGCTGCGCGCTGCACGGCGTCTCTGCAGGTGGCGCGGGCAATCGCGGCCTGGGCCGGGCGGCGCTGGAAGGGGACGTCCGTAGTGCCCGACTACCTCTCGATGGCCGACATCCGAACAGCGTGCGAGCCTTGGACGTCCCCGGCCGGCCCTCCAGCCCCGTCCCTGGTCTCCGTCCCGGACTTCCCCAAGGCGCTCCGGGAATGGGGCGAAGGATACGAAAGCGAGTTCCGGAGGTTTTTGGAAGGCAACCTCCATCGCTCCCCCGATCCGGAGGACTACTGGACCTTACACCAGTTTGGCTGGCTCCTGGCCCTGGTGCTGGCGCGGGACGCCGTCCCAGCGGAGGTGACGCGTCAGTACGTCGGGCGCTGGATCGACAGGTTGGGGGGCGCGACGGATGATCCCGCCTGGCGCAGCTTCTCGATCGGCGAGCGGTTGTGCAACTGGATCCACATCTTCCAGCTTGTGGATGCCGGACCGCTGTGGCCTGCGCTGCTCAAGAACGCGAGTGCGCAGGCCGTCCACCTGGCCCGGCACCTCGAGGGCGAGGTCGAGGGTGGCGGCGCCAACAACCACCTCATCAGCAACGGGCGTGCCTTGTACCTGGTCGGCGGGGTCGTGGGACTCGAGGGGCTGGTCCGGATCGGCCGCACCATCCTCCTCCGCGAGGTTGAGCGGCAGATCACCCGGGACGGCTTCCTCGACGAGGGATCCAGCCACTACCAGCTGGTCGTGACGCGGGACTACCTGGAGACGCTGGCCGCGGCGTGGGCGAACGGCGATGGAGAACTCGCGGAGGCGCTTGCCCCGAGGGTGGCTGCCATGCTGCGGGCCTGTGCCTTCTTTCGTGACGATGTGGCCGAGGACTGCCTGATCCCGTTCATCGGCGACATCTCCCCCGACCCGCCGCCGTGGTTCTTCGACGCGGGAACACGATTCTGGGAGCTTGCGCGGCAGGTGTCGGCTGGCGCCGACGCGCTCGTGGACACGTCGGTCCCCTGGTTCGCCGGGCGCGACGACACAGACGGAAAGCCGGACCACCCGCCGCCTGGCTGGCTGTCCTATCCGGATTCCGGCTACTACCGCTGGAACGGCGAGCGCTACGTTGCCTGGTGGCACGCGCGCCGTCGCGGCGCGGCGCGCCGGCACTCGCACAACGACTGGGGAAGCTTCCACATGCATGCCGGGGGAGAGCCCATCTTCATCGATCCCGGACGTGAGTCGTACCGGGACGGGGAAAGCGGGTATGACGCCCGGCTGACCCTGGCCCAGAACGCCGTGGCGGTCGATGGGTTCGAGCAGGCCGTGTATCTCAAGCGGGACCTGTTCGTCCCGGAGTACCTGGACGGCGCGGCGGACGTCGAGTGCCACGCCGATGGGCAGGCTGGCACGCTGTCGATGTGCATCCGCGCGTACAAGCGCCTGCGGGAGCCGATCGTGCACACGCGCACATTCTCCCTGAGCCGGGATGGCATGACGATCACGGACCTCTTCGAGGGCCGGGGGCACCACACCGTGACGGCGGCATTCCATCTGCACCCCAATATCCACAGCTCGGCCGACGACAACGGGGGATTCCTGCTCACAACCCCGCAGGGCCGGCACGTCCGCCTGGGGCTGGCGCGGGGCGGGGCCGTCAGCGTGAAGCGGGGTGGGTCGGCGAGCACGCCCGGCGGCTATTGCAGCGCACAGTACGGGACCAGGCGGGAGACGACCTCGATCTTCGCAGAGTACCGGGGGCGTGTCCCGATGCGGCTCGAGCACACGATCGTGGTGGCTTGACGTGCACCAGCGGAGTGCGGAGAGCGCGTGGCAATGAAACAGGTTCTCATCCGGCGCGGAGAGGTCTCGGTCGGGGATGTCCCGGCACCCATGGCGGAGCCCGGGACGGTGCTGGTCCGGGTGTGCTACTCGTGCATCTCGGTCGGAACGGAGCTGAGCAACATCCGGGCCAGCGAGCTGCCGTTGTGGAAGCGCGCCCTCAAGCAGCCGGAAAAGGTCAAGACGGCCGTCCGTATGATGATGACCGAGGGACTGAGCCGCACGAGGAGCCTGATCCAGGGCAAGGTCGATGCGGACGAGCCCACTGGCTACTCGGCCGCCGGCGTCGTGGTGGAGGTCGGCGACGGTGTGGACGACCTCCGCTCCGGCGACCGCGTGGCGTGCGCTGGCGCCCAGTGCGCCTATCACGCCGAGTTGGTCCGGGTGCCGCGGAACCTCACGGTCCCGGTCCCCGACGGCCTGGACTTGGCGATGGCCAGCACCGTGACGCTCGGGGCCATCGCGCTGCAGGGCGTGCGCCGGGCCCAGCCGACGCTGGGGGAGACCTTTGTCGTCATCGGCCTCGGGGTCCTCGGGCAGCTCGCGGTCCAGTTGCTGAAGGCCAATGGCTGCCGGGTGATCGGCACGGACCTGAACCGCGGCCGCATCTCGCTGGCACAGGAACTGGGCCTGAGCCTGGGCGTCCATCCGGAGGACAGCGGCGAGGTCGAGCAGGTGGCGCGCCTGACGGACGGCATCGGGGCCGACGGGGTGATCATCACCGCCTCGACGCCCTCGGACGAGGTGGTGGCGACCGCGTTCCGCATGTGCCGGAAGAAGGGTCGCGTGGTCCTGGTCGGCGACGTCGGCCTCGACCTGAACCGGTGGGACTTCTACTACAAAGAGCTGGACTTCTTCATCTCGACCTCCTACGGGCCGGGGCGCTACGACCCCAACTACGAGGACAAAAACCTCGACTATCCGGTGGCGTACGTGCGCTGGACCGAGAATCGGAACATGGGCGAGTACCTGAAGCTGGCGGCCGACGGGCGGCTCCGGATCGCGCCCCTGGTCGGCGCCACCTATCCCCTGGCGGACGCGCCCGCGGCCTACGCGTCCGTCAGGGACGGGGGGGCGCTGCGCCCCATCGTGCTGCTGTCCTACCCGGAGCCGTCTGCTGACGGCACGCCCGCTCGCGTGGTTGCCAATCCCGCGGCGCGTCCGACCCGAGGAAACCAGGTCCGCATCGCCCTGGCCGGCGCTGGCAGCTTTGCCAAGCTCGTGCATCTCCCCAACCTGCGGAGTTCTTCGGATCGATACCGGTTGCGGGCGGTCATGAGCCGGAGCGGGCACAACGCCGCCTCGACGGCCAAGCAGTTCCGCGCCGAGTACGCCACCACGGACTGGCAGGAGATCCTCAAGGACCCCGAGGTGGACGCCGTGCTGATCGCGACACGGCACAACCTGCACGCGGCCATGGCCCTGGAGGCCCTCCGCGCGGGCAAGCACGTCCTGGTCGAGAAGCCGCTCGCCCTCAGCCGCGAGGAGCTGGCGGGAATCGAGAAGTTCTACACCGACCTCGGGGCCGGCGCGCCGGCTCCTATCCTGCTCACCGGGTTCAACCGGCGGTTCTCCCCCCACGCCCGCCGCATCCAAGGGCTGGTCGCCCGGCGCAGTAACCCCATGATCCTGAATTACCGGATGAACGCCGGGTACATCCCGCTGGACAACTGGGTCCACGGGCCCGAAGGGGGCGGGCGGAACCTGGGAGAGGCCTGCCACATCTATGACCTGTTCACCTACCTGACCGGGAGCCGGCTCGTGAACGTGAGCGCCCAGGCGATCGCCCCGGCCACCGGGTACTACAGCCGCAGCGACAACTTCGTCGCCACCCTGTCCTTTGCGGACGGCTCCGTCGCGACACTGACGTACGCGGCGCTCGGGACCACTGACTATCCGAAGGAGCAGATGGAGATCCTCGTGGACGGTAAGGTGCTCGTGCTGGAGAACTACACGCGGCTCACCGTCCACGGCGCGAAGGCAAAGGGGCTGGAGACCCGGACGATCGACAAGGGGCATGCTGAGGAGCTGGGGGCGTTCGCGGCCGCGGTCCTGCAGGGGGGAGACTGGCCCATCCCGCTGTGGCAGCAGGTGCAGGCGACCGAGATCGCTCTCCAGGTCGAGGACCTCTTGAAGGACACTCGCTAGATGTGCGGAATCGTGGGCACGCTCGTGTTCGACGGTGGTGGGTTCACCGTCACCGAGCCGTATCTGGTCGGCATGCGGGACACGATGGTCCACCGCGGGCCCGACGACGACGGCCTCTGGATCGGCGAGGGCGGCCGGGTCGGCCTCGGGTTCCGGCGGCTGTCGATCATCGACCTGTCGCCCGAGGCCGGGCAACCGATGTCCAACGAGGACGGCACACTGTGGGTGTGCTTCAACGGCGAGATCTACAACCACGCCGAGATCCGGGGAGAGCTGGAGCGGGCCGGCACGCACCGGTGGCGGACGGACCATTCCGACACGGAGGTTATCCTCCACGCGTTCGAGGAGTGGGGGATCGGCTGCCTTGAGCGGTTCCGGGGCATGTTCGCGATGGCCCTGTGGGATGGGCTGCGGCGGGAGCTATGGCTGGTTCGCGACCGGATCGGGATAAAGCCGCTCTACTACAGCCTCCATCACGGCCGGATCGCCTTCGCGTCGGAGATCAAGGCCCTCCTGCGTGACCCCGAGCAGGCGCGGGAGGTCAACGCGGAAGCCTTCTACCATTACTTATCCTTTCTGGTCTCGCCGCCTCCCCAGACAATGTTCCAGGGGATCCGGAAGCTCCTGCCGGGGACGTGGATGCGGGTCCGGATGAACGGCCAAGTCCAAGAGCGCCGCTACTGGGACGTCTGGGACCACACCAAGCCGCTGACGGATCTGTCCGACGAGGAGATCGCCCACCAGATCCTGGAGGAGCTGCGCGTCTCGGTCAGGCTCCGGAAGGTGAGCGACGTGCCGGTCGGGGTGTTCCTGTCCGGCGGGATCGATTCCAGTACCAACGCCGCGCTCTTCTCGGAGGGCGAACGCCACCCGGTCAAGACGTTCACCATCGGGTACGACCGCAACTACGGGACGTACCAGAACGAGCTGCACTACGCCCGGCTCATGGCCGCGACGGTGAAGGCGGATCACCACGAGCGCGTGCTCGATCTGTCCGATCTCATCGACTTCCTGCCCCGGATGGTCTACCTCCAGGACGAGCCCCTGGGAGACCCGGTGTGTATGCCGCTGTACTACGTCTCCAAGCTGGCGCGGGACCACGGCGTGATCGTCTGCCAAGTGGGCGAGGGGGCCGACGAGCTGTTCGGCGGCTACACCACATGGAAGCGGGCCCTACGGCTGCAGGAGCTGGACGGTCTACCTGTGCCCCGGGGGCTGAAGGCCATCGGGCTGGCGGGCTTACGCTTGGCCGGCAAGAGGAAGACCCCGTACTACGAATGGCTGCGGCGCGGGTCGGAGGGGCAGCCGATTTTCTGGGGTGGAACCGACGCCGTTTCGGAAGGGCAGAAGCAGAGCCTCATCTCGCCCCGCCTGCGCAGGGAGTTCCGGGGGCTGAGTTCCTGGGAGGTGCTCGAGCCGATCCACGCGCGCTTCCGCGAGAAGGCCTGGGAGCAGTCGGCGTTGAACTGGATGAGCTACGTCGATCTGAACCTCCGCCTGCCCGAGCTCATGCTCATGCGAGTCGATAAGATGAGCATGGGCGTGAGCCTGGAAGGACGTGTGCCGTTTCTCGATCATCGGTTCGTCGAGCTGGCAATGAGCATCCCCGAGTCGGTCAAGCTCCGCAACGGGGAGCTCAAGGGGATCCTGAAGAAGGCGGTGCGGGGCCTGATCCCCGACGAGCTGATCGACCGCCGGAAGCAGGGGTTTCATGTGCCGGTCTTCGAATGGTTCTTCGACCGGCTGGGCGAAAAGATCCGCCGCGACCTCGCCGAGTTCTGCGAGCACACCGACCTGCTGGACCGCGCCGAGGTGGCGCGGGTCCTCGAGCAGGGGCGCGGCATGACGGCGTGGTATCTGCTCAACGTGGCGCTTTGGTGGAAAGAGTTCTTCCGATAGGCATGCAGCGGCTCGAGCGAAGATTCTCCGCATTGATTGGCGATGTCGACAGGGCTATACGGCCACTCATCGATGCAATCGACCTCTCGGCGCTGGCCCGGGTGAATGCGCTCTACCGCCACTACGCGGCGGCCAAGTTCAAGCACTTCGTCGAGATCGAGAGACGACGATGGCTGAAGGCGCTGGACCTGATCGCGGCGGCACGCGACGGGGGGACCGTCTGCGACCTCGGCTGCTTTATACCCTACCTGCCGATCGCGCTCGCCTCCATCGGGTACAAGGTGAAGATCGTGGACCGGTACCCCCTGTACGGCGAGGCCTTCAGGACGGCCATCATGGACGCCGTCCGCGGGAGGACGATCGAGGTGTTCGATCTGGACATCCTCCGCGACGACTTCAGCGTACTCGGCAGGAACGACATCGTGCTCCTGATGGCCGTGGTAGAGCACTTGAACGGCACGCCACGCCACCTCTTGAAGAAGGTCCACGACATCATCGGGCCCGACGGGCGCTTCGTCTTCGAGGTCCCGAACATCGCCGAGTTCGTCAAGCGGATCGGGATGCTCCTGGGCATGTCGCCGCTGGGCGACTACCGCGACTTCTACGACTCCGAATACCCGCATATCGGGCACAACCGTGAGATGACAGTGGATGAGGTGGTCTACATGCTGGGGCGGTCGGGGTTTGCGGTCGAATACGTCGAGTGCTACGACTACAACGCGGATCCGGTGCGGACCTTCCGAGGCAAGCTAGCGGTCCTGCTCAAGCGCGCGTTGCCAGTGAGGAACAAGGGAGACTCGATCATCGTGACCGCCCGCCCCCTATGACGCTCGCCTGAGGCCATCGAGGATGCCAAAAGTCAGCGTCATCATCACGACGCACAACCGGTGCGATCGGCTGCCGCGCGCGATCGAGAGCGTTCGGAAGCAGACCTTCGCCGACCGGGAGCTTATCGTCGTGGACGACGCGTCGGTGGACGGCACGCCTGGGGTCCTGAGGGAATACGAGGCGACGGGCCGGCTCCGCCGCATCCGGATTGAGGAGTGTCGCGGGGCCAATCACGCCCGTAACGTCGGGCTCCGCGCGGCGAACGGCACGTACGTCGCCTTCCTGGACGACGACGATTGCTGGTTTCCGGAGAAGCTCGCTCGCCAGGTGGAAGTGCTCGAGGCGCGAAGCGATGTGGCCCTGGTCGGCTGCTGGTTCTCGCGGCGGGGGCAGGTCCAGAAGTTTCCCACCGTCATCCCCTGTAGAGCTCTTCTGTCTGAGAATCTCATCGGTGGCTTCTCGATGTGCATGTTCCGACGCGACGACGTCGTGGCCGTGGGCGGCATGGACGAGGCGCTGCGGAACGCCCAGGACTGGGACCTCTGGCTGCGGCTCGCGGAGCGCGGACGCGTGATGTGCGTGCCGGAGTGCCTGGCGGACTATTACCTGGGCGCCAGCGACCAAATCACCAATCAGGCGAACCGCCTGATGCACTACCAGAACTACCTGACCGTGATCAAGCGGCACGAGCACAAGATGAGCTTCTGGACACGGGAGAAGCACCGCCGGGTCGTCACGTACCACACCACGCCGCGGTCGCGACGCCTCTCGAAGGGGTACGCCGGTGCGTGCTACTGGGTCGTCCGTGCGCTCGACCGGCTCATCGTGCGGTGGGCCCTCCGATGCGCCTGACGGACGCGACCGTTCTCCGGGGCCTGTGGCTGCTCCTGGCGCTGACGTCGCCGTTCTTCGGCGTCGAGTTCCTCAGGTACAACAATGAGGCGCTCCGCATCCACCTCGCGATTCCGACGGTCGTGCACTTCGCGATCGTAACGACGCTTTTCCTCGGTGTGCTGATGCGGGGGGGGCGGTTCAAACGACCGGAAGTGCTGGCCCGGAAGTGGGGGCGGCTTCTCTTCGTGCTGGTCACCGCTTTTCTGGTGTGGCACGTCATCGGTCTGGCCAGGGCTTTTGACTTTGCGTACGCCGGGCGCGAAGTCATTAAGCTCGGGCTCGGCTTCCTCACGTTCCTGACCGTAGCCGGGTTCTTCCCGCGCGACGAGCAGTTTCTCGAACGGTTCTGGCAGCTCGCCATCTGGGGGGCCGCGGGGCTTCTGGGCTACCTCATCTACCTGCACGGTTTCGTGTTTATGTCCCCCCAATTGGCGGGCACGGATCGGCTAGGGCGGGAAGGGGCGAACCAGCTCACCGGCCAGGTTGTCGTTGTGATGCCCTACGCCATCGCGTGGCTGTGGGGCGCGAGACACAAGGTGGCCGTCGCCGTGCCGCTGCTGGTCATTACGGCGGCGTGGATCTACGCGGGGTCGCGAGCTGCCTGGATCGCCGTCCTGATAAGCCTCGTCGTGATGGCGTTCGAGCTCCGAAAGCGTCTCGGCTGGCGGGGAGTTGTGTCCCTGGCACTGGCGATCGTGGTCATCGGAGGCGCCAGCTTGTGGGCGCTCGACAAGTTCATGCCCACCGAGCACCTGGATTTCGTGTCGCGGGCGCAGTACATCTACGACCCCGAGAGCGTTCCCGAGCTGCAGACGTATGAGGACCGATCGGAGCGCATCGTTCGAGCGCTGGAATGCTGCGCGGTGACGTCGCCGCTGATCGGGGTAGGCCTGACGAACACCCAGGCCTTCTCCGGCCTTCCGCACAACGAGTACGTGAGCATCCTCGGCGACCTCGGCCTCGTCGGACTCGTGCTCTTCGCCCTCATCCTGTACGCCATCTTCAGATGCTCGTGGTTGGGCTGGGCGCCTTCCGACGGGGCGGCCGTATGGTGGGTGGCGTCGGGCACGCATGCCGTCTTCGCGGCCGTGGTGATCTTCTTTCTCACGATTGACAAGTTCTACACGGTGCAGACGTTTTGGGTGTTTGCGGGACTGGCGCTCGTCACGCGCGAGATTGAGCGGCGGGGCGTGCGGCCGCCTTCCCGCAGACGGTGGCTGCGCGTGACAGGGCGCGTGAGGATCCCGCCCCTCGCGCAGGGGGCCGGCGTCGTCGGCGACTGACGGCCGGCGCGGGCCGGCCCCGGGGCCGGAACGTTCGGCCCGCGTCGGGAGATCCGACAGAGCCGAAAGGATACTGCATGGACAACCTCGCGGCCGCGTATCGGGAGCGCCGCGTCCTCCTCCTGGGAGGGCTCGGCCTGATCGGCAGCACCCTCGCTCACCGGCTGGTGGCCCTGGGCGCGCGCGTGACCATCGTGGACGCGCTATTCCCTCAGTTCGGCGGGAACCGCAAGAACCTGGAAGGCATCGAGGATGGCGTGACTGTGCACGTGGGGGACATTCGAAACGAGGCGCTGATGCGCTCGGTGGTCCCGGGCCATGACTGCATCATCAACCTGGCGGCGCAGGTGAGCTACACCGACAGCGTCTCTGATCCCTTCCTGGACCTGGACATCAACTGCCGCGGGATGCTCGTCCTCCTGGAGCTGTGCCGGGTGCTCAACCCAGAGGCCAAGGTCCTCTTTCCCGGCTCGCGGCTGCAGTTCGGCCGCATCGAGAGGATTCCGGTGGCCGAGGACCACCCGCAAGTCCCCCTGATGCCCTACGGCATCCACAAGATGGCGGCCGAGAAGTACTGCCAGATGTACCACCGGATCCACGGCCTCCGGACGACCACACTCCGCCTCGCGAACCCGTACGGGCCGCGCCAGCAGATGAAGCACTCCAAGTACGGGATCGTGAACTGGTTCATCCGCCTGGCCATGGAGGGCCGGACGATCAAGATATTCGGTGACGGCGCACAGGTGCGCGACTATATCTACGTGGACGACGTCGCGACGACGTTCCTCCTGGCGGGGAGCCGGGACGAGACAGCCGGCGAGGTGTTCAACGTCGGTAGCGGAACGCCGACCTCGTTTCGCGAGATGGCCAGGAAGGTCGTCCGCATCGTCGGGAAGGGGCGGTTGGAGTTCGTCCCCTGGCCGTTGGACTACACGAACATCGAAACCGGCGACTACGTGACCGACATCACCCGGATGAAGCAGCTCCTCGAGTGGGCTCCCCAGACGTCCCTGGCCGACGGCATCAGGCTCACCTACGGCTACTACGAGCAGCGTCGGTCCGCGTACTGGGAGTGACGGCAGGCGCGGGCGGCGGGCCTTGAGGACAACTGCATGAAGCTGCTGATGATCGGCGAGAGCCCGCTGGAGCGGGTCGGCGCCGAGTACTATGCGCGTGAGCCGTGGATCCGGATCCCCCAGCACCTGGCGGCGCACTGCGAGCAGGTGACCGTGTGGGCGCCCGTGATCGTGCGCGAACCGGGACAGCCTCCGAGTCCGGAGAACTGGAGGATTGCACCCGGCAGCTTTCGTGTCAGCGAGAACGACAACTACAGTAGCTTCCGGGGGTACTACCAGCTCTGGCCGCGGCGCGTTTGGGCGTGGAGGAGGAAGGCGGACTGCCTGCTCGAGGAGCATGATGCGGTGCTCATCCGCGTGCCGTCGCCGATGCTGTCCCTGGTGGTGGCCCGGGCGCGACGCCGGAACCGCCCTGTCATCCTATTCGTGGTCGGCGACAGCGCCACGCAATCGGATCAGTTGATCGCGAGCCGCGGCTTGGCCCGCCTGGCGTACCGGCTCCTCGTGCGTGCGATCCTCCAGCAGGAGCTGAAGGCGGGGAGGCGGGCGGCTGCCGTCTACGCGTACAGCGGCGAAATCGCGCAACGCCACCGGCGCTACCGGGACACGGTCAAGGTGATGCAGGATCCGCATCTGAGCCTCAAAGACTTCATCTGCCGCGCCGATACCTGTCAGTCCGATGAGGTCCGGCTCCTCCGCCTGTGCTGGCTCATCCCGAGTAAGGGCATCGAGTGCCTGCTCGACGCGGTCGCGTTGCTCCTCCGGCGCGGCATTCGCGCCCGGCTGGAAGTGGTGGGCAAGGAGCGGCAATCCGGCTACCAGGAGCAACTGGAGCAGTTGGCGCGGGACCTCGGCATCCGGGAGCGGGTGCACTTCGAGAGCTGGGTGCCTTACGACCGGCTGGGGGAGGTGTATGCCAGGAACGACATCCAGGTCGTCTCCTCGCTCGCAGAGGGGACGCCCCGCTGCATCATCGAAGGATTCGCGCGCGGCTTGCCGCTGGTGTGCACGGCGGTCGGCGGCTGCGCGGACACGCTCAGCCACGGGAGGGACGCGCTGCTCGTGCCGCCGCGCGATCCGGAAGCGCTGGCTGGCGCCGTGGAGCGGATGGTGCGCGACGCGGCCCTGCGGCAGCGGCTGATCGAGGAGGGCTACGAGCGCGCGCGCGCAGTCACCTTCGAGCACATCGGGAGGCAGCTCGTGGCGGAGATCGAGGCGGTGGTGGACGGGAGGGCTGCGGGGCGGTGAGTCATCACGTCGCGCAAGACGAGCGCGAGGAGCTGCGCCGGCTCGTGCGGGCGGCTAAAGCGCAGGGCTGGAGCCAGGCCCTCTTCGAGCATACCAAGCGCGAGGCGGCCGAGGGCTGGCCATCCCCCGAGGACGAACGGGCGGCGGATTGGAGGTACCTCGTGCGATGGGCGCCGGACGGCGTCGCCCTGGTCCTTGGGTGCGGGCGGGGCGTCGTGCCAGTGGCGCTGTCCGAGTGCTTCGGGACAGTCTACGCGGTGGATGGCGTGTGGGAGCGGGCCGCCTTTCTGTCTATCCGGGCGCTGCAGCAAGGCATCAAAAACCTGCAGCCTGTGATGGTGGAGCGGGGCAAAGGGCTCCCCTTTTCCGGGGAGTGCTTTGATTTCGTGGCGGTGGGGGCCGCGGGCGCCGAACTGACGCAAGAGCTGGGCGCGGAGGAGTTGGTGTGGGTCGTCCACCGCCTTTTGCGGGCGGGCGGAACAGCCCAGTTCAGTCTAGGCAACCGGTGGGGCTTCGACCATCTTCTGGGGCGAGGCGGGGGTG
>Ga0214473_10002257_pt1 | contig 23847 bp, 19 predicted proteins | sample RVTome_7_FD_203509 | JGI IMG/M metagenome (GOLD analysis project Ga0214473, IMG submission 203509) | Soil microbial communities from uranium-contaminated site in the Upper Colorado River Basin, Wyoming, United States - RVT98D197 | ecosystem: Environmental > Terrestrial > Soil > Contaminated >... | reverse complement strand
CGGCTCCATCTCGACGTCCAGAGTCGTCGTGAGCCCGCCGGCCACGGACGTGATCTCGTTGACGTCGTCGTGGTCCGCCAGCTCGAAGGTCACGCCGTAGCTGCCCACGGGCAGGTCCGCCGGGTAGGTGCCGCCCGTGCCGGTCGTGATGGTCACGCCCGCGACGGCCGGGTTGAGGCCGATGGCCACACCCACGAGCCCGTCGCCCGTGAGGGAGCTGGTCACCGTCCCGCTCAGCGTCCCGGAGGAGGGGCCGGCGCAGTCAGCGACCGTGCACGAGCCGTCGCCGTTGGTGTCCTCGGCCGCCACGTCGCAGGTGGCGTTGGCGTTGGCATCCCAGCACGCGGCACCCGTCGCCTGACAGTCGGACACGGTGCAACTCCCGTTGCCGTCCATGTCCTCCGTGGCGACGTCGCAGGAGCCGTTGCCGTTGTCGTCCCAGCAGGCCACGCCGCCCTCGCCAGGTGTCCCGTCCGTTCCCGACGATCCCGCCGGTCCCGTGTCTCCAGTGCAACCGCCCAACACGAGCGCGCCCACAGCCCAGAGGGCCATGAGCAGCACCCATGAGCGGGTTCTCAGATTCGTTGGCATCGATGCGTCCCTTTCCTGTTCTTCAGTCTTGCAAGCTGCGGAGCATTGGGCGCTCACACGCGCGCGCGGTCTTGCACGCTTCGGACCAAGGGCTAGGTCTGCGCGATCACAGCACTTTGCCCCCAACGGACCGGTTCTTTCGGGTCGTCTCACCCGCCACCTGGGTCATATGACCCAAAACCAGTTGTGTTCGCTCCGGCGCCGCACTAGAGTCCCTGCTCGCGGAGGTCGGACCACATGACCCGCAGCGATTCGGGGAGCGCAGCGCGCTTTCCCACACACGCGATCCGATCTTCCCGGCAGCGACGATGAGCCGACACGCGAAAGTGCTCGTGGTGGACGACGACGGAGCGTTGCGCTCCGCTCTGCTCGCCACGGTCTCGTCCATGGGCCACGCCGTCGTGGAGGCCCAGGACGGGGCGTCTGCGCTACGCGCCCTCGACGCCGAGCACCCCGACGTGGTCATCCTCGATCTCGGTCTACCGGACGTGAGCGGCCTCGAGCTCCTCGAGGAGATCCGCCGGAGCCACCCCCAGTGCGCCGTGGCCATGATCACGTCCCGGGGCGACGTGGAAGACGCCGTGGAGGCCATGAAGCTCGGCGCCCTCGATTTCCTGCGCAAACCCTTCGAAACGGCCGACATCCGGCTGCTCGTGGGCCGCCTCTCCGAGAAGGCCAGCCTGCAGCGCGACGTGGACGTCTACGTCTCCCGCGAGCGGCAGCAGTACGCGCTCGCGAACATCATCGGCGTCTCGGACGCGATGGTTGCCGTGCGCGACCTCGTGTCCCGGATCGCCCACTCGGACGCCAGCACGGTGCTCGTCGAGGGGGAGAGCGGCACGGGCAAGGGGCTGATCGCCAAGGTCCTCCACTACGCGAGCGCCCGGCAGCGCCGGCCCTTCGTGGAGGTGAGCTGCGCGGCGCTGGTCAGCACGCTGGTCGAGTCGGAGCTCTTCGGCCACGAGCGGGGCGCCTTCACGGACGCCAAGCAGACGAAGAAGGGGATGCTCGAGCTCGCCGACGGAGGGACCGTCTTCCTCGACGAGATCGGGGAGATGGCACTCGAGTCGCAGAGCAAGCTCCTCACCGCCCTCGAGGACCGCACCTTCAAACGCGTGGGCGGGATCCGGGACATTCGCGTCAACGTGCGGGTCGTCGCCGCCACCAACAGGAACCTCACGCAGGATGTCGCCGGAGGGCGGTTCCGGAACGATCTGTTCTACCGCCTCACGGTCCTGCGTCTGCAGCTGCCTCCCCTGCGCAGCCGCCCCGAGGACGTCCCGCCCCTGTGCGACCACTTCGTGCGGTACTTCAACGCGGAGTTCCGCCGTAAGTTCGAGGGCGTGCACCCGGACGCGATGCAGATCCTCATGCGCTACCACTGGCCCGGCAACGTCCGGGAGCTGCGCAACGTCATCGAGCGGGCCATGCTGCTCGAGCACAAGGCCGAAATCACGCCCGAGGATCTGCCGGTGGAGCTGACCCAGGCCGACAACCGCGAGCTAGGGGGCGTCACCATCGACCTGCCCCCCGACGGCGCGTCCCTCGAGCTGATCGAGCGGAGCCTCATCGACCGGGCCCTTCGGCTGGCCAAGGGCAACCAGAGCCGGGCGGCGCGGCTGCTCGGCATGTCCCGCGACACCTTGCGGTACCGGCTGAGGAAGCACGGCCTGCCGGGGCACTGAGCGTCCGTGAGGCTGGGGGCTGGGCCGCCGGCCGGTCCCGTTCTTCTCGTCGGGACGCGGACCGGGCTATCCTTGCGCCCATGGTCCGGGCCAGCATGTTGGGCGCCGTGCTCCTCGCGTGGCTCACGTGGCCGGGGGCGATGGCCGCCGCGCAGACGAGAGACGAGATCGGGCGAGCCGCGAGCCATTTCGAGGCGGGGCGGGCCTACTATGAGCAACAGCGCTATCAGGACGCGGTCCGCGAATTCTCGGAGGCCTATCGACTCACCGAGCATCCCGACATGCTCTTCAACATCGCGTCCTGTCAGGACCGGCTCGGCGATCGCGAGAGCGCCATCGCCGCGTATCGGGACTACCTGAACAGGGCGGAAGCGCCGGAGGATCGGGAGGCTATCGAGGCGCGCATCGCGGAGCTCGGGGCCGGCGACCCCTCGGAGAGCCAGGCGCAGGTGCGGGAACCGGAAGGGGAGCCGGATTCGGCGACCACGGAGGCGGGGGGCACGGAGGCGGGGGGCGAGGTGGAAAGCGGTGGCTCGTCCACGAGCGTGTTGCCGTGGGTGGCCTTGGGCGTCGCGGGCGCCGCGGCCATCGGGGCGGCGGTCACGGGGATCGTCGCGGTGGGCATCTACGATGGGCTCGACAGGGACTGCCCAGGCGGGCTGTGCCCGGCGGATCGGCAGGGCGACATCGACACGGGCTCGGCCCTTTCGACCGCCTCCACCGTCTTGACGATCGTGGCCGTCGCAGCGGCAGGCGCTGGGGTGGCGTTGCTCCTGTTCGGAGGCTCGGACGATCCCGACGAGCCTGCCACGACTGCGCGCCTCGAGCTCGTGCCCGGCCCCGCGCCCCTGGGCGCCGCCGCACGTCTGCGGTTCTGACCGGCCGGCGCACGGCGGCGACGGCGCGTTTGCGCCGCGCCCGCGAATGGAATAGACCCCCACCTCGCGCGTGAGTCAGCCTCGGCCAGCCCTATTCTCCCTCGAGGCGGCCCTTTCGCGAGCGACCGCGCGGGTGCCCGACCTCCTCGAGTCGCTCGCGACGCAGCGGCGAACGGACGTGTCCGGTCTGCCCCCGGGCGCCCTCGCCCTCCTGCTCGCACGCGCCGCCTTGCCGGAGCCGACGATCGTGGTCGTCGACGACGGGGCCACCGCGGCCCGCATGGCGGCCGACCTCACCTTTTTCGTCGGCGCCACCCCCGAGGACCAGACGCTAGGACAGGTCCTGTCCTATCCGGCGGTGGAAACGACGCCCTACCTCCCGGTGGCCCCCGACCGACGCGCTGCCATGGACCGTATGGCGGTCCTCCACCACCTCGCCACCAGCTTGCCGTGGCGCTTTCTGGTGGCGCCGGCACCCGCCCTGCTTCGGCGCGTGCCGCCGCGCGCGGCGGTGGCCTCTCGCTCAGTCGTCGTGCGGGCCGAGGATGAGATCGACCGGGATTCCCTCGTCCGCACCATGATCGAAGGCGGATACCTGCGCGTCCCCGTCGCCGAAGATCCGGGGACCTTTGCGGTGCGCGGCAGTCTCCTCGACGTCTACCCTCCCGAGGCGACGCATCCGGCGCGCATCGAGCTCGACGACTGGCTGGTCCTCAGCATCAAGCTCTTCGACCCCGACGACCAGCGCACGCTTCGCAGCGTACCCGCGGTCCACATCCACCCTGTCCGCGACACCCTCTTCGGCCCAGACGAGATCGCGCGCGCGCGCGACGGGGTTCGACAGCTGTGCGACGAGGTGAACCTCCCGACCTCACGCGCCCGGCAGCTCGTGGACGACCTCGCGAGCGGCCGCGCGTTCTACGGGATCGAGGGCTTCCTGCCGGCCTTCCACGCCGGTCTCGAGACCCTGCTCGACCACGCCGGACCAGCGGCGAGGATCGTCGTGCTCGACCCGACCGCCGTCGGCGCGGCCGTGCGGCACGAGCTCGCGCACGCGCGGGCGGACTGGGAAGTCACGCGGCAGGAGGGGACCCCGGCCTTCCCGCCGCCAGCGCACTACATGGACGAGGAGGAGCTCGGCAGGGAGATCGATGCGCGGCCCGTCTTGGTCGTGCATCGACTGGTGGTCGGGGGTGCGGCGGAGGCCGGGGAAGCAGAGGGGTCGCCCCTGGTGGTCCTCGAGACCGTGGACCCAGAACGGGTGCTGGGTCTCGCGGGGGAAGATCAGTCGGCCCTCGTCGCCGAGATCAAGGCGCAACGATCGACGCGCGCGAGCACCGATTCTCTCGCGCCCCTCTCGGCGCGCGCCCGTGCTTGGCTGGACGCTGGCCTGCGCGTGATCTTCGCCGCGCGGACGCACACGCAGGCCGAGCGGCTCGTGTCGCTCCTACGCGGGCACGATCTGCCGGTGCGAACGAAGGCCTGGACCACCGGCGAGCTGCCGGATCGCAAGCTGCGCGAAGAGGTCGAGGTCGTCGTAGGAGGTCTGCGCTCGGGATTCGTCCTCGCGACCGAAGCCCTGTGCTTCGTCACCGAAGAGGAGATATTCGGCGAGCGCTCGCATCGTACCGGCGAGGGACGACGGCGCGAACGGGCGCGGCCCTTCCTCGAGGATCTGCGCGAGCTGCGCGTGGGCGACTACGTCGTCCACGTGGACCACGGCGTCGGCCGGTATTTGGGGCTCGAGCACAAGAAGATCGGCCAGAGCCAGCTCGAGCGCATGCTCGGCCACGATCCGCACGCGGTGGAGGTGCTGGTGCTCGAGTACGGCGGCGGGGATCGACTGTACCTGCCGGTCACGCGGCTCAATCAGATCGAGAAGCTCTCGGGCAAAGAGGGGGCCCAGCCCAAGCTCGACCGTCTGGGCGGCCGAACCTTCGATCGAACCAAGGCGCGGGTCCGCCAGCAGGTGCAGCGGATCGCCGACGAGCTCCTCAGGCTCTACGCCCAGCGCGCCGCGAGCACGCGGGCGCCCCTGTCCGGCGCGGGGCGAGAGTACGCCGAGCTCGAAGCGAGCTTCGCCTTCGAGGAGACGCCGGACCAGGCGCGGGCCATCGAGGACGTCCTCGGAGACCTGTTGCGCGATCGCCCCATGGATCGCGTCGTCTGCGGCGACGTGGGCTTCGGCAAGACGGAGGTGGCGCTTCGGGCCGCCTTCCGGGTGGGCATGACCGGCAAGCAGGTGGCGCTGCTGTGTCCGACCACCGTGCTCGCGCAGCAGCACTTCCTGACGTTCCGCGATCGGCTGCAAGAGTATCCGCTCCGCGTGGCGGTGCTCAGCCGATTCGTTCAGCGAACGGACCAGGCGGCCGTGCTCGCGGGTCTCAAGGACGGGTCGGTGGACGTGGTGATCGGCACGCACCGACTGCTGTCGAAGGACGTGCACTTCAAGTCCCTCGGCTTGCTCGTCGTGGACGAGGAGCAGCGCTTCGGAGTGACGCACAAGGAGCGCATCAAGCGACTCCGGGCGGAGGTGGACGTGCTCACGCTGAGCGCGACGCCCATCCCGCGCACGTTGCAGATGGCCATCGGCGGGCTGCGGGACCTTTCGCTCATCACGACCGCGCCGGTCGATCGGAGAGCGGTGCGCACGTTCGTCAGCCGTTGGGACGACCAGGTCATACGAGAGGCGATTCGTCGCGAGGTGAGTCGCGGAGGGCAGGTGTTCTTCGTTCACAATCGCATCGAGGGGCTCTACGAGAGGGCCACTCGCGTCCAGCAGTTGGTGCCCGAGGCCAGGGTCGCGGTGGCGCACGGTCAGATGAAGGAGAGCTCTCTCGAGCGGGTCATGACCGATTTCGTCGAGGGCCGGTACGACGTGCTGTGCTCGACCGCGATCATCGAGAGCGGCTTGGACATCCCGCGGGCAAACACGATTCTGATCGACCGCGCCGACATCTTCGGGCTCGCGCAGCTCTATCAGCTGAGGGGCCGCGTGGGGCGCGCGAAGGAGCGAGCATACTGCTACCTGCTGACGCCCCCGCCGAGCGCGATGACCGATGATGCCCGCTACCGCATCGAAGCGCTCGAGCGCTTCACCGAGCTGGCCTCGGGCTTCCACGTGGCGTCGCTCGACATGGAGCTGCGCGGGGCCGGCGACCTCCTCGGGGTCGAGCAGAGCGGCACCGTGTCCGCCATCGGCTTCGACCTGTTCCTCCGCATGCTCGAGGAGGCCATCGCGCAGATGCGGGGCGAGCCCGTCGTCCACGACGTCGACACGGAGCTCACCTTCGACGTCGAGCACCACCTGCCCGAGGAGTACATCGATGACGTGGGTCTTCGCCTGTCGTTCTACAAGAGGTTCGCTTCGGCACCGACCGAGGACGACGTTCGGGATCTGGCCGTGGAGATGGAGGACCGCTTCGGGCGGCCGCCGTCGAGCGCCACTCGTCTCGTGCGCGTGATGGCGCTCAAGCCGGCGTTGCGGGATCTGCGCGCGCTCGGGTGCGAGGCGACCTCGACGCGGGTGACACTGCATCTGCGCGAGGACACGCCGCTCGATCCGGCCAAGGTGCTCGAGCTCGTCGGTCAGCCGCGCAGCCCCTACAAGCTGACGCCCGACATGAAGCTGACCCGTCGATTCGTCGCCGCTGAGGGCGCGGACGCCATCGCGCGCGTCGAGCAGCTGCTCTCCGACCTGGGCCCGTTGCGCCGCAATTCCGGGGACAGGTAAATTTCTGAACCGGACTTCTCCTGTCTCGCACCCGAAGTCCGGTTCAGAAATTTACCTGTCCCCAGTTTTGCATGGCCCCCTTCGTGAGTACCATGCGGGCTTTCCCCGATCTGGGAGGTCCCGTGCCCAACGCCTACATCTCCGGAACCGGTGCCTACGTGCCCCCGCGCGTCGTGACCAACGACGATCTTCGCACCCAATACGGGATCGACACGACCGACGAGTGGATCGTCCAACGGACTGGCATCCGCGAGCGACACTACGCGGATGAGGGCCAGGCCACTTCCGATCTGGCCGTCCACGCATCGCGTGCGGCCATCGCCAAGGCCGGTCTCGAGCTCACCGACATCGACATGATCATCTTCGCGACGCTCTCGCCCGACGTGGCGTTCCCGGGCTCCGGCGTCTTCCTCCAGCAGAAGCTCGGCATGTGCGACCTGGGGCACTTTCCCCCCGCCCTCGACGTGCGCAACCAATGCTCCGGCTTCCTCTACGGGCTCGCGACCGCAACGTCGATGGTGCAGTCAGGCGGCGCCAAGAACGTGCTCCTCGTCGGTGCCGAGTGCCACTCCGCGGCGCTCGACCTCACCTCGCGCGGACGACAGGTGTCCACGCTCTTCGGGGACGCGGCCGGGGCCGTGGTCGTGAGCCCGACGGACGAGGACCGCGGCATCCGCGGCTGGTATCTGGGCGCCGACGGCCGACACGCCGAGGTGCTCTGCCAGAAGGTGTGGGACATGTCCCGCCGGCCCTTCATCCCCCAGGACGCAGAGGGAAACGGCATCGTCTCCCCGGAGATGATGTGGTGCAGCATGCAGGGCAGACAGGTCTTCAAGCACGCCGTCGAGCGCATGCTCGGCGTGATGATGCAGGCCTTCCAGGCTCAGGGGCTCACGCTCGATGACGTGGATCTGTTCTGCTTTCATCAGGCCAATCTGCGCATCAACCAGTACATCCAGGAGCAGATCGGCGCCCCGGCGGAGAAGTTCATCAACAACATCGAGCGCTACGGAAACACCACGGCCGCGACGATCCCGCTGCTGCTCGCAGAGGCCGAAGAGACCGGACGCCTCGAGCGCGGCACGAAGGTCGCCATGGTGGCGTTCGGCTCCGGATTCACCTGGGGCTGCGCCATCGCGGATTGGTAAACAGCATCGCCTGAAACGCGATCCACATCGCGATACGGCACTGGTCTGTAGACCGTTTTCGCTTCGACCTGAGCCTGAGTGCGCCCGCAAGCGAGGCGAGGGTGTGCACTGGGCGTGCATGAGCGAGCCGAGCGCGGACGTAAGCCAGGATCAGGTCGAATGGAAATCGGTCTAGCCGCGCCGCAGGTCCGACGCCTTCAGACCATGCTGCCGCAGCAATCGCTCGAGCGACTTGCGGTGGACGCCCGCCGCGTCGGCCGCCTTGTCCAGATCGCCGTCGAAGCGCTTGAGGAGCCGCACCAGATACTCGCGCTCCATGGGCGCGACCCAGCGGTCGCGCGCCTCCTTGATCGGCAGGTCGTCGCCCACGCCCGCGCCGCTCTGCATCGAGGACGCCTCTTCGCGGGGGGCCGCGCTCGCGGAACGCTCGGCTCCGAAGACCATCAGATCCTCCGGCCGGATCACCTCCCCCGAGACCATGGCGATCGCCCTGCGAACGACGTTGCGCAGCTCGCGCACGTTGCCTGGCCAGCTGCGGGCGCAGAGCTCGGCGAGGGCGTCGGGGTGCATGGCGCGGCTCGGGTGTCCTTCGACGACGTGCTCGTCGAAGATGCGCTGCACGATGATGGCAACGTCTTCGCGCCTGTCGCGGAGCGGCGGCAGGGTCACGACCACTTCGGCGAGGCGGTAGTAGAGGTCCTCGCGGAACTGCTTGTTCCTGATCATCGTCGGCAGGTCGCGGTGGGTGGCCGCGATCACACGGACGTCGACCTCAGTGTGGCGCGAAGCCCCGAGCCGCTTGATCTCGCGGCGCTCGAGCGCGCGCAGGAGCTTTGGCTGCAGATCGACGGGCAGCTCGCCTATCTCGTCCAGGAAAATGGTTCCCCCGTCCGCGTGCTCGAAGGCGCCAGTGCGCTGGCGGTCCGCACCCGTGAAGGCGCCCTTCTCGTGTCCGAACAGCTCTGACTCGATCAGGTTCTTGCTCACAGCGCCGCAGTCGACGACGACGAAAGCACGGCTCGTTCGGCTCGAGTACGAGTGCACGCCGCGGGCCGCCAGCTCCTTCCCAGTGCCTGTCTCGCCCACGAGAATGCACGACAGGTCCGTCGCGGCGACCCGTTCGAGCATGGCGAAGACCGCACGCATGGGCCGGGCGATGCCGTAGAGGTCACCGAAGTGATTCGTCGCCGACTCGGCGATGCGCTCCCACTTCTTCTTTGGTTGGAAGATCAGCTCCGTGTCGCCAAGACGGACACGCGCGCCAGGGGAGAGCACGGCCTCGACCACCGGAGTGCCATTGACCAGCGAGCCATTCGTGGACTCGAGGTCGCGCAAATAGTAGCGGTCGTTGCGGACGTCGATCTCGCAGTGCCGCCGGCTCACGGTCGTGTCGTGAAGCTGCAGGTCGTTCTTGGAGGAGGTGCCGATCGTGATGCGCGTGGCCTCCACCTCGTGCTCGAGGCCTCGGTCGGGCCCTGCCACCACGACCAGCCGCTGCCGGTGGGACACGAGCATCGGACCGGTACCGTCGTCACGTACCTGCGTCCCACCGAACCCGCTCTGCGTGGTCGATTCCGGCGACTCCATCGACACGTGGCGCCACGCTAGCACGAGTGCTGGGAGAACTCACGGGTTTGTAGCTGACCCCGGGGGAGCCAGTTGACGCTGGCCGGGGGCCCGGCTAGGAACTGCCTCCATGACGCTGAAAGACCAACTCGAGGCCGTTTTCGATGCGGACAGGGCTGCGCGGGAAGCGGAGCGCAAGCTCATGGCCACGGCGGACACGGCCACGCTCGTCGACGCGTTGGCCGAGGCCACCGAGGAAGCGCTGGCCTTGACCGATCGCCGCGAGGCGACGATGCGGCTCGAGCGCCTCGCGGACGCGTGTGCTCAAGTCCCGGGCCCGCGCATGACCGACACCCTCATCGCGATCCTGAACGACGAGGAGCCCATCGTGCGCGTGGCAGCCGGAGAAGCTCTGCTCGACGTGGGCTACGATCGCTACGCGGAGGTCGCCAGGGCGGTGGAGCGGGCCGCCGATGCGGGGCTGCGCGGACCGGCGATGGAGGAGTTGCCGTGGATCCTCGTGGAGATCGGCGAGCCGAGCGCCCTGAAGCTGGTCCAGCGCTTCCTGACGCATCCGGAGCCCGAGGCCGTGGCCGCAGGGATCGAGGCGCTCGCGGCACTGGGTGATCCCGACGCCATCCCGGCGCTCTCCAAGCTCGTAGCTGATTCGCGCACGGTCTCGCTCGATGATCAGGAAGGGGACACGATGGCAACGCTCGGGGAGCTCGCGTCAGCTGTGATCGAAGAGTTGGGGCGCGCGCCCGCGGACTGACGAGCGCCGATGAACCATCGACGCGTGGCGCAGATCGGGGCGACGACGACCGAACAGGAGGCGGCCCTGTACGAAGCCGTGGTCGTTCCGCGCTACAGCGCGCTGTTCGCGCGCATGCTCCTGCGTGAGGTGCCGAAGGGCCTCAGGGCGACCGTGCTCGACGTGGGTAGCGAGACGGGGTACCTGGCGTTCGACATCGTCAAGCGGCTGCACGAGAGCGGACGGGTCGTGGCCGTCGATCGCGACCCGGCCATGGTCGAGCTAGGCCGACGCAGGGCGCTCGAGCTCGACGGCAAGCGGATCTTCTTCAAGGTCGAGGGGCCGGACCGACTGTCGTTCGGAGATCAGGTCTTCGACGTGGTGGTCGGGAACCTCGTCCTGTCTAGAGTCGAGGACCCGGCGAGGGCCGTGGGGGAGATGAAGCGCGTCCTCGTGCCTGGAGGGAAGCTGCTGCTCACGCGGGCCCTGGCGGACACGTTCGTCGAGGTCCTCGACATGTTCCGGGAGATCGCGCTGAGGTGGAACCTTCCCGAGATCGGCAAGCGCGTGGACGCGGTCGTGGCGCGCTACCCGGAGCCCGGTGCATGGGCCGGGGCCGTGAGGGCGATCGGGCTCGAGGACGTGACGGTTCGCGAGGAGACGTTCAGGCTCCCGTTCTCGAATGCGCGTCGGATGTTCGCCGATCCGCTCATCCGCTTCATCGGCCTGCCCGAGTGGCGATGGATCGGCGGGCTCGACTCGCGCGGCGCCGAGGCGCTCGAGGAAGCGGAGCGCTCCCTCGACGTGTACTTCGCCAGCCGGCCCCTGTCGCTCACCGTCCGCGCAGGCCTGGTCGTCGCCCGCGCCCCGGGAACACGGGAGCACGCACCCACCTCGTGACCCCTTGGATGGTTCCGCCTCAGATCAGGATGGGGCCGGCGCCCTCGGGGGGCACGAGGATGTAGACGTTGCGCGAGTCGAGGTCGGTGACGCCGTTGCCGACGACGATGATCCGGGCCACGAAGACCTGGGACACGTCCGCGGGCATGCGCACGTCGTTCCAGAAGTCGATGGCGAACTCGACGATGGTCCCCGGGATGACGCCGTAGAAGGTCGTCATGTCCTTGCTCGCGTAGCCGGTGCCGGCCACGCCGTCGCGGTACCCCTCGACGGGCACGATCGCCTTGATGAAGAGCGTCGCATCGAAGTCGTCGGGATTGCCGGGCACGTTCTCGGTCCGCGTCGAGACATCCTGCGGCGTGCCGCTCGCCAGCTCCGCCACCGCATCCACCACCGTGCTGTCGAGACCGGTCCCGTTCGAGGCGATGTTGAACGCCAGCGGCGAGCCATCGGCCCGCACGGCACCGGTGTGCGTGGCGATTCGGTTGTATTCTGCCGGACGCGGCGGCGACCCCGAGTAGATCGGGATCACGCGCGCGCCGATGCCCGTGAGGGCCGTTCGTGCCTGGGCGTAGTTGGGCGCCGTGAAGTCGTACGGATTGGTGCCCCCCGGTCCGTTGTGGAAGGGCGCATCGCCGAAGATCAGCACGATGGGGAGGGCGCCACCGCGGAAGCATGGGTAGCCCGTCCGTCCCGCGGGACACGTCGCAGCCGGAACGGAGCCGCCCGCCCAGCGCAAGCCGCTACCCGTCGCCGTCGCCCACATCGCCGGAACGTACGATTCGGGGCCGTCCGCCCCTCCGTGGCACGGCAGGCCTTCCACGGCCTCGAGGATGTCCGGGCGGCTGTTGGGCATGCCCCCGATCCGACCGATGTTCCGGGTGGCGTCGTTCGAGGGGCACGTGGTCGGGCCCGCCGCGATGGACCACCGTCCCACGTCCGCGTCGGGCGGGCCGATGGCCCTGAGCAGATAGAAGGGCGTGTCCCAGATGGTGTAGGCGCCGACGTCGAATCCCTCCATACCGAAAGGCGAGATCGGGTAGTCGTCGAACCCGCCGGCGCCGAATTGCACGTTGGGGATCGCGCGGCGGATGCCCGGGATGATCACGTCGACCAGACCGGTGATCAGGTTGGTTCGCTCACCCTGCATGGACCCCGTCATGTCCACGAGGAAGAACACGTCGGCCACCTTGATGTCCGTGTTGAATTGGAGCGTGCGCTCCGCGCGATCCCCGAGGTAAGGGAGCACGACGAAGAAGTCCTCCACCGGAATGGTGGACATGGGATCGGACGGGTCGGTCCCGCTCCCGCGCGCCTCCACCACGTCCGGGATCCCGTCACCGTCCGTGTCGGCCGCGCGCGGATTGGTGCCTAGGGCGCGCTCCTCGGCGTCGGTCAGCCCATCGTTGTCACTGTCGAGGTCGTAGGCATCCGGCGTCCCGTCACCATCGGTGTCCGTGGGCGCGCACGGGTTGCCCGAGAGGTGCTCGGCGGAGTCGGGGATGCCATCCCCGTCCGAGTCGTCGTCCGCCGAGTTGACGATTCCGTCGCCGTCCACGTCACCGTCGCCCTCGATGTCGTCGGCGATGCCGTCCCCATCCGAGTCCGTCGGCTCGCAGCCCTCCACGATCCCGGCCCCGTCGCGCCGGACTGCTCCGTCGGGACCCACCCTTCCCCCATCCCCGTCGGCGCCCGAGCTCGAGCCACAGCCGAGCACCAAGGCCAAGGCGACGCAGACGAGCCCGACAACTTCACGCATGAGCGCCCTCCCGATGAGTATCCAGGATAGCAGAACCTCGCGCGTTCGCCGTTGGCCCCCTCAGAGGCCCATCATGCGCAGGTCGTCGCAGGTCTCCATGCGGATCCCAGGAATCAGCACCTGGACCAGCGTGCTCTGAAGGCGCGTGATCCCGTCCCCCCGGAGCACGATGCGCATCATGTAGGTGCGCGGCTCGGTGGCCGGCGGGAGGATGTCGTTCTGGAGCTGGATCGAGAAGGTCACCCGCGTGCCCGGTCGGACGCGGTCGAAACGGTCACCCCGGTTGATCGCCCCGTCGGGCGGGTCGGCGCGCAGGGCCACGATGTCACGCACGAAGGCCGTCGCGTCGAAGGGATCTCCCTCCACGTCCTCGACGAGCACGTCGATGTCGATGGGAACCTCGTCGACCAGGGTGGAGATGGTCTCGACGACCCCGCGATCGAGGCGCCGGCCATCGGTACCGATGTCGAAGACGATCGGCTCGCCCGTGGGCGTCACGGCGCCCGTGTCCCGGGCCACGGCCTGCAGATCCCGCAGGGCCTCCGTGTCCGAGCCCCCCGAGAAGAGCCCGAGGACCTTGGCTCCGATGCTCCTGAGCGCGTTGATCGACTCCGCGTAGGTGTGCGGCGTGGGCGAGACGTCGGGCCCGTAGGCGTTGCTGCCGCCCGGTCCGTTGTGGAAAGGCGCGTCGGTGAACAGCAGGATGATCCGCGAGCCGTCGGGGCGGAAGCAGGGATACCCCACGGTGCCCTCCGGACAGCGCGACGGCGGCACGAACACGCCCATGCCCTCACCGGTCGCGGCCAGGTAGAGCGCCTCGGTCTGGGACTCGGGGCCATCGGCACCGCTCGACGACGGCAACCGATCCACGGCGCGCCGCATGGCCTCGATGTCGCTCGTGCTCGGTTGCACGAGCAAGAACGGAACGTCGCGATCGCCGCCGTAGCTGGCCCGGGGGAAATCGGCCAGCGATGCGACACTCAGTCGCACGTCCCCGATGGTCTCCACCGTGGCGGGGATGAGGACGTCGCGCAGCGTCGACTGAATCTGGGCGATCTCCTCGCCCATGCTGCCGGTGGTGTCGACCAGGAACAACACGTCGGCCGCCAGGATTCGCCCCTCGAAGCTGACCCGGACTTCCTCCGGAGGCTCCTCGAAGGGCAGGTCGATGCACTCGTCCGGGACGGGCCCCGCGTCCGTGCCCGCGTCCGAGCCGCCGTCGAAGCCAGCGTCACGTCCCCCATCGGGGCCGGCGTCGCGAGCGGGAGGCACGCCAAGCCCGGTCTTGGAGCCGCACCCGGCCACGACCAGCGCCATCGAAAGCAATGGAAGAACCCAGCGAGTCATCCGTCCTCCATGGAATCACAGCCCCCGCCGTCCAGGCCAGGCACCACGATGACAACCTCGACACGACCGAGACGGCTTCGTCCGAATGCCCTGAAGATGATGCGCGCAGGAATGCGCCTTGTCGACTCGGAAGGGCCGAGACTCGCCGGGTCGATACGCACTTCGAAGACGACTCGCGTGCCCGGATCCACTCCCAGAAAGCGCGTGCCTTCGATGGACCTCGCGCCCGAGGCGGGCTCTGCGCGAAGCGGCGTCACCGCGGTCACGATCCGGGTCGCGTCCCAGGGGTCACCGGGCACGTCCTCCACGATCGCGTCGACATCGAGGGGCAGGCCCTCAGCCAGCCGCTCGATCGCGTCCACGATCCCGTCCCCCACGCCATCGCCGCGGGAGCCGATGTCGAATGCGAGGGGCGAGCCCGTATCCGTGACGGCGCCCGTGTCACGCGCCACCGCACGCAGGTGCGCCATGGGCGAGGGTCTGCCCACGTCCCGAGCACCGAGCCCGACGACGAAGATGCCGAGCTCCCGGTTCGCTTCGAGCATCTGCGCGTAGGTGTGCGGCGCCGGATCGAGCTCATAGTCGGCCACGGGATCGATACCCGGGGGACCGTTGTGAAACGGCGCATCGGTGATGAGGAGCACCACGGGCAGGGAGTCGCGCCGGAAGCATGCGCCGCCGACTCCTCCGCCGGGACACCCCACCGAAGGCGGGATCCACGGTTCGAGCCCCTCGCCGGTGGCCACCTGGTAGAGCGCCTCGACCTGGGCTTCCGGGTCGTCGAAGTTGCCCCACGTCGGCGTGTGATCGAGGGCGCCCTGCACGCGGACCACGTCGACCGTGATGGGCGCACGAAGCTCGTATGGCCGGATACCCGGGGGTCCGTGAGGCATCTCCGGGAACTCACCCACCAGGGCCACGCCGAACGCCGCGTCCGGAATGGCGGCCCGCACACCGGGGACGACGCGCGACGTGAGGCGCGACCGCACATTGTCGATCTCGTCCTCCATGCTCGCGGTCGAGTCGATCAGGAACAGCACATCGGCCACGGCCAGGGACACGGGGAGGGCGAAGGTCGCCGTGACGGGCGACAGCGAGGGCGGCACCTCGATGCACCGCACTGGCGGGCCCGCATCGACGGTGGGGGCGTCGGGGCCCGCGTCGGGGATCTCGGGTCCGGTTCGGGCGCCGCAGCCGACCGACGCCGAGGCGAGAAGGACCCACGCCAACACGGCCGCGGTCAGCTGCCGATCGGCCCGTCGCATCCCGCGCCGTCCGCGCCGGGGATCACGATGCGCACGAGCCGCCGCCCGAGGAGCGTTCGTCCATCACCCCGGAAGATGATCTCCAAGAGGAACTGCCGGGCGTGCGGCCCGGGAATCACCGCGTCGTTGCGGATGCGCAACTGGAAGACGACCGTGGTTCCGGCGCGCACGCCGCGGAAGACACCCGCAACGGTGTCGATGCTCTCCACGCCGTCGGCGGGTACGGCACGAAGCGGCGCGATGGACTCGACGAAGGCGGTGACGTCGACCCCGTCACCCGGATCGGGGTCGGAAGCCAGGGCGTCGATGTCGAACACGACCGCGTCGGCGAAGTTCTTCATCGCGTCCACGACGCCGGTACCCAGATCCTCGCCGCGGCGCCCGATGTCGTAGACCAGAGCCGCGCCATCGGTGTTCACGGCGTTGGTTTCCGTGGCGATTTCCCGAAGATCCCGGGCAGCGTCGCCCGCGCCCGAGTTGAAGCCGATCACGCGAACGCCGAGCGCGCCGAGGGCGCTGACGGCGTCTTGGTAGGAGTGGGGCGAGGGAGAGATGGCGCCCGCGTATGCGTTGCGGCCGCCGGGACCGTTGTGGAACGGCGCATCCGTGAACAGCAGGATGATCGGCAGAGCGTCGCCCCGGAAGCACGGGTAGCCCGTGCCGCCGGAGGGGCAGCCGAAAGACGCAGGGATGTAACCGCCGAGCCCCTCGCCAGTCGCGACCTGGTAGAGCGCCTCCACCTGACTCTCAGGTGCGTCCTGACCGTTGCCGAGATCGATGGCGTCGACCGCGGCTTGCACGAGAGAGAGAGCCTCGGTCATCGGGAGCATGAGCGTGAACGGGTTGTCGGTGGGATCGCCGTAGGGCTCGACCGGGAAGTCCGCGAAGGTGGCGACGGCGAAGTGGACGTCGGGGATCTCCGCGTAGATCGCAGGCGCGAGGCGGTCGCGCAGCTTGTCCCGGACCTGCTCGATCTCCTCCATCATCGAGGCGGTGACGTCGATCAGGAAGACGACGTCGGCGCGAGCCAGCTCGGCCTGGGTCTCGAGCGGTAGGTTCACCGGCCCACCGTCGAGCGTCACTTCCACGCACGGTATGCCCGCGTCGAGGCCGGCGTCGACAGCCCCGTCGGGCACTTCCAGGCCCGTCTTGGCGCCGCACCCCGCGGTGAGCAGCGCGGCCACCAGGATGGCGTGGGTCGGTCGGGTCATGGCGGACGGGGTGCCTTGCGGGCTCGCCTGATGAGGCTAGCGCGGGGTCCGGCCAGCGTCGAGGTGTCCGGGCGCCGCCCGCCCGGGGCCTCGCCCCTCAACTCGGTCCCCGCCGCCACCGGTCCCTCAGGCGGGCGGCCCGGGCCCGCGCCCTGTCCCGCGAAAACAGCCCCACGTAGTCGATGACGGGGTGGCCGGGCGGCGGAGGATCGGGCAGATCCCGGCCCCGCTCTCCGATGTCGCGGGCGAAAGCGCGCAGGACCGGCGCGGCTGCCGCGAGATGGTCGGGATCGGTCGACTCCACCGCTTCGACGATGGCCTCGGCCGTCCGGCGACCCACCTGCTCGCGCCGCGCGAGATCCATGAAGCTCGCCGTCAGGGCGTCGGGGCTGAACTGGTGGTGAATGACGATCTCGGCTCCCACCCGAAGCGCGGCGGCGGCGTCGAGCGCCCCGTCTCGCACGAGCACGAGCGCGGGCTGGAAGTAGTTGTAGAACGGGCAGAGCCGGGTGCCGAAGTCCGCGAACAGGGAGACCGGTGAGACCCGATCGAGGTGGATGAATATGCGCCGGGTCGCGTCACGCCGAGGCACTCGCGAGGCGAGGCGCACGAGGCCGGGGATGTCCTTCTCGTAGACGCGTGCCCTCTCGAGCACCGCCATCAAAGTCCCAGGGCCGACGTGCCCGGCGCAGATGTCGGCGTAGAGCGAGTACACGAAAGAGTCGGCCTCGGCGTCATCCCCGAAGAGGACCTCGTCCGTTTCGAGGGTTGCGGCCGCACGGGCCGTAAGGAGGGCAGCGAGCTTGTAGCCGACCTGGTCCCGCAAGAAGCGAAAGCGACCGCGGAGCAGGTTGCGCAGGCTGGGCTTGAGCGTGAAGGCGTCCCAGCGGACGCCATCGAGCCGCAGCTTGGCCTCGAGCACGCGCCGCATCTGCTCGGGGCTGCCCGAGAGGATGAAGATTCCGGCCGGATCGGTGGCGCCGAGCTCTCGCAGGAGGGCGGCAGCGCCCGGAACGGTCTGCTTGCTGCTGGGGGACTCGAACGCGGTGCGCACCAGATCGCGGACCGTGTCGAACTCGGTGCGCAGGTAGGTCTTGTCCAGGTCCCAGCGGTAGACCAGGCGGTGGCGCTCGAGGGGCGCAGCCGTGGGCGGGACGGCGCCGGTCCCAGGTCGCTCGTCGCGAGACGCTGACCTCACGGTGCGCACGATAGCAGGTTCACCGCGGTCAGGCGTCGGCACCCGCGGGCCGAACGACGCGCTTGTTGGCATCAGCAACGACCCGGCCCTGTGGTAGTCTCGCGCCCGATGTCCGGGTCCATCATCCCCGCCGCCCAGGTCGACATCCTGGTGTTCGGCGCCGCGGGACCGGACCTGCGGGGCCTGCGCCAGCACCTGGGCGAGCGTCTCGACGGGGAGATCCGGGGCCTGCACGTGACGGCCAAGACCGTGGGGATCGGCATGCCCGTGTCCGGGGGCGCAGCCGCCAAACGCGTGTTCCAGCTCCTGCCCAAGGCGGTCATCCATCTGAGCACGTGTGGCATCTACCCGGGCGTGCCCGAGTACCGTCCCCACGACGTCCTGGTCGCGAACGCGTACCGGCTCCTGGACCACACCGTGGCTTCTGGCAGGGCCAGTTTCCCCGAGCCCATGGTCACCGAGCTTTCTCCGAACCCCATGCTGACAGCCGGGCTCTCGGCCATCGGGCCGCGCACTACCGGGGCCGCCATCGGGACGCCCCTGGCCTCGACCACCGACGACGCGCTGGCCGCCGACGCGCTTCGCCGGACGGGCTGCCACGCCGAGAACCTCGAGGCCTTCTCTGTCGCGCACGCCTGCAGCCTGGCCGAGATACCCTTCACTTCCGTACTCGGCGCCACGCACGTCGTGGGCTCACGCGGCCGGGAGGACTGGCGTCAATTCGAGCGGCAGGCGACGATCGCGGCGGCAGAGGTGGTGATCACGTGGATCGTGAACGGAGCCCCTGGCCTTCCCCACGGCTAGGACGCAGCGGTGTGAGCACGGCCCTCGGCCTGCTGTGCGCCGTCGCCGCGGGCTGCCCGGAGGCCACGAGCACAGAGCCGGCGGCGGATCCGGGGCCGGACACTACAGCACCCCTCCCCTCCGCGCTCTTCCCCCTCGCCGCGGGCGATCGCTGGCGAACGCGTTCCGATCCTGCGGGCGTCGAGCAAGTCTTCGGCGTAACCGCCGTGTCGACGGACGGCACGTCGGTCATCTTCGGGACAGGTCACACGGCTGCCGAGCGCTACCGCGCTGACGATGAGGGCGTGTACCTCGTCTCACCGGAGGGGACGGTTCTCCTGCCCCTGCTGCGCGCCCCGATCCGGACCGGCGCCGCGTGGTCCTATCAGCTGGAGGACCGCGGCGTCAGCGTGCCGTGCCGCGCCCAGGTTCACGAGGTCGGCACCGAGCACAGGGTCGCGGGAGTCTCGGTCGAAGGGTGCGTGGAGCTCACCCGGATTTGCCGCTATGGTGCCGGGAGTCCGTTCCTCTCCGCGACCACGCACCATTCCGAGGAGACGTACTGCCCGGGTATCGGGCGCGTTCAGCAGCGAGATCGCTTCGATCCGCCGCCTCCCATGAAGGCCCTTCCCGCGGAACGCACCGAGACGGTCGTCTGGTACCGGGTGGCGGGGGCGCCCGCCAAGCCCGACCCGGAGCGCTTCGACTGCAGCGAGTTTCTGCTCATGCCGAGCGACGTGCAGGCCGCGTGCGGCGCGCAGGTGGAGCCGCGGGAGCCCGTGGCGGGCAGCGACGGGGCCCTGTCGTGCACGTACGTCTACGGCGTTGCGCAGGCGCGCCTCGAGGTGACCGCCGAGCGTCGCACCCACGACGTGAGCGATGTGGAGCTCGACCTGCTATTGGCCGATGGAGAGCCGCCGACCGGCATCGTCGTGCGCGACCTGGTCCGCATTCGCACGACCGACGAGGTCAGGATGGCGACGCGCGAGGGCCACTTCGCGATTCTCGTACGCACGAGCCCCGCGGCGTGTGCCGAGGACAGCGCGCTCAGGATGGCCCCACTGCTCCGATCGCTCCTCCGCTGACCTCGGGTCGGGGATTCGGTGCTTTTCATCGATGCCCTTCCGGACTATTGAGCTGCCATGGGGAGCCAGCTGAGGGACCTGCTCGACGCCGACCGCCCGGACATGGCTGCTAGCGCCGCCTTCCTCGACGGCCTGGGGCACGATGACCGGTTGGCAGAGGTTCGCTCCCTGGGCCGCCGACATCTGGCCAAGCTCTTCGAGGCGGCCGCAGGGCACCTGCCCTTGACGACGGAGCACTTCGTTCCCGCGACGTGCAAAGCGCTCGTCGAAGTGGTTCATCACGGTCAGAACAGCCTCCCGCTCTTTGGGGAGTTCGCCAAGGTCATGTGCCGCCCCGACAGCGACGAGACGAACGGCACGGAGCTCTGGGGATACAACCGGGGTTACGGGATCGTGATGACGACCGTGGGGCCGGGGTACTTCGTCCTCCGGCCTGCCGAGTCGCAGGGCGAGATGTTGGTGGACTACCTCAGGACGCCGCCCCGCAAGCCCGACCCCTGGCCACCCATCATCGACAACGGCTCGCGCCTGTCCTTCTTCGTATACAACAAGAGCCAGGACCTCGTGCGCGGCGTGTCGCGCCATGTGTGCATCGGAAGGCAGCTCCGCAACGACAGGCCGCAACCCTTCTGGTTCGCGCTCTGCCGCGAGGATCCCGCGGGGCCCTGAACCCTTCGGACCGCGCACCGGTGGTACCCGTGGCCCCTCCCTCGCTCGATCGCATCGTCGAGACGCTTCGCGCGATGCCCAAGTGGGAGCCGACCGCCGAGACGATCCCGACGATCCGCAAGCTGCTCGACTCGATGGGCGCCCCCTTGCCGAAGGGCACAGCGACCCAGTCGGTGGTCGCCGATGGCTCCCGCGCCGAGTGGGTCCTCGCCGACGAAATCGACCCCGCTCGCCGCATGCTCTACGTGCACGGAGGGGGCTTCGTGGCCGGCTCGCCGACTTCGCATCGCGCGCTCGCGGCGCGCATCGGTCGGGCCGCCGGGTGTGCGGTGCTGCTCGCTGACTATCCGCTAGCACCGGAGCATCCGTTCCCGGCTGCGCTCGAGGACTGCGTGCGGTGCCTGCGCTTCCTGCGCGACCGGGGACCGGAAGGATCGACCCCGGCCCGTGAGGTGATCGTCGCGGGCGACTCGGCGGGCGGCGGCCTCGCCCTCGCGACGCTGCTCGCTTGCCGGGACGCGGGCGAGCCCATGCCTGCGGCTTCGGTGACGCTCTCGGCCTGGACCGACCTCACCATGAGCGGGCCGAGCGTGGTCGCCCAGGCCGCAGCCGACCCGATGATCCAAGCGGCCCACATGGGCCCCTGCGCCGCCCTGTACTTGGGGACTCATTCCGCCCGCGATCCGTTGGCCTCGCCGCTGTTCGGCGATCTTCGGGGGCTGCCCCCCCTGCTGATGCAGGTGGGGGACCGGGAGGTCATGCTCGACGACACGCGGCGCTTCGCCGCCAGGGCGCGGGAGCACGGGGTGAGGGTGACCGAGGAGGTGTGGCCCGGAATGTTCCATGTGTTTCAGGCGTTTGCGGGGGTCCTGGCCGAGGGAATGCAAGCCATCGACCGCATCGGGCACTGGATCGACGCACAGTGCGGTGCCCCTGCCATGAGGGGTTGAGCCCGAGGGACAATCCGTTGCAATCTTCCAGGGCCATGGAATGCCGCACGGCCTTCGTGACCGGTGCCTCGAGCGGGATCGGTCGCGCCCTGTGCCTGCGCCTCGCTCGCGAGGGCGTGGAGGTGTGCCTGGCCGCGCGGCGGCGCGATCTGCTCGACACGCTGGCGTCCGAGATCAGCGGAGCTGGCGGCACGGCTCGCGTCTACGTGCTCGACGTCACGGCCCCGGAGAATGCTCAGGCGACGATCCGGCAGGCCGACGACGATGTGGGCGGGCTCGATCTGATCGTGGCCAACGCGGGCGTGGGCCGCGAGCGTTGGTCGGGCAAGCTGCAATGGGCTGAGGACTGCGAGTCGATCGTCGCCGTGAACGTGACGGGTGCGGTGGTGACGCTCACCGCCGTGCTCCCCCGCATGGTGGAGCGGCGACGCGGACATCTAGTGGGGATCTCGAGCCTGGGGGGCCTCCGGGCCCTTCCGCGCAACGCGACGTACTGCGCGTCCAAGGCGTTCTTGAGCACGTTCCTCGAGGGGATCCGCATGGACCTGCGCGGAACCGGGGTCTCGATCACGGACGTCCGCCCAGGGTTCGTTCGGACGCCCATGACGGCGCGCAACGAGCACCCCATGCCGCTCATGGTCGACGCCCCCGATGCGGCAGACGCGATCTTCGCGGGGATCCGCGATCGCGCGACGGAGGTAGCCTTCCCGTGGCCCCTGGCCACGCTCGCCCGGTCCGCCCGCTTCCTTCCCAACGCGGTGTATGAACGCGCAGTGCTGCGCGCTCGAGGCTGAACAGGAACCACCTAATCTTCGTCCATGCCCACGTGAGACAGTTGTCCGAAGTGCCTCCCCGAGATCCCAACGCCGAAAAGACCGACCCGGGATCGAGCGTCCCCGGCTCCGGCCCGCCTCCGCCCGCCGAGCCCGCACGCCCGGCCGGACCGCCATCGCTCACGCCCGAGGACATTCAGTTCGTCAATGAGCTGAGCGCCTGTGGTCTCCTCGGTGACCTCAACGGCGCCGAGCTGGCGCGCGTCGGCGAGCGGCTCCGCGGGATCAAGGGCTGGCGCCGCAAGCTCGAGCTGCTCGAGCTGTACTACGCGGCAAGCGGCGACGCGGCGGTTTCCAGGGCCCGTCGAATGGCAGACCGTTTCTTCCTTCACCGTGACGATGGCAAAGCCACAGCCCGGGGTATCGTCCAGCGCCTGGGGGAGGTGGCCGTGGAGCTCGGCCAAGTCGAGCTCGAGCGCATCGGCGGCGACGAGGGGACCTTCGTGCTGCGGTCGGGGGAAATCCTGGCCGCCGTCGTCGACGAGTACGAAGAGAGCCTGGACACCGGAGAGATCGATCTGAGGGTGCTCGACAGCGGACCCTCCACGGTGACGGTCCGGGGCCTGGTGTACGGGTTGAACATCCTGATGGACAAGGCCGGGCTCCAGGAGCGCATGGTGGAGATCCGGGGCGACCCGGACCGGGAGGTCTACGTGGCCGTCACGCGCGAGCACGGGGAATACCTGTGCCAAGCGGGGCTGCTCGAGCTCGACTCCGTCGCCGAGCTTCGCGAGGTCAGCGGCTGGCGCGCCTAGAGAGGCTGGAAGGCGAAGTTGCGGATCAGGAGGTCGTAGCCGGACCAGCCGTTGTGAAGTCTGATCAAGGGGGGCGGCCGTTCCGGGGTCATGCCTTCACCGTACTCCACGACGATCTCTCCCTCGGGCAGACCATCCACGCGGCGAAACCTCCGCGAGAGCAACCTGCCTCCCCTCCACCGCTCGGTGATCACGTCTCCGTCGACCATGCGCTCGTGCTGGCCATCGCTGCTCGGTCCGGCGGGGGGGAAGAGAAGCGTCCGTTGGATATCCAACAGGATGAATCGCGGCGGGAAAGGCAGGTCGCGATCCACGAAGGATCTGAAGCTCACTTGCTCACCCCGTTGCTCCAACAAGAAGGCTCGCGTTCCGTACGGGGTCAGCCCCAACACGACGAGGGCATTGCCCCGCTTCTGTAGGACGGCCTGGAAGGTGACTGCGTCGTTCCCACGCCGGGCCGTGATGCTTTGGCGCAGGACAAAGTCGCGCGCGAAGGCAGACGGAGGTCGAAGGGTGCCGGGATAGGTGAGGCTCGTCTCCGAGGGCGCGCCACAAGCGACGCAGATCGACAGCAACAGGCCGGCGGCCCAGAGAGCAGTACCTGCCAGAGACGAGAGCCCCCTGTCCGCGCAGCGCGAGGCGGTACGACTACTGTCCACCGTCTTGGTCCTTCGTGTCGACGAGAGTGAGCGCCAGGGGCGCCAGGCACAGGGAGAGCAACACCCCCACCGTCACGGCCA
>Ga0214473_10002256_pt1 | contig 23848 bp, 20 predicted proteins | sample RVTome_7_FD_203509 | JGI IMG/M metagenome (GOLD analysis project Ga0214473, IMG submission 203509) | Soil microbial communities from uranium-contaminated site in the Upper Colorado River Basin, Wyoming, United States - RVT98D197 | ecosystem: Environmental > Terrestrial > Soil > Contaminated >... | reverse complement strand
CCTTTTATTGCATTGGCCCTTGCAGTTAACTCCGCTATCTGTCTTTTTGCTGATTCTATTTTTGCATCAGACTCTGCCAGTTTCGCCTTTTCAGCATTAAGGGCAGACATTGTCTCTTTTACCTTTATCTCATAATCAGCAGAATCCAATTCAAGGAGGACATCCCCTTTTTTAACAAATTGATTTGATTTTACATGGATATTTTTGACCGTCCCCGTCACTTTTGATGCAACAACATGTATATTGCCTTCCACAAAGGCGTCGTCTGTTGTGATACGGGTTTTCTTATATTGAATATAAAAGTAGCCTGTAACACTGCATGCTATGGCGATAACTACAAAAATCGAGATAGCAATAATCTTTCTTCTTTTATTCTCAGGGGGTGATGTCTCTATCTTTTCCATAATGCCCTCCTATTAATTCACGCCGTTAGAAACTCTATTTTTTTCTAACGGGGTTTACTCATATCTCAGTGCCTCTACAGGATTAAAAAGTGAAGCCTTGTATGCAGGATAAAATCCAAAGAATATCCCTACCAACCCGGAAAAACAAAAGGAGAGGAGAATTGAGAATGGTGAAATGATTGTGGACCAGCCTGCAAGCATTGATAGTATCTCTGCGCTGGATATGCCAATGATAATCCCGACAACGCCTCCAATTACTGATAATGTAAGTGCCTCTATAATGAATTGAAGCCTTATGTCCCACGTCTTTGCGCCAACAGCCATCCTTATCCCTATCTCTCTCGTCCTCTCGGTGACTGAGACGAGCATAATGTTCATAATCCCTATCCCACCAACGAGAAGAGAAACAGAGGCTATAATTCCAAGGAGTAAAGTCATGACTCTTGTTGACTCTTCCTCTACCTCCATCATCTGTGTTAGATTTCTGGTAGTAAAATCATCCTCCTGCCTTAGTCCTATGTGGTGCCTCTGCCTGAGTAATTCTGTTATCTGTTTTTCTGCTGTATCCAAATCTTCTTTGCTTTTTGCCTTTACCATTATCATCCTTACCATTCCATGAAATGGTGTTCCGAAGAGTTTCTTCTGTGAGGTTGTTACAGGGATATATATAGTATCGTCCTGATCCTGCCCTGTTGGAGACTGTCCTTTACTTCCAAGTGTGCCAAGGACAGTAAAAGGAACATTTTTTATCCTTATAATCCTGCCAACTGGATTTATGTCTCCAAAGAGATTATCCACGACAGTCTGTCCTAACAAACATACCTTTGTGGCGCTCTTGACATCCTGCTCTGTAAATGGTCTGCCTGCAGTCAGAGACCACTCTCTTACATACAGTATGTCCGGAGTTGTACCTATTATGCCAGTTGACCAGTTCTGATTGCCATAGACAACCTGGGCAGCTCCGCTATGAATTGGAGCAACATATAATACTGCCGAACATTCTTTCTGTATTGCTTCTGCATCGCCCATGGAAAGTGTGTGTCGAGTCCCTGGTATTCTCACACCTCCTGCTGTTGTTGTACCAGGGAGTATCATAAGCAGATTACTCCCCACGCTTGAAACCTGCTCTGCTATCTCCTGACGAGCGCCTGTACCAACAGCAAGCATAGTAATAACAGCGCCGACTCCAATAATGATTCCCAGCATTGTCAGAGACGAACGCATCTTGTTCACTTTTAACGCCCTGAAGGATATTTTTATTGTTGAAGGAATATTAATCACGTCTTTATTTCATCACTGATAATGCAACCATCTAAGAATTTTATAATCCGTCTGCTGTAAGCAGATATATCAGCCTCATGGGTTACAAGTATCACTGTAATATTAGATTCTGTATTAAGTTTTACCAAAAACCTCATTATCTCGGTACTTGTCTTTGTGTCGAGATTGCCCGTAGGTTCATCTGCGAGGATTATGGGCGCACCATTGACAAGTGCCCTTGCTATTGCAACTCTTTGCTGCTCACCGCCTGAGAGTTGTGTCGGATAATGATTTTGTCTACCTTCCAGTCCAACAGCCTTAAGGGTTGCTATTGCCTTCTGTCTTCTCTCCTTTGCTGAAACTCCATTATAGAGCATTGGGAGTTCAATATTTTCAAGGGCAGATGTCCTCGGAAGCAGGTTAAATCCCTGAAATACAAAACCTATTTTTTTGTTTCTAATATTTGCAAGTTCATCTCTACCGAATTCCTCGACATCAACCCCTTCAAGGATGTATCGGCCGGTTGTTGGTTTATCAAGGCACCCTAAGATGTTTAAAAAGGTTGATTTGCCAGAGCCTGATGGACCCATTATTGCTATAAACTCACCTTTTTCAATGCTGAGTGAAATAGTGCATAGTGCATTAACTACAATATCTCCAAACCTATAGACCTTGGTGATCTCCCTCGCTTCAATAAGTGCCATATCAAAATACCCTTGGACCTCTTGGAGCAGATGGTGTACGTTTCTCTTCTGTCTTTATGAGGGACTCTACTATTACCTCCTGGCCCTCTTTTATATCGTCTGAGATTAATTCAGTATAATTGCCATCACTTATTCCAGTGGTTATTTTTATCCGTTTCGGTTTTTTCTCATGGATTATCCAGACACCGCTGCCCTTCACCCTTTCTTCAGTTACATCTTTACGTTTCTCTGATAGTTTGAAGCGTAAAGCGGCGTTTGGTATCTTCAGAACATCTTTTTTAGTTGAAATGATTATTGACACATTGGCAGTCATCCCGGGCTTGAGCTTTAATTCAGAATTATCAACCTTAACTACCACATCATATGTAACTACATTCTGGACTGTTATGGGGGCATTTCTGACCTGCGATACACCGCCCTTGAATATAATGTCAGGATAGGCATCAACCGTAAAATCAACGGGCTGATCCACCTTGACTTTACCTATGTCCGCCTCAACAACGTTACTGTCTATTTGCATTTTTGTAAGGTCATGGGCAATTGTGAATAGGGTCGGAGTCTGAAAGCTGGCAGCAACAGTCTGTCCAATATCCACATTTCTCGATATTACAATTCCATCCACTGGAGACAGAATCCTTGTATATCTGAGATTTATCTCAGCATATTTCATTGCAGCCTCTGCCTGCTCAACCTGAGCTTTAGCTGCACTTACCTGCGCCCTATCTGCCTCATAATTAGTCTCAGACGTATCAAGTTCCTTCTTTGCAACGAGTTCTCTTGAAAATAGTTCCCTGTTTCTGTCCATTGTTCGCTTTGCATCAAGTAAAGCTGCCTCTGCCTTTTCCACATTTGCTTTAGCTGCAGTCAGATTTGCCTTTGCCTGCTCCAGTTGTGCCTCGAATGTAGCAGGGTCTATCTGGGCTATTAGTTGTCCCTTTTTTACAGGGGAATTAAAATCCACATGTATATGTTTTATAGTTCCTGAAACCTGAGTGCCGACAAGGACTGTGGTCACAGCATTCACGGTGCCTGTAGCAGTAACTGTTTCTACTATATCCCCTCTGATAATCTTTTCAGTCTTGAATCTGGGTTCATCGCTTTTCTCACGGAGCACAATGAATGCAGCAATACCCAGAACCGCAGCAATTATAATAACAATCGATATCTTTTTCATTAATTACAATACACTGCTTTCTCCGCGATTACGCGCGGTGGTCTTAAATATATTAACCGCCTTTTCCTGTATCCTGTCCATATAGTAGTAAACTACAGGTGTTATATAGAGAGTCAGGAGCTGGGAAACGACGAGTCCGCCAACGACGGCAAGTCCGAGAGAACGGCGTGAATCTGCACCTGCGCCGAATCCAATGGCTATGGGCAGTGTGCCCATAAGCGCTGCCATCGTGGTCATCATAATCGGCCTGAAACGGACAATCGCCCCCTGATAGATGGCATCAAGAGGCGCTTTTCCCTCTTGCCTCTGTGCCGCAAGGGCGAAGTCTATCATCATGATAGCGTTCTTCTTCACAATGCCCACGAGCATGATGATACCGACAAAGGAGTACAGGTTTAAATCCTTGCCGAAGATAAGCAGGGTTATGAGCGCGCCAAAACCTGCTGAAGGCAGTCCTGACAGAATGGTTAGCGGGTGTATGTAACTCTCGTATAGGATGCCGAGCACGATATATATCACAACAATGGCGAGAATAAGAAGTATAGCCAGTCCTTTAGTCGAAGCCTGATAGACCTGCGCTGTTCCCTGAAATCCTGTGGTAATTGAGGGAGGCAGTGCCTTTGCCTCTTTCTCAACGGCAGTCACAGCATCACCCAGTGGGATACCCGGCTTGAGATTGAAGGAGATAGTGACGGCGGTGATCTGTCCAAGATGGTTAACAGACAACAGCCCTAACCCTTTAGAAACCTTCGCCAGAGACGAGAGCGGCACGAGCTGCCCGGTATTCGAGCGGACGTAGAGCATGCCCAGCGCTGATGGGTCCATCTGATACTGTGGCTCCAGCTCCATGACCACTTTGTACTGGTTGGTTGGGGAATATATGGTCGAGACCTGACGGCTGCCGTAGGCTGAATAGAGTGTGTCCTCGAACTGCTGGGCGGTGATACCAAGGGCAGCAGCCCGGTCACGGTCGATTTCCAGATTTACCTGGGGATTCTTGATCTGGAGGTCACTGGTAACATCCTGAAGCATGGGCAACCCACGCAGCTTCATCTCAAAGGCAGCGGCGTTATTGTACAGACCCTCTGTATCCGGGCTCTGAAGGACAAACTGGTACTGGGCCTTGGTCATGGTCGTCTCCAGACGGATAGGAGGCGGGTTCTGCATGAACATCATAATGCCAGGCACCCCCATAACCTTTGGCCTGAGCCCCTGTATAATCTGGTCGGCATTCAGCTTGCGTTCGCTGTGGGGCTTGAGCTTTATAAACATGAAGCCGCCGTTTGATGCTACCCGCGAACCTCCAGTGCCGACGGCTGACATGAAGGCTTCAACATTGGGATCCTGAAGCACGATCCCGGCAAGTTTCTGCTGGTGCCGTTTCATGTCCTCAAAAGAGATGCCCTGTGCCCCTTCAGTAATGCCAAAAATCCCACCAATGTCATCCGACGGGAGCAAACCCGTAGGCATTTTGGTAAAGAGCAGGACCGTCAGCACCGTCATAACAAAAGTCACCACAATAGTTGTGCGGCGGAAGCGAAGCACCCGCTTGAGTGTCCGCTCATAGAGGCTGCGCATGCCGTCAAAGAACCGCTCCATGAAATTATACAGCCGCCCATGCTTTTCCTCTGCATAGGGCTTAAGGAAACGGCTGCTGAGCATTGGTGTCAGCGTTAGGGAAACAGCACCTGAGATAAGAATTGCAAATGTTATAGTCACGGCGAATTCGTGAAGCATCCTGCCAAGCATTCCTGACATAAATAGGACAGGGATAAAGACCGCGACCAGGGATGTAGTCATAGAGATAATTGTGAACCCAATTTCCTTTGAACCCCTGAATGACGCATCCATAGGCTTCTCTCCACGCTCTATGTGGCGGACGATGTTTTCGAGCATAACGATGGCGTCGTCCACTACAAAGCCTACTGACAGTGTGAGTGCCATAAGGGTAATATTGTTGATTGAGAACCCAAGGCCGTATATGGCAGCAAATGTACCAATGATGGACAGCGGCAGGGCGAGACTCGGGATGATAGTAGCCGACAGGTTGCGCAAGAAGAGGAAGATAACCAGAATAACCAGGGCTATGGTAAGCACCAATGTGAATTTAACGTCTGCCACTGACTCCCGTATTGATACCGAACGGTCGAAGAGAGTGTTCAGTTGGACGGCTGCGGGAAGCTGGCTGCGGAAGCCGGGGAGCTGCTTCTTAATGTTGTCCACTACCTCGATAGTGTTGGTGCCTGGCTGACGCTGGATCGCCAAAACAATAGCCCGGGTGGACTTACCTCCGGCATTGTACCAGGCTGCTATCTTGTCATTCTCTACGCTGTCTATAACCCTGGCTATGTCCTGCAAACGGACGGGCGAGCCATTACGGTAAACCACAATCATCGGCTTGAATGCCTCAGCATTGTAGAGTTGTCCGGTTGCCTGGATGGTAAAAGCCTGCTTATCTCCCTGAAGCCCGCCTGTCGGCAGGTTCACGTTCCAGCGCTCCAGTGCCGCCGATACTTCGTCTAATCCGATTTTACGGTTTGCCAATCCCATCGGGTCAAGCTGCACCCTTACCGCATATTTTTGTGACCCATAGACCAGCACCTGTGCCACCCCCTTAATCATGGAGATGCGCGGCGAAATAATGGTATCAGCGTACTCATTTACCTTAGAAAGAGGCATGGTCGGTGAGCTGAGGGCCAGGTAGAGGATCGGCTGGTCTGCGGGGTTGACCTTCTGATATGACGGCGGACTCGGCATGTCATGGGGGAGCTGGCGGGCAGCCTTAGATATGGCAGCCTGAACGTCCTGTGCCGCTGCATCGATGTCGCGCTCCAGGGTAAATTTCAGGGTAATAACCGAGACTCCCTGGCCATTTGTGGAAGTCATGGAATCAAGTCCTGCAATGGTTGAAAACTGCCTTTCTAACGGTGTTGCTACAGCGCTTGCCATCGTCTCCGGGCTGGCGCCGGGCAGATTGGCATTCACCTGAATAGTCGGGAAATCAATGTTCGGAAGGTCGTTCACCGGAAGTATTTGATAAGCAAATACTCCGAAAATCATTACAGCCAGCATGACCAGACTGGTCATGATAGGACGTTTGATGAAAAGTTCGGAAATGTTCATTTGTTTTTTACAAGCCGTAATACGTAATCCGTGATGCGTTATGAGTGTTTATAATTTTTTTCTTCTTTTCCTGTTACGCATTACTCATCACGCTTTACGTTTTAGTTGTTTTTAATCTCTACTTTTGCGCCCGGCATAAGGAGTATCTGTCCATCGGTGACTACCTGTTCTCCCGGCGCCAGTCCGTTTTCAATAACTATTATATCCCCATATGTGATACCGGCATTAACCGGACGAAGCTCTGCTGAATCTTCCTTCACAACGAAGACGAACTGCCCTTGCTGTCCTGTCTGGACAGCCTGAGAGGGGACAACCACTGCGTCATGGATAGTTGCCAGGGTAATTTGGACATTAGCGAACTGTCCGGGCCAGAGGGACCTTCCCCTGTTGTCAAAGGTCGCCTTTAGCTTGATTGTTCCGGTTGCGGTGTCAACAGCGTTATCAATGAAAGTCAATACTCCCTCTACAGATTTTTTATAATCATCTGATATGGATGCCTCGACCCTGAGTTTTCCTGATGCCATATATTTTTTTATCTCTGAGAGGTTCTGTTCCGGGACAGAGAAGTTTACATAAATAGGCTGGATCTGGTTGATAACCACCATCGGCTTATCATCATTTGCCTTGATGAGATTACCCTGATCTACCAGAAGACTGCCGGTACGGCCCGGGATAGGAGCATATATAGAGCAATATTCTAACTGCAGGCGGGCATTTTCCACAGCAGCCTTGTCAGCCTCTACTGTAGCTTTAAGGGCCTCTGCATTTGCTTGAATCCGTTCGTAATCGTCCTTGCTGACAAGCTGTTCTTGAAATAGTTCTGTATACCGTTTAACATCATCCCCGGCTTTTTTAGCAAGGGCTGTATCCCTTGCCAGATTAGCCTGTGCCTCTTCCAGTGCTTTTTCATAAGGACGAGGGTCTATGGTAAAAAGCAAATCGCCTCTCTTAACATCCTGACCTTCTTTGAAATTTACACGCATGAGCTCTCCGCCGATCCTGGCCTTTATCTGGACAGTAGAATAGGCTTCCACGTTTCCGATAGCCTTGACCTGCACAGGCACCGCTTTCTTAATCACAGGTGCGACTGTTACAGGTACGGCTTCACTTTTAAAAGGTTGTTTTGATTTTTCCTTTGAACATGACGGTAAAAAAAGTAGCAAGTAGAGAGTAGAGAGTAGAGAGAAAAATACAACAATAAAAGAAATTTGTTTTTTCATTTTTTTGGCTCCTGACTATTGACTGGCGACTGCTGACTGACTATTGTCTTTAACAGCGTTCCAGAAGCACGTTTTAATTTTAAAATCGCTAACTGATAATCATACTTTGCATTAGTGAGTTCTCTCTCTGCAGTAACGAGCAGTGTATTTGCATCCATAACATCTATACTGTTTGCAAGGCCGTATTCAAACTGCTTGGACACAACGTTATAATTATCAAGTGAATACTCTACCTCCGCCTGTAGTTTCTCAAGAATTCCTGACTCTGTTATCAGATTAAGATAGGCATTTTCAACCTCTACATTAACTGTATTTTTAAAATCTGAAAGATTTAACTCTGCCTGTCTGAGTTTTGCCTTTGCTTCTCTTACCTCTGCCCTTCTTAACCCTCCTTCAAAAAATGGGAAGTCAAGTTTCAGACCGCCATAGATACTTTCTTTAATTGCAGATGAAGCAGGATTGTCCTCTTTTCTGGAATATACTCCTTCTACTGAAAGGGATGGCCAATATGTGCCCTTTGCATATTTGAACTCATTTTCGGCAATCTTTTTCTGCAGTTCAAAAGTCTTTAATTCAGCCCTTTCTGATAGAGCTCTCTGCTTAAGACAATCCGCGGTCGACAGTTGACAGTCGGTAGCTAAAATATCTAATCCATCAGACGGACGAGAGACGAGGGACGAAAGATGACTGTCTTTTACATCATAATCTCCTTCAATCCCAACCGTTCTGGCAAGAATAACCTTTGTAAGCCTTAAATTATTTTCAGCCTTAATTAAATCTGCCTCAGCACCTGAAAGTTCTGCCTCAGCCCTTAAAAGAACTGTCTTTGTTGCCTCTCCCACTTTTAGCCTTATACCAGCAGCATCTCTGTGTTTTTTTAACCTCTCTACGTTGGCACGGGCTATCTCCACTGCCTTTTTTGATTTCAGGACATCGTAATAAGCCGAGGCAACGCTTAAAAGATATTCTTCCTTAACAGCATCAAGGTCAAATACACTTTTTATTATCGTCTCTTTGGCAATCTTCAGTGCTGTTAACTCTCTACCGCTTAATGAAAAAGATTGATCCAGCCTGAGCCCCCATGAAGTAGAGTATTCAGGCTGTAATATGGAAGTAGCTGAGCGTTTTTCTTTGTTATATCTCGTATGATTCCCAAACGCAGAAAGCGTTGGAAGAAGCGTGGATATCGCCTTGTCCTCTCCTTGCTCTGATATATAAAGGTCCTCTTGTGCTATTTTTATAGTTTCACTTCTTTCAAGTGCAAGCCTGTAGAGGTCATCAAGCGAATATTCCTCTGCAGAAATGCTATTTGGGATAAAAATAAATAAAAAACAAAGCACAAACAATAATTCTTTTTTCATGACACACCCCTTCTTATTCCATTTGTGATTAGGTTAAAAAGAGATTTACTCATATCTCTTACATTACCAACTCTAAATACAAGTTTTAATAGTATAGCACCTCTGATACTTGCAAAAATCATAGATGCTGTATCTTTACAATTCATAGAACTGAAAACTCCTTTTTTAACGCCTGCAATAAGAATGTCTCTAATTATCTTATGCTGGGTTTTAAAAAAATCTCTTTTGAGTGACTGAATAAAAGGAAGTTTATGTTCTCTGATAAATATGGAGAGTAGCTGCCTTTTTTGAAAGGCATAGTTCAGATTCAATGTAATATAAGTGTTTAGGGCTTTAAGAGGGTCTTTAGTAGATAAGTTTTTGGTAAGCTCCTTAAAATCCTTTGTCTGGTCTTTAATAAGCTCTAAACAAAGTTCTTGTTTGCTTTTGAATCTGAGGTAAAAGGCACCGACGCTTATTCCGACATCCCGGGCAATTTCCGACATCTTTGTCCCTGAATAGCCGTTAGAGGAGAATAAATCAAGGGCAACTTTTAATATTTTTGATTTCGGAACTGAACGCTGGTTCATATGAATGATGATTCATTTTAAAATTAAACAGGATAATTGTCAAGGCGAATATTTTCCTTTTGGCTATGGAGGGGTAATGAGCCCAGAAAGAGGCACGACCGTTACTTCATTTTTCGGAAGGGTTTCTTTTAAAAATCTAATGGTTGCTTCTTTCGGATGGGCAAGTATAATTGCATAGCCCCTCTTTTTTGCAATCTTAACTGCTTCTCCCCATTGCTTCTCTATATATTCGGAGTTATCCTCGTTATCAAGGAATATATCCCGTGTTAATGCCTTTATCCCCTGTTCTCTGGCAAGCCTGATACCCACTGAGTTATGTGTCGTGAGACTGTCGAGGAAAAAAAATCCGTGTTCTTTAAGCACTGACAGCAGAATATGCACAGCCCTTTCATCTTCAGTAAAGGCAGAACCCATATGATTACTCACTCCTTTTATATGCGGTAGTGAGATAAGGTCCCCTTCTAAAGTCTCACGGATTTCACTGTCAGTCATCCATGTATATAACCCTCCCTTGCCCAAGCTGTGAGGTTCCTTTGCCTCCATAGGTATGTGCCCTATAACATCGTATCCTCGCCTGTGACCTTCATTTGCAATCCATGCGGCATAGGTTTCATGGGGGAAAATAGAGAGAGTCAAAGAAGCGTTTATATTGAAAACACTCATAGCCGCATTTTTACTTGGTCCAAGGTCATCAATAACTATGGCAATCTTTGGAAAAATCTTGTGTTTCTTTTCAGGCTGAACATGCTTAGGGATTCTTGGTCGGATGCCTTCTTTACTGAATTCCCTGTAGACAAAAAACGTCCCTATTATAACTAAAAGCAGAATTAACAGGATATGATGACGTTTTCTGCCTTTAATTCCCCTTCTTTTTATTCTTCCTTCTTTTGAAGACATTTGATTATTGATTCAAATCAAATACCTCCACCCCTGGTGGAGGCTTGAAAATAAAAAATGAATCTTTAAGCCCGGAATTACTCTCAACATTCTTAACAGCAACATCAACCTTATTACCGTAAGTATCAAACATGCTGAATGCTTTTATGGGGAAGTCGTTGGAATTGTTGACCTCAAGGAGTATCTTCTTTATAAAACCCATCTGGCGCCTCGGCTTCAGTTCAAGGCTATCCTCTTTTATCATTTTTATATCAAAATCTGCTTTGAGATTCCCGATGCTATTGAGCAATGCTATTGGAATCTGACTGTAAGCGTCTTTTGTATATGTGCTTTTAAGCACCTGCTTTTCAGACTTTTTATAAATCCATATGTCACCTTCTCTGATTATCACCTCCTCATCTCTTGGCTTTGAGTATAACCATCTCATGCTCGAAGGTCTTTTAATAAAGAATTCCCCCTCATATCTCTCAACTCTATCAAGGTCTTTTATATAACTTGTCTGAGAAAATTTTCCCTGTATATCCTGGATTTCATCATATTTCTTCTGCATCCGTTCAACGGTTTCATCAACGGTGGCAGCGTGAACAACAGTGAAGAGTGAACAGTAAAGAGTGAAAATAAGAAATATGAAATGAGAAATAAGAAGCTTCTTTATTAATCCAAAAATTGAAAATAATGCAGATGTTATGAAAAAATTTATTTTTCGATACCTTATGTACTTATAATACAAGTACCAACTCATATTTTAAACCAATTTACCACATGCATAATTTAATAAAATGAATTTATCGAGTTAAATAAATTTTTGAACAATGTCTGCATTATTCTGGTTAATAACTGATAATTGTTTCTTCATTTTCTCCTTCTAAATACCTCTCTCGGTTTACCTGCTTCTCCGGGTGGTCCGACAATCCCTTCTTCTTCCATCATCTCCATAATCCTTGCCGCCCTGTTATAGCCTATCTTCATCCTGCGCTGGATATAAGATATTGATGCCTGACCAGTAGAAAGCACAAGGTCTTTTGCCTGCTGATACATCTCATCCCTCTCTTCAGACTCTATCTCCTCTGATTTCTCAGACGTGAGTGTATCAAATATTGAATAGTCAGGTGTTCCCTGCGTCTTTATAAAATTAACCACTGTTTTTATTTCCTCTTCGCTTACATAGGCACCATGTATCCTCGTAATTCTACTGCCAGGAGTGACAAAAAGCATATCTCCTTTACCTAAAAGCTGCTCTGCACCGTATGTATCAAGTATTATCCTTGAATCCACTTTAGAGGCTACGCGAAAAGATATCCTTGAGGAAAAATTTGCCTTGATTACCCCTGTGAGCACGTCAACAGATGGTCTCTGCGTAGCGAGGATGAGATGAATGCCTGCTGCCCTTGCCATCTGGGCAAGTCTTGCAATTGAATTTTCTACCTCGTTAGCAGAGACAAGCATGAGGTCCGCAAGTTCATCAATGACCATTACAAGATAAGGAAGCGTGTCTTCCTCCCTGCCTGAGACAGATTTAATCTTTTTATTATACGCCTCGATGTTCCTTGAGCCTGTTTCAGCCAGGAGTCTGTATCTACGCTCCATCTCAAACACTATCTTTTTAAGGGCATCAGCTGCATCCTTGGGCGTGGTAATGATAGGGAGCATAAGGTGTGGAATTTCTTCATAAACAGGAAGTTCAAGCATTTTGGGGTCTATCATTAACATCTTAACTTCCCTCGGTGTTGCCCTGTAAAGAAAGCTTAGAACCATCGCATTTATACAAACACTTTTACCCGAACCAGTAGCCCCTGCAATAAGTAAATGTGGCATACGCCCTAAATCAGCTACTACAGGGCTGCCAAAGATATCCTTTCCGAGAGCCATTGTTAATTTTGATGGGCTCTTTATGAATACCTCTGAAGAGATAATATCTTTCAGAAATACATCCTCTCTCTCTTTATTCGGGACCTCAATGCCGAGTGTTGCCCTTCCAGGGATTGGAGAGATACGTAAACTGGTTGCCTTAAGTGCCAATGCAAGGTCATCAGTTAGAGATATAACCCTGTTTATCTTGATGCCTGGTGCAGGTTCAAACTCAAACATGGTAACCACAGGCCCAGGCGAGACATACGTAACCTTACCTTCTACTGCGAAATCCTGTAGTTTTTTCTCAAGTAAATTTGAATTTAAGAGTATATCCTCTTTTGAAGGCTTGGATTTGAAGGGAGGGGGATCTTTCAAAAACTCAATAGAAGGAAGTTCATATTCGCCTTTTGCCTTTTGCGTTACTCGCGGTTTTGACCCGGCAGGATACATAAGTGGAAGAGTCTCCTGTTTATATGATGTCTGCACCGCGGGTTCTTCTAATTTTGCCGGAGGTTCTTCTAATTTTACTTGTGGCTGCTTTTTGCTCTTTGCTATGAATGGGATTGATATTGATAAAGACGAAGTTCTATCCTTAACGCCCTTTATAAAATCCACTATAGAGAAGGAAATAAGAAACATCAGTGTAACAAATACAAGAGGGATAAAAAGCAGATAAGAGCCTGTTGTTGAGAGTAATTTAAGGGAAAGCCTTGTTGCAAGAAAACCCACAATCCCTCCTGAGGATTCTTTAAAAATAAGAGTAAGAAGTGAGGATACAGAGATGATAAGAATAATAGTTGCTGCAGCAGATAGACCTCTTTTGTGCTTCTCTTCTCTGCCGAATATCTTTCTTAAACCATAAACACACAGGATGAAAGGAATAGTATAAGCTGTAACACCAAATATCTGAAGAAGTGTATCTGACAGATAGGAGCCAAAGATACCGAGCAGATTTTTCACAACAGTTACTTTAGATGAGCTATGTGTAAAAGGAGAAGGGTCTAATTTGTTATGAGTAATTAGACTTATAAAAACGACAAGGGATAAAAAAATAGCCAAAATACCGACAATTTCGTGTTTTACCCGTTTAGTTTTGCTCATATATTCATTATGATAACAAAATGATAACAAATGCGAGTAAAAAACGATAATAGGTAAAGTGTGGCTTGGAAATAAGTTTACAGTTTTAATTACAGATAATAAAAAAGTATACCGACACCAAAGATGATGCGGTATATGGCAAAGGAGTCAAAGGTATGTCTTGTAACAAATCCGAGAAATGCCTTTATAACAACCAGTGCCGAAAAAAAGGAGACGAAGAAACCGACAATAAAGATGGGCACATCGTTCATCGTTAGATTGTAAAGGTTTTTCAACAGGTCGTACGATGTAGCGGCAAACATGGTGGGTATAGCGAGAAAGAATGAGAACTCTGTAGCTGTCTTTCGCTCAAGCCCAAAGCACATTGCGCCCATTATTGTTGCACCAGCCCTTGAAACGCCGGGGAAAAGAGATAAGGTTTGCGCAAAACCGATGCCCAACGCCAGGTTAGGCGAAACTTCATCTATATCCATGACAGCAGGCTTTTTAACAACCCTTTCAATTATAAGCATAACTACGCCGCCGACAATAAGCGCAAAGGCAACAGTTATAGGATTAAATAAGTGATTTTTTATAAAGGAGTGTGTAAGAAACCCCATAAATGCAGCAGGAAGAAATGCTATCAGAAGGTTTAATAAAAAACGGTTTGTCTTTTTTGTGCCGATACCTCTTATGGACATCAAGACTCTTTCACGATACATCCAAACCACCGCCAGGATTGCGCCAAGTTGTATAAATACCTCAAAGGTCTTTGTCGTACTGCTTGTAAATCCAAGTATATCGCCGGCAAGGATAAGGTGGCCTGTTGAGGATATAGGTAAAAATTCGGTAATGCCCTCGACTACACCCATTATTGCTGCCTTAGATATCTCTGCAATCATCACTCACATCTCAATTATATGAGTAGAGAATTAGATATGCGGAGCTGCTTACCGGCAGAAATTCTGTGAGTCCCTGCAGAATCCCGAGGATTATGGCTTCGAGCATTAAAGAATTATATATTTTTTTATTCCTTTTTGCTAAACTTTTCTAAATGTCAGATGAGTCAGAGAAATTGTCTTCTAACAAAAAGAGTTCAAAGAGAGAATTTTTCCACTACCTTGGCGTTGCAAGTACAGTTGGAATAAATCTCGTTGTAAGTACCTTCGTGGGGTTTGCAATAGGCTTTGTGCTTGATAAAAAAGTCTTTAACACATTCCCGTGGTTAACCATCATATTTTTAATCCTGGGTATCGCAACAGGCTTTAGATATTTGTTTAAAGTCGCTTTGAGACAGAAAAACAATGGAGATTCTGAAAGGGGTAATTAAAAAAAGCCTTTTTATCATCATACCAACTGCAATAGTGTCTGCTTTTTTTGAATGGAAAAAACTCCCGCTGGGCATTATAGCAGGGGGGTTATTCGGTATTTTAAATCTGCGCGGACTGGCACGGACTGTAGAGGGATTTATTGGTGCAGAAAGACCCACAGCAAAGATAATAATCATGAACATGACGAGATTATCTGTATTATTTGCAGCGATTTTTATTCTCATATGGTTTAAAGTAATTAATGCCATTGGTATGCTTTTTGGTTTTACAGTGGTTTTTGTTTTAATTCTTATTGAGGGAATGAAAGTAAGTAAATCCAGTTAAAAATGTAAAATGGTGAATAAGGGACAAAGGCATAGAGGCACAAAGGCACTAAGTTAAAATCTTTCATTGTGCCTTTGAACCTTTGCCACTTTGTGCCTTTGTTAATAATTTTTGATTTCATAGGTGGTTACAATGCTAACGCTGGATTTCACAAATATGATGTCAGAAGCTATAGGAAGTAATGGGTTAAACCCCGATGATATAAACTCCCTTAAAGAACGTTTGAAGATTATCCATTCAGACATAGTCCATAGACGACTGCCAGAACTGTATTTCCTTGAATTACCCGAACAGGATACATGGGAGATTAATACCCTGGCAGATAGAATAAGAAGCACCTCTGATTATTTTTTACTCCTCGGGATTGGCGGTTCAGCACTTGGACCACGGGCATTGCTTGAGGCATTAAAGTCTTTTTATAATCTCAAAAGCTCTCCAAAAATCTTTATTTATGACAATGTAGACCCTGCTACCCTTACATCAATCCTATCCATAATTGACCTGAAGAAAACCACTGTAAATGTTGTTACAAAATCAGGCAGCACCGTAGAGACAATGTCTTCTTTTCTAATCTTAATGGATGCCCTTAAAAAAACTCATGGGGATAAGTTCTCAAAATGGATTATTGCCACTACAGACCCTGAAAAGGGGATTCTTAGAGGAATTGCTGAAAAAGAAGGCATTAAAACCCTGCCAATTCACCCCCATGTCGTTGGACGATTCTCTGTCCTCAGTCCTGTTGGCTTACTCCTTGCCTCTGTTGCTGGAATCAACATCAAAGGTATTCTTAAAGGTGCAAAGGACATGCTCATGAGGTGTACTGAGGAAGACCCATGGAAAAATCCTGCTTATATGTGTGGGGTACTCATGTATCTTATGGAACAAAAAGGGGGGGGAATATCAGTGCTTGTTCCTTATTCAGACAGGTTAAAGGCTTTCTCAGAATGGTATTGCCAGCTCTGGGCAGAAAGTCTTGGGAAAAACGGCATGGGACAGACACCTTATCCTTCAACAGGGGTAACTGACCAGCACTCTCAGCTTCAGCTCTGGATTGAAGGACCAAAAGATAAGGTAATAACATTTATTCGCATAGAAGACTACGGCGATGACATCTTTATATCTTCTCAGGATATAAAGGCACTCAGTTATCTTAACAATCACACACTGGGGGAGCTTATCAGAGCAGAACAGGAGGCAACAGAGCTTGCACTTGTTAAAGCAGGGGTACCCAGTATGACACTCAATGTCCCGATAATAGATGGCTATTATCTGGGACAGCTATTTCTATTTTTTGAACTTGTAACTACTGCCACCGGTATGCTTCGCGGGATAAATCCTTTTGACCAGCCCGGGGTAGAGGAAGGCAAGAAACTAACTTATGGAATAATGGGGCGGGAGGGTTATAAGGAGAAAGGACATGAAGTGTCAGAATATAGAGAGAGGCTCCGGAATTCAAAATTTAAAATTTAAAATGAAAAATGCAAAATTAATGAAGCAGAGGCTCATTAAATTAATACTCTCACGCTCATTTAAATACACTAAGAAACCGACATTTAAACTCGCCTCGGGTAAGAAAAGTAATTTTTATTTCAACTGCAAGCCCACCACTCTCAGCCCTGAAGGCAAGCTGCTTATAGGAAACCTCATGTATGAACTCATCAAGAATGAAAGAACATGGAAAGTAAAGGCTATAGGCGGGCTCACTCTCGGTGCCGACCCCGTAGCAAATGCAATAGCCTATACATCCTATATTGAAAGTCAAAGGTCAAAAGTTACGCCTTTAGAGGCATTTGTTGTAAGAAAAGAGCCTAAGAAGCACGGCACAATGCAATGGGTTGAAGGATATGTAAAAAAAGGCGATAAAGTTTTGATAGTAGAGGATGTGATTACCACCGGATGCTCCACAATCAAGGCAATCAAGCGAGCAAAAAAGTGCGGGCTCAAAGTCCTGGGTGTTGTCGTGCTCATTGACAGACAGGAAGGTGGGAGAGAGGCAATAGAGTCAATGGGTCTGCCTTTTAAGGCATTGTTGACAAAAGAGGAGATTTTTAAGGTTTATAAAATGTTATAATCTTTTGTATCTTCACACCCGCCATAAAAATCCTCCTGTACAATGTACATTATTATACCTGAGGAAGCATCTAAAAATTTGGTTTAGTACCGCGATCATTACAACATGCCATAGTCCCTTAGAGGAAAATTTATTCAGGGTTTATGGTCTACCACTGCACTATTTGTTTATAGGATTTGAGAGTTGATGGGCTAAGTTTTGTTAAAACGGACTATTTATAAATTTCTCTGAAAAGGGGCTATGGCATGTAAAAGCCTGAATTCTGGATGCTATCATGAGCGAAAATACTATATCCTGCCATCACGGAATTTATGCTATATTATTAAATTTAGATATTTAAAAAAGGAAACCACAAATGGAAGGGTCATTTTTTTACTCAGAGCCTGTTAATTCAGTCCTTGAACTAATCGGCAATACACCGATGGTCAGGATAAATAAAATAGTTCCTGAAGGCTCTGCCTCTATATTTGCCAAAATCGAGTCTTTCAATCCATGCGGCTCTATCAAAGACAGAATATGCCTATCAATGATAGAGACTGCTGAGAAAGAAAATAAACTTAAACCCGGGGATACCATTATTGAACCCACATCTGGCAATACCGGAATCGGGCTTGCCTTTATCTGTGCAGCAAAAGGATACAAACTCGTCCTTACAATGCCTGAGACAATGAGCATTGAACGGAGAAATATGTTAAAGGCATTCGGGGCAGAATTGATTTTAACTGAAGGTTCAAAAGATATGCTCGGCGCTGTTGAAAAGGCAAAAGAGCTATCCGATAAAAGAGGCTATTTCCAGCCACAACAGTTCAAAAATCTGGCAAATCCTGAAGCACACAGGAAAACCACAGCTCAGGAAATCATTAATCAAATAGGGAATCTTGATGCCTTTGTAGCAGGCGTTGGCACAGGAGGGACAATTACAGGCGTTGGAGAGATATTAAAAAAAGAACTGGGAACACATGTAAAAATTATAGCTGTTGAACCATTAAAGAGCGCTGTTTTATCAGGAGGAAAACCAGGACTGCATGCAATTCAGGGAATAGGAGCAGGTTTTATCCCTGAAGTACTCAATAAAAATATCATTGATGAAATTATTCAGGTCCCTGATGAAGATGCATACGAAACAACAAGAAGACTTATCAGAGAAGAAGGAATCCTGTGTGGTATCTCATCAGGCGCAAATTTTTTTGCTACCCTGAAAGTAGCGGAGAAACTCGGCAGTGGTAAAAGAGTTGTCACAGTCTTCCCAGATACAGGGGAAAGGTACATAAGTACAGAACTATTTAAGTGGGAAATGGGAAGTAAGAAATAAGAAATGAAACAAAAACCATATATTATCAACACAGTGGACAATACCATCCTTGAAACAATAGGCAAAACACCGCTTCTCCGCCTGAACAATGTAACAGCACACATCAACAAAAATATAGAAATCTATGCAAAGCTTGAACGGTATAATCCCGGTGGCTCGGTTAAAGACCGTGCGGCTTTGCAGATGATAAAAGATGCTGAAGAGGCAGGATTATTGACAAAAGACAAAATCATTCTGGACTCAACATCAGGAAATACAGGAATTGCCTATGCCATGATTGCTACGGTTAAAGGTTATAGGACAAAGATTGTTCTCCCCAAAAACGCAAGCATTGAAAGGAAAAAAATAATAGCAGGGTTTGGCTCAGAGATTGTCTACTCAAGTGAGTTTGAAGGCTCAGACGGAGCCATCAGACTGGCAAAGGAAATCTACAATCAGAATCCTGATAAATACTATATGCCCGACCAATACAACAACCCTTCAAACTCAAAGGCACATTATCTTACAACAGGACCCGAGATTTTAGAGCAGACAAAAGGCAGAATTACCCATTTCATCGCCTCCATTGGAACAAGCGGCACTATAATGGGGGCAGGAAAGGCTTTAAAAGAATTTAATCCTGATATTAAGGCCATAGCTGTGCAGCCTGATGATGCCCTGCATGGAATTGAAGGACTTAAACATATGGAAAGCTCCATAGTCCCCAGGATTTATGATAAGAATTTTCCAGACGAAACAATCTATGTTAACACTGAAAGGGCTTATGATATGGTGAAAAAAATAATCATGGTTGAGGGATTGGCTGTAGGACATTCATCAGGTGCTGCAATGATTGGAGCATTACAGGTAGCAGAAAGACTTAAAAAAGGTGTTATAGTGGTTATCTTCCCCGACGGCGGCGATCGGTATTTGAGTCATGAGATTTAAATTACTCTCCTATTATCTTAACCAGAATCCTTTTTCTCCGCCTGCCGTCAAATTCTCCATAAAAAATCTGCTCCCATGGACCAAAATCCAATTTACCGCTTGTAACAGCAACAACAGTCTCTCTTCCCATAACCTGTCTCTTTAGATGTGCATCGCCGTTATCCTCTCCGGTACGGTTATGGTGATACTGTGATACAGGCTCATGCGGAGCAAGTTTTTCAAGCCATACATCATAGTCATAATGAAGTCCTGATTCATCATCATTTATAAAGACAGAGGCAGTTATGTGCATGGCATTTACGAGCACAAGCCCTTCCTTTATGTCGCTCTCTTTGAGACATCTCTCAACCTCGGGCGTGATGTTTATAAATGCCCTGCGCGTCGGCACCTCAAACCATAATTCTTTACGATAGCTCTTCATGTCTCCTCCCTTTTCTATTCCAAAGATTTTTTAGTGATAGTATATATTTGTCCGATTATTCTAACAAGATAAGTTCACTCATGCCAAATAAATAGTAGTTAATTTCAGCTTTTTTAATAAAGAACAAAAAAACGGTATTAAATGAAATTGGATTTTCAAGAAAAGAGTTACTGACAGAAGAAATTACCAGAGAAATCTTAATATAAAATGTTGTATTCTGTTGATGATTACTAGTTGAAATTATTAATCATGTTGTTTTAATAATCGATACATTCTAAACAGTATAATAGATAGCAAAGGAAGGAAAAAGAATCATACTTAAAGTTTATATATAATCTATTGCCTCTAAAACTAATTCATCAATCAGCTTTTTTACTGGAACTATTTCTTTGCATCTGTATGCGTTGGAACCGGCAAAAACAAAACCTTCTTGAAGATTTCCTTCTGCCGTATTTGTCAAGGCTTTAGCGATACAGTAAGGAGCCGTAGCGGGATTGCAAGTTCTTAAACATTGATATTCGCAGTCTGTTGGAATAGTTTTACCATTTAAAATGTCCTCAACAAACTTGTTTTTAATCACTCGTCCAGGTAAACCAACAGGACTTTTTATAATTACAAGATCTTCTTTTTTAGCGCTCAAGTATGCCCTTTTAAAACTTTCGTGAACATCGCACTCATCTGTACAAACAAAACGGGTTCCCATTTGAACACCGGAAGCGCCTAATTTAAGATAATGCCCAATATCCTTGCCGTCATAAATTCCTCCAGCCGCAATTACCGGAATCTTCGGATTAAATGAATTGGCAAATTTTAATACTTCAATGGTTAATTCATCGAGTGTGGGGGTTTTTTCCTCTACAACATCTTGAAAATTAAATCCTATATGACCTCCTGCCCTAACTCCTTCAACTATTACAGCATCCGGTAATTTATTAAAGTTTTTTGTCCATTTCTTGCAGATGATTCTTAAAGCTCTTGCTGACGAAACTATAGGGATTAGCTTAATGTTTTTCTTCTTTACGAATTTGGGAAGCCCTAACGGAAGCCCTGCTCCTGATATGATTATATCAACCCCTTCGTCTACAGCAGTTCTTACTAAAGGGTCGTAGTTTGAAAGGGCTACCATTAAGTTTATCCCTATTATGCCTTTAGTCATACTTTTAGCTTTTCTAATCTCTGATTTTAAAGCTTCATTGTTAACGTATTCATACTCTGAACTGGGCATGTTTTCAAACTTTCCCAAACCGACACCTGCAATAACTCCTACACATCCTTCATTGGCAACTGCCGCAGCAAGATTAGCTCGCGACACTCTGACACCCATACCGCCCTGTATAATGGGAGGATTTATTGTTAAGTCAGCTATTCGTAATGCGGGTAAACTCTTTTTCATTGAAATCTCATTTAGAAATTTAAAAAACATTTTTCCACAGACTTTCACTGACTATTTAATTAGCAAGTAAAAAATAGGAAACTTGCTTTTAACTTCTCACTTTTTCTTTCGTCTGTGTCTGTCAGTGGCTGAATAAACTATTCCAATATTTCAAGAACAAAACGCTTGCCGAGCTTGGTACCGGCAGCACTCAGTATTGTTCTCATTGCTCGTGCTGTATTCCCCTGCTTTCCGATAACCTTCCCAATATCACTTTTAGCAACACGCAATTCAAAAACAGCGGTTCTTTCTCCTTCTACCACGGCAACTGAAACTTCCTCCTGTCTATCTACCAGAGACTTCGCAATTTGTTCAACTAGTGATTTCATATCCACCTCCATTTGAATCTGGGTTGTTTTTTACAGACCAGATATTTTCAAATGTCTTTTCACAACAGATGTTGGTTATGCTCTGAGTCTAATTCAAAATAGACTTGTTAGATTTCTACTATTAGCGATATATTACCATATACACTTAGATATTCATACTAAGGAAAATTAATGAATCTAATAAAAATCTAAATCTAATTACAACGGGTCAATCAATATTGTTCATGAAAGTTTGAAGTCTGATTCGTGTGGGATAATTATCTTTTCCTTTACAGAATATACACAACTCTTTCAACATTATTGTCCTTTAAAATATTTTGTTCTTTCTATAGGCTTATCACAGCAGGAGCTATAGTTATTGACAAATACCGAAATTAGCAGTAAAGTTTATTTTAAGTAAAAAAATCGCTCAATACTTAAAATGCAGAAAGGAGAAAATATGGCAAAAGCAAAATGTGCAGCAAAAACTAAAGAAGGGAAAAATTGTAAAAATACTGCAAGTGGCAAATCAAGATTCTGTGCTTCACACAAGAAATAGTATATAGAAATTTCAATTTGTAAAAGCAAGAAAAGGGCTTGGATTGTTCAAGCCCTTTTCTAATTAACACATCCTAAAAAAATACCCTAAAGGTTAATATCCGATTTTCAAATTAGGAATAACACCTACTAATCAATAACCTGAGAAGATTTAAAAATTATTGATTGCTGGTTAAAAGAAGTATAACGAAAAAGTCACCTGTGCGAAGCATCATGCGGAATGACTGGTTGTGGCTCTTTATATATTATTGCTGGAATACAATGATATTTTTTTAATGTTCATCTCTACCCCCGGGACTCTTCTGCTTGACAGAGTTTCCACAAATCTGTTATTGTAATAATTACAACTGCTGTACCCGGATGAAATTACGTCATTGTAAGCCCCGGAATACACACGGGGCTTTTTTTACGCCCGAAAGCAGAAAAAAAGGAGATTATGGAGATTATGGAATTTAACACATTTGATTTTCACCCCCACGTCGCGGCCGGAATTACTGCGGCGGGTTTTGTTACGCCAACGCCAATCCAGGCGCAGGCAATCCCACCAGTCCTCCAGGGACACGACGTCATGGGTTTGGCACAGACTGGAACAGGCAAAACAGCGGCCTTCGTGCTGCCGATTCTTGAACGCCTGATAAAAGGGCCGAGCGGCCGTATCCGCGCCCTCGTCATTGCACCGACGCGTGAACTGGCAGAGCAGATCCATGAGGCGATCTGCAACCTTGGACGGCTGACCCGCCTCCGGAGCGTATCCGTCTATGGCGGAGTGAGAATAGCCCCGCAGATACAGAAATTCCGTGCCGGTGTCGATATCGTCGTCGCATGTCCAGGCCGCCTGCTTGATCACATCAATCAGCGCACAATCAACCTGTCGAACCTGGAGGTGCTTGTACTGGATGAGGCAGACCGCATGTTCGACATGGGTTTTCTTCCTGATGTAAGGAAGATCATCAAGCATATACCGTCCAAGCGCCAGACACTGTTCTTTGCAGCCACCATGCCTGAGGATATCAGGAAGCTGGCCAACGACGTACTGCAAACCCCGGTAACGATACAGGTCAATCACAGGGCACCTCTAAACACTGTCGCGCACGCGATCTACTCGGTAGATCAGCACCTCAAAACCGAGCTCCTCCTTGAACTGCTACGCCATACCGACACTAAGTCGGTCCTGGTCTTTACGCGTACCAAACACCGCGCCATGCGCGTGGGGCAGAAGCTGGAAAATGCCGGCTACCGGGCAGCATCGCTGCAGGGAAACCTGTCGCAGAACAAGCGCCAGGAGGCGCTCGACGGATTCCGTGACGGCAGGTATCAGGTCCTTGTTGCGACCGACCTTGCAGCCAGGGGCATCGATGTCTCAAGCATATCACACGTCATCAACTACGACATACCCGATACAACCGACGCGTACACACACCGGATCGGCCGCACCGGCCGGGCTGCGAAGACCGGCGATGCCTTCACGTTCATTACCGGTGCAGACAATGCCATGGTGCTCAGCATCGAGCGCGTTCTTGG
>Ga0214473_10002255_pt1 | contig 23851 bp, 23 predicted proteins | sample RVTome_7_FD_203509 | JGI IMG/M metagenome (GOLD analysis project Ga0214473, IMG submission 203509) | Soil microbial communities from uranium-contaminated site in the Upper Colorado River Basin, Wyoming, United States - RVT98D197 | ecosystem: Environmental > Terrestrial > Soil > Contaminated >... | reverse complement strand
GCTAGAGAACACCCGCATCCTGGAGCAGGTGACCGCCCTGCTCATCGGGATCAACATCCGCTACAAGGTCCACGGCGCCGGCATCCGCATCACCGGCCTCCCCGCCTGAGACCGTTCGAACGTTCGAATGTTCGAACGTTCGGGAGTTCGGGCGTTCCCGGGCCCCGCAGCGCGGACCGAATGAACATCCGAAGGTTCGAACGCTCGAACTTTCGGGCGCTCGAGATCTGGCGTTCGCCCCGTCCCATGTTGCGTGTCGAGACGAGCTGGCCGTCCGCCACACACGGCAGATCCTCGGTCCGGCTGCTCCTGCAACCCGATGGCTTCGGCCTGGAGGGCAGCGCGTCCGACGCGCCAGTTGCCCGGGGGGATACCGCTGGCGGAAAGGGCGCGGAAGGGCGCGGGCCGCCGTGCGAAGGGAGGGGAGCGGCGGGTCAGCGGTGCCAGTTCTCGACGGCGACCCCTTCGAAGCCTGCGTAGTCGGCGGTGTTCCGTGTGACCACCACGAGCCCATGCACGCGGGCAACGGCGGCGATCTGGCCATCGGCGAACGCGGGCGCCCGACCTGCCCGCTCCAGCCGGGACCGCTCAGCGGCATGCCACTCCGCTGCCCGCTCATCATAGGCGAGGATGGGGATCGTCGGAGCGACCACCTCGCTGAGGTACTGCTGGATGGCCCTGCGCTTCGGAGAGTCCGGCAGGCGGGCGGCGCCGTAGAGGAGTTCGTGCCACACGATGCTCGCGGTGGCAAGTAGCCCTTCGGAACGACGCAGGTGCTCCACCACCCTCTTGTGGGGGTGTGGCCGGAGGGGTTCCGAGAGGACGTTCGTATCTAACAGGTAGCGCGGACTCACAGCGTCACTCTCCTGCCGCGGGATCGGTCCCGGACCCGGCCCAGCGTTCGTGTGTCTATCGCGAGCCGCGCGACGTCCGTCTCGCGCCGGAACTTCTGCAACGCCTCCCAGAAGGAAACCGTTCCAGCGCGGACGCGTTCGTAGTCCCTGAGCGATACCAGCGCGGCCACCGGCTTGCCCCGGCGCGTCAACTCAACGGGGACACCCCTTTCCACATCGTGGACGAGGCGCGGGAGGCGGTCCCGCGCCTCCGCAATCGAATACCGATTCGGCATGGCATATCCTCTCATGGCTATCTACATGGCCAGTTTACGCCGAAGGGGGATAGAGCGCAATAGCCCTCCCGGCCCTCCCTTGCCATTGGCAGGCTGGGGCCGGTGATCTCGTATCCCGCCCCCAGCGCCGATGGCTTGGGCGGAGCTCCCGAAACGCGTATTCAGGCCGCGGGGGGGGAGGCGGGAACGATCGAAGGGGCGAACTGTCGAGCCGCCGAACGGATGCTCTGAGAAGCCTCCTTGGTGAACCTGTGACGCGATGAAGTGCGTTGCGCTGGCGGGCGGTGTGGGCGCCTCGAAGCTGTTGCTGGGGCTCTCGAAGGTCCTCGATCCCGCCGACCTCACCATCATCGCCAACACCGGGGACGACATCGAGCAGCACGGCCTCCACGTCTCCCCCGACCTCGACATCATCACTTACACCCTGGCCGGCGCGGTGGCCGAGGGGCAGGGGTGGGGGATCGCGGGCGACACCTTCCACGCGCTCCAGGCCCTGGGACGCTACGGCCGCGCGACCTGGTTCAACCTGGGCGACCGCGACCTGGCCACCCACCTCCACCGCACCGAGCTCCTGTGCCGGGGGTTGACCCTGGCCGAGGTGGCCGACGACATCCGGCGGGCCTGGGGCGTGGCCGCGCGCATCCTGCCCGCCACGAACCACCGCGTGGAGAGCCGCGTGATCACCGATGCCGGAACGATCCACTTTCAGGAGTACCTGGTGCGAGATCGGGGAGAGGCGGCGGTGCGGGGGATCGCGCTGGCGGGGATCGAGCACGCGCGGCCGGCGCCGGGCGTGCTGGAGGCCATCGCCGCCGCCGAGGGCATCGTGGTCTGCCCCAGCAACCCCATCATCAGCATCGGGCCCATCCTGGGCGTCAAGCACGTGCGCGAGGCCCTGCGGGACGCCGCCGCCCCGGTGGTGGCCGTGAGCCCGGTGGTGGCCGGCCGCTCCCTGAAGGGCCCCACCGACAAGATGCTGGAAGGCCTGGGCCACGACGTCTCCGCCCTGGGCGTGGCCCGCCTCTACGCCGACTTCCTGGACGGCTTTATCCTGGACCGGCAGGACGCCGCGGCCCGCCCCGCCGTCGAGGCGGTGGGCCCCCGCGCCTGGACCGCCCAGACCGTCATGCAGACCCTCGAGGACAAGGTCGCCCTCGCCTCCCGTGTGCTAGCAGCCATCACGGAACTTGGGGGGTAGAAAGAGCGTTCGAAAGTTCGAACGTTCAACCGTTCGGGGGTTCAGGTGGCGAACCCCGTCCGGTGAACAACCGAACCCCCGAACACCCGAACCACCGAACGGCCGAAAGCGTGGAACGGAGGAAGGACGTTCGACCGTTCGGGCGTTCAGGCGCCGGACCCGTTCCGGTGAACAGTCGAACTTTCGAACGTTCGAACGCCTTCGAGGTCGGGGATGAGTGTTCCGGAGGAGGAAATCCGGCATCGGGTGGCCCACATGCGCGGGGAGAGGGAGCACGTGGACTTCATGGAGAAGACGGCGACCCTGATCGGCAGGAGGCTGGAGCGGGGCGTCGCGCCGGATCAGCGTGGGAGCATGGCGGAATCCCTGGAGGTCCTGCTGCGGGCCAACCGAGCCCTGCGCGAGGCGGCCCGCGCCGCCCCGGACCCCGGCGAGCTGGCCGCCGAGGCCGCCCTCGAAGCCCTCCTCATCCGCCTCCGCTGAACCCCACACGAAACGATAGGCGTTCGAAAGTTCGACCGTTCGACTGTTCGAGCATCCCCCGGGATCAGGAACGGCCGAACTGCCGAACGGCCGCCCGCGTGTCCGTCAGTTCAACGAAAGACGTTCGACCGTTCCCCGGCGTCGTGAACTTTCGAACATTCGAACGTTCGAACGCTCTTCCGTCAGTTGGAAGGGCGCTGCGGACGGACGAGCAGCCCGTCGCCGTTCACATCGCGCGCGCCACCCACGCCGCGGGCCGTCGCCAGGGCTTTCTCGCGGTGCGTCGGGTCGTCGATGAACCCGCTGAGAAGGACCACCCGGTTGTGCGTCTCCACCGAGATGGCCACGGACGCCGATCCCAGCTCCTGGGCCAGCCGTGTCTTCACCCGCGCCGTGATCACGGAATCGTCCAGAAACTCGCCGCCGTACTGATCCCGCTCCACGCCGGCGCACCCCGCCATCCCGATGCCAAACAGTACCACGACCAGGAATCGCCGCAACCACTCTCCCAATGTCCCGCCTCCCATCTTTTCACCTTCCCTGCAGCTCAATTGCCTTCACACCGGAAGGGAAATGTAAAGTCCAGGCGGGCTGCTCAAAAAGGCCCAGATGCAAGGCGGTGCGCGATGCGAGGCGCGAGGCATACGTGGTCTGTACGCCGCAGCCCGCCGCTGCCGCAGCGTCGGCGGCGGGAAAATGTCCGAGCGCGCCAACGCCGCAGATGGGCCTTTTTCAGCAGCCCGCTAAGCGTGGGGGAGGACCTGTTCGGACCACAGCTTGAGCTGCCCCATCTGGTCCTTGGCGGCGAAGCGGACGATGAAGGTGTCCACGCCGAGGCCCTGGTAGTCCCGGACGGTCTGCAGACAGTCCTCGGGGCCGCCCATGGTGGTGACCAGCAGCTTCTCCATCTCGCCCGGAGCCTTGTGGTAGTAGTTGGAGAGGAACTGGCTGCCCTCCTCGCGCGCCTTCCGGCTGTCGCCCCCCACGTGGACGGTGAGGTAGAGGGCCTTCCGGAGCTTCGTCGCATCCTTTCCGGCGGCGCCGGCGTACCCCCGGATCTTCTCCCAGCACCGTCGAAAGAGATCCGGGGTGGGGACGTTGGTGATCCAGCCGTCGCCCTGGAGCGCCACCCGTTTGAGGCCTCGCTCCACCAGGTTGCTGGCCAGCCAGACGGGCATGCGGGGCTTCTGCACGGGCCGCGGCAGCACCTCGACGTCCTTGAGGTGGAAGATCTTGCCGGAAAACGTCAGCTTCTCCCCGGACCAGAGGCGCGTCATGATCTCCAGGGACTCTTCGAGGCGCGTGGCCCGCGTCGTGAACGGCACGCCGCAATTTTCCGACTCGTGCTCCAAAAGCGGCTCGGTGCGGCCCACCCCGATCCCGGGGATGATGCGGCCGCCCGAGAGGACGTCCAGCGAGGCCAGGGTGTGCGCCAGGGGCACGGGATGGCGCAGCGTGGCCAGGAGCACGGCGGTGCCGATCTTCACGCGCCGCGTGTGGCCGCTCAGGGCCCCCATGGTGGTGAGGGCGTCCAGGCGCGACTTGGCCAGCACGCTGTCGCCCACCCACACGGAGTCGTACCCCGTGTCCTCGGCGGCCTGGGCCAGGTCGAAGATGGGGCTCAAGTCCGGCACGTCGCGGGCCTGCAAGATCACCCCGCGGGTCGGGAGCAGCACGCCAAATGTCGGTTTTCCGGTCGCCATGCGTTCCTCCTCAGAGATCGCGCCAGGGTTGCGAGGGGAGTCTAGTGCGGCGCCCCGGCGCTGTCCACCGAAAAGCGGCCCTCGGGTTGACGGGCGGTCGGCCCGGATAGTATAAGCCGCACATGAAGCTGTCAGCTCGTGAGCCGTCAGTTGCCAGCTTGGGGGTATCGGGCCTTCGGCCTTGCCCTCCCGCTGACAACTGACGGCTGACGGCTGATGGCTGCCGATGCCAGGAGATCGCCATGAAGATTACCAAGGTGGAAACGGTCCACGTGAGCCTCCCAACCCGCCGCGTCCACAAGTGGACCGGGCTCACGGAGCCCATCGGCGGGTACATCCTCGTGAAGGTCACCGGCGACGGAGGCCACGTGGGGTGGGGCGAGGCGCCGGTGCTGAAGGACTGGGGGGGCGACCACGGCCGGTACTACGGCGAGACCCCCGGGACGACGGTCCACGTTATCGAACGGTACCTCGGGCCGGCGGCGGTGGGGGCCGATCCCACCAACCTCGCCGACCTCCACCGGATCATGGACGGCGCCATCAAGGGCTATCCGTACGCCAAGGCGGCCCTGGACATGGCGGCGTACGACCTGGCGGGGCGCGCTGTGGGCCTGCCCGTGTCGCACCTGCTGGGGGGGCGCATCCGGTCCCGCGTGCCCGTCACGCACAGCATCGGTCTGATGTCCATCGAGGACGCCCTACCCGAGGTCGCCCAGGTGGTTCGCGAGGGCATCCGGACCATCAAGATCAAGGTGGGGGTGGAGCCGGCGCGGGACATCGAGATGGTGCGCCGCGTGCGCGAGACCGTGGGGCCCGACGTGGCGCTGTGCGTGGACGCCAACCAGGGGTACGCCTCGCCCCGTGAGGCCATCCGCACCCTCCGCGCCATGGAGCCATACCGCATCCTCTACGCCGAACAGCCGGTGGAGGGCGTGGCCCGGATGGCCGTGGTGGCGGCCGAGCTGGAGACACCGGTGATGGCCGACGAGAGTGCATGGACCCCGCAGGACGTCCTGGAAGTCATCGAGCGCCGCGCGGCAGACATCGTCTCGATCTACACCACCAAGCCCGGCGGCCTCTACCGCGCCATGCAGGTGGCGGCCGTGGCCGGGGCAGCGGGCCTACGGTGCAACGTCAACGGCTCGGCAGAGACGGGCGTGGGGAACGCCGCCAACGTCCAGTTCGCCGCCGCCGCGCCCGCCGTGACTCTTTCCTGCGTGATACCGGTCTCCACCCCGGCGGAGCACCAGCGCGGCCAGGTGGCGGGCATCTACTACCGCGACGACCTGGTGGCGCAGCCGTTCCGCTTCGAGGACGGCTGCGTGGTCGTCCCCGAGGGGCCCGGGATGGGTGTGGCCGTGGACGAGGCGAAGGTGGCTCGCTACCGCGTCGCCTGAGAAACCTGAGAAAGGCGTTCGACAGTTCGACCGTTCGACAGTTCGGTTGTTCACCGACGGAAGACGTTCGGATTTTCGGGAGTTCGGAGGTTCGGACGTTCACGGGCGAGAGATGTTCGGATGTTCGAGCGTTCATGCACGGAAAATGTTCGGGGAGTTCGACCGTCCATGGCCCCAGGGAACCCCGACCATCTGAACACTCGCGGCGCCGGGGAACGGCCGAACGGCCGAACGATTTCGGTGGAAAGGGAGGTATTGACAACCCCGCGCCGAATATGGCTAGATACACACTGGACGGCGTACCCGGATGGGGGGCGCACGGAACCTTCGGGATGTGGAGGACGAATGGCGGCGGGTCAGCCGAGTCACGTTCTCGTGATCGAGGAATCCCAGTTCCTCCGGGAAGCCATCCAGGACCTGCTGACGAATGATGGCTTCCGGGTCACCGCGGTGAGCGGCGGCGCCGGCGCCCGGCAGATCCTGGAGACCCGGGTGGGCGAGTTTGCGCTGATCGTGGTGAACCTCCAGGTGTCCACCACGGACCAGTTCGACGTGCTGGCGTGGCTGCGGGCCCAGCGGGCACGCCTTCCGCTCCCCATCCTGGCGGTCACGGGAACCACGAAGATGGCCGTTACCGTGGAACGACTGCGGGGACTCGAAGCCGCCGGAGTACAGGATACGCGCACGCTGTGGGATCAGCTCCCCTATCGGGTGCGCGCCCTGATCTCGCAGCGGGAGGGGGATCAGCGGGCGGCGGTGCGCATGCCGTCGGGCCTCCCGGTGAACGTGCGCATCGGGCAAAGCTGGAAGCAGGGGACCATCGGCAATATCAGCCGCAGCGGCATGTTCGTCAAGCTCGAGGCGCCGCCGGCCTCGGACCAGCACGTGCTCCTCCAGTTCATCCTGCCGGACATCCCGCGGCTCTTCGAGGTGCAGGCCCGCATCGTGTGGGCCGCCCGGCGCGAAAGCGGCGCGCCCGTGCCCGGGATGGGCGTCGAGTTCGTGGGCCTGGACGAGACCGGCAGCAGCCAGCTCAATGCCTTCGTCCGCATGGAGCTGGAAAAGTTTGGCGCCCTGCCCGCCCGGTAAACCCTCCCCGCACCGACGCCCACCTCACTGCCTTCGACCACCCAGAGACCTAGTGCCATCTCATCCTCTTGGTCGAGTACAGATCTTTTCACAGTACTCATGCCAATTGGCCCGAGAACACGGTTGACAGGCGGTGTTATCCCGGATATCACCATTGCGCCGATCGCTCTCCCAGTTCAGTTTCCTGGAAAAGAAACAGGCCGTCTCGAAGGGATCTCCGACTCTCGTTGCCTTCTCTTTCGGGAGGCATCGAAGCCTCTGGCGATGGGATCCAAGATCAGGGGAGGCCGAGAGCGGTCTAGGCTTGAGGCGTGAGACGGTCGGGCCGATCCTGCTCGTGGGTCGCTGTAAAGTTCATTGACAAAGGCCGTAAAGGCGCTTTACAACGTAACCTACTGAAAGAAAAGATCTTTCTTCCTCCTTGACCAAAGTTGTAAAACGCCTTTACGATTTCCTTGGTCTACCAGACGATCTATCGCACCCGGAAACCTTGTCATAATCTAGGAAATCCAAGTACTTAGATTCTCTGGCTTTTCCTGGCACAGTCCTTGATAACCTCGGCCCCTGGTCTGTTGTTCCGTGAGGCCCAGAAGCCAGTTTCAGTTCCATCGGCATGTTCGTCGGTCCGCGATCTCCGTACAAATAGGGAAGTGGTGCACCCCCGGCCGCCCCGGGCTCGGTCCGACCCCCGGGAACACCCGAACGTTTCGAACGTTCGAACTTCGAGCGATTTTCTGCGCAGCGTTTCTGGATTCCATCAAGGAGTGGATCATGTGTAGTCGGCGCAATCCCACGCTCGCGGTGGTCGTGTGCCTGCTCATCCTGGGGCAGCCCCTCCTGCTCCCCGCCCTGGCCGGCGCCCAGCAGGCACCCCAGAGGAAGGCCGGCGTCGTCACCGGCCTCAAGGGGGAGGCCAGGATCGCGCGCCTAGCCAGACCCAACGAGCGCCTTCCCCTGAAATTTCGGGAGGAAATCCATTTCCAGGATCGAATCAACACCGAGAGGGACTCCGTTGTCCGTGTCCTCATGGGGGGCAAGGCTCTGGTAACGATCCGTGAGTTATCGAATGTCACCATTACCGAGGAGCCCCGCCGCTCCAAGGTGGAAATGTGGGGACTGGGCCGTCTCGCATTGCAGGTCCTCAGACGGCTCATGGGTCCCGACGAGAGCGTGGACATCTATACACCGAACGCGGTCGCGGCCGTCCGCGGTAGCTTCGTCATCACCGAGAGCTCTGAAGCGGGGAACGAACCCGAAGTAAACTTTTCCACCCTGTTTGTCCATGATTCGGTCCCGGTGTGCGATAAGGGAAAGGTCACCTCATGTGTCACGCTGGGAAGTAAACAGACTGTGACCGTTACCGGACCTCCAGGCTCCGTCAGGTACAGTGCAGTTCGAAATCTGTTCGATAGTGAGGTCGCCGCCCTCGCCGCCGAATACGCGGGTGAACGACCGTTCGAACACAATTTTACCGTCGCTCCGGAGTTGGCCGCCTCGATGGGCGAGGCGGGGATACAACAGGCAACTGCTCTGGCAAATGTTATCTCTGGCGGCGGAAATGTAGAAGGATTCGTTGAAGGAGGGGTTCCCGGGGTTCCGGGGACCGAGCGGTTCCCAACGACGGACATCCGGCTTGGCTCTAATGTACCCGGCGGCTCCGGCGGTGGCGGGAACAACAACGGCTCCGTTGGCGGCCCGCCCGTCCCCGGCTGCCCCTGCCCTCTGGCAAATGGCGGCTTCGAGACGGGCGATTTCACGGGATGGACTGCTTTCGTACAACCCGGAAGCAGCGGGAACCTTCAGGTGCAAACGGGCAACGTGTCGCCGATCAGCGTGAGCCCAGTGCCGGCGCCGCCCGAGGGGCGGTTCGCCGCGATGACGGACCAGAATGGTCCGGGCTCGTATAGCCTCTCGCAGGTCGTCTCGGTTCCCCAAGGCGCTTCCGTTCTCCGTTTCCGCCTGTTCATCCAAAACCAAGACGTTGAATTTGCGACGCCCAACTCCCTCGACTTCAACGTGATCCCGAATCAGCAGGCCCGGGTGGATATCCTCAGGGCCAATGCAGGACCCCAAGACGTGGGGGGAGGCGTGCTCCGCACCCTCTTCCAGACGAATGTGGGTGATCCTCTGGTCAGCGGGTACAACTCACTCGCCTTCAACCTGTCGGACTTCGGAGGCCAGGACGTCCAGCTCCGCTTCTCGGAGGTTGACAATGGGTTCTTCTTCCAGATGGGCGTCGACGATGTGCTGTTCGAGGCGGCGCCGATCGGCCCTGAGGGAGTGGAAACGGCTCTCGTTTACGTGGATGAGAGCAATCTACGGCTGAGCGACCCGCTCTTGAGCGGTAACGGGGAGACGCGCACGAGCACCGGCATGCTCGTGGAAATCGATGCCTCTCTCATTGATGCCACCGCCCCGCTCATCAATCTCGTGAGAGGCAGCAACTTCACGGCGGGCGACGATGGGCTGCGGATCGTCGGCAAGTCCACCGTGACGGCCAGGGGAGGCGAGCTGATCCGGCTGGATGCCAGCCAGCTCAGCATCCTCAAGGGTTCGCTGGTCAAGCTAGACCAACAGAGCCGATTGACGGTGGCCGGAGACCTGCTGCACATGAGCAACGGATCCGTCCTGAACATCTTGAATGGGTCGCTCTTCAGCGTTACGGGCGAATCCTCCGCCACGATCGGCGGCGCGCTGGTGAGGTTCAGCGGGACGGGAGGGAACATCCTCAACGTGTCGAACAACCTGATCCCCACAGCGTTCTTCAATGGCATCCCCGTTTTCGTTTCGGGTGGGGGCAATGTGACGGTGACGAACCCGACGCCGCTCGTTGGCCTCAACAGCCTGGGCACGATCAAGATCAACGGCTCGGCGCTTCCCAACAACGCCACGGCCGCCTCCGGAATCACGGGAAGTCTCATCGAAGTCCGCGGCGGCGGGACCGTCAGGGTTGGCCCGTAGCTCGACCGTTCGTTGTCCTTCGTCGATCCCGCCGCCGCCCTGGGCAATGTCATGAACGGCAGCGGTCGGACCGGTAGTCTAATCGTCATCGGTGCGTTGGGGGCATCGTGATGATCGGATCGGGGAGTCTTCCAAGGGGGAGAAGGAACCGAATGAGGGGTCATCTCATGCAAGGCCTGCGCCTCGGGGCAGTGTGCCTCCTGAGTCTTGTGATTGCCGGGCTGGCTGATCCGTTGCCAGCGGCCGGAAACACCGTCATGATCCAGGCGACAGACGTGCAATTGGTCCGCAACGGGGATGTGGTCACGGTGACCGGCCGGGTTCACGTGCGGAACTGGGGATTCGCTCCCCTGACGGGTCTGGCGATCATCGGCCCAGAAGATGGCCCGCTCAAGGGGCAGGCCGTGTACGTCGGGGTCGTCCCCTCCGAGGGGGATGCGGTGAGCGATGGCGTGTACTCCTTCGACGTCGATACGTCGAAAACGCCCCTGGTCAACATCATGATCCCTGTCACCGTCCAATACTCGCTCGATGGGGAACAGGTGGAGGTGTCCGGCGGGCTTTCACATACGATTTGGAAGTGAGTCGCGTGCCGTTTCGGTTGCGCCGAGCTTCGGATCAAAGCCAGGAGGGCGGGTCGATGAAACGATTGGGTTTGGTCGTGGGGTGGTGGCCGACCATGTTGTGCCTGGCCGCTGTGGTGCTTCTGGTCGGCGTGCCGTTCGCGTCGGCAAGTCCCAACGTCCTACTGATGCGGAACCGCCAGGCGCTCAAGGGGACCCCGATTGTGGTCTGGGGCAATACGAAGCTCCCCGCAGGGCTCGCCACGCTGACTTTCGGTGACGGCGGCGGGGATCTGAACGGGACGATTGGTGGGGCGGCCCCGTTCACGGATCGAACGTACATCGCCGCCCTGCATACGTACAATATGACGGGCAGCTTCGAGGTGAAGCTGACAGTAGCGGGGGAATCGGAGACCACGACGGTCGACGTAGTGGACCCTGCGAGCCTGACGACCGAGGGGCTGCGCACCGTCATGATCAATAATGCCATCGAGGACGGGCTGCGCAATCTCTACGTGACGCAGGACAACCGCACGGCGGTCTCCAACACCCAATCCTGGTCATTCGATATCCCGCATACCTCGCTCGTCGTGCTCGCCCTCGAAAACCACGGGCACTTCGTGGGCAACGACCCCACCAAGGACGTCTTCCAGGACGTGGTGCAGCGCGGGTTGAACTTCATCTTCGACCGGCTCGCCAAGCAGACCCTGACCATCGAGCCGGCCGGCGACCCGTGCGTCGGCGTGCCAAACGATGCCGATCGGTGCACGGGGCTCCGGTCAAGCCAGAATCAGCCCGGGTACTCGACCTCGCTGGCAGGCCTGGCCATCGCCGGCAGCAACGCCCCGAACCGGATCGTGGGGGCCGGCCTCGGCAGCATCAACGCCCAGTTCGTCGCCGGACGGACGTACAAGGAAGTGCTGCAGCGGATCATCAACACGGTTGCCTGGGGCGCGGCCGACACCGGGGCCAACCGAGGCGGCTACCGCTATGGGCTCGACGACAACCAATCGGACGGTTCGGCAATTGGGTGGGCTGTCCTTGCCTATCTGGACGCGCAGGCCTTCGGTGCCACGATTCCAAGCTTTGTTGCTACTGAACTGGCGTTTGTTATCAAGGCCTCGTCGTGTCCCCAGCCGGCGGGTGACCTGAGCAATGGCCTGTCGTATGCGGGCTGCGGCAGGGGAAACGTCTTGCGCACAGGCATTGCCCTGCAAGCCCTCAAGTTCATGGGCGTCCCGGCGAACGACATCCGGGTAACCAACGCCAAGAACTACATCGGCACGGCCTGGAACAATCTCCATCCCAACGGGGAAGATTTTACGTGCGGAAACCCCTCCTCATTGGGTCCGGGATCACCCACGGGAAGCGCGAACAACAAGGGTTGTCTCTATGCGATGTTCCAGGTGTTCAAAGGGCTCCGGCTGTATGGAGTCCAGATTCTTCCCGGCGTCAATCGTCCTGCAAATCCATTGAATCATCCCCGCGTTGGCGATGCGAACGATTGGTACGAAGATTACCGGGACTACCTCATCGCCAACCAGCAGCTCCCGATCACTACGGCGGGGGGCAATTGGGGACCAAACCAGGCGTTTTGGTCGTGCTGTGAGAACAACAACCACCTGATCACGGCCGCTGCCGAACTGGTCCTTTCGCAGGCGGCCCTGGTCCTGCCCGGAAGCCTCACAGTTGCTTCGTCAGCATCGTCATATTCGACCGGAGCATCGGCCGTCGTTACTGTCAAGGCCCTTTCGGCGGGTAACGCCCCCGTTCCGGGTGCCACGGTCAACTTCAAGGTCATCGCAGGTCCGAACGCTGGAAAGCCCGGCACAACGGGGAATGTGCTCACCGACGCGCAAGGGAAGGCCGCCTTCGCGTATTCCGATGTCGCGAAGATCGCCGGCACGGATCAAGTCCAGGCCAGCATCAGCGGTCTCACCTCCAACGTGGCGAATGTGACCTGGGTGGTAAATCCGACAGTCACGGCATCAGTCTTCGCCGTGACGAGCGCCGGTGGCCTGATGAAGGTCGACTTGAAGCTCCAGTACGTAGGACCGCCGAACGCGCAGAACGTCACGATCTCACGTGTTCTACCCATGACCGCGCCGGTCACCTATAGTGGCCCGGTCTTGCCGGCCAACAAGGGAGCCCTGGTACCCAACGGATCGATCATCCAGACACTGGATTTCAACATCAATGCAGCGGCGTCGGGAACTCCCGTGCAGATCGTGGTTCGGGGAACCTTCAAGAACGCAGCCGGGGCAACCTTTTACATCGGCACCACTCTAACGGCGGTAGTCCCGTAGCCCACGCCCGTCCCCCAGAAGGAGAGACGGGGTCCCCTTGGAGGCTGGCCCTCTGAGGGGACCCCGCGGGTGCCCTTCCACAGCACGCCCGCTCGATCCGCCTCCCTCGGGCTTCGCCCATCCCTCTTTCTTGAAGCTGGACCTCCTCCTTCTCGTACTTGCTTCGCGGGTTCGTGGATCTTTCCCGTGAAAAGGCCTGTCTCCCGTGTGGCGGTCTTGGAGCGGCTTTTTGTGCGAGAAACACAGCGAGAAACACAAGGGGTGCGCGGCCGGGGCAGTTGGCGTATCCTCACGGAGTGGCCCTTCGGAAAGGAGGAGACACATGCGGACATATAGCCTCGTGACCCTGATTGGCCTTGCCATTGCGCTGCCAGTCGCGGCGGTCGCGCAGCAGGGGGCCGTCCCCTCGCCGGGTCGGTATCAGATGATCGTGACGCCGGGCAGCCCGTCCCACCCTTTCTTGCTGGACACGATCACGGGATGCGTGTGGCAGGCGATCGAGGAACCCGAGACCAAGCGGACCGGCTTCATTGAGGTGGAGGTGCAGAACCTCCACTGGGGGCTGGCGTCTCAGCAGATCATCGCGGCCCGCATCGACAACAACACCAGCCTGAACCCCGACCAAAAGCGCACCATCAAGCAGGAACTGGAGAAGACCCGGTGCGGCGCCTTCAGCGTCCTGTTAACGCCTCCCGCTGGTGCGCCGGGGGCCGCCGGGCAGCCGGGTCCCGCCAAGATTCCTCCCGCGACACCGCCGGCCAAGGCCCCCGCCAAGCGGTAAGAGGAGGTCCAACATCCAAGGTCCCATGTCGAACGTCCGAAGCCCAAGGCCCAACGTCTCGGATCGGAGGCCGGGCAAGAGAAGCGTGATGAGACCTAGGAGGGGGCCCATGGCGAGGATCGAGCGGTTCGAGGACTTGGTTGCCTGGCAAAGAGGCCGCGAGTTGACGAAAGCCCTTTACCAGGTAACCGGGAATGGGAGGTTCGCGAGAGACCGTGACTTGCGGGGGCAGATGCGGCGGGCTGCGGAAGGATTTGAGCGCGGCGGCGATATGGACATCGAACTTATCACCCGGACACAATTCGACCACCTGTACAAGTTGGCGACCAACGTGGCACGGATATTAGGTGGACTCATGCGATACCTGCAGAAAGCCAAGCTCCAAAGAAGCAAGTACCGCTGACAGACGTTGGACCTTGGACCGATCGAGTGTCTTGGGGGCTAGTAGGTCCAGGCGAGAGAGAGGGAAGCGAAGTTTCGGTCGTAGCTGAAGACGTCGAGGTTGGACTTGGTGCGGGTGGCCTGGAACTCAGCGATGAGCGAGAAGTTCCCGAACGTCGCCGCAGGGGGGATGAAGGGTACGTTGCCCGTCAAGGGGTACGTCACGCGGACGATGTGGTTGTATTCCGTATCGCCCCGGCGGATGGTATTCGGCGCCAGGACGGGGAGGAGCGTGTTGAAATTGCGGTAGGCGCGGAAGTGCACATCGAAGTCATAGTTGAGGCTGATATCGAACCACCCCCAGGAGTCCTTCGGGAACGAGGCGTCTCGCGGAAAGAAGGTGTATTGGCCGCCGGCGAGCGCGCGATGACCGAAATACGTGAAATCGGTCCCCTGGGTGAGATCCCAGTCGGCCTGATACCCGGCCTTCAGGTAATGTCTTCCACCCTGGAAGTTGACCAGGTGGATGAAGCCGATCATGTAGTTGGACCCGTCACGCTTCTCGGCTTGAATCGGTTGGGACGAAAAGGCGAATCGCTTGTGCTGGTAGCGGCCCTGGAGAGCGGTGACGTTATTCTGGTTTTCGACCAGACTGAAGACGGGTAGGACAGTGTGACGGGAGACGAACTCGTCGCCCCCCAGGGTCAGGAAGTCGTAGTTATACTGGACCGAGGCCTGGAAGGGGAACAGCCCGAATGGCGTCTCCAGGGCGTTGCGATAGGAACTCCCGAGCCCGGCCTGCCAATCCACAAGGCTGAGCGAATTGATGTCGCTGTACTGTGTGGTGAAGACAGAGCCGGACGCAGTGAGATCCGGCACGTTTGTGTTTCCGAGGTCGAAGGCCTTGCGCATTGCCGGAAGGAAATTATAGGACGCGCTGAGATTCCCGAGCCACCCCGGGCTCCGGTGTCTTTGGCTCCGCAGGATCTGAACGAGGGGATCGGGAGATTTGTTGGGGATGACGGCCACGTTGTCGTCATACACCCCTCCCAGACGAACGGCGATCTGGTAGGGCCGCTCGACTCCTTCGCGAGCGGCCCGCACGGTATCCCTCATGCGCTCGGCAGGCCCGGTGAGAGGCGATGCGGGCTGGAGCCTAAGGGCATCCGAGATTTCACTGGAAGCACGCTCCGGAAGGCCAAGGATCCCGAAGGCCAGCCCGGTGTAAAACGCGGTAAGTTGCTGGATGTTCGGATCCGTGGAAGCGCCAGCGCGGAAGGCATTCACGGCGCCCTGGTAATCCTTGCTCCGGTAGCGCATGAATCCCACGTAGTAGCCGAGGCCGTCCAGCTTGGGATTCGTTGCGAAGGCCTGCTCGAGGAGCGGCTGCGCTTTCTCGTAGTTCCCCTGCCCAAAGTAGACGATGCCGAGCTGGAACTGGATGGACGGATCCGTGGGGTTGAGCGCGCGGGCCTTCTCGAGGGCCGCGGCCGCCTGGTCCAACTGGCGCAGGGCCGCGTGAACCAGGCCGGTGTAGTAGAGGGCGTCCACATTCTCGGGGGTGAGTTGCAGGGCTTCCTGGAGAGCGGCCAACGCGTCCTGATATCGCTTCTCGTCGTAGGCTACGATGGCCCGCGCCACGAGGACGTCGGCCTCGCTCTGCCGGGCGACAGCGGGTTCCGCAGCTTGGGCGACGCCGGCCGGTGCCGCCCATACGGCCGCCGCCGCGAGAAGAAGACAGCCTCCCAGGAGGCGAAGACCCCCCAGAAGGCTGTGCCGCCGGATCCTCTTGTCCGAACCGCCACTCGGTTCCAAAGAAATCCCTCCTAAATGCCTCCGATGAGCCACGGCACTCCGCATAAATACAATCTGTATGTAACAAGCCGGGGCCGGCTTGTCAAAGTAAAATCAACAAGTTTGCCACTTTTTTGCATCCACAGATTTTCATCATGCCCCCCCCCAATCCCTGGGCATGATCGAGCCGGACAGGCCATCCGGTTGGGGAGGATGCGGTGCCGGGTCCAGTGGGCTGGGAAGGAATAGGTATTTCAGTCAACAACAGAAACAGCGCCCGCCCAGGTAAGTACGCTTTCCGCGACCATCCTCGGGCAGGGCCTGGGCGGGCCCTTCGTACCGATTCACGCTGAGTTCCAGCGCGTAGGCAGAGTCCGCCATCGCCCGAGTCGCGAGCCTCGATTCCCGGGTCAGAAGGGATTACTCAAGCGTGGCGTGAAGGCGGATCGGAAACAGCCGGCGGGGGTTCTGGCGCGGGGATCGCGTGGGTATCGGAGGGCCGGCGCCTTGCCGGGCGGGACGGACTTCATCTCGGGGCCTTGGGAGGGGCGGCGTTCGCCGGGGCCGCGGGCGCCACGACCTTCGCGCACGCCCCCGCCAGCGTGGCGGGCGGGCCGGGAGGGACTGGTGGGCCGCCTGGACCGGCCGCCAGCTTCAGCCTGAAGCAGAAAGATTCGCCCGTCCGCGCTGCGGGCGTGGGCGTGTAGGGGGCCGCGAAGTTGACGGTGGCCGCCTGACCCAGCGCCGGGACCGTTGCGGGCGCGTGGGCGGCCCAGCCGGCGGGGGAGTTCCCGCGGGGGGGAGGGGCGGAGTTGGTAAGGGCCACGGAGTGGCAGCGGCGGCCCGTGAAGATGCTGGTCACCACCTTGAACTGGATGAGGGCCTAGGCCCGAGCCTCCGGGACGGCCAAAAAAACGAGGCCCGCCATGATGGCGACGAGGAGTTCGCCCCGGCGGCGGGCCGCCCTGTGGGGACGATCGACCGCCATTGCTGTGTTCGTGAAGTCGGCCATGCTTCCCCTCCTTGGTGGTCCGCGGCGCCGGTGTGCCCTGTAGCGGCATCCCGACGGCACGCACCGAGACCGCCCGGTCCGCGTGATCCGGTGGGCGCGCGCGGCCCCCCGGACCGGGCTTTGTCTATCCACAGGTGGAAGGGGGTCTCAAGATGTTCGGGGGGTTGAATTCGGCCCTCCCTGTGGTATCCTCCCCCACACCCCCGCCGGCGCTCGCGATATCCAATAGGGAATGGAACTCCTGGACGCTGCGGCGTCCGGCGGCAGGCCGATCCTGGGATCCGAACGTGATAATCGGGCTTGACCACCCCCCGACCCCCACCCCCCAACCCCCGGCCCCCGGGCAGGAGGCGCGTGCCTATCTGGACATCGAGACGTCCTTCGACGGCGGCATCACCATCATCGGGATCTACGGGGCCGACCGCGGGATGATCCAGCTCGTGGGCGGGGACGTGACGGACGTGGGGCTGGTGCGTGCCCTGGGCGGCGTGGACACCGTCTGCACGTACAACGGGGACCGGTTCGACCTGCCGGTGATCCACCGGCGCCTGGGCGTGGACCTCCGGCAGGTGTGCCGTTCGCACGACCTGATGCGCGACTGCCACCGTGCCGGCCTGAAGGGCGGCCTCAAGCGGGTGGAGGCGCAGATGGGCATCGTGCGGCAGTCCGAGGGCGTGGACGGCCGGGCGGCCATGCGCCTCTGGGCCGGCTACCTGAACGACGGGGACGAGGACGCGCTGCGGACGCTCCTGCTCTATAACCGCGAGGACGTGGTGAACCTCGCCCTGCTGGACGCCTTCCTGGAACCGTATCGTGATGCCCACACGCGTCGCCTTTAGCACCCTGGGGTGCAAGCAGAACCAGTTCGAGACGGAGGCTCTGAAGGGCATGCTCCCCCAGGGGGACTACGCCGTGGTGCCCTTCACAGACGAGGCCGACCTCTACGTGATCAACACCTGCACGGTGACGGGCGAGGCGGACGCCGACTCGCGGCAGACCATCCGCCGGGCCATCCGCCGCAACCCGGCCGCGCGGATCGTGGTGACGGGGTGCTACGCCCAGGTCTCGCCGCACGAGGTCCAGGCCATCCCAGGCGTGGACCTGGTGCTGGGCAACGCCGAGAAGCCCCAGTTCCTCCTGCAGATCGAGGGTCTTAGACACCAGACACCCTCACCCCCACCCTCTCCCTCCGGGAGAGAGAGAGGAAAACATCTCACTTCCCTCTCCCCCTTGGGGGTAGAGGGTCAGGGTGAGGGGGTCCGAGTTCCCAGGGTCCTGGTGAGCGACATCGGGCGGCGCCGCGTGTTCGACGGCCTGCGCGTCTCGCTGGACTCGGATCGCACGCGGGCCTACCTGAAGGTCCAGGACGGCTGCGGCTACCACTGCGCGTTCTGCATCGTGCCGGCGGCCCGCGGCCCCAACCGCAGCCTGCCGCCCGAGGCCGTGCTGGACGAGCTGCGGCGGCTGGACGCCGCGGGATACCCCGAGGTCGTCCTCACGGCGATCCACCTGGGGACGTATGGGCGCGATTTGACCCCGCCCACGTCCCTGGTGGCGTTGCTCCGCCGGATCGAGGACCTGCCGCTGGCGTGCCGCGTGCGCCTCACGTCCCTGGACCCGCACGAGGTAACGGACGACCTGATCGAGCTACTGCGGGGCTCCCGCCGCCTCTGCCGCCACCTGCACATCGCCGTGCAGAGCGGCGACGATGGGGTGCTGCGGGCCATGCGGCGCGCCTACCCGGCGCGCCGGTTCCGCGAGGCCGCGGAGCGGGCGGCCGCCGCCGTGCCCGGCATCGCCATCGGCGGCGACGCGATCGTGGGCTTCCCCGGCGAGACCGACGCGGCCTTCGCCAACACCTTCCGGCTCCTGGAGGACCTGCCCATCGCCTCCTTCCACGTGTTCTCCTACTCGCGGCGCCCCGGCACAGCCGCCGCCGCCATGCAGGAGCAAGTGCCGCCGGCCGTGCGCGCCGCGCGCTCGAAGGTCCTGCGCGCCCTGGTGGCGCGGAAGGCCGCCGCGTTCCGCGCCGCGCTGTACGGGCACGCGGTGGACGCCGTGGTGCTGCACCGCCGCGATCGGGAGGCCGGCCGCCTGGAGGCGCTCACCGACAACTACGTCCGCGCCTTCCTGGACGGCCCGGACGCGCTGATGGGCCGCCGCGTCCCCGTGCGCCTCGGCGCCCCGCACGGCCCCGGCCTGGCAGCAACCCTGGCTTCGCTCACCCCGATCGATCTGCCGTAGGGGCGGATCTTCAGGTCTGCCCACTCTTCCGAGGCCGAGGAATCACTTCGGGAGGCGACGAGTGAGTCGGGCCGAGTGTCCTACGTTCCGGCGGATTATCGAACTTGTCGCCCGTCAGGAGGTGAGGATATCGGATCATGGCTATGATGAATTGGCCGCAGAGGATATCCTGGTCAGGGATATCATTGCCGGAGTTCATGATGCCACGGTGGTCGAGGACTATCCCGAGTATCACAAGGGTCCATGTGTTCTCGTGTTGCAAGAGGATCACCAGGGAAGGTTCATCCACGTTGTGTGGGGGATTCCGAAACATGCCGCTTCTCCAGCGGTGGTGGTGACGGCCTATAGACCTGACGTGGAGAAGTGGACGGACGGTTTCCTGAGGAGGCGATCGTGAATAGCAGAAGACGCCACGCAAGGTTCGTTCGTGAAGGAGAGTATGCGGCCGAGGTCGAGGTCGAGCTTATCGAAGCGGAGGCGGGTTGGGCCCCATACCTTTCCGTTGGGGATGCGGAAAAGCTCGATGACGTGCGGGAGGCTTTGCGTCACGGAGACCTCAAGAGGGCCGGGAAGCTTGCTCGCATCTTTCGACTCACGCCAGTCAGCGCCTAGCGCTTCCCCCAGTTTCACTCTTTCCCGCCACTGCTGGCAGCGAGTTGCTGGAATCCGACGTCCACGAAGGGGGGTGCCATGTCTATCGACAACGTGAAGACCATCGCCGTCATAGGCGCCGGGGCCATGGGATCGCAGATCGCCATGGTGTGCGCCCTGGCCGGGTATCCCACGGCCGTGCACGACGCCGTTCCGGAGGCCGTGAAAAAGGCGGAGGCCTGGGCCCGGAAATGGCTCGATGAGCGCGTGGCCAAGGGCCGCCTCACCGCCGATCAGACGGCCGCCGCCCTGCGCCACCTGACCTTTGCTACCTCGTTCGCCGAGGCGGTCGGTCGGGCCGATTTCGTCATCGAGGCCATCATCGAGAACCAGGACATCAAGCGCACCTGCTTCGGCGACCTGGACAGGGCGTGCCCCCCCCACGCCATCCTGGCCACCAACTCGTCCAGCATCCTCTCGTCGCGCATCGCGGATGCCACCAGGCGGCCGGACAAGGTGCTGAACATGCACTTCTTCAACCCGGCGGTGGTGATGGAGCTGGTGGAAGTGATGGGGCACCCCGGCACCTCCGAAGACAGCATCGCCACCACCATGGAGCTGAGCCGCCGCATCGGCAAGACGCCGGTGCGCGTCCGCAAGGAGATCCCCGCCTTCATCGCCAATCGCCTCCTCCACGCTGTGGCCAACGAGGGCCTCCGCCTGGTGGAGAAGGGCGTGGCCACCCCCGAGGAGGTTGACCTGGCGGCCACCAAGGGCCTCCGCTACCCCATGGGGCCCTTCCGCCTGATGGACCTCACCGGGATCGACGTGGCGTACCACGTGCGGACGGAGCGCCACCGCCAGAGCGGCGACCCCGCCGACAAACCGCACCCCTTGATCGTGGAGAAGTTCGAGCGCGGCGAGTTCGGCCAGAAGACCGGCAAGGGCTGGTACGAATACCCGAAGGACCAGAAATAGTTGGTCGGCCAGGCCGCCCCCGCGAAACAATCCTGAATAGCTCTTGCGGGGGTGGCGCGCGGGGATACACTACTTATCAGTGTCCCCCGCCTGCGGTGTTCCGTTTTCCCTTCGGCAGAAGGAAGTATGTCTTGCGGAAAGTAGCCGCCCTCGTTCTGGCCCTGGGTGTGGTGACGGCATTCCACGCCGGCGCAGAGGCTCTGCCCGTGGGGCAGGGAGGGTTCGTCTTGATCGACGGGCAGGCGTTCGATGTGCCGTACGAGGAGCAGGGCAAGCGCGTCTGGGCCGGCTCGGCCGATGATCCTCTGGTGTTCGTGCACCCCGATGGGAACGGCCGCCTGAGCCTCTGGGCCGCGGGCAACAAGGACCCGGCCCTCGCCTACGTCCTCACCGCCACCGATGCCGGCGCCCCGAGCGTCTTTGGACTCTTCTTCGTCATCCCCATGGTCCCGCCGGTGGGCGCGCCGAATGGCGCAGCGGCGGCGATCCGCGGCCGGCTGACGGACGCGGCGGGGGACGGCGTCTCCATCGTTCCTTCCTTCGGGTCGGTGCAGGTATCCAATCTGGGCGCGCCGGACACGAACCTGGGCGTCGATGTGGGAGGACCTGCCGCCTTCGGGCCCGGCCTTCCGGGAGCGTCCTACGACTACGGGCCATTCGGCGCGGGCCCGGTCCCCGGACCGGGTCCCGGCCCGTGGGAGTCGCTGGCCACGGGCGTGGTCTTCACGCTGTCCGGCGGCGATGACGTGGGCTCCCTGGCGGGTTCGGTGGGTTTCGGGCGCGTTCCGGTCCCCGGGCCGGCTGCCGCCCTGCTCGTCGGGTGCGGGCTGCTTGGGATCGGCGTCGCTGCGCGGCGGCGCCCCTTTGGTCGCCGTTCGTAGTCAGGCCAGGATCCGGGTCCCCGGGGCGCCAGGGTTTCCCTCGGCGCCCGCTGTGTTTTCCGGGGCCGATCCGGCGCGGCTTCCCCCCGCAACCATCCCCTCGCCATCACCATGACGTTGACCGCCATGTGACCCGCGGTGCCTAGCACCGTTTTCCATGTAACGCCTTGATATTGCTGTGGGCTGATTTCCGTTGTTCTGCGGTGCGTCATAGGTCCGACAGCAACTTGCCGGGTCGCCGGCAGCGCCACATCATTACGGTGGTGGAGATGGGAGGGGAGGAGGGCGCTCGGATGGAGAGCCAATCCGTTTCGGAGTTCGTGAGGTACTGGCGGGGGTTCCGGCAGAGGACCCGGCGGACACTGGCGGTGTTTCCCGAGGACGCCGGACCATGGCGGCCGGCGGCCGGCGCGTTCTGCACGGCCGATCTTGCGCGGCACCTGGGGCGGGCCGAGCGGGATTTCTTCGTGGCGCGGGCGTGTTCCGTGCCGCCGTGCGTCGCGCTGGGGGCCGACGCCGCGCTGGGCCGGGCCGAGACCAGCGACCTGGGTGGGGCCTTGGCCGAGCTGGATGCGTTGCACGGGGAATCCTGCGCCATGCTCGAAAAACTCGGCGCGCGCCAGGGCGAGGGGGCGTTGCTCCGGCGCGTCACTACGCCGGTGGGGGCCGAAATCAGCGCCTGGAAGCTGCTGCGAGCCATGTGCGAGCACGAGGCGCACCACCGCGGCCAGCTTTCCCTGTACCTCCGTATGCTCGGGGTGGACCCCCCGCCCATCTTCGGGCAGAAGGCCGAGGCGGTGGGTGAGGCCCTCCTCCGCGAGCGGGCTGGGGGCGGCGATGGGTGATGCCCTGCTCGAGGTGCGGGGCGTCACGAAACGGTTCCGGGGGGGCACTGCCCTGGACGGCGTGAGCCTGGCCATCGAACGCGGCGAGGCCGTGGGGATCATCGGCCCCAACGGCGCGGGGAAGACGACGATCTACAACGTCATCAGCGGGTTCGCGCCGCCCGACGAGGGCTCGGTGCGCTTCCGGGGGGAAGAGATCGCCGGCCTGGCGCCGAACCGCATCGTGGTCAAGGGCCTGGCCCGTACGTTCCAGATCCCACGGCCGTTCCGGAAGCTCACGGCCGCCGCCCATGTGGAGGTGGTGCGCGCGGCGGACGGCGGGACGGGCTCCGGCGAGAGGCCGACGGCGCGCGGGGTCCTGGAGCTGGTGGGGCTGGAGCACAAGGCGGACGCATTGGCGGGGACGCTCTCCCAGGGGCAGCTCAAGCGCCTGGAGGTGGCGCGGGCCCTGGCGGCCCGCCCGTCGCTGCTGCTGCTGGACGAGCCCTTCGCCGGCCTGGGGCCGGCCGAGCTGCCGGGCCTCTCGGCCCTGCTGCGGCGCCTGCGCGCGGCCGGGCTGACGCTGGCGATCATCGAGCACAAGCTGCGCGAGCTGATGGCCCTCGTCCAGCGCGTGGTGGTGCTGGACTACGGGACGGTGATCGCCAGCGGCCCGCCCGAGGAGGTTGTTCGCCATCCCCGCGTCCTCGCCGCCTACCTGGGCGCGCAACCCAATTTTCGATTGTAGATTGTCAATTTTCGATTGTTGAGTCGTAACTTTGGACTTTGAACCTCGAACGTTGGACGTTGAACGATGGCACTCTTAGAGGTGCGGGATCTGGTGGTGCACTACGGCGGCGCCCTGGTGCTGGAGGGTGTGTCGCTGGACGTGCCCGAAGGGTCCTTCGCGGCCGTCATCGGCCCCAACGGGGCCGGCAAGTCCACCCCGTTCAAGGCCATCCTCGGCCTCGTCCGGCCCACCATGGGATCCATCCGGCTGGCCGGGGAAGAGATCGCCGGCGCGCCGACCCACCGCGTGGCGCGTCGTGGCATCGGCACGTGCCCCGAAGGGCGCCGGCCGTTCCCCGAGATGACCGTCCTGGAGAACCTGCTGGTGGGCGCCCACACCTGCCGGGACCGGAAGGAGGTCGAGCGGCGGGTGGCGCGCGCCTTCGAGCTGTTCCCCCGCCTGGCCGAGCGCCGCCGCCAGCTCGCGGGCACGCTCTCGGGCGGCGAGCAGCAGATGCTGGCCCTGGGCCGCGCCCTCATGAGCGGGCCCCGGATGGTGCTGCTGGACGAGCCCTCCGTGGGCCTGGCCGCCAGGGCCGTGGCCGAGGTGGCCGCCAGTATCGGCCACCTCAAGGCTCAGCGCCTGACGTGCCTCCTCATCGAGCAGAACGTGGAGATGGCGATGGGCCTTGCCGACCACGTCCATGTCATGGACCACGGCCGCGTCGTCTTCGGGGGCTCCCCGGCCGCCATCCGGGAGCATCCCGATCTCCGCACCGCCTACCTGGGGCTCGCGTGACCGCCGTC
>Ga0214473_10002254_pt1 | contig 23852 bp, 14 predicted proteins | sample RVTome_7_FD_203509 | JGI IMG/M metagenome (GOLD analysis project Ga0214473, IMG submission 203509) | Soil microbial communities from uranium-contaminated site in the Upper Colorado River Basin, Wyoming, United States - RVT98D197 | ecosystem: Environmental > Terrestrial > Soil > Contaminated >... | reverse complement strand
GCCTTTCGTCGGCGCGCAAGCGCGCCGGGCTCGCTCCGCTCGCGCAGGGTGCGGGCCGAGTATTTCAGCACCCTGCTGTCTTCCGGACGGCGGGGCCTCAGGCAGGGAGGCTCCGCCGTCATCGAACCGAAAGGCGAAGCCGAAACGTTTCGCCGCGATCGCCGTTCAATCGAAAGACGATGCGGCGCTCGTCGGCGCCGACCGTAGCACCCGCTTCGGGTTTCAAGCTACCGGCAACGAGGCTCGCGCTCGATGAAAAATCGAGCTCCCAGAGGCTCCCCGGCGATACCGGGGTCAAGAGCGTGACCTCGATGCGAACGATCCCCGCCCCCACACGCACCTCGTGCCGCGATGCGGACGCGTTGTCCGACGGCGCGAGGCGCGCTCCGTTCACCACGATCTGTCCTCGTGCGCTCCCATCCGGCGGCAAGGCTGCCAGCTGGCTTTCGAACGAGAGGATCGCACTCGTCCCCTCGTCCGCTCGGTACGTCGCGCCCGGTTGGACGGTAACGTTCTGCTGAACGCTGTCGCTTCGTCCGAGACTGTCGAAGACCGTGAGGCGTACAGGATGGTTGAAGCTCATCGTGCCCCTGCATCGCGGATCCGCTGTGAAGTCGAACTCAAAACTTTCCTGCTGAGGCGGCGCGGGAACCGGTGGCCCCAGCATCCGCCACTCGTAGCGGGTGATCGAGATCGCCGGCGTCGAGCAGGAGTCGAAGAACACCAGACAATTTCCAAGGGCCTGCCATTCGAAGCAAGCTGTCAACGGGGGCGCGGTCGTCGTGGTCGAGGTCGAGGTCGAGGTCGAAGTCGGAGAACCAGTCACAGTCGTCGTGGTCGAGCCCGCGGAAGAGGTTGTCGTGGGCGTCGAGGTCGTGCTTCCGCCCCCCGGCGGAGGCGCGCTCGTCGTCGCCCCATCGCTTTCCCCACCAGCGGCTACGATCACTCCGACGCCCGCGGCGGCTCCCGCCGCGGCTCCCACGGCGACACCGACCCCAATTCCCCCTCCGCCCGTGGCCGCGATCCCCCCGGTGGCGGTGAGAAAGCCCGTGATTCCGGAAGCCTGGAACCCCGCCGGAATCGCAGGAATTCCCGCCTGGGTCGCGCCGACCACGATGGCCGGGCTCCCGCCCGAAAAGAGCACGGCGCCGGGGCCTCTGCTGCAGCCGGAACCGTTTCCGACCAAGACTTCCAGTTCTTCGCTTCGTGAGGTCTGAAACGAGAGGTCCACGGCCTCGATGTAGTACACGACCTTAATCGTCTCCGCCGCGGGAAGCGGCATCACCGTCTCGAAAGAGCCCGCAGCGTCCAGGCTCATCACGACGAAATAGAACTCGGGATAGAGGCTCGACCGGAAATAGAGCTTGGCGGCGCGGATCGTCGAAGCCGGTTGGATGCTCGCGAGAAACTGGGTGAACTCCTCGCGCGGAAGGCAGTCGACGTCATCGTGCTCGATTCTGGGTTGAGCCCCGAGCGACGAGGCGAAGAGCAGGGTCGCGCCGAGGGTGAGCTCCTCGAGCTTGGAAGACTTGCGCCGCGGTTGCAATTCACGCTCTTGCATGGATGAATCCCGTGAACTTGTCTTATGAACGAAGATGAGCTCAGAGAACGTTGGGGGAAGAGCATTCTATACCAAAAAGCACTTCAAGCGAAACTCTCTTTCGTCGGCCGGAACTTTCGCCGAGTTTCCGCGTTGAACGTATTGAAATGACCCCACCTGCGGACGGGGAGCTGATGCGCCGGGTGCAAGGCGGCGACCGGGAAGCCTTCAGCACGCTCGTGGAGCGACATAACGCCCCTCTGGTTCGTTTTCTCACCGTGCTCTCCCGGGATCGGGATCGCGCGGAAGAGGTTGCGCAGGACGCCTTCGTTCGCCTCTTCGAGCTCTCCCACCGGTATCAGGAGCGCGGCCAGTTCACCCCCTACCTCTACCGTATCGCCGCCAACCTGCTTCGCACCGAGGACCGCAAGCGCCGCCGCCGCGCGATTCTTTTGAAGGCGTTCGGAGGGAACGGGACCTACGAAGCGGCGCCGAGCCCGCAGGCGGTTTGCCTCCAGGACGAGTTGAGCGTTCGGTTGTCGGAGGCGCTCTCGGCGCTCCCCCTTCGGTACCGCTCCCCGCTCGTTCTGCGGGACGTCGAGGGCTGGTCCTACGCCGACATCGCCCGAGCGATGAGCTGCGGTGAGGGGACGGTGAAGTCCCGCATCCACCGAGGGCGCGAGAGACTACGGCGGCTGCTCGAGCCCTATTGGAATGGAGGTCTCTGATGGGCCGAATGAACGACGAGGACGTCTCTCGGCTGCTCCGGGAGTTCCCGCGCGAGGAACCCTCTTTCGATTTCACCGCGAGAGTTCTCGCGAAGGTGGATTCCCATTCCCGAAGCGGCCGTCGAAACCGCGGCTCCGTCCTCGCGTGGGCGGGAGCGGCGCTCCTCGGGATCTTTGTGTCCCAGGGATACCTCCGGGAGCGGTACCAGCGCTCGAAGGCCGCGGCACGCGTTCGGGAGCTTCGCGACGAGTACCGGGAGCTCCAGACGGAGCTCGAGAAGCTCAGGACTCTGACCCGCGAGCTCGAGCCGGTCCTCGATCTCGGCGGTACCGAGGACGTGGAGTTCGTGTTCGATTTGAGAGAGCTGGCGCGGGAGGACGCGGACCGGCCCCGAGCCGAGCCCGCTTCCAACGCGCCCTCGGAAGTGGAAGAGAGGAGACCATGAAGCAACTGGGCCAACCGAGCCAACTGAGCCAATTGAGAGAGACTTGGTTTCGCATCGTTTGTACCGGCCTCGTGACGCTCGGGCTCGCCGGACTCGCTTCGGCGGGCCAGGTTAGCAAGCGTGTCGAGAGTCAGCCCGGAAGAGACCACACGCGGGCTTTCTTCTGGAAGAGCATCGGCCGCGGTTATCTCGGAGTCCAGGTGCTGGGCCTGACTCCCGAGTTGAGAGCCCATTTCGGGGCTCCGGAGGACGCCGGGGTGCTCGTCGCGAGGGTCGAGGAAGAGAGCCCCGCCGCCGCGGCGGGCATCCAGGTGGGTGACGTTCTCACCGCCGTCGACGGAAAGCCGATCGCGGGCCCTCAGAGCCTCGCGCTCGCGATTCGAGAGAAGAACGGCGGAGAAAGTGTCAACGTCGATTTCCTCCGCGACAAGGGCACGCTCAGCGCCTCCGTGGCGGTCGAAGAGCGCGACCGGAAGGTGATCGATCTTGCCGAATTCGAAGTGGCCATTCCGGAGATCGCACCCTTTCCCGGCACCGGCCCGCTTGAGGGCGAGCACGGCTTCGTGTTCGCCGGGCCCGAGGGCTCGCTCGACGAGGACGCGGTCCGTGCCTTCGAGGATGCGATGCGCGACCTCGAGGGTCGCTTCGAGAGCGAGGAGTGGCAGGAAAAGCTGAAGCGGTTCCGCGAGCTGGACCTCGGCAAGATTCAAGAGCGCATGAAGGAAGTCGAGGACCGACTCCGAAAGCTCGAAGCGGAGTTGGATCGGGAAGGCAAGAAGAAATTCTGACCATCGAGGATTTCGGCGGCGGCAGCGTACGCTGCATGCTCGCCGAAGTTTTCCTTCCGCGTTGAATCCTGGTGTAAGAAGGGGGATGTGGAGATAGGAGGAGATAAGGGGATGAAATCAGACTCTTTGGGTCTTTATTTCCCTATCTCCTCCCATCCCCCTAATCCCCCTACTTACACCAGAATCTAACCAGCCTTCGCCGAGCGCTTGCGGTACGCCTGCACTTTGCTCTTCACCGTCCTGCGGTCGAGCCCGAGCCTCCGCGCGGTCTCGAGAAAGTTCCCGGAGCGCTCGTAGACGTGCGCGCAGTACGCCTCGAGAAGCTCCTCCGCGGTGAGACTCCCCTCGCGCAAGTCCACGAGCCAGGGCGAGTCCATGGCCCTCGACGTGGGCCGATATTCCTTGCGGACGAGGATGTTTCGCACGCACTGCTCGAGCTCGCGGAAATTGCCCGGCCAGCCGTACTCCGGCCCCAGGTGGCTTTGGATCCAGTGAAGGACTTCCGAGGTAACGGCGTCCGCTTCTTCGTGGCCCACGATGCGCCGGGCGACGAAGCGGACCAGCTCCTCGAGGTCGTGGGGCGCATCGGCGAGCTGCTCTCGTAGCGGGGGCGTAGTGATGAGATCGGAGCAAAGGCGGTAGTAGAGATCCTCCCGGAATCGACCCGCTCGCATCTCCGCCGCCAGGTCCCGGTGGGTCGCGGCCACGATCTTGCCCTCGAATTTCTGGGTCTTGGTCTCGCCCAGGGACTGGAACTCCCGCGTTTGGAGCACCCGCAGGAGCTTCACCTGGATCGCGGGGTCCAGATCGCCGATCTCATCGAGGAACACGGTGCCGAGCGCGGGGCAGATCGCGAAGAAACCCTTGCGGTCCGCGAGGGCGCCGGTGAAGGCCCCGCGGCGATGGCCGAAGAGCTCGGATTCGATGAGTGTCGGCGCGAGCGCCGAGAGGTTCATGGGGTAGAAAGCCTCGGCGACGTCGAGGACGAACCGCCCCGTCTTCGGCTGGAAGGGAATATAGCGGCAGGATCCGATGGCCCTTGCCACCAGCTCCTTTCCAGTACCCGAGGGCCCGTTCACGAGCGTCGAGACGTCGCCCATCCTGTCGAAGAGCGCGCGCCGATAGCGCCGCAGGTCGTGGGTGAAGATCGATTGCCAGATCGCCGCTCGGAGTCGCGCTGCGGGGTAAGAGCTCCCCACGATGAACTCGAAGATGTGGTGCGAAGCGCGGCGGATCTGGAACAGGAACGCGAACCAGTGCGGTAGCTCCGACTCGATTCGCCCGGAAACCGCGGGCGGCGGCAGGAGCCTCAGAGCCTCGCGGCAGAAAGGCTCGTAGAACCGGACCGCCGGCTCGGCCATCGCGCGCCCGAAGTCCTCTTCGAAGCGGTAGTACAGGACGTAGAAGACGAGCTCCTCGTAGAGCCGCGCGTCAGAAGCCGAAGGCTTTTCGCCCGAAACGAGCCGCGCCCGGATCGGATTCACCATCGCCTCCGCGTGCGCTTCGAGCTTGACCACGTTCGGGTTCTGCCGATCGAGGCGCTTGCTCCAGACGGGGCTCACTTCCTCGAAGTCGTCCTTCAGGATCTCGCGCTCGAGCTCGACGCGCTCCGGAAGAAATGGGTTCGCGGTCGCGAGGCGAGAGAGGTTCTCGAGGAAGCTCCGTTCTTCCCGAGTGAAATCCCCGGAGCCCATATCCAATAATTGTATAAGCGGTGGGGAGCGCCTGCACAGCTCGGGGGAGGACACTGGGACGGAGGTCTCGAAAACCCGCCCAAATAGTGGATTCGCATGGGCGCGGTGCGCTGGCACGCTCCCTGCTATCGACGACCCACGGAGCCTGTGGCCGGGAGGTCATTAAAAAAACCTGCCCTCACCCCGACCTCCCGGCCGACTCCACCTTCCGCGGTTTATGTAGAATACGCGAACGTTCGGCGTCTTCCAGGACGCTCTCGAAACGCGTCGACTGTTGCCCGAAGCGAAAGAGAGGGGAGGAGGAGAGCCATGGGATTCCGCGACGTACGTCTCGCCTTGCGAAGCTTCGGCAAGCGGCCGGGGTGGACGTTCTTCGTCCTCGCCACGCTCGCCGTCGGCATCGGCGCCAACATCGCCATCTTCAGCCTCGTCGAGGCCGTTCTTCTCCGGCCCCTTCGATACCCGGCGCCCGACAGGTTGGTCAAGATCCAGGGACTCGCGCTCGCGAGCGGCCAACCGGGGAACATCTCCCCCGGGGAATTCTACGACTTCGCCGAACGAACCCAGGTCTTCGAATCGATGGGTGCCCACGGCTGGGTGGGTTTTTTCACCGTCACCGGCGATTTGGAGCCCGAGCGGGTTGCGGGCTCGAGCGTGACCGCGGGCTTCTTCGAAACCCTGGGAGTGCGGCCAGCGCTCGGGAGGCTCTTCACCGAGCAAGAGGATCGACCGGGAGCGCCTCTCACGGTCGTCGTGACGCACTCGTTCTGGCAGACCCGACTCGGGGGCTCGTCTGCGGTCCTGGGAAAGACGATCCGGGTCAACGCGGAGTCTCACGAGATCGTGGGAGTTCTTCCCGCCGACTACACGCACCCCGAGCCGAACCCCGAACGGGAGCCATTCCTTTACACTCTTCAGCGGTTCGACCGCGGCGACCCTTGTCAGGATTGCCGATTCATCCGCGCCGTGGGCCGGCTCCGCGAGGGCCGCTCGGTCGAGGAGGGCCGAGCCGAGCTCGTCGCCTTCTCGCGGCGCCGCGAGGGGGACGATCCTGAATCCAACACCGGCAGGGGCGCCTACGTCGTCGATCTCAATGAGGCGATCGTCGCCGGCTCGCGAAGGGGTCTCCTGGTGCTCTACGGCGCCGTCGGGGCCGTGCTTCTCATCGTTTGCGCCAACCTCGCGAACTTGCAGCTCGCGCAGGGAGTCCTCCGGCAGAAGGCGCTCGCGATCCAGTCGGCGCTCGGCGCGGGTCGGGCGGCCCTGGTGCGCCAGCTTCTGGTCGAGAGCTGGCTCCTTTCGATGGCGGGAGGACTCCTCGGGCTCCTGCTCGCGGTCTCGGCCCGCGGGTTCCTGGCGCAGCGGGCCATCCCTCGCGCGGTCGAGATCGACCTCGACTGGGCGACGTTGGGCTTCGCCGTCCTTCTATCGTCTCTGACCGCGATCGTCTTCGGACTCGCGCCGGCGCTGAGCCTCGCGTCGAAGAATCTCGCGAGCGTTCTCGTGGAAGGCGGAAGCCGGGGCTCGAGCGCACGGACCGACGCGCGGCGAATCCTGATCGAAGTCGAGGTCGCGTTGTCGCTGATGCTTCTTGTGGCCGCGGGCCTCCTGGTGAGAAGTCTCGGGGAGCTTCGCTCGGTGACCCCCGGTTTCCGCGCCGACCGCGTCCTCACGATGTCGCTCTCGCTTCCTATCGTCCGCTACGCCGAGGGAGAGCAGATTCCTTTCTACGACAGACTCTACGAGAGGATTCAGTCGCTTCCGGGAGTCATCGCCGTGGGCGGGACCAACATCCTGCCCCTGAGCGATAACTACTCCAACGATGCGTTCCAGATCGAGGATCGCCCCGCGCAGCAGGGAGAGAGGCCCGCGGCGGAAGCTCGATCCGTGAGCCCAGGTTACTTCGAGGCCATGGGGATTCCCTTGCTTCGAGGCCGGCGCTTCGACGAACGGGACACCGCGGGCGCGGCGCGGGTCGTCGTAATCAGCGAATCGATGGCCGAGAAATTCTGGCCGGGCGAGGACCCTCTCGGCGCGCGCGTCACCTACAACCGCGGCATTCCCGACGAAGACCGACAAGACGTCGGGGGAATCGGCTCGCGCGAGATCGTGGGGATCGTCTCCGATGTAAAGCACCTGGATCTGGACGAGGAGAGAATCCCGATGTTCTACACCCCTCAGCCCCAGGAGCCCTCGTTTCACACCATGACCCTCGTGGTGCGGACGTCCGCGGGGGCCGACGCCCTGGCCTCCGGCGTCTCGCGGGAACTCGCGGCGATGGATCGGGAGATCCCTCTCTACTCCGTGCGCAGCCTGAGCGAGGTCCTCGAGGGGTCGGTGAGCGAGGAGCGGTTCCGCGCGCGCGTCCTCGGGCTCTTCGCACTGGTCGCGCTCGGCCTCGCGGCCCTCGGGGTCTACGCGGTCATGGGGCTCTCAGTCGCTCAGCGCGAACGCGAGATCGGAATCCGGATGGCGCTCGGCGCGAGGGCGAAGGACGTCGTCGAGATGCTCGTCCTCGAGAGCATGAGGCCGGTCCTCTGGGGCCTCGTCGCTGGCGGCGTCGGCGCCTTCGTTCTGAGCCAAGCGCTCCGGAGTCTTCTGTTCGGGATCGAGCCGTGGGATCCGGCGACCTTCGCGAGCGTCACCGCGATTCTCGCGGCCGCGGCTCTCGCTGCGGCGCTCATCCCCACTCTTCGGGCGGCACGCGTCGACCCGGTGAGGACCCTTCGAGGTGAGTAAGCCCTAGACCTTCTCGAGCGCCCGTTTTAGGTCCTCGATCAGATCTCCTCCGTCCTCGAGGCCCACCGAGAGCCGCACGAGGCCGTCGGTGATCCCGACGCGCTTGCGCTCGGCCTCTTCCACGTCGGCGTGAGTCATGGTTACGGGATGGGTCACCAGCGACTCGACGGAGCCCAGGTTCTCGGCAAGGCTCCAGAGGCGGAGGGAGTCCATGATCTTCTTGCCTGACGCGACCCCGCCCCTGACCTCGAACCAGACCATCGCGCCGAAGCCGGAGGCCTGCCGCTTCGCGAGGTCGTGCTGTGGGTGTGACGCGAGTCCCGGATAGCAGACTCGATCGACCTTGGGGTGGGACTCGAGGAACTTCGCGATCGCGAGAGCGTTCTCCGACTGCGCGTCCATCCGGATGGAGAGAGTCTTCACTCCCTGGAGGGTGAGCCAGGCGACCTGGGGCGAGAGGATGATCCCGCACGCGTTCTGGACGAACCGGATCTTCTCCGCGAGCTCGGTGCTCCGGCTGGTGACCGATCCGCCCACGGTCGCGTTATGACCGTCGAGGTACTTGGTGGTGCTGTGGACGCTCAGGTCCGCTCCGAGCTCGAGCGGGCGCTGGTAGTAGGGGGTGAGGAACGTGTTGTCGACGGCGTGAGGGATCCCGCGGCTCCGCGCGATCTCGGAAATGGCGGCGACATCCGTGAGCTTCAGCGTGGGATTCGCCGGTGTCTCGGTAAGGACGAGCCGGGTGTTGGCCCGCAGGCTTTTCTGCACGTCGTCCGGCTTCGAGGTATCCGCGAACGTGAAATCCACGCCGAAACGGCTGAAGATCTTGGTGCAGATGCGGTAGGTTCCGCCGTAGGCGACGTCGGAAACCACGGCGTGATCGCCCGCGTTCAGAAGGGTCAGTAGGACTGCCTGGATCGCGGCCATCCCCGTGGCGAAGCAGGCGGTGTCCGCGCCCCCTTCTAGCTCCGTGATCTTCTTTTCGAGGGCGCGCACCGTGGGATTTCCCGAGCGCGAATAGGAGTAACCCTTCGAGAGGTAGCGGTCCACGGACTCCTGAACGTAGGTCGTCGTCTGGTAAATAGGGGTGAGGATGGATCCGGTGGTCGGGTCGGGCTCGACTCCGGCGTGAATCTGTTTGGTTCGGAAGTGCATTTGTTTATTTTAGCAATACTCAGTGCTCGCTCGCTCTTTGTTCAGTGCGCTGGGGCCCCACCCCCACCCCCAGCGCTTCTCGCTGCGGGACTCGCTTCGCTCGCCCTTCGCTCGGGCTGACGGCTCCGCTCCGCTCGCTCCCCTCGCTCCTCGCTCGGGGAGGATGGGGCCCTCGGGGCCCCGTTGCTCATTTCGCCACCGCGCCTTCCAGTCTTCTGAGGATGCCATCGGGCTCGGCCAGTGCCAGCTTCACGATCTCGTTCGCGCGCTCCTGGGTGCTCGCGACCGCGTAGATCCTGAGTTGGGGCGCGTTTCCCGAGGGACGGATGTGGGCGACGTCGCCGCTCTCGAAGGTGAGACGTATCCCGTCGGTTGCGTCCGAACGAACGATCCCGCCGAAGCCCAGCTCCGGCGTGAAGAACGAGGACAGCTCGCGAGCCCCCTCCTCCGATGAGAACCGCTTCAGGATCGCGCGGCTCGCGCGCGGGGGAAACCCGTCGATCAGTCCCGCCTTCCCGAACCGCGGCGGAAGCTCGGAGAAGAGCTCCACCAGGGAGCGCTTCCTCTCCGCCGAGAGGTGAAGGACAGCGAGTATCGGAAGGACGGCGTCCCTCGTGGGGAGGGCGGCGAGCCACTGGCCATCCCGCTCCAGATCCGAGCCGGTAAGAAAGCCGCCGTTCGCCTCGAACCCCACGATACGGCGGAACCCCCCGCGAGCGAGATGCTCCTCCATGCCTTCGATGACGTAGGGCGATCCGATCCGGGTCTTCTTCACCGGGACGCCGCGGGGGCCGAACCAGAGATCGACGGCGTCGTTCGCACTCACCGGGACGACGACGGCGTCCGCGCGAAGGTAGTCGGCGGCGAGGATCCCCAGGAGATCGCCGCCGAAGAAACGGACCTTGCCCTCGGGGGCGATGCCGACGACGAGCGGCCGGTCGCTGTCCCCATCGGTCGAGACGATGGCGTCGATGTCGCCGATGGTGTCCCGGGCGACGGACAGAAGGCGCTCGAGCTCCAGGAGCCTCTCGTCGGTGATGTCCTCGGTATCGATGGGGATGAAGGAGTCGGAGCGCTCCATCGGAAGGACGTCGGCCCCGAGGCTCCTCAGGATCCCAACCAGGAGATCTCGGCCCACCGCGGAGTGCTGATACACCACGATGCGTTTGCCGGAAAGGCCGTCCTCGGGAAAAAAGTCCAGGTACCTGCGGACGTAGCTCTCTCGACCCGCCGCCGAGGCCTCGGGGAGAGAGCGCGCTCTCTCCGGCAGAAGCATGCCATCATCCGCGAAGGGAGATTCCGACCCCTTGCGCGCGTATTCCCAGGCGCGGACTCCCGCGACCGCCGCGAGGATTCCCGCCTCGTCCACCTTCATCACTTCTCCCGTGGGTCGGGCGAACTTGACGCCGTTGCGATCGAACGGAATATGGCTTCCCGTAACCATGACGCTCGCGCGTCTCTGGGAGAGAGCGCTCCAGGTGAGCGCGGGAGTCGGGATCCTTCCGAGGTAGTCCAGGCGGAATCCGCCGTCGGTGATGGCCCGGGCGACCGCGCCCAGGATCCTCTCCGTCGACGGCCTCAGGTCTCCCGCGGAGGACACCGGGTCGCCGCGGTAGATCTCGCGCCGCTCCAGGAGGTACTCGAGGAAACCCCGAGTGTTGACGTAGACCTCGAGGTCGGTCATCTCGGAGACCAGCCCTCGCAAGCCGCTCGTCCCGAACGCGAGCTCGCGCGGCCGCCGCCCCCGGAAGCGCGGCCGCCGATCGGGAACCGCGGCGCGGTAGATCGTTCCGAGACCCGCGATACGGTACGTCGTGCCATGAGTCACGAGAAGAGACTGACCCCGGCGGAGCTTCTTCGGACCGTCGGCCGACGAGACATCGAGGTCGCCTTCGGCTTCGAGCGCGACCAGGATCTCGGCGCCGTAGGCTTCCTCGCTCTGGTACACGCGCCCGGGAGCGACGTCGATCACTCCGAGCTGGAACTCTCCTGGCGGGGACGAGTAGATGCCTTCGCCTTCCCGGATCGGCACAGGGTGAAGTACGGGAGGCGGTTCCCCGGTGAAGCTCACGATGTTCGAGAGCTCCTCGATATCGACATGTTTCTCCGTCAGGCCGCCGCGAAGGACGTTGTTCGAGCTCGCCATGATCTCGACTCCCGAGCCCTCGAGATAGGAGTGAAGGACGCCCGGTCCGAGAAACACGGCCTCGCCCGGCCTCAGGTGCACCAGATTCAGGAACAGTGCGCAGAGGAGGCCCCGGTCGTGCTCTTGGCCGCGAGCGAAGGTCTCGTCGCAGCGGACGAGCCAGTACTCGCGCCGATCGCGGTCGAAGCTCCGGCGCCTGAGGCGGACCAGGATGGGCTCGAGGATCTCGTCCACCTCGGCCTGAGGCAGCGCCATCACCCGCCGAAAGAGCTCGCGGAGAGCTTTCTCGGTGGGCTCGAAGCCCGCGGCGAGTCGGTGAAGCTCGGGCACCTCTTCCAGGGTGGCCGCGAGCTCCTCGAGCGGACGAAAGTCGACGAAAGCGTAGAAGTCGGTGAGGGCCGCGAGCAGCTCCGGCTTTCCCCGCGGATCGCGATAGCTCCGATTCGGCGCTCCGAGCGGGACACCTGCCCGATTCTCTCGAAGGTATCCCGCCCGGGCTTGATCTTCCGAAGGATGCGCCTGGAGGGAAAGCGGACGCGCGGCCGAGAGCACCTTAATAAGGTAGGGAAGCTCGGCCCGGAACTCGCGGGAGACCTCCGGCCCGAGGACCGCTTCCGGGTCCTCATCGATCAGCTCTCTCAGCGTACCGGCTCCCACCCTCGATGGCAGGTCGGGATGGGCCCCCATCCAGAGCTCGGCGTGAGGGACCGCGTCTCGGTTCTCTCGCCCGAGGAGTGAGGGAATGAATCGGATGTCGCCCCACACATAATGCTGGACGCGGGGCTCGAGGGGGATGAGGCTCACTCTCGTTCTAGTGCCGTTCCAACCTGTTCAGGAATTCGGCAGATTGGCACGGCGAAGGTTCGAGTTCTTGTGATGCGTTTCTTTACGACCATATAGACCATAGAGTTGGAACGGCACTAGCTCGATTTGTCGAAGACGCGCTCGATGAGGCTCGTCGCCTCGGTCTGGATTCGAAGCAAGTGCTCTCGATCGCGGAAGCTCTCGGCGTAGAGCTTGTACACGTCCTCGGTTCCCGAGGGACGGGCGGCGAACCACCCGAAGTCGGTCGAGACTTTGAGACCCCCGATTGCGGCGCCGTTTCCCGGGGCTTCGGTCAGGATCGCGCGAATCGGGTCTCCCGCGAGCTCCGACGCTCCAAGGGAAGCCGCAGTGAGCCTCTTGAAAAGAGCTTTCTGCTCGCAAGTAGCCCTTCTGTCAATCCGCTCGTAGACCGGGCTCCCGAGCTCCTCGGTCAGGCGGCGATAGAGCTCACCCGGATCCTGCCCCGTCACCCCGAGGATCTCGGCCGCCAGAAGCCCGAGGACGATCCCGTCCTTGTCCGTCGTCCAGACCGTTCCGTCTCGCCTGAGGAGCGAGGCGCCCGCGCTCTCCTCCCCTCCGAACCCGAGCGAGCCCTCAAGGAGTCCGGCGACGAACCACTTGAAGCCGACGGGGACTTCCACCAGGCGCCGTTCGAGCTTCTTCGCGACGCGGTCCACGATGCTGCTGGTCACGACGGTCTTCCCGACCGCGGCGTCGGCCCGCCAGCCGGGTCGATGGCGGAACAGGTAGTCGATGGCCGCGGCGAGATAGTGGTTGGGGTTCAGAAGACCCGCGCTCCTGGTGACGATGCCGTGACGGTCGTTGTCGGTGTCGTTGGCGAAAGCGACGTCGAAGCGGGAGCGGAGCTCGACGAGAGGCGCCATCGCGTAGGGAGAGGAGCAGTCCATACGGATCTTGCCGTCCCAGTCGAGGGTCATGAACCGGAACGTGGGATCGACGAGGGGGTTCACCATCTCGAGGTCAAGATGGTACCTCTCGGCAATCGGCCCCCAGTAAGAAACTCCCGCTCCCCCCAGAGGGTCGACGCCGATACGGATTCCGCGAAGCTTCTCCATATCGAGGACTGCGCCGAGGTCGGAGACGTAGGCGAGGGCGTAGTCGTGGCGATCGGTGGTTGGGGCGCCCAGAGCTCGCGGGTAGGGAACTCGTTTCACCGCGGCAAGCCCTTCCGTGAGGATGTGGTTCGCCCGCTCTTCCACCCAGCTCGTCACCTCGGTGTCGGCGGGCCCACCGTGCGCGGGGTTGTACTTGAAGCCGCCGTCCTCCGGCGGGTTGTGCGAAGGCGTGAGGACGATGCCGTCGGCGAGCGCGCGCCTTCGTCCTCGGTTATGGGTGAGAATCGCGTGAGAGACGACCGGAGTAGGAGTGTAGCCGAAGCCGGCGTCGATCCTGGTCTCGACGCCGTTTCCCGCGAGGACCTCGAGGGTGCTGACGCGGGCCGGCTCGGAGAGGGCGTGGGTGTCGACGCCGAGAAAGAGAGGACCGTCCGGCCCGTGGGTTGAGCGATAGTCGCAGATCGCCTGCGCGGTCGCGAGGACGTGAGCTTCGTTGAAGCTTCGACGAAAGGCCGAGCCCCGGTGCCCCGATGTGCCAAAGGCGACTCGCTCGGCGGCGTTCTCCGGGTCCGGCTTCTCCGCGTAGTAGGCGGTGACGAGCTTCGCGACGTTCGTAAGCATTTCCGGCGGGACCGGCTTTCCGGCGAGGGGGTGCATGACGGGCCATCGTAGCAAAAGCGGCCCTTCATTTGAGCGCTCGCCTCGCTCTTCGATCAATGCGGTGGGGCCCCACCCCCACCGCTCTGGGCTGATGGCTCCTCCCGCAGGCTGCAGATGCATTTTCAGCAGCCTGCTTGACACGACGAAGCCCTCGGCGAGCGCCGTCCGGATTCCGAATTTTCCATTTCCCGAGTGCAAATTTTGCTCTTGCCTTGATTTTTGTAACCCCTGAACTAGACTGGCATCACTAACTAGATACGCAGGCCATTCTCCGTAGCGGGAACGAAAGGAGGGGAGATGCCTGAGTCCATGGACCCGACCCCAGATCAGCAGTCTTCGATGCCGACGGCGGCGCCCTACCGGATCGACGTAAGACTCCACGACGTGCTGATGGAGAGCTCTCCCGGCAACGGTCACCCGGTTTCCCCGGCTCCCCAAATAGCGGAGGGGGCGGGGATCGGTCTGCCGACGCCGGTCTATCCGCAGAGGACCTATTCGGACGACGACGAGCCGTCGCTCGTCCAGTACCAGAGGAGGAACGCCCGGCGGATCTGGGAGGCCTGGGCCAAGCCGTACTTCGCGTCGCGGTCCCTGAAGAACCAGAAGGGGCTCCGGCCGATCATCGCGTATCTCTTCACCGACTATAAGTGCAACCTCGATTGCCATTATTGCTGGGCCTACAACAACGCGGTGAAGGGGATGACCGAGGAGATGGCGAGGCGCTCGGTGGATTGGCTCGAGTCGCTCGGGAACCGGGTGCTGGCCCTCATGGGCGGCGAACCCCTTCTCCGTCCCGATTTCGTGCATAAAGTCACCGACTACGCCTCCAAGAAGGGTTTCTTCGTTTACCTTCCGACGAACGGCAGACTCATGCGGCCGGAGGTCATCGACCGGCTCGGAGACGCGGGACTCGCGACGGTGAACCTCGCCATCGACTCCATGGACGTCAACCCCTCGCTTCCCAAGGCGCTCGCTCCGATCCGGGCACACTTCGAGTACTTGCTGAAGCGGCAGAGGCGCTACGGGTACACCGTCGCCATCAATACCAACATCTGCCGCAACAACATGGACGACGTCCGGGCGCTGGCGGAGCTCGCTCTCGAGCGGAACATCGCCATCGACTTCCACATCAACGAGGCGCCCATGATCGAGCAGGGGCACTTCAAGCATTACGATGAGAACGAGACCTTCCTCAGGCCGCAGGACTACGGCAAGGCAGACGATCTTCTCGACTGGATCATCGAGCGCCACCAGGGCGGCCAGCGCGTGGTGAACCCGCTCTCTCACCTGCACGAGATGAAGAACCTGATGCGGGGTGAGGTCAAGACCCGATGGAACTGCCGGGCGGGCCACAACATGCTCATCATCCGTGTCGACGGAACGCTGGCGCCCTGCTTTCCCATGTACTCGGCGAGCCACGACTGGGGCACGGTGGGAAACCACAAGTTCGAGCATCGGCAGCTCGACGATATGAAGCAGGAGTGCACCAAGCACTGTCTATCGACCTGCAACTACATTCTCGGCTTCTGCTACAACACCCGCCGCGTCGTCTGGTGGGGTTTGAAGCAAGCGATGCGCGGCTTCAAGGGTGTGAGCGGAAGCTTCTAGCTCGACTCCCGGTCCCCGCGGGGGCTCGCCTCCTTGGCGTTCATGCGCTAGAATTGAACCAAGTAGCGCGTAAAGCTAACCAACTGAACGCGTAAGGAGCGATTGCTCTTATGGGTGCGGATCAGTGTAGGCGGAACGACTCGCCACGGTGGAGAACCACCCTCCCTTCCCCATCTGGAGGAGACCGATGCTAAGGGCCCTGACGGAGATTTTGGAGAGCTCCACATTCCGCGGGACGGAGGACGAGATCCTCACCTTCCCCGCGTACCTGGATCTGGTGAAGCGGGAGCCCTGGACTACCCGGAACACGTTCCAGCTCCTCCACGACATGCTGCTCTCGAGCGGCGTCGAGAGGACCATCGTGCCCGGCAAGCCCCTCAGGCATCGCTACGCCTTCTTCGAGGACGCGGCGCTCGTGGGACTGTACGTGGTCTTCGGCCAGCAGAAGGCCAAGGCGAACCTGATCGAGAAGATCGACAACGCAAGCCGGGGCCTCGAGGCCTCGAAACGCCTCTGGATCCTCCTCGGCCCGCCGGGCGCGGCGAAATCGCGCTCCATGGACGGCATCAAGACCGCTCTCAACCACTACTCGCGCTCGGACGAAGGGAAGACCTACACTCTGCTTCTCCCTACCGTCGACGAGCGCTTGAAAGAGAAGGCGCTCTTCGAGGAAAAAGGGGTCCATTATCTCCAGGCCCCGATCTACGAGCGTCCCCTCCAGATGATTCCGCCCCCCCTCCGCGCCCCGTTCGTCGAGAAGCTCTCGGAGCTCGTGGAGCGCGAGGGGGTTCAGGATTTCCTCAGACGCCACCCTCACTACGACGGTGAGTTTCGAATGCAGATCGACGGCCTCATCTCTCCCTACGCCGACTTCGTGCTCCGGGAGTTCATGACCACCAAGGGGCTCGACTTCGCGGAGCTCCTCCCGTTCCTCAAGGTGAAGCGCATGGTGTACGACGCGCGCACCAAGAGTGGGATCGGCTCCTATACTCCGCGCGACGAGAAGAGCCAGGAGGCGGGCTCGCTCGTGGGAAACCTCGACTACAGCCTGCTCCCACGGTTCGGAAGCGAATCCCACCCCCTGGTGCACGACTACAAGGGAGAGCTCTGCGCCGGGGCGAACGGCTTCGTCGAGATCCACGAGATCCTCAAGCTCTCGGACCGGTTCCTCTACGAGCTCCTGTTCGCGACCCAGGACCGCTTCTTCAAGCCCGAAGGGCAGCCCCCCATTCCCTTCAACGGTGTCATCATCGGCCACACGAATTTCCACGAGTACAACATGTTCATGGCCAATGAGACGTTCGAGGCCCTCCGTTCTCGGACGACGTTCATCGAGATGCCGCTCTCGGTCCACTTCAAGGACGAGGAGAAGATCTACGCCTTCACTTACTCCAACGGCCAGCGGAAGTGGGCGCCGAAGAAAAAGCATCTGGCCCACGTGGCGCCTCACGCTCTCGAGCTCCTGAGCCTGGTCGCCGCCATGACCCGGCTCTACGAGTCGAAGCAGAACCCGAACCTCACGCTTCTCCAGAAGGCGCTCATCTACGCGGGGCGGGCCGACAGCGGGGTCGACAACAACATGGCCCGCACGATTCTCGAGGAGTTCGAGTTCGTGAAGCCTTCGGAAGGGACGTTCGGGCTCGACCCGCGCTTCATCCAGAACGTCTTCGAGAACACCGAGCATTTCCAGATCAACGAGTACGCGGCGAACCTCTCTCGCCTCAAGGACGAGGGAGGCGAGCCGGCGATGATCACCTCGATCGCGCTCCAGAACCCCTGCGTCGCCCCGATGGATCTCTACCTCCGCATGGAGATCGCGCTCAAGGAGTCCTTCGCCACCAACAAGGCGAAGCTCGGCCACTTCGTCGAGAAGATCCTCCCACAGGCGAAGCACTGGATCCTGAGCCAGATCGCGACCGACGTCTACGGCTCGGTGCTGCGCGACGAATCGGTGGTCGAGAGCACCTGGAAGAAGTACACCGACCACGTGCGGGCCTACGTCCACAACACCAAGGTGAAGCACGAGGTCACCCACGCCGACGTGCAGCCCGACGAGAAGTTCATGCAGGCGATCGAGCAGTACCTGGGCATCGCCGAGAAGGACGTCTTCCGCAAGGAGCTCTCGGACGCCATCGCCAGCGTGAGCCACTCGGTTCTCCTCGCGGACGAGCCTTCGTACCAGAGCGCCATCCGCCGCTACGTCTTCGAGAACGAGTTCAAGTCCAGCGAGAACATCAAGCTCCTCGGTTGGATCAAGAGCGGCTCGAGCGCCGCCGGCGTGCACTCCAAGGAGCAGGAGCAGTTGAACGAGACCGTCCGTTACCTGATGGAGAACCTCGGCTACTGCGGCAAGTGCGCGTTCCAGGCGCTCACCATCACCGCGAGCTCCACCAGCATCCTCGATTGATGCTCCCATGAATAAGACCGACGTCATCGTCTCCTCCGACGAGTCCGAGGGTCTCTTCAACGAGTTCATCCAGGACCAGCTCGACGAGATCCTCGACGAGGTCATCAACCGGGGCGATCTGGATCGGCTGGGCGACCGTGGAAGCGACATCATCATCGAGGTGGACGACATCGTCCCTCCGACCTTCGTCTACGGCGACGACTCCGGGGGCGGCGGCTCCGGCGGACCGGGACCGGGGAACGAAAAGGGGAAGCTCCGCTTCCGGATCCCGTTCCAGGCCTTCATGGAGCTCGTGGGCCAGAAGCTTCGCTTGCCTAACCTGGTGAAGGAGGGCGAGGGACGCATCAAGGAAGTCTCCTACACCTTCAAGACCTTCGGCCAGGTGGGGGTCATCCTCGACAAGCGCCGGACGTTCAAGCGGGCGCTTCGATCGAGCGTCGGGCTCGGCACCTACGCGCCGGAGAAGGGCCGGGTCGAGGTCCAGGTCCGAAGACGCGATCGGCGGTTCAAGGTTCCCCAGCGCGTGGAGAAGCCTCGCCACCGGGCGGTGGTGTTCTACATGGGCGACATCTCCTACTCCACCTACGGCGAGCGGCTGGAGATGGAGAAGAGGCTCGTCAACTTCATCCACCAGTGGCTCGACTTCAACTACGGCGCCGGCAACGTCGAGCATCGGTTCTTTGTGCACGACGTGGACGCTTACGAGGTCGCCCCCTCCGATTTCTACAAGGTGGCGAACGCCGGCGGCACCCGGGCGTCGATCGTGTTCGAGCTCGTCTCCCAGATCGCGTTCAACGAGTACGACACCAACTCCACCAACTTCTACGCCTTCTATTTCGGCGACGGAGAGGTGTTCGAGGACGACGCCAAGCGGATTGTGGAGATCCTCGGAAGCGAGATGCGGGCGAGCTTCAACCGCATCGGCGTGGTGGAGGTCAAGCCCAGCCAGTTCAGCTACCTCAACCGGGAGATCAAGCGCCAGTTCGAGAAGGACGACGTGGTGCGGATGGGGACTCTCCGCCAGCGCACCGAGACGGTGGAGGTGATCAAGAGCCTCTTCGGGGAGCGCCGTGCTTAGCATCCATACCGAGCCGGAGCTCACCGCTCTCGAGGAGCGGGTGCTGCACCACTCGAGGACCTTCGGCCGGAAGGTCCCCGAGATCCGTTTCTTCGTCCTCGAGAGGCTGGAGTTCGCCTCGCTCCTGGAAAAAGACGTCTATCCCACGAGCCCGATCAACATCTGGGAAGGCAAGAGGATGGTGCACAAGAAGCACGCCATCGAGGCCGGGCTCGAGTCCTCGATGTTCTACGAGGTGGTGCAGACCGGGAACCCCTCGTACGCTTATCTCAACAGCGCCAACAGTCCCGTGACTCAGGCCTCGGTCATGGCCCACGTGGTGGGACACTGCGAGTTCTCCGAGCGCAACGTACTCCGGGACTCGAACGACAACCGCACGGAGTACGTGATGTACCTGGTGCGGAAGGTGGACCGTTCGCGCCAGCAGATGGGAGAGCGGGACTACCTCGAGTACTGGAACGCGGTGGAGTCGGCGACGACGCTCATGGCGCCGAACTCCCAATACAACGTGGCCCGCTCCGTCGAGTCCGAATCGACCATCGGGGCCGACTTCAAGATACCGACGAAGGAGATGGAGAAGATCGGTCCCAAGGCGCCCAAGGTAATCGTTCCGGTGTTCGACACGCTGACGGTGCTTCTCAAGGGAGCGAGCGAGCCCTCGGCTTTCGAGGCGGAGCTCCGCAAAAGACGACGGGTCGCGACCTTGAGCCGCAAAGGCTACGCCCTCAAAGCGCCCTGTCAGGACGTTCTCGACTTCCTCCGCCGCCACGCTCCCGCGAGCCAGGCCGAGCGCTCGATCCTCGACTACAAGTACGTGACCCGCGCGCCCCAGGACTTCGTCATGCGCACCCAGATCATGAACGAAGGCTGGGCGATGTACTGGGAAAAGAAGATCATGCTCGAGCTCTTCAAGGAGCGGGCGGTCAGCGGCATCATCGACTACGCCCGGGTGTTCTCGAACGTCTGCCGGCCCCGGCCCTACTTCCAGCGCAACCCCTATCACCTCGGCTACAACCTCTGGTGCCACATCGAGCAGCTCTATCGGGACGGAAAGGTGAGCCTCGACTATCACGAGGAGATCGACCTCGAGAAGAAGCACGCCTGGCGCCAGAAGGGCACGGGAGATCCCATCGAGGCCATGGGGCACCTGGTCGATACCGTCACCGACTACGAGTTCCTGCGAAGGTTCCTGACGCCGGAGCTCATCCACGAGCTGGAGTTGAACCGCATCGATCGGCGCACGGCGGAGAGGCTCGGGATCAAGGAGCAGGATCTGGTGTCCCGGGACGAGCACTACGTTTGGCTCCAGCCGGAGCCCATCAAAGACGAGATGCTGCGGTTCTACACTCATTTCTACCGGCCCCGGATCTACGTCATCGACACCGACTTTCAGGACGGCGGGCTCCTCCTCTTCCATCGTGACGACGGCCGGGCGTTGAGGAAGGACTGGATCCGACCGACGCTTCGCAACCTGAACCTGATCTGGAAGGCGCCGGTGGCGCTGGTGAGCAAGGACCAGCTCTTCGCCGTGACCGGCAACCAGTACAAGAGCGAGGAAGTCAAGCCGGTGGTCTTCGAGCAGGTGGTCGAGCGCATGCGGCGGGGAGAGAAACCGTTCAGGGCCAGCTAGGATTGGATTACAGTGATATGCGAGCGGAGCGAGCCCGGCCGGGAGGAAGCGGCCGCGCCGAAGGCGCAGGGCCGCGGGAATTTTGCCGTGGGAGTAGCTTCGAAGGAGCCCGGCAACATCTGATACCCACGAAGGAGCCCGATGCGGACGATTCGGCCGTCCTCAGCGAGCGGAGCCGTCAGCCGGAGCGTAGCGCGGAGCGACGAGCCGCGGGGGTGGGGCCCCGCGGCACTGAATGAGGAGCGGGGGGAGCGAGCCGAGCGAGGAGCGAGGCGAGCAATAAGAAAGGGAGACACCTTGGGCGAGAAAGAGAGAAAGATGGACCTGCGGAGCTTTCTCGGAGGAAGCCGACCGAGGAGCTTGAGGTTTTCCGAGTTCATCGATGCCTTCATGGAGGACCCGCTCGCGTGCCTCCACACCAGCTCGACTCTGATCTCAGAGGCCATCAAGAGCTTCGGCTTCGAGATCGTGGTCCGGAGCGGCGAGCCGGCGGTGAGCTACAACGTCTTCAAGGACCCGTTCTCCGCCGGCACCAACGCCGTCTTCGGGCAGGAGTACTGCATCAAGCAGATCGTGGACGTCATCGAATCGGTGGGGAAGGAATCGAGCCCCCAGCGAGGGATCGTTCTCGTGGGCCCGCCGGCTTCGGGAAAGACCAACATCGTCGACCTGGTGAGCCTGGCGCTCGAGGAGTACTCCAAGCACGCGGAGATCAAGCTCTACTCCTTCTACTTCCGGTTCGAGAACAGCGGGCGGGTGGTCGAGTTCCGGCCGAAGTTCCGGCACAACCCCATCCTGCTGTTCCCCACGAGCCTCCAGCGCGACGGCGCCACCACTCACCCTCGCCAGGAGTTCTTCGAGTTCGTCAACCGCGATCGGGCCCCGGGCGAGCGCGTCGTCTTCCCCACGTTCTACCAGAACGCCACCATCGACAAGAGGAGCCTGGACATCATCGAGAAGGTCATCCAGAACCCGCGAAACGCGGGAAAGACCCTCTACGACATCCTCGAAGACTACGTGCGCGTGGAGGAGGTCCAGTTCTCGAACGCCCAGGCGAAGGGAATCGCGAACATCGACGACATGCGGCAGCTGCAGGTGGACGTGAAGCCGGTAAACCTGGGACAGGACCACGTGGAAGTGGTGAACGAGCACCTGCCGGGCGCCTTCCTCTATCAGTACGACGGGGCGATGGTGGCGGCGAACCGGGGACTGCTGCATATCCATGACGCGTTCGGAGGCGAGGAGGATCGAGGAGGAATCGAAGAAGCCTACAAACCGCTCCTCATGCTCCTGGGAAGCGGGAAGGCCTCGATCGAGTCGACGCAGACGCCGGTGGACACCACGGTCATCGCCACCACCAACATCGAGGAGATGACCCGGCTCGAGCAGCAGCTCACGTCCTCGAAGCTTCTGGACCGCATCGACGAGATTCCGGTCAACTACCTCCTCGACGCTCAATCGGAGATGGACATCCTCAGGCGGGACATGGCCAATATCCGGGAGAAGTACGACGTGGATCCGAACCTGCTTCGGATCGCGACGTACTTTTCGGTTTTGACCCGGCTTCTTCCGCCGAAGAAGGTGCCGCAGCTCGCGAGCTGGAGCGAGGCGAAGAAGAGCTTCTACTACTCGATCGCCCCCGAGCAGAAGATGGTGGTCTACTCGGCGCAGCCGGGCGATCCGATGGCGACGATCAAGAAGCTGCCGGAGTGGCACCCGTTCCGGAGCGAGCTCATACGGCTGGGGGTGGACATCCACCACCTGGAGCGCTACGAGCACCTCATCGCCCGGAGACCGGATCGGATCACCCTGGAGCAGTCGGGGGTGTTCACCGTCGAGCAGCTGAAGATGGTCGACGACGACTTCATGCGGGCGCTCTGGAGCGAGCACTACCCCAATGAAGGCAAGAACGGGATCTCCGTCCGCCAGCTCCAAAACCTGATGCGGGACACGATGCAGAGCTCGAACGGTTTTCGGGTGCACGTGGGGACGTTCTTCAGCCGGATGAAAAAGACGCTGGCCGAGGGTCCGGCTCTGCATCGGTGGGTTCCGATGGAGGAGAAATACCGAAGGGACCGAAAGCCGTGCGCGCGGCGGACGATCGGCGAGACGGTGCTGGAGGAGGGCGAGGGGGATTACGGGGACTTCGCGGGGCTGGTGAGAGTGGCGCAGGCGATCTATACCGACATCATCCGGCGGGAGATCACCGTGGCCACGGTGAACCGCGACCCCCAGGAGATCGCGCTCGACCTCAGAAAGTACGTGCAGCACGTGCTGCTGCTGCGGGCGCACGAGAACCGGGCGTTCGCGCACATCATGGTGCGGAGGTTCACGTATTTCGACCCGGTGACCGGGGTGAAGGTGGACGAGCCCGACACCAAGTACATGACCTCCATCGAGCGCATCCTGGCGCCGTCACTCCTCCCCGAGGTCTTCCGCCGCGAGGTGGCGGAGCGCTTCCTCGGCATCAACGACTCGGGCGAGCTCGCGCTCGAAGAAGGGAAGTCGGTGGTGAGCTCCAGAAACGACAACTTCCTGAGCTCCTTCGGTCAGGAGTACCAGAAGCTCCTCTCGCACCGGCGCACCATCGGAGACGTCAACCCCGAGCAGCTCCGGGACGCTCTCTTCCAGAAGCGGATGAAGCCGGAGAAGTACGACACCTACGACGAGAAGGTGCGCCGCTACGCCGACGAGATCCTGGTCAACATGCAGCGGCGGTTCGGCTACTCGAAGGAGAGCGCCCTCGACACCATCATCTTCGCTCTCCGGAAGCGCATCATCGACTTCGAAGAGATCATCAGCTGAAGGGGGGCTTGCGCGGTCACAACCAGCTCAGTGCCCGCCCAACTAGAGTAGATTCCAATAGCCGACCATTTCCATGGTGGCGGGTCCGACGCACTCCGACTGTCTCTCCCGATTTAGGTGCGGATGACTCGGCGGAGTCGATCCGCTCCCGAAACGTGCCATGCCTCCCACGTGATTCCTTGGTTTCGAGACACCTTCAGGGACGTAACTTCCTTACAAACTTCTTTGGCATGAACGACGATTCCCGCCGGTTCCTCGAGAGCTCGACGTCCTTGGTCGAAGGCTGCTGACGCTGCGGCGCCTTTGATGAAGTACGTCTGTGACGTATAATCCAAGAGTGTTCACATTCGTCGAGACGAAGCTGTTCACTGAGCTGGTGGGGCAGTATCTCTCCGACGATGAGTATTTGGAATTGCAGCTGTCGCTCGTCGCGAACCCGGAAGCCGGAGACCTCGTTCGTGGTTCGGGTGGACTGCGGAAACTCCGTTGGCGCGTCGCGGGTCGAGGTAAGCGCGGGGCATCCGGGT
>Ga0214473_10002253_pt1 | contig 23854 bp, 23 predicted proteins | sample RVTome_7_FD_203509 | JGI IMG/M metagenome (GOLD analysis project Ga0214473, IMG submission 203509) | Soil microbial communities from uranium-contaminated site in the Upper Colorado River Basin, Wyoming, United States - RVT98D197 | ecosystem: Environmental > Terrestrial > Soil > Contaminated >... | reverse complement strand
GAGAGCATAGGAAAGTTTGTTAGAAATAAAGCTATTCTCATTCTTTCACACAAACAATCAGCTTAAGATTCGATCTTTTAAGTGATAAAAAAACCTTATCCAGGTAATAAAGCATAGGAGCCATTATGTGATCTATATTAAATTTGGTTTTAATAAGACCAAATTTAATCACCTGTAAAAGACATGGATAAGGTCGGTTCAACAGATAAAAAAGTGGCGCAACTTCGATAAACCTTAACCTATTTCTTTTGAATTGCTCTTTGTATGTAGCTAAACTCCTAAAGGTAACGTACTCCGCTTCAGACTTGTCGATCAATGAATCTGTTATGAATATATAAGAACCTTGTTTAGATAATTTTGCGATATTAGAAATCGCTTTCTCAAATTTCAGATTATCTCTTATATGATATAAGACATCAAAAACATTTATTATATCGAATCTTCCGTTCAAGTTTATCTCATCCTCTCCTATATCCAGCTCATTAAACTCAAGCTCCGGAAATTTCTCTCTTAGTTTTTCGATACTTATATTGGTAATATCAACTCCAACAAGCGAGGTTGCTCCCTGAGATTTGTAAAATTCGATCCAAAAGCCTGTTCCACATCCAATATCTAAGACACTTTTACCCTCACAATTTATCTTTAAATTGCTTAATACTTTTTGAAGGACTCTAACTTTTGCTTTATATGACCAATTGTTATAAAGTAAGGTAAAACCAATGTGACCCGTGTTTTTTAATGAAAAACTTTGTCTAAGTCTTTCTTCCCAATAAATTTTAGGCCGATAATGCATTTTATCTCTATAACTTAATATTTCTTATCCACTATTCGTACTTATGAGAAAAGTCTTTCAAACCGATTATCTTTTTCGAAAAGCTACAACGTAACCCAAGTTCATTATGGGAATTGCAAAATCCCTTCTCAAAATTTTATCAATAATAACCCATCCTATATCCTGCAAAAGGAAAGAGATGTATTTAAAAAAACTCAGGTATCTACTTTTCAACGAGAAAAGAATTATTCCCTTAGATAACATATCAACAAGGACGCTCATAATTCCACCAACTTCCTTCAGGTAAGTGATTTCAAAGTCATACATTTTAGCTATTTTTTGGTAAAAATATTTTGTATATCTTAGGTAATCAACAGGAGCTTCATGTATCCAGTAAATAAGTGGAGTCCCTATTATGATGACTCCTCCGCGCCGAAGGGCGCGCTTCATTTCATGGAAAGCGCAGAATGGATCATAAACATGTTCTAAAACGTGAGTGCAAAGAATAGTATCAAAGGATTCATCTTTAAACGGAAGAGCAATAATGTCTGAGAATATGTCCGGTTTTCCAGGAGAAGTCAGCATATCCGTCTTAACATACCCACTAGTTCTTTGTAAAAATAATGGGTAAAACGGAGATTGTCCACAACCAACATCTAGCAATTCCCCTTTAGCATAATTTACTACTTCTTTCATCGCCTCTAAAAAAAGTCTATTGGCTAGAATTGACATCGTCTTCGTTTTATCAATTACGAGTTTCCCATCTTTATGTTCAATAAACCCATATTTCATATTCATTAATCCCGCTTATTTTTGAAAATAAACACCGGTATAGTCAATTTTAATTAACTTTATCTTTAAATTTCTCCCTTCGATAAACTCATCGACAGCTCTCCTACATCCCTCCCAGTGTCCATAATCATCTATGAAAATAAAGCCACCGTTTACTACACTATCACATAACTCTTCCAAACAGAATTTTACTGATTCATACCAGTCGCAGTCCAAATGCAAAAGCGCAATACCGCCGATTTCTGTTTTACGCGGAGGAATGGCTTCGTTAAACCAACCTTTTACAAGATGGATATTCTTATTCTCCAACTTAAGCTTATTAAACAATAACTGTCGAACCTTATCTTCATAACCCAAAGCCATACCTTTTTGACCCTTTGTCCCAAGATACGAGACATCCTTTTGGGATGGCGCTGGTAAACCTTCCCAGGAATCGAATAGCCAAATGTGTCTATTCTTGTTACGTTTAGCCACCGAGGCAATTAACCCGGCACTTCCACCGTTACAGACACCACATTCCACAAAACTACCATCAATTTCTTTTCTCTCTATCCATGTAGCCTTCTCATAGAGTTTAGATAATCTTGGATAAGTTATCTGCGTGTAAGGCCGCACCGAAAGAATTAACTTAATTTTGGTTAAGTCCACAAAATCCTTTATGGGAATAGTTCTTATTAGCATCATGATTTTTCAACCATTGATTTAAAAATTATCAGTCACTTTTTTAAGACATGATAATATACCTCGTTACATTTTAGTTAATTAGAAGTCACCTGTATTGGGCGACCATAGATAGTAATAGGTATTATAATCGCAAGACTAAATAGGGAACGCTTATACATTTTAAATTTCGACGATCATAATGATAAATTCTTATCCAAAATACGTATGAATCATACGCCGCTCATCAAGACTGTATTCTCAAAAAAGTTTATCGTCATTTATTCCAATGGGTAAGATCTCTTCCCATTAGCTCACTAAGTTCCTCAACTTCTGACGCAAACTCAGCTTGTAGTTGTTTCCTTAATTCGGAATTGATGGTCTCGTGGGACTTATACTTAGTATTATACCTACTGAGCACTTCGATAAAGCCTTGATGCCACTTTGTAGGTATCAAAAACTTAGCAACCGATTGAGCGACTTGTGGTGGACTTCTCAGTAAATCTCTCAAGAACCTGCTTCTTACCTCTTTATTGGGGTTGATAACTTTAAAAGACGGTCCGAAATCTTCATCAACATCTAAAAAGCGAAGAGTTTCCCTATAAACTCTATTTTTATCGGTTATAAAGTCGTCGAAGATAATAATATGAACATTCTCCCTGCCAAAAACATCAAAATATCTCTTAACTTGTTCAGGATATCGCACAACTTCTCTATAATAAAAACGTTCAATGGGAATTAAACCTTGTCTCGGACCAAGTAACCCCCGCTTTCTATCTAGTTCTGCATCCAAGGCGGCCCTCAAATCTTCAATATGCTCATCACCGTTATAAACTAGTTGGGAATGGTAAGAATATAGCATCTCCACGGGGTTTCTGAGCATAATGATAATTTTCGAAGAGGGATCGAACGCTTTAATTTCATAAGCCGCACGCTTAGAGTACAAATACCACACGGTTGCCTCACCAACTCGCTTCTCATATTTTGCCTCTCGGAAATAGGAGAAATATTCTTCTTTCGTAAGCATTTTGCGATTAGCCTTAAGGTCACTCCCGAAGAAATGGAGTTCTTTGCCACGAAAAAGAGGTGGCTTCGCCTCAGGCATAAAGATGTCCGGATGCTGGCCTAGATAATCCTGCATCGCAGTAGTGCCACACTTTGGGGCTCCTACTATGAAAAAGTCCGGTTTTCTCATACTTGTTTCCACAATCTCATCTCCCCGAGAGCTGTGGAATGAATTCCAAGCCTCTTATACACCAAGATTGCTAACAGGATATTCCAAAATATAACCGTAGTTGTCGTAGCAGCGGCAGCACCCTCCAATCCCCACTTCGGTATAAGAAAAGCGTTAAGTATGATATTCAGTACCGCACTGATCCCAACACACATAGCAGCATCACGCTCGTAGCCAGTCATGATAAGTAATAGACCTACCGATCCCATTGCAGCGTTTATAAGCTGGCCGGCGCTTAAAATGGCAAGTGCTTTTTCGCCATGAACAAAATCCTGACCAAAGAAAAATAACAAGAACCAGTGACCAAATAATATGAGCACAATAGCAATGGGCAGAGAACCTATTAAAATCACGCGTGCGCTTTTTGTAATCATGCGCTGCAATTTATCCATCTCACCTGCCGCATACATACTGGCAATTGTGGGTGCCAGCGCAATGTTTACAGCTATGAGTATAAATGTAATGAGAGCCGCTCCCTTCTTAGCAACAGCATAAACACCCACCATACCCGTACTCTTCATCAATCCCAGCAAAATTATGTCTATCTGAGAATTAATCATCGTCATAGTATCAAGAAATACAAGTGGCATTACAATGTACGTCCATGTCCAGCTTTGATAGACAGGATGTGCCTCTTTAGCAGATTGCGGAAGGCTTGTTTGTAACTGCCGAACTCCAATAAGTAAAGCAATCCCAACGGCCACTACCTGGGCTATCACAACTGCTGGCGCACTTAGTGCATTTTTCATAAACAGGTACATACCACCAACTACTATAAAAAAGGAGATAGGCATAATAAGCGTCTCCGGTAGTTGTCCACCAACCACATGATGGAGTCCCCTCATCGCGGCCTGCCTTAGTCGCAAGAGCACAATCAAAGGTAACATTACGAGGGCAATCAAAAGGGTATAGGTCATCTGCGATTCGAGACGATCACTTAGTATCCATATAGTAATTCCTGCTAAGAGTGCAAACCCTAGCGAAACAACTAATGCGGTAATATTTGACCAGCGCAGGAGACCACTCATCAGGTTCCAGGACGATCGAGTGTTATAGACTGCTATTTCCCGAACAAGGAGTTTGTCCAATCCAAAAATAGATAGAACGCTTAATAGGCTAACCCAAGCCAAGGCATAAGCATAAGTGCCGTACCCTGTTGTCCCTAACAGGCGTGCCAAAAGAAGGCTCATAAGAAATGTAAGAGTCGTTGAGGCTACCTTTAGCGTAAAAGTACCGCCAGCATTCCACCTGAGAGTAGCTCGTAAACCATCCTCTCTGTCTTTACCCATGATAAGATTTTCGCCTTTTAATATCAGCTTACTAAAATCCAACACGATCGTTCACCAGATGACAATCCATTTATTTAAATAGGATTTATCTAAAACCTTCATATTTTCGAGGCACAATAGTAAAATTTCACCACTAATAAACGTTCTTCCTGTAACATTAAAAAATTAAACTTAAATATATAAGAATATAATATAAATGTTATCCTTAACAGTTCACGAGATTTATACCTTTTAGGGAAATAGCGCGATTACTTTTAAGATAAATAGAAAAGTTAAATGGTACCTTAAATTCTAGATTTTAATATTGCATCGAGTCTACATACATGAAACTCATGAAAGGCGTAAAGAGAAAAATCAAAGCTTTAATACTAGCATCGGGAAGTGGAAGCAGAATAAATAGGGAGATCCCCAAACAATTTTTAGAATTATCAGGATCTCCCTTGATAATTCACACATTGAAACCATTCGAAAAATGCCGCAATATTGACGAATTAATAATCGTCACACTCTCAGACTACATAGACAAAACATGGGAATTTGTTAATTGCTACCGCTTAGCTAAAGTCAAGAAAATTATCCCGGGAGGAAAAACGAGACAGGAATCATCCAAGAATGGGATTGATGCATGTGGAGATGACACCAAGTTTGTTCTGATACACGATGCGGTAAGACCCTTTATTACAAACAATCTGTTGAATAGATTACTTAAAGCTCTAGACCAACATGATGCTGTCGTCCCCGTCATCCCTTCGACAGACACGATAATAGAAACGGATCGGAAAGGATTTATTATCAACATACCGAACAGGTCGAAGCTATGGCGGGTTCAAACCCCTCAAGCCTTCGAATATCAACTGATTAAAGAAGCTCATATAAGAGCTTTCAAGGATGGAATTAAAAATTCTACCGATGACTCAGCCCTTCTTTTAAGGATTGGACACCCAGTATTTACCTTAAAAGGCGACGAAAAAAATATTAAAATCACCCTCCCTATCGACATGTATATTGCTAGTAAGATTTTCCGAGAACAATAAAGTCTTTCTTAACTAATTTCTGTTACTTAATTCTCCTTTGATTATTAGCAATTTTTCTTGTGTCCATTCATCCAGATGTTATCTCAAAATAACTAAAATATTAGCAGTATCAAACTTTTGGGAAATTGACCTGAAACACTTTCTCATTCCTTTCTTAAAAAAAGTGCAGAACTCGCTCTATTCACTTTGATTTTAATGGCTTAGTACAAAAATATATATTCTCGTCTTTGTTCAAACAAAACACACGTACAATTTCAGGGGATAAATTTTTCACATACTGATCAACATTTACCGTAAACCCAGCATTCTCTAATCTATCCTTATAATCCAATCCGTATTTTCTAACATGCTCTTTTAGCCCAAAAGCTAGCTCCCTTTCCTCGGGTGTTTTAATTGTAGCGTCCTCGAGGGTTTTTTCGAGTTCAGAAAACACCGGCACTTGCAATATAGCCCATCCCCCGGGTTTCAAGACTCTATGCAATTCTCTAATTGCCTTTCGGTCATCTTCAACATGCTCTAGGACATGCGAGCATAATATTGCGTCAAATAAGCATTCCTCGTAAATAATATTAGTCACATCCATATTTTGCATCGCATAGCGAGAATTTAAATCAGCACTAATGTAATCAAGGTTCGGCCTTGATTTAAAGATTTTTTGAAAAATAGGTTCTGGTGCTATATGTAGAACCTTAAGATTGGAAGTAAAGAGATTCGTCTTATTCTTAAGATATAACCACAACAAACGATGTCGTTCTAATGATCCACATCTGGGACACATAGCATTTTTTCTAGGCTTTACTCCATAGGTGAGAAATTTTCGAAAATGCCAACCACAGCATGGACAGATAAACCGATTTCCAATTAACAAAAACGAGAGAAAATACCCACTGATTCGTGCATAGATTCCGCCAAATATCGGATGATACTTTTGTGGAATAATGGCTTTCGCTAATGTGATAAGAAAGTCCATAGTAACTTAACAGAAGTTAGATCTATTTCACCAGCTAAACTCTTGCTATTATGTATCCAAATCTATCGACCGAACACCTAAATGTCGGTGGAATAAAGAGTGTTGAAGTACTTTCATAAATAATCGCAGGTCCCTGAAAAGTAAACCCATGATAGAAATCGTCTCTAACATATGATTTGACATCAAGCCTCTTGCTATTAAAGAACAATTTGGTCTTATCAAACATTATTTTTCTTTGTGGGTTGTCTAACAGCGGAAGTTTAATTTTTCCTTTTGACCTTAACACAGCCCTCAGTCTAAGTGTAACAATCTCAATTTCGTCATGTGATTTTTCATATCCATAATTTTTCTTATGTGTTCTATGAAACACCTTTCTAAAGCTATCACTGAAAGGTATTGTTATTTCATGAGACTGCCTTTTATATCTGGCATCGATAAAACGATCGAATCTCAATTCTCCGAACGGAAAATCACCCATAGCCTTTTTCTCTAATGCCTTAAATCCCTTTTCTATCGAATCTAGATCGATCTCTCTTCCGCTTAAGAATATTGTCTGGCTATAATCCTTGAAGGATTCGGCCATGAGCATTCCAAGGGCAGAGAATACGCCGGGATCTTTCGGGGAAATTACTTTCTTGATTCCCAATCCAATCGCTAGTTCGCACGCGTGAAGCCCACCGGCGCCACCGAAGGAGAAAAGTGCAAAATCCCTGGGATCATAACCTCTCCCAATGGAGGCCACCCTGAGGGCTCTCTCCATATTGGAGTTTGAAACCTTTATTATGCCATCCGCCAGCCTTAAAAGAGACATATTCAGTCTATTTGCAAGTCTCCTGAGAGCTGATCTTGATTTCTCGGGGAATATTTTCATCCGTCCTCCCAGAAACCATTTGGGGTTAATCCTGCCAAGTACGACATGTGCATCCGTCACCGTTGGAAAACTCCCTCCTGCATAACACGCAGGCCCTGGATCAGCACCCGCACTGTCCGGGCCTACCTTCAACACTCCTCCCGAATCAACATAGGCGATCGACCCGCCACCCGCACCAATTGTTACAACGTCAAGCATTGGAATCGTAATAGGAATCCCATCGATCTGGTTTTCCGTGGTGAACATGAGAGAACTGTCACAAAGCGCAATGTCTGTGGATGTTCCACCCATGTCATAGGTTATAATCCTCTTATAACCCATCTTTTCAGAAATCTTAAAACCTCCGACCACTCCCCCGGCAGGACCTGAGTATATAATCCTTACTGGCTCCTCCCCAGCTTGCTTTGGGGATATCACTCCGCCACTCGACTGCATAACAAGCACACGAGATTCAGGGAGATTATCAGATAGCGATTTCATATAAGACCTTACCTTAGGCTGAAGGTAAGAATTGGCAACGATGGTCGATGTCCTTTCATATTCCCTGAACTCCGGAAGGATCTTGGATGAAGTGGAAATGGGTATATCTAAAGAACTCAGAATCTTCTCCGCATCGATTTCATTTTTGGAATTTTTGTATGAGTGAAGAAATGAGATTGCAATGCATTCGACCTTTAACTTTTTAAGTCTATAACAGAGTTTTTTAAGCTCATCTATTTGTAGCCTCTTTAAAATTCGTCCCTCGTAATCCACTCTCTCATTTAGTCCGAACCTCAGCGTTTTCTGTACGAGCGGCTCCCGGGGCTGCCAGAAGAGATTATATAATTCCCCCCTATTCTGTCTTCCAATTTCCAGCACATCTTCAAACCCCTTTGTAGTTACGAGTGCCACTCTTGCACCTTTTCGCTCTAACAGTGCATTTGTTCCTACAGTTGTTCCATGAATAATTTCGGTTTTTTTTAATTCATTTCCGAGAATCTCAATCAGCCCCTGAATGATAGCCTGAGAAGGGTCATAGGGAGTTGAGGGTATTTTATGGGTGAACAGATCTTTTCCATTGAAAAAAACAAAATCCGTAAAAGTTCCTCCCGTATCTATTCCAACCTTAATCATTGTCAAACCCTATATTTGATTCTGATGAATTCCAACCTATATAGAAAACTCCATGTAGCACACTATAATGTCTCAGTACATAAACAAACAGTCTCTCATGTCATTGAGAGGAACCCTGAGCCCTGAGTAGTGGGCCCTCAGTCTAATCGAAGTGTCGAACTAACGAAGGATCGAATGGTACGAAGCAATCTAAAACAAAAAAATGAGATCGCCACGCTTGAGCCTGTACTGAGTAAGTCGAAGTGCTCACGGTGACACATTCGATATAAATTCATGGAACATTCATTACAAAAAATCTACAAAATTTAATGTCGTTTCAGAGCTAAAATTACATTTAAACTACATTCAATAACGATATTATTCTAAAACGCCAAATTAATACTCGAATTTTACATTGAAATCCTTTAAAAATGATCTTAGGGAGTAAGTGGGGGAAAAAAGACTACAGGCCATGAAAAATCAAACCAATTGATATTTCCATACGTTATTTTAAAAGCAAAAAACCTTATCAGGAAACATCCACAGCTACTTTCTCTCTGAAGATTTTGGATACTTAACCTTTACTTTTCCTTCGGCAATCTCTCTCAATGCAAGTACTATAGGCTTATTATCGGTCTCTTGCGAAAGGGGAGCGGCTCCCTCAGCGATCTGCTTTGCTCTTTTCATAGCTGCAATGGATAGCGCAAACCTGTTTTCCACTTTTGCAAGGCAATCTTCGATTGTTACTCTCGCCATATCTGGTCTCCTTTAAGCCTAATGAATAACCGTGCAGCAAGCGCCAGGGCATCAGACCTTCAAACTCAGTCTCTCATATCATTGCAATGACGGCGGAAACCCCGTAGCAAACTACAAGGAATTATCAAGCTAGATTATGAATAAAATATATTCTAGAATCAAATTTTAGTAAAGTTAATCGTGAAAAAATTAAATCATAGACCTCGGAATTTGTATTTAACTTGGTTAGTATTAATACCGGAGGAAGTGATGAAAATTGATGAAATTAAGTATGATGAGAAAGGTCTAGTGCCAGTAGTTGTCCAGGATGCCGAAAACGGACAGGTCCTTATGTTAGCTTATGCGAATAAAGAAGCAATCGAGAGAACCCAGGACAACAACAGGACACATTTTTGGAGCAGGTCCAGAAAAAAAATTTGGGAGAAGGGTGAAGAATCGGGAAACACTCAAGAAGTGAAACAGATCTTCCTTGACTGTGACAGAGATGCTATTCTCGTATTAGTCGATCAAAAGGGCGTTTCCTGCCATACTGGTCAGCGAACCTGCTTCTTTACAAACCTTGGAGAAAGTAACAGCGGCGCACCCGCATTTGGGACTATGAAAGGTGGTAGAACGTTGGATGAGGTATATCAAGTTGTTGACGATAGAAAGCGAAATCCGAAAGAGGGTTCGTACGTTAGTAAACTATTTAAGGACGGTATCGACAGTATTTTAAAAAAGATCGGTGAGGAAGCAGGTGAAGCCGTTATAGCCGCTAAAAACAACAATAACAATGAAATAATTTACGAAGTAGCCGATCTATGGTTTCACTCTCTGATATTACTTGCCAATTTCCGAATCACCCCAGAGGATATTTATGAAGAACTCGGAAGAAGATTTGGTCGCAAGAAAGAGGAATATAAAAAGTAGAGATGCAAAATTTTGCGTCTCTACACCAAGGCTCATTACGAATAAAAAATATGGTCACCGATTTGCCTTCGGTCTATCCTTTTCTTCTATGTAATCACTTATGAATGTCTTTGCTCTCACCTCGGGAGGCAAGCCAGAAAGGTCTGGGCTAGGCATACTTGTAGAAAGATCATGTGTATATGCAAAGCTAGAAACAACCCTCTCTATCTTCTTAGTTTCACCGCAGTAGCACTTCAGCTTCTTTTCATCCTCTTTATCAAAGATAAGCACTGAAAATCTGAATTTATCTATATTTACCAATACCATTTTTGAACCATCATCAAGATAGAAATCCATATCAGTAGCATTAGATTTCTTTTTCCCGTATTCGGCCAACAACTTTTTATTATCGAGATCAATCACCAAGAGATAATGAATATTAGGATATTTCCTTACTAGATCAGATACACCTTTCTTCGTCGTCTTTTCCTCAAGACTTTTCAAAGAAGCTTCAAGATTACTTCTACATCTCAAACATTCATATTCATATAGAGGCATTTTGATCTCTCCCTATCTCTGGAAATATTGGTTTAAATAATCCTGCCCTACCCATTCACTCTTGATTTCCTCATCTTTTTGCTGTTTATATTCCAAATGCCACCTCAGCTCATCACCAGGTCGGGGCGCCCGCTTATTCTTATCATCAAAGATGGCCTTGAATGTAGAAAAAACCCTTCTCACATTCTCACCTTTATTACACAATGGACACTTCAGATCCTTTTCTTCTTCCTTATTGTAGATCAATTCGCTGAAACGAAAATTCCTTAATTCGAGACACAAGACTCTATCCTTATCAAGTATATAACGAAATCTCCTTGTATTCGGTTTACCTCTGTCTCCGACTGAAAAATGTATCTTGTTATCTTTACTGTTGGAGGCTTCGATATATTTGAAACCTGGGTTCTTTTTCAGTAATTTTGCTGCATTCGTCTTATTTACTTTTCTTACCAAATTTGAAATATCTGAATTGTATTTCTCTACGCATTTATCGCATTCATACTCAAATACTGGCATATTCCCTTCTCCTTAATTTATAAGCAAAAATATTAACAAAGATTCTCAAATTACTCCAGTCCCTTCTACTTTTTTAGTGAATATGATTAATTAGTGAATATGATTAATTTAAGTAAACGTTATTACAAGTATTACCTATAGATAGCCCTTCCACAATTCCGATCTATAATTAAAGGGGCCCCAACCCTTTGTTTGGAATTAAATTTTCTCGGTGGACGTCTTTGCGGTCCTTAGTGTAATATCTGCACTACGGTCTTTTCAAATTCATAATTAATTCATCGGAATGTAAGGGCAATCCCTTCAATGTGTTTCTCATTAACAATTCGACTGTCTGAGGTTGATTATTATGGGTCGGGCATATGTATCCGGTTTAACGCGAAAAAGGATTGCGTCCCCTTTAATTTTTGACACAAGAAACAATACTAACTACATTCCTCATTAAAATAAGGAGATTAAACCATGCCATCACCTACTGAACTACTTGTAGAGGAAAGGGATTTGATAAGCACGTTAACTCTTAACAGACCGGAGAAAAGAAATCTCGTAACTCCATCAATGCTTCTAAAAATAGACAAGCAACTCAAACGAATCGAAAAGGAAGGAAAAGCGAGATGTGTTGTACTACGCGGGGCTGGAGGAAAGGCATTTTCATCGGGATATGACATTGCGGCAATTGGTGAAAATGATATGATGAGAGACTATGAGGGTGATCATCCGCTGATCATTGCCGGACACAGCATCGAGAACTTCCCCTACCCTGTTATTGCCATGATTAATGGTCATGCTTTTGGAGCTGGCCTGGAGTTAGCGGTGAGCTGTGACTACCGGGTTTGTGTTGAAGGTGCAAAGCTGGGGATGCCTCCTGCTAAATTAGGAGTCATTTACACATATACAGGAATCAGGAAATTTCTAAACCTTATAGGTATTGGCTACTCAAAAGAAATGTTTCTAATAGGAAACCCAATTGATGCAAATAAAGCCTTAGGTATCGGTCTTGTAAACGAGGTTAAAGGTTCATCAGAGATTGAAGAATACACCTACTCCCTCGCAAATGAGATTGCTTCTAACGCCCCACTTGCCATGAAGACCATGAAACACATGATAAATAAATGGCAAAGGAATCAAAAGCTTGACCCAGCCGATGAGGAAACCCTAAGGCAAATGATTCTAGAGGTGCAATCAAGCGGTGACTATAAAGAGGGACAGAGGGCATTTGCAGAGAAGAGAAAACCAGTTTTTAAAGGCTCTTAAATCTCAAATAACAAATCCCAAATAACAAATCTCAAATAACAAACAAATTCTAAATAACAAATTTTAATGTTAGAAGGCATCGATTTCGTTCATATTCACATAAGAAATACCGTTTTCTTAATAAGCCACAAATTACAGGCACCAAATAACCAATAAATTTCAAATCTCAAGCATCAAATTACAGACAAATCATAAGTCATAGGTTGAAAAATTGGGAGTTATTTAGATTTTTCAAGAATTGAGCTAAATATTTTCGTCAGTTGCGCTGCTTCATCTATTAACTGTCGCCTAGTTTTTTCTCTTTCTTTATCGTTCACTTCTACAAGTTTTACCCAGTAAACGCTTTCTTTTGCTTCTTTACGACAGATTTTAATTCTCATTTTAAAATCCTTTTTCCCAAGTGCTTCATTTGCTTCAATATAATTTGCTCCGACTGACCCCGAAGATCTTACGACTTGTTTCGCTATCTCAATATTGGATATTGATCTTGGGAGAACGTTTACAAATTTTATTACTTGCTTAGCAAATCTAAATGTCCTTTCTTCTAAATCATACTTTTTTGGCTTTGTCATTTGAGAATTAGAATTTGTTTGTTATTTGGTGCTTGTAATTTGGAGCTTCTTTAGAACCTCTGTCTTCTGGATTCTAAATTCTTATGTTAAAGTTTAACCCCAAATTTCTCTCTGTGAAAAATTTCATCAAGAGATTTGCGATTCTTCTTCCTCTTAACCGTAAATTGCTCGGGGCACCCAAAGGGAAGAATGGTGAGCACATAGAGATTCTGGGGGATATTGAGCATCTCCTTGACCCTTTCCCTGTTAATCGCTCCAATCCAGCAGCAGCCCACCCCTTCATTCCACCCGGCAAGTGCCATATTCTGAACTGCCCTTGCCCCGTCTATCTCATGCCATTTATCCGAAGGATCCGTAACGACAACTACGGCAAATGAGGCGTCTACAACAAACTTCCCGCTTGTGCAGAGAGGCCCTAGTGCTTTTATGGTCTGATTATCTTTTATTACGATAAAATCCCAGGGCTGAAGATTCATCGCACTCGGAGCCAATCTCCCGGCTTCAATTATCTTCATGATTACTTCATCGCTCACTTCCTTTTCAATAAAACTCCTTATATCCCTTCTTTTCCTTATACATTCAAATGTATCCATATTATTCCCCCTTGATTTTCTAAACTTTAAAGAAAATGTAGGGACTGATGCCCTCATCAGTCCAAATTTTATACCAGTTCGGGGAACGGGCACTACATCTTTTGATTGATCAATAATTTAGCTGTTAAATCAACGCCAAAAACAATGAGATGCATGATACGTTAATTCTGCATCCTGCATCCTTTACCTATCTTGCATATCCAAACTCATCAATCAAGTCCCCCCTCTCTGTCCATCTTTCCTTCACCTTTACCCACAGCTTGAGATAAACCCTTGCACCTAATATCCTTTCTATATCTACTCTTGCAAGGCTTCCTATTCGCTTCAACATCTGGCCTTGATTACCTATAATAATTCCCCTGTGATTTTTTCTTTCAACAAAGATCAAGGCGGAGATTCTCACTAAATTCCTTTCTGGCACCTCCTCAATATCCTCAACCAAGACAGCAGTTTTATATGGGACTTCTTCATGGGTCAGGTTAAACACCTTTTCTCTGATCAGCTCCGCAACCAGAAAGCGTTCTGGCCTATCAGTTATCATATCTTCCGGAAAGTATTTTGGACCTACCGGAAGGTATTTTACAGTGGTTTGTAGAAGATCATCAATCCCATCTCCGTTTAGTGCGGAGATCGGCAAGACTTCTAAGAGCTTATCATTAAACTGCTGAGACTGATCCATTATGTTCAGGATCATTGATTTCTTTATCAAATCGATTTTGTTTAATGCAAAAATAGCCGGCTTGGGAAGGTTCTGAATTACATATAGATCTTGTCTATTAAATGGTGACTTCACATCTATCATTAATATGATAACATCTGCCTCTCCAAGTGCTGCCATGGAAGCCTGAACCATCGCTTTCCCGAGCGATCCCTTGGCTGCCCTATGAATACCAGGAGTATCTAGGAAGACAAGCTGAGCACCAGGCAGATTTTTAATACCAACAATTCGATTCCTCGTAGTATTCGGTTTTTCAGATACGGCAGATATTTTTCTCCCAACTAGGACGTTTAGCAATGTTGACTTTCCAACATTGGGACCACCTACGATCGAAATAAACCCTGAATGGAAATTACCTGTAGTTTTCATATTTAAGAAAATGTAGAGACGCAAAAATTTGCGCCTCTACCATAAACTTTTACCCTCCTGCTTATCTTTGGCCACGGCTTTTGGATTTTCAATATCCAAATGCCATTCCAATGGATTGTTCTGAATATATTCTCTTATTTTATTCAAATCATCTTCATCACGGATAATGTGTTCGTAATAATTCCGCTGCCATTTAAAATATCGATGACCATTAATTCTACACCAGCGCGTTAACATGGATTTGTATGTGCGGATTACAGAACCCAAGGATTTTGGTACGAGATGTTGAAACGCGTTATGTCGTTGTAGGGGTTCAAAATTTTGAACCCCTACATTTTGTATAACAATTATACCGTGTAAATGATTCGGCATAACAACATATTCATCTAATGTGATATTTTCAAAATGTTCTGGTATCTCCCTAAAGAATGTCTTAGCTTTCCTCCCAACCGCAGACAAAATTAATCTCACGTCCCTGACATTCCCGAAGAAACATTTCCTATTGTAGGTACAAATCGTAACAAAATATGCCCCTGGGCTTGAATAATCGTATTCCTTCAACCTTATTGACCTTCTACCATGTAATTTATGACTGTATTCCATGCAAATTAAGCCCCATAATAGGTTTTCTGACAATATGAATCTCACGCCTTGCTAACATTATTTAATAAAGTTAACATTTTTAGCTTCTAAACTTAAATTTAAGGGAGTTCTTCAGTATGCTCGAGGTTTTAGGTGATTGGAAGAGAACAGATTATTGCGGAAAACTTGGTACGAAAGATCTAAATCGCGAAGTAATCATCATGGGTTGGGTCCAATCGAACAGGGATCATGGTGGGTTAATCTTCATCGATCTCAGAGACCGTGAAGGATTAGTTCAAGTCGTCTTCAACCCTGAAAAAAGTCTTGATTCTCATAAGAAGGCGGAAACCATCAAGGATGAATGGGTAATTGCCGTCAAAGGTAGGGTCTCGAATCGAACAACAGAGACAATAAACCCCAAACTTAATACCGGCGAGATTGAGGTTATGGCACAAGAGATAAGAATTTTAAATCAGTCAAAGGTTCTTCCTTTCTTGATCGAAAATGACATAAGCGTTGATGAACTATTGAGAATGAAGTATCGGTATCTTGATTTGAGAAGACCTATCATGAAAGAAAATTTGCTCCTTCGACATAAGGTAGTCAGTTCAACTAGAAACTACCTAAATTCTCAAGGCTTCATCGAATTCGAAACCCCACAGCTCACTAGATCGACACCCGAAGGAGCAAGAGATTTTCTCGTTCCCAGCAGGCAAAATCAGGGCGAGTTCTATGCACTTCCCCAATCACCGCAACTCTTAAAACAGACACTTATGATTTCGGGATTTGATAAGTATTATCAGATCGCGAAATGCTTCCGTGACGAAGACCTGAGAGCAGACAGACAGCCTGAATTCACCCAAATAGATATGGAGATGTCATTCGTCGGTGAGGATGATGTGATAAAAACGGTTGAAGGTATGCTCAAGGCCATTTTTAAACAAGTAAAAGACAAAGAGATTCCTACTCCTTTTCATAGAATGAGCTTCGATGAGGCAATGTTGAAATATGGTAACGATAGGCCAGATACCAGATTCGGATTAGAGTTAAATGACATTACACAGATATTCGAAAATTCAGATTTTAAAGTCTTTAGCGACACTGTAAAAAAAGGCGGGATAATCAAAGCATTGAATTTGAAGGGGAAAGCTAATGCACTATCGAGAAAACAAATAGACCACCAGACCGAATATGCGAAATCACTGGGCGCTAAGGGTTTGGCATGGATAAGGGTTGATAGAGGTGAATGGCAATCCCCCATTGTCAAATTCCTTAGCGAGAAAGAAAAGGAACAACTGAAAGCTGCTCTAAGCATCGAAGATAAAGACATTATATTTTTCGCAGCGGATAGCCCTTATATCGTGAATCTAGTGCTATCAAATCTTAGATTAAGTTTCGGGAAATCTCTCAACCTGATACCAAATGACGCTTATGAACCAGTCTGGGTCACTGACTTTCCCTTATTAGAGTTTGACGAAAATGAAAAAAGGTATATATCACTACATCATCCCTTCACGTCTCCAAAAGAAGATGACCTAAACTTACTCGATGATAATCCCGAAGCGGTTAGATCAAGGGCTTATGACATAGTACTTAACGGGGTCGAGATCGGCGGCGGTAGTATAAGAATACACAGGAAGGACGTGCAGGAAGCCATTTTCAGTAAATTGGGAATAGAACCAAATGAGGCGAATAACAAGTTCGGGTTCCTCCTCGAAGCACTAGAATTCGGAGCACCACCTCACGGAGGGATCGCTCTAGGTCTGGATAGACTAGTTATGTTACTTGCTGGAGTAGACTCCATAAGGGACGTGATTGCCTTTCCAAAGACGCAAAAAGGGGGATGTCCGCTAACCGAAGCCCCTTCTAAAGTCGAAGAAAAGCAGCTTATTGAATTGGGGATAAAGCTGGATTTGAAAAAAATGTAGGATTAGTCGTGCCCGGTTCAATAAATAAGAGCAGATGTGAATCCCGCCACTGCATGGAACAAACATAATCAAAATCTTTACCAGCAATTCTTATCGATTATTCAACTATAACTAAAACTTACATGGCCAATTGACTGGCTCATCCTCTTTAGTTTTAGGACCCTTGCCCTGTTATTTTCGTTTTTATCCGCCAGGTATCGCAATTCTATCTCTGAAAACGAACGAGAGTTACTGACTGTGGAAGAGTTTAGTAAAAAATAGCGACTTCTTCCCCCGTTCTATTTCTTTTCTTAGGAAAATCCTAAAAGTAGAGAAAGAGTCGAAATAAGGTTATAAAATCAAGTCTAAAGCTATATTACATCCTCAATTGCGCTTTTGCCATTTCGATTCTTTCTTGCTCCATTCCCCTTGACCTCAGTCTTTCCCATATAAGAACACTCGTTATTGAAACTAGAAGAATGATAGTTCCTACCGCGTTTATCTCAGGTGTCATTCCCCTTCGGAGCATCGCCCAGATCTGCATCGGAAGCGTGTTATCCCTCCCTGTAAGAAATATGGTTACAATGATCTCATCAAAAGAAAGGGTAAACGCAAGAAGCGCGGCGCCAAGGAGTGCGGTCTTGATATTTGGGAGCACTATACTAAATATTGCCCTCCATCTGCTTGCTCCTAGGTCCATAGCCGCAAGAACCATCGATTTATCCATAGCCTTAAGGCGTGCCAGAACCTCCAGATAAACAACAGGAATGCAGAATGTTATATGTCCGATTGCAACCGTAAACAAAGAAAGGCCGAGCCTTGCGTAAGAGCAAAAAAGCAGGAGTGCAATTCCAGTGATTATGCCCGGAAAGGTTATAGGCCAGGTTGAAACCCTGTGAAAGATCCCCTTAAGGGGAAACATGTATTCATCCATGGCAAGGGCAAGCAGTGTACCCACAATCATGGAAAATATGGTGGCTGCAATCCCAACCTTAATGCTGTTAAAAACCGCCTGCATAAGATCCTGGTTATTGAAGAACGCCTTATACCAATGAAATGTAAACTTCTTAAATGGGAAATAACTGAATGGTGAATCATTAAAGGAAAATACAACCACTATAACAATCGGCGAATACAGAACGATAAAGAATAAAACGACGTAGAGCTTTAGTATTAAGTCTCCTGCGGAAAAGGGTTTAGCCATTCCCAGATGCTTTTCAACTTTTAAGGATCTCGGCATGATAAAATTACACTACCTATTTAAATTTCCATTCCGCTATAACGTGCAGCGACTTTTTCGCTCACATATAATATGAACGCGACAAGAAGTATAAGAACTAAACCGTTTGCGGCACCGAGTGTCCACTGAAACGCGCTTCCGAAGAGGCTCCATATGATATTTCCTATCATTATTCCCTCAGGACCACCCACCAAAAGGGCGGCCACAAAATCACCAACGCTCAGGGCAAACACAGAAGTTATTCCCGCTATAACTCCGGGAAGAGTGAGAGGAAAGATCACACGCCAGAATGTTGTAATCCTTCCGGCTCCCAAATCGTAAGATGCCTGAAGAAATTCCGCAGGTATCTTTTCAAGCATGGCGTATACGGGAATGATGAGAAACGCGATAAAAGCCATTGTTAGCACGAGCACCAATGCAAACTTGCTGTAAAGCAGAATACTAAGTGGTTCATCAATCATTCCGACAAAAAGTAGAAACTGGTTTATTACTCCGTTAGTCCCGAGAACTATCTTCCATGCGTAAGCTCTCACCAAATAGCTGATCCAGAGCTGCATGATTACAAGGAGCAAAAACAGATTCTTATATCTTTTTATTCTGTACGCAATGAAAAAGGCCACCGGATATCCCAGTATAAGAGAAAGGACTGACACCGTGGCACCGATACCAATAGTCTTGAGTATTGTCCCATAGTAAAGGGGAGTCGTAAAAATCTTGACGAAGTTTTTTAGTGTAAATTCCCTGATGACTGTTAAGTATTCAGTATCCCAGAAGGAGTAGATAAGCAGAACACTGTAAGCAAAGATCTCAAGGATAGTAATCCATAAGATCGGAATAGCTATAAGAATTATAAAATCTAGCCTTCTTCCCTTCATGCAGTCATATCGAGAGTTTGTGGTGCTGACACTACTATAAGATTAAGGCTTAACCAACTTGTAGCGTTTAAGTTGTGAGATATCAGGGCGACTCAGATGTCATCTGGCCGCCCAATCAACCATAATCTCATTACAAATACCAGACAAATAACCTGAAAAACGTCACTTCGCAGTCTTAAATGCCTGACGAACCTCATTATATTCGTCCTCATTCATTACCGGTTGCCACCACTTAATCTTCTCCGAAGCCTCAAGAATATAGTTTGGATCATCTATATGAGTGAAAGCCCTTTCCTCGGGTGTCATAAGAGGCGCAGTTTTAGGGTTTACTATGAAATAGTTTGTTACCTTGAAGACACCCATCTGCCCTTCGGGGCTGATCGCAAAGTTAATCCACTTCTCCGCCAAGTCCTTATGCTTGGTTCCCTTTACAACCATCCATTGGTCAATCCATCCCGTAGTCCCAGGATCTGGAATGCACTCAGCTACGGGAATACCTTGCTTCTTAAGATCGGCAGTTATGATAGGCCATGAGATCGCACCCACCACCTCTTTATTCGCAATTAGATTTGTAAGCTCACCCGCTGTTGACCAAAAGGCCCTTATCTGCGGTCTCCACTGAGTAAGTAGCTTCTTCGCCTCGTCCAATTTAGATTTATCCATCTCGTAAGGGTCATAACCTAGAAGGATACCAGCCTGGAAAACGGCTGTATTATCTTCTCCAGGAACCGACAGCTTACCCTTATACTCTGGATTCTTAAAGTCATCCCAGGTGGGACATTTATCGAAAACATCCGTCCTATAGGTAACAGGGTCGGGTCCCCACGTATAATTTACACCGTAGATCTTTCCGTCCTTCTTGTTATATTCAAGCTTTCTGAAGAACTCGAATATATCGCTGTAATTAGGAATATTTTTTAGATCCACTGGTTCGACAAGATCAGAATCTATCATCCGTTTTGGAAGGTTACTCGAGAGACATACAAGGTCATACGCCGCAGCTCCTCCTGCTTTTACCTTTGCAAAAAATTCATCCATTCCTCCTACATACGTACCCTTGACCTCGGCGCCGTACTTTTCTAAAAATTGCTTAGTAAATGACTCATCCGTATAACCTTCCCATACCAGGGCACTGAGCGTGACTTTTTCAGCCTTCGAGGGAGCAGTCAATGGTAAACCCACGAAGAACAAAAATATAAGGAATACCATCACCCCTGTTACTAACCCTATATTTAAAATTCTACCTCTATACATGTTTGCTTACCTCCTCTATAAGGATTTAATTTTTCAAAACAATTGCGTCTTCAACCCTCCAACAAAAATAGAGAGAATCTCCGGTGGTGAGTTTTTCATGTGCGTTGCCTCCGCGTGCTTCCGCAGTAACAACAAGTCCATTTTCTAGGGCTATTATGTATTCAACGACTGATCCTTCGTAAATTGTCTCTACCAGTTTTCCAGCGATGCAGTTTAAACCATTTGCCTTTTCATGGTCTCTGAACAAAAGTACCCTCTCCGGTCTTACACTGACAGTGATATTGTCGCTCACAGATATCCCCTCTTTTGATTTTACAATCACCTCGCCTACGCTGTCAATCTTTACGATTGCTTTATCAGTTTCTGACCTTATTACCGTTCCATCGATAAAATTCATGTCACCTATAAATTCTGCGGAAAACCGAGTTGAAGGATTCTCGTATATTTCTACAGGGGTTCCAATCTGAACTATTTTGCCCCTGTCGAGAATTAGAATTCTGTCAGAGATACTTAAAGCCTCTCCCTGATCATGGGTTACGTAGATGAATGTCGAACCGATCCTCTCGTGGAGACTCTTTAGCTCAATCAGAAGATGCTGTCTGATTTTCAAGTCCAACGCGCTCAAAGGCTCGTCAAGTAGAAGCACTTCCGGTTCTTTAATCAGGGCCCTCGCAAGCGCTACACGCTGTTTCATGCCACCTGAAAGATGGTGAGGTTCACTCTTCTCCCACTCTTCAAGTTTCATAAGCTTAAGCATATTTTTAACCCTTTCCTTCACAGCATCCCTCTTGACGCCGTCAACCTTGAGACCATAGGCGATATTTTCAAAAACATTCATGTGCGGGAAAAGAGCATAGTTCTGAAAAACCGTGTTGACATTTTTTCTCTTGTGCGGAGGAATCCCATTTACTCGGTTACCAAAAATATAAACGCTTCCCTCTTCGGGCTCTTCAAATCCTCCTAAAATTCTTAATATCGTCGTCTTACCACTACCCGATGGTCCTAGAAATGAAAACAGCTCACCCGTTTTGACAGCAAATGAAACATTATCAAGCGCTACAAAATTACCATATCTCTTGGTAACGTGATCAAACACGATCGCAGGCTCTTGCAGGGCTGGATATACCTCGTGGCCTTCTGTAGTCATATCTGCCTTTTCGTCGCTAATGGAAAATCCCGTTTGGTTCATTGTCTATCTCGAAAGCCGATTAAATTCGAATACATGCGAAAGTAGTAGAAGAGAACGTCTAAATTCAAGAGCGCTCTTGACAATCCTCTCCAGCCTTCTGGATCCGGTGCAGGTAATCGAATTTCGTCGACAGATACCCAACTTCGTTTGTTAAAAATTTACGAATACCAGCCGAGAGGACCCTCATTCAAATTAATAGTAACCTGTTTCAACTGAGTATATTCCTCTACGGCATACTTTCCAAGTTCTCTTCCAATTCCGCTTTGCTTGTACCCCCCCCATGGAAGCTGGTTGAAACATGGTTGTGACGAATTAACCCAAATTATTCCCGCTCTGAGTTCCTTTACGATTCTGAAAGCCCTATTTAGATCTCTGGTAAAAACTCCACCTGCGAGTCCATATCTCGTTGAGTTTGCAAGATCTATTGCCTCTTCTTCATCTTTAAATTTAGTTACAGTAAGCACAGGCCCAAAGATTTCGTCCTGCACGATCTTCATATCGTTCTTTACCTTCGTAAAAACCGTAGGTGATAGATAAAAACCCTTAGCTAGGTCACCTTTCTCTAGGCGCTTTCCCCCGATCGCGACTTCTGCACCCCCCTTCTTCCCAATCTCAATATAGTTCATAATCTTATTCAACTGTTTCTCAGAAGCGATAGGCCCCATCTCCGTAGATTCATCTAACGGATTCCCAATCCTGACCCTCTTTGTCTTCTTGGTGAGAGCTTCAACAAATTTATCATGAATTTTTTCCTGAACGTAGAGCCTTGAAGTTGCAGAACAAACTTCCCCTTGATTTATAAAAATTCCAAACTGAACCCAATCAACAGCAAGAGGAAAATTAGCGTCGTCGAACACAATCATAGGGGATTTGCCACCGAGTTCGAGGGAGATTTTCTTTACGTTCCCAGCAGCTGCAACCATTAGCTGTTTACCCACATCTACGCTTCCTGTAAAGGCAATCTTGTCTACATACTCGCTCTTACCCAGCTCCATTCCAGCAACGGGACCTAGTCCATTTATAATATTTACAACACCATCTGGAAATCCAACCTTCTTAATCAACTTTCCAAGTTCAAAAGCCGTAAGAGGCGTAATCTCGGCGGGCTTTAATACGCAGCAATTCCCCGTTGCAAGAGCCGGCGCGAGCTTCCATGCAGCCATGAGTAGCGGATAATTCCATGGAATAATCTGGCCTACAACGCCCACGGGCTCTCTGAGAACCATCGCAAAGATATTACTATCAGGTACTGGAACAATATCTCCATTAATTTTGTCTGCAAGGCCGCCATAAAATTCAAAGCAATCCGCAGTATCACTAACATCGAATCTGGATTCTCTTATGGGTTTTCCACAATTGAGAGTCTCAAGCTTCGCTAATTCCTCAGAGTGTTCTCTAATCTCTTGAGCAAGGGCAAGCAATAGTTTTCCACGATCAACTTGGCTCATTTTTCTCCAGGGCCCATGGTCAAATGCACGTCTTGCAGCCATAATTGCCATTCTGGTATCCTCTTCATCTGCGAGTGGAACCTGAGCAATTACCCCTTGATTAGCTGGATTAATAACATCCCAAGTATCTCCTTTATTAGAAGAAACCCAGTTCCCATCAACAAACATTTTATATTTCTTAACGGCCATCCTGGATCACCTCCCTTCATTTTACTTATGAATCCCAAATCATCATAGGTTAATTTTAAATTAAAAGAATCAATGTCATTATAAGGGCTGATGCTTTTTTGATTCCTTGCTACTTACAGCAATAACTTTCTGATGATAATGCAGATCAATTGATATCAAAATGAAACTGATTGGGCTCTAAGAGCTCGCATTTACGCTAATTTTATCAACACATCTTTGCATCAGATTTGATGAA